>Ga0105049_10007882_pt1 | contig 12344 bp, 12 predicted proteins | sample MAT06_FD_78087 | JGI IMG/M metagenome (GOLD analysis project Ga0105049, IMG submission 78087) | Freshwater microbial communities from Lake Fryxell liftoff mats and glacier meltwater in Antarctica - MAT-06 | ecosystem: Environmental > Aquatic > Freshwater > Ice > Liftoff microbial mat | place...
TCATCGCTTGAAGGTTTTAGGGAATTAAAAAGGCTTGTGTTACCAAGCCTCTTTTAAATGATTTAAGTTTTGATCTATTCTTCCGCTTCTGCCATTTCATTTTCTTTGATTTTGACACGAAGGATGAAATCGCTCAATACATTCATATAGTTGATAAATGCATCATACGGCGTATCGTAATGGCTGAAATAAGAATGTACATGGCCATCAGAAAAGAATTTGGTACACATGTAATAGAAATGATCTGAGGTTTGAAGGTAATTCCAGTCTCTTTGAATTTCTTCATCTTCGATGTTTTTGACCCTGGTTTCCATTTCATATAGCTTAGAAAAAGCCTCATTTTGGAGATCATTTCCCAACCAAGCTGTCAAATCCCTTTCCTCATCAGCCCACGAGATAGGCGTAGGTACATGTATTTTTGCAACAGGAGTCCCATTTTTCACCACCTCAGATGGTGTCGAGAAATCGAAATCTGTATTTCTAAGTACTGCACTTGGCAGCGCTTTCATAAATTCAAAAATCCCTGTTTCTGCCCATTGGTGTTCTCCGAATGTTTCATAGTCCATAAAGAGGTTGACCACTTCCTGGTCTTTTGGCACTACATTGAGCCAAGTGACAAACTTTTCAGTAGTCAACGGGTAATCTGGCCAAGTCTTGTTACTGAATCTGAAAGCAATATCATCACTGAGTTGGAAGTTTTTAAGGAGTATCTTCAGGTTTGGGTCTATCGAGTTTTGGTACACAAAGTTTGGACTCTTCCATCCCAAAATGTGCTTGGCGCCTTCTGTCAGCATCCCTTCATAGCCCATTTCTGCCACCATTCCGCCTATTTTGTCAGAGTATATCAATTCTGTATTCCTAAAAACCTTTGGTGTGTAGCCATTGAAATGCCTCTTTATTTTTTCCGCATGCCTTCCGACCATTCTTGTGAATTCTCCTTTACTTTTCAATGAGCAAAGCGCATGTGCATCTGTTTCACTTAGGATTTCAACATGACCCGTGGCAACGAGTTTTTTGAAACTTTCCAATACGTCAGGCGCAAAGGCTTCAAACTGATCCAAGCAAACGCCTGATATTGAAAAAGCTACTTTGAACCTTCCCTGATGCATGTGGATGAGGTCTAGCAAAAGCGCATTCATTGGTAGGTAGCATTTTTGGGCTACTTTTCGGATGATACTTTTGTTGCTGTAATCGTCCCAATAATAATGGTCATCACCAATATCAAAAAAACGATAAGGCTTGATTCTTAACGGCTGGTGTACCTGAAAGTAAAAACAGATTGTTCTCATGGCTATTTTTTTAAGATCGTCTTTTCATATACTTTGACTAGTTTGGCGGCAACATGCTCCCACTTCAGTTTTTTCAATTCTTCGCTGCCTAATTCTCTGAACATTTTTGAGATACTTTCATAATGAAGCAATCCGAAAATTGCGTCTGCCATCGCATCTACATCCCAAAAATCCACTTTGATGGCATTCACCAGTACTTCAGCAACCCCTGATTGCTTGGAGATGATGACAGGAGTATTGTGCCTCACAGCTTCAAGTGGAGCGATTCCGAATGGTTCTGATACGGACGGCATGACATAAACATCACTGATGGCATACATGTCATCTACATCTTTTCCTTTGAGGAATCCGGTGAAATGGAATTTTGTCCCCATGCCCAATTCAGCCACACGTTCCACCATTTTATTCAGAAGATCGCCATTTCCTGCCATAACAAATCTCACATTTGGATCCCGGTCAATTACCTTTTTTGCTGCTTCTACAAAGTACTCAGGGCCTTTTTGAAATGTAATCCTTCCGAGGAAGGTTACAATTTTTTCAGGGACATGCTTCCTTGTGTCTGATTTGATGATGCTGGCATCCAATACTGCATTGTGCAGTACGCTGACTTTGTCAGGATGTATCCCATATTTATTGATGACAATATTCCGGGTAAGGTGACTCACTGCCACCACATGGTCCGCAGCATGCATTCCAGCCCTTTCAATGTCATAGACAGGTTTGTTCACCGATTCTCCTGACCGGTCAAATTCGGTGGCATGTATGTGAGCAATGAGCGGTTTTCCACTGATCTCTTTGGCTGCAATCCCGGCAGGAAAAGCCAGCCAATCGTGTGCATGGATGACATCATGTTCTTTGGATTTAGCTATTTGGGCCGCTACGAGGGCATACCTGGAAACTTCCTTCATCAGGTCCTTGCCATACTTTCCGCTAAACTCAAACTTATTGGAAAAAACACTTTCATCCACATCTGTCCGGTCGTGGATAGAGAAGTCCGTGTACTTTTTAAATTCTTCCGGTCCTAAATAAGGAACTAGAAAACTGCTTACTTCAAGGTAGGTCAGGTTTTTCCAGATTTTCTTAAATTTCTTTTCTCTGTAGTCAATGACTACATCGCTGGCATTGACAAAATCCGCCAAAGGTTCTTCATCGCCCCATAATTTCGGCACCACAAAAATAACCTCTTGGTTGTGGTGGTTTAAGCCTTTGACCAGTCCATAACAAGCTGTGCCCAAGCCTCCGGAAATATGTGGGGGAAACTCCCAACCGAACATTAATACCTTCATAAAACCGAATTAAACTTTTTCCAAAATATACATCATTCTCAATAATTCACCGATGGAGCATGCCTGAGATATGGCACCTTTTGGTCTGTGTGGAGGATCTCCATCGAATATTTCAGCGACAGTTCCTATACCATATTGCGGCATGACATCGTCAAATGCCTGCACTATTTTTTCAACAAAATGTTTTCCAGCTTTGCCATGTAGCCTGAGGTATCCTTCTACAAAATGCCCAAGTAGCCAAGGCCATACTGTACCATTGTGGTAAGCGATGTCCCTTGTGTACTGGTTTCCATGATAATATCCCTTGTATCCAGGATCATCCGGCGCAAGTGACCTCAATCCCCTTGGTGTAAGAAGTTTTGATTTGACGATTTCCAAAATACTTTTCATCTGAGTCTCTTCCAAAGGGGAATAGGGTAACGAAGTAGCAAAAATCATATTTGGCCTAATGGACCAATCTTTATATTCACCACTTACATAATCTGCCAGATATCCTTTTTTCTCGTCCCAGAATACTTCTGAAAATGATTTTTTTACCAATCCTGACAAATCCTTGATTTCAGGATCGTCGCTCAGTTCATGATAAAAACAAAGGGCATTGTACCACAGCGCATTGATTTCGACTGGGCAACCTATTCTTGGTGTGACTGGCCCGTCTGAATTGACAGCATCCATCCAAGTGAGCGCGACGCCTTCCTGACCTCCGTACATGAGACCGTTACCAAGCATGTGGATGTTATAACCTGTACCTGATCGGTATCCATCAATGATACCTTTCATTTTTCCGAGGTATTTTTTCTTTACCGTTTTGCTGTCACCCGTAAACCTGATGTATTGCTGTAAAGACCAAAAGAACCACAAAGGAGCATCCATAGATGCCAGATTCCTCATGATGCCACTTCCCACATTTGGAAATAAGGGTCCATGAAGGTCTTCCACCATTGTATCCATGATATCGAGGAAGGTATCTTTGTCCCCCTGGGTCAAAACCAATCCGGGAGATGCGATGAATGTATCGCGACCCCACCAACCAAACCATGGATAGCCGGCAATGACATGTGTTTTTCCATCTCTTTTTTGGATAAACTGACCTGCAGAGTTTTTAAGGCAATTGACAAAATTATTTCTTGGAATCCTTCTTGCTAATTCTTTCTCAAAGGCTCTTTGCCTAGTACTTGGGTCAGCATCTGTAAGTCCCGCTGAAAAAATCACAGATTCTCCCTTTGTGATGTCGAATTCAAAATAACCAGGGACAAAAAGGTCTTCTTGGTAGTCATAACCCCTTTCTCTTTCCATGATATATTCAATATTGAAATACCATTCAGGGTTGGAGACGAATTCATTTTTTTTGGAAAGCTGTAGATATAGCGGTGAATACTCAGGGTAAAGCTGGTATTTTACACCATGGGGAACCTTCTCAAATTCTTTGTTTATCCGGTCATTGACTGTGGAAAGGTTATGGTATCCACGAAAAGCCAAAAATGGGCTTATCCTTATTTTGGTCGGTGAATGGGCCTCAAGCAAGGTATATTTGATCATCACCCTATCCCTATTGGTATCCAAAATGAGTTCTTTTTGAAGCAATACGCCACCTACACGGTAAGTAAGTTTTGGAATAGGCTCGGTATCGAAATCCTCTAAATATTTATGACCTCTTGGAGAATAATTACCTGGAAACTTGCTTATCCCAAGATTGAAGCTAGCTCCTCTCTGTATGACTGTCTCATGAACTGTGGATAACATCACGTGAAGCTGTTCATCGATTTGGGGCTGAGGCACGACTAACAAACCATGATATTTTCTTGTATTGCAACCAATAATGGTCGTACTGGTATAGCATCCGCCTCTATTGGTTCGGATTATTTCCCGGTCAAGTGAATAGTTAAGGTTAATTAATTGGGTTTTGTCAAAGTGGATGTAACTCATTTGAGTAAAGTTTGAGATTTTTATAAAAATACTTTTTTTGCATGCTAAAGAAAAATTTATTGGGACAAAAATAAAGGTTATGTTTCCATAACCTTGAATTATTCTCGATTTAAGAGAGTGCTCCTTCTTTTTGCAGTTCCTCAAAGTTCCGGAGGGATTCCTCAAATTTGGCCATATACTGGTGAACAAATTTAAGATTTACTGGATTGACCTTGGGAAATCTTGGTGCAGATTTGAATAATGTAAACATTGCCTTCCAAATTTAATTTTAACCACTAATACAAAATATGTGCCATTTGGGTTCGTTGGAAATAGTAAAAAAATAAGAGCCCCCGTCCGGGACAGGGGTTTTGGGGTGGAAGACCGGGTTCGAACCGGCGACCTCTGGATCCACAAACCAGCGCTCTAACCTGCTGAGCTACAACCACCATTTTAATCTATTCTGATCTTTTATCAGATTGGACTGCAAAGGTAATATTTCGGCATTCCTAAAGCAATAACCTTTCTCATATTTTTCTTGAAAATTTTAGACCTTCCCCTTTCTTTTCTTCAGGAAAAACTCCGTTTGCGTAGGCCAAATGACCGGAAACTACTGTGTGTGTGACTTTTGATTTAAATGTATGCTCTTCAAATGGAGACCACCCACATTTTGAAAGAATATTGGATTTTTCGACTTTCGAAGTCAACAATCACCAAGTCGGCAAGATATCCAAGAGAAAACTAGTCTTTCTCTCCAATTATTAAAAGAATTCTAATCTCAGTTTCAAAATCTGACGGATCAATTCCCAATTTGAAAGGACATTCCTGCTTTGAGAAAATTGTCTGCAAGGGTTATCTTACCTTCATTCACTATATTTGCACCTGTGATTAAAATACTTTTCATGAAAGTTCTTTATGAGATAGGAAATTTGATCCAAGAAACACCGATTAATAACGCTGATTTTTCTAGAACTGAAAAGTTAAGACTGTTAAATTTCATTCCAGGTGCTTCTTTTCCTTTCAAACATACAAAACATGTCCGATAGCATTCAAAGTTTCGAGAATTTTAAATTAAATAAACAGCTCATAGATGCCGTCAAGGAGGCAGGATACATAAAGCCGACACCTATTCAGGAAAAAGCTATTCCATTGGCTCTTGCGGGCCATGATGTTTTGGGCATTGCCCAGACAGGAACAGGCAAGACTGCTGCCTATGTCTTGCCGATTTTGATGAAAATTAAATACGCTCAGGGAATGCTTCCAAGAGCTTTGATAATGGCGCCAACAAGGGAATTGGTCATGCAGATCGAAGAAGCGGTGATTGTTTTTGGCAAAAATACCGACCTGAGATCCGTTTCTCTCTACGGGGGCCTAGGTCCCAAAACCCAGATCGATAAACTTCAAAAAGGCGTGGATATCATTATTTCCACGCCGGGAAGATTTTTGGACCTTTACAGAAAAGGCGAAATCGTCACCAAAGAAATCAAAACAATGGTGCTGGATGAAGCGGACAAAATGCTTGACATGGGTTTTATGCCGCAGATCAGGTCGATTCTTGAAATCATTCCTACCAAGCGTCAAAACCTCCTTTTCTCAGCAACATTCGGACAAAAAGTGGAGAAATTTTCCTATGAATTTTTGGAATTCCCAGAAAGGGTGGAGGTGTCTCCCCAGGCCACTACAGCCGAGACCATCCATCAGGTTAAATACCTGATTCCCAATATCAAAACCAAAACCAACCTTTTGATTCACATCCTAGAGAGCAGCGATGTCAAAAGGATCATGGTATTTACCAAATCGAAAAAAAATGCGGAGTTGGTGTTTAGCTACCTGGACAAAAAAAAACTGGGTACGATTCGCGTCATCCATGCCAATAAAGGTCAGAACACCAGGATCAACTCCATGGAGGATTTCAAAGCTGGGGATGTCAGGATTTTGGTCGCTACCGACGTGGCCGCAAGAGGCCTTGACATCAGCATGGTCAGCCATGTGGTCAATTTCGATGTGCCGCTGATCTATGAAGACTATGTCCACCGAATAGGCCGAACTGGGAGAGCAGAAAATGAAGGAATCGCCATCACTTTTGTCAATCCGGCGGAAGAATACCATTTTGAGAAGATAGAAGAAATCATCCGAATGGAAGTACCTACTGTACAGATTCAGGCTGAAGTGGAAGTACCTGCCACGCCTTTTGAAGAAAAGCAGGCTTACGAAAGAGAGATCGATGGGCAAAAGAGGAAAATGAATCCAGACTTCAAAGGAGGCTTCCATGATAAAAAACCCATCCCAAAAGCCAACCCAAACAAAGTCGAAAAGAAGCGTGGCAACAAAAACTCAAAAGCCAAGCGCAACAGAAATCAAATGAAAACGCAAGCGAAGTGGAAAAAATCATAAAAAAAATAAGGTAATATTTGGATTTTAGTTGGGGGGGGGTAATTTTACGTTTAAATTTTAAACTATTTAAAAAATGAAAAAAACCATTTTATTCTCTTTGTTCCTCTTCATCGGCTTAGGAACTACTTTGCAAACAAATGCAGCATGTGAATTTCGAGTTGCCGGTCAAGTATTTAAATGTACGAGGGTATGGTGTCCGGGTACAATGGGTATGACAGGTTGCGGGTTAGGTGATATCTCTAGCCAACCTTCTGATACATTTGGAATGTGTGCGGGATCTGTGCAATGATCAAATTTATTAATTAAAATGAGTTGGTTTATTCAAATTAAACAAACTCATTATATTGTTTCAAAAATTTATTCTAGAAATAATGAAATATTATTTAATATTCTATTTTTCGTTATTATTATTTTCATGCGAGCGAAATAAAGAAGAGAAAAAATTTACAATAAACTATGCGTTAGAGAGTCTAAATATCCCAATTAGCAAAAGATATTTGAATTCCTACCAAGTATTCAATACTTACCAAGAAGATAATAAGAATAAATTCGTTTCCTACAATAGATATACTCACTCTCTAAATTTTTTTAATTTAGAAAGTGGTCAGATTATTAGCGAATTAGAATTAGAAAGGGAGGTACCAAGTGGGATTAATGAAATTTTATCACTTTATTTCCATAATAGAGATTCAATTTTTATTTATGAAAGAGGTTACCTTCACTTAATGAATTTAGAAGGGAAAAAATTCAGATCTTTTTCTCTTTATGAGTTATTTGATGTGGAAGAATTAGGCGAACCAAATTTTAATTTTTATTTTAAATTGAATTTTAATCAAGAAAATCATAGTTCAATTTTTTATTTAACACAATTTACTGATAAAGAAAGTTCTCCAAAAATTGCATCACTTAATCTGAAAACTATGGAATTGACTATTTTACCTGTAAAAGCCCCTATTTTTTTGTCAAGTGAAGAAACTACAGGTTATATCTCATATTTGGGATTTGTTGACTATTGGAAGGGAGAAATTCTTTATAATTTTCAATACCAATCAGCCATTTTTTTATGTAATCCAAAAGATGGCAAAATAAAAGAATTTTCAGGGAATTCAGAAGAAAATCCAAGCCAAATTAACTTATTAAATATTAACTCCACTTCCGACGAGTTTGATACCCATGCGATTGAAAATACACATTTTTTATCTGTCATGCCTGATAAATGGAGGAATTTAGTTTATAGATTTAAATGGAATAAACCATCAGTCAAAAACAATGAAAGAGGGTTTTTAGATAAACAACTTTCTGTGGAAGTATTTGATCAAAACCTTAGGTTTATAAGTGAGATTCTACTCCCTGATTATAAATATCAAATAAATAATTTTTTTGTTAATGAAAATGGATTGTATATAAATGTTGCTCATCCCAAAAATCCAAATCTGTCGGATGATTTTTTAAGTTTTCATTTATATAAATTTTCAAATAATTATGAAGATGAAAATTAAGACTAACATTTTGTTTTTGTGCTTCTTTTTTTCATTTTTCAATATTTACGCTTTTTCATCCATTGAATTAAGAGTCCCGCTAAACCATAACAATCTCTCGGAAGGATATTCTTTTATTCAATACCAGATAGTGAGTGATTTTGATCCTTCAAAAGAGACAATATTAATTTATTCGGACCCTATTGATGATTATTTTCCGGAGGTTGATTGGTCTGAAATATTACGGGGGAAATTTAACGTAGTAAAAATTATTGGAAGGCATAATTTTGATTCCTTTTTTAAAAATGTTTCAAAGGCCGGAGAAATTAACTGGTCTAGATCCTACATGATTTTCAATCAATACCAAATAGCAATGGATATTGAAACAGTGAGAGCCACTTTATTGAAGGAGAATAAAGTAAGTTTTATTACCGGTTCCTCCTCCGCAACTGCGATCTTCCAGTACCTTTCGATGTTTCCTCAAAAAGTTAAGTCTGTTATCTGTATCAATCCTTTACTTTTTGATTTACAGAGGAACCTCAGTTTTAAAAAATTTGAAATTGATGATCCTTTGTTTTATAAAAACACTTCGCCCGAATCACTTTTTAAATTTGGCTACTACGCCAATTTTATTGAAAAAAACATTAATACTGAGGAAAAAAACAACTTCTACCATCAAAGCCTTTTCACTTTTAACTCCTATTCTTACTTATTTTTCAACAAACAGATCACCAATGAAAGGAGTAGGTCTTTAGCATTAAAAGTCAGGTTTTTTGAACACACATATAATCTTCAGGAAAATAAAACAATGCCTGAAGAGGGTAAAAACTCATTATATTCTTGGATGTATATTGAAAGCAGACCTCTTTGGCTATCCCATTCTCAGATACCTTTTTCTGTTGTTGGAGTTTTTTATGATAAAGGTGAAATTTATAGTGGCAAAATCTTAATCATTGGAAGCGCCCAAAACTGGCTTATTCATCCAAAATCTTTTGAAGCATTGGCAGAGTTCTATCCAACGAGTACATTGTTTATGGTAAATGATGGTCATGCCATGTTAGCTGTCAAAGAGGGTTCTTTGTTACAAAATTTTGTTTTTGCCTACCTATTGGATGACCGGAAAATGAAAATATCATCTTTCACGGCATTTAGAAAGGAAGGGTTGATTTTCCAAAATCAATATTCTTCGGAGAAAATCCCGGAGAGGTAATAAAATCAATTCCTCGGCGGATTGATCATAATGTGAGCTTTATGTGTTCCTGGATCCATGATCCATGGCATGGCAGGACCTGAAGGCTTGAGCGGCAATCCTGTACTCGCTTCTGTGGCCCAGGGAATATACACCACATACCTCAGATAGGGGTCTTTCGCTTCTCCGGTTTCAGGATTGTAATCTGCTGCATCAGCACTTAGAACAAACAAAGTCGCCCCGTCTTTTGGCATGATCAGTTTGCCGGATTTGGCTTCTTCCTCGCGGATATCAAAAATCTCTTTTGCGGATTTCCCTTCTTTTTTCAGTTGTCTGCCTCTTTCCATAAATGGCTCCAAGGTATTGTGGTAACAGGAAGCATTGAATCCAGGACTATTTGGATCATCTGTCAGGCAGATCATTTCATTGGTTCCCTTTCTCAATATTGAATACTCCCCTTTTTCATCAAATCCCAGTACAGTGGCAGCTTCTCTTTTGTCCTCAGGGGCGGCCATCAATGCCGTTTTGATCTGGAGTTCTTTTGAAGGAATGGATTGGGCAAAGGCTGAAAGAGAAAAAAGAAAAATAATAGATAAGAGGTTTGGATTTTTCATGGCTGATTGGGTTTGTTTTCCTCTAAATTAATGATTTTTAAAACCTATCAAGGCTTTTTCATAAAAAATTCCTTTGCTTCGCGATCAAATTTTTCAATGGCATACCGCAACATGGTCCTTGGCATTGATTTATAACAGTCCAATAAAACCGGTATTCTACATCATATTCCCTATCTCCAACTTCCCGGAGCATCCATCCTACGGCTTTTTGGATCAGGTCATGGGGATGGTGAAGCAGGATTTCAGCGATTTTCAAGGTATCGGAAAAATCATTTTTCTTAATAAAATAAAAAGTACTCATCATAGCAATCCGTAGGTCCCATATTAATCCTAATTTTGCCAAATGATACAGAATGCAAAAAACACAATAAATTGTTGATATGGGTGCAAAAAAATAGAGAAATTATATACTAAAAAACTTTTTTTGGTGTTTAATCTATAAAAATAAGTATTCATACGTATTGAAAAACCAATGAAATTGACTTATTTTTGGATAAATTATTTAATTAAAAAGAAATGAATATTCACTGTACTTTTGGGATGTTTAAAATAATTCAATCTGTCAGTAATGAAGATGAACTTTTGGTGTTGTCACAGTGGGAAAGTTTAAAGAAATTGTTTGAAGCAAACAGGATTTTTTTGGTCAATAACAATGAGGCGGTATTCGGCGTATATCTTGGCAAAAAGGAATGTCTGGAGGCGATGAACGAAATGATCAAAAACATTGACTACAGGGATTGGGATCATTTGAAGCTGGAAAAAGATAACTACTACATAAAAAGCAACGCCTGATCAAAAATTGGCGGACCAATTGTCCGCCAATTTTTTTAAGGTATTTTGGATCAGATGGTCCATGATAGCGTGGGCATCTTTTGTAAATTCATGGGTGATTCTGTTTGCAATGATCGCATTGAGGCTCAAGACTTCATGGCCCAAAAGCCTTCCCATCGCATAGTATCCGGAAGTCTCCATTTCAAAATTTGTGAGTTTGAACCCATCAATGTCAATATTCCCTAATTTTTCTATGATATCGGGAATTGCAGGTTTGATTCGCACTTCCCTTCCTTGCGGACCAAAAAATCCCGGACAAGTGACTGTATTCCCTATCAAAAGTCCCTTTCCCAATACATCAAGCAATTTTTTTGAACCCTTTACGCAATAGGGAGTAAAAGAAAGTTCGAGGTCTTCCTGAATTTTTCTTCCTACTTTTTTTTCCAGATCTGTATACTCAGTATTGTAAAAAGCCATCAAAGTGTCAAGCCCGATGCCATATTCCGAAGCAAGCATCGTACCTGCCGGGATTTCTTTCCGCATACTGCCCGAAGTACCCACTCTGATGATATTGAGACTGGTATGGTTTTCCTTTGGGATACGGGTCCGTAAGTCCACATTGACCAACGCATCCAATTCGGTCATGAAGATCTCGATATTGTCGGTACCCATTCCGGTACTCATCACGGTCAGCCTCTTGCCTTTATAAAAACCGGTATGGGTAACAAACTCTCTCTTGGTTATCGAAAACTCGATTTCATCAAAATACCTGGAAACTTTAAAGACCCTTTCAGGATCGCCTACAGCTATTATAGTAGAAGCAACGTGTTCCGGCTTTAGGTTCAAATGGTAAATGCTGCCATCTGGATTGATGATCAGTTCGGTTTCCGGGATTCTTTTGTTCATAGAGAGGTGATTACACTTTTTCCTTGTCCTTTCTTCTGATCAAGCCTTTATAAGGATTGTATCCGTTGGTGTTTTTCTGATAATAACCTGTTCCATCGTATGGCCTTTTGTCCGGATTTTCTTTGCATTCTGTAGAGCAAGCGCCTTCCATCTCCATTCCACATTTTTCGCAGATCGGAAGGTGGGCATTGCAGGAAGAATTGGAACAGTTGACCATGCGGTCGCATTCGGTACCGCATAAGTGGCACATAGATATAACTTTTGGGTTTATCTTATTGATATCCACAGCGATCCTGTTGTCAAAGACATAGCATTTACCCTCGAAATCCTCTCCTCCTGACTCAATACCATATTTGATGATGCCACCATGAAGTTGATACACATCCTGAAAGCCCTGTTCTAAAAGAAAAGCCGAAGCTTTTTCGCATTTGATCCCTCCTGTACAATAGGTCAAAACCTTTTTGCCTTTGAGGTGCTCAAGTTCTTTAACTTTTTCGGGAAAATCCCGGAAA
>Ga0105049_10007885_pt1 | contig 12342 bp, 6 predicted proteins | sample MAT06_FD_78087 | JGI IMG/M metagenome (GOLD analysis project Ga0105049, IMG submission 78087) | Freshwater microbial communities from Lake Fryxell liftoff mats and glacier meltwater in Antarctica - MAT-06 | ecosystem: Environmental > Aquatic > Freshwater > Ice > Liftoff microbial mat | place...
ATATTCTACGGTTTTAGAAGCGCTTTCGTGGTCTTGATCGTTGCTGATAAACCCTTTGTTGATGTAGTGCTCCAAACCAAATCGTTTACTTTCTGCGTAAGATGTCATGGCTTCCAAAGCATAGGCTGCATCAAAATTTTCAATCCCTTTTTGGTAAGCATCTACTATCACTGGAACGGAGTGATAGCCAATCATACAAAAGGTTTCATTGGCACTCAATTCCCACACGGGTAACATGCCGCCGTATTTGTATTGCGCTAAAAAGGTTTTTATCCAATCGTTGGTTCTTTGTCGGTTGGTGATGGTCATCAATGGATGCAGGGCCCGGTAGGTATCCCACAGACTAAACACCGAATAGTTGGTAAACCCCTTCGCCTGGTGCACATTTCCATCGGTGCCTCTGTAATCTCCATTTACATCGGTGTACACATTGGGCGCCAGGGATGCGTGGTAGAGCGCCGTGTAAAAAATGGTTTGCTCCCCTTTGCTGCCGCCTTTCACTTCAATTTTACCCAACTCTTTGTTCCATGCGGTAGTGGCTTCTTGTTTGGTTTGAGCAAAATTCCAATGCGGAATTTCTTTATCCAAATTTTGTTGCGCATTTTCAGCACTTACGCCGCTGATGCCGATTTTTAATTGCAGCGATGTAGCTCCATTTAGGGGAAAGCTGAAATAAGATTTGATATTGTTTCCTTTTACAGCATTGAGTTTGTTCTGCAACAGCAGCGTATCGTTGACAGCGATTCCATATTGGGTAAAAGGCTGTTCGAATCGAATGAAAAAAAATACAACCTGGTTGCTGGCCCAGGACTTGCTGCGGCGCATGCCGCGAATTTCGCGGTCGCTCACCACTTCTAAAGACGAAGCCAGCACCTGATCTCTGTGCGATAAATCTAACAGTACTTTCCCCTCTTTGGTTTCTGCGGGGAATTGATATTGGTGCATCCCACTTCGCACAGATGTGGTGAGTGATGCTTTGATCTGGTGTTTGTTGAGCAATACTTCGTAAAATCCCGGACTGGCTTTTTCAGTATCGTGGGAAAACGGTGACGCGTAGTCGCTGTTTTTAAATTGCACCTCTCCGGTAAAAGGCATGAGCAATACATCGCAGTAATCGGCGATACCGGTGCCGCTTAAATGGGTATGACTAAACCCGTATATTTTATTGTCGGAATAATGATAACCGCTGCAGCCATCCCAACCATCGAGGCGGGTATCCGGACTCAGTTGCATCATGCCGAAAGGCATGCTGGCACCGGGATAGGTGTGACCGTGGCCTCCCGTTCCAATAAATGGATTGACAAGGGCGCTGTAATTAGTGTTGTTTTGCGCCACTGCTTGCAGCGAAAATATCAAAGCTAAAAACAAGGTCAACTTAAATTTGAAAGCAAGCATCATCCTGTTGTGTTTTATGATTCAACAAACATAAGAATATCTGAATAGCCGGTGAAATAAAGTAAGGGAGTGTTTTTGTGCGATACAAAAGTACGCAACGTTTCCTGCGGGAGACAATGCTAAAAAAGCGGGACGTTGCCTCATTCAGAAATGGCTTGGGGGCAACGCAGGGCATAAATTGTGTTGTATGCAAGCTGGCGGCAGCCTACAATTCTAGAAATTATTCCATTGAAGGTTTATTTACCAGTAACCCTTTTCTTTTTGCAATCATTTTATTTAAGACAGAGATATTTGCAAAATATTTATTCTCTTGAAATATTATTATTTGATTTTTTATACGTTCTCCTAAATCTCGTTCTAATGTTTTGTCGGATTTACCGGAATAAAGACGCGCTAGCTTAATATTGAATTCAGGAATTTCTTTAAAAGTAAATTTTCTGTCGATAGGAATTTCAAGACCTAATGTTCTCCTTCTTTTAAACACTTCTTTCTGTCCAATTTCAATATCGCCAAATTTATCGTGGACATACTTTTGCCATGTATTGACTTGCCCTGATATAGGTTGTCTAAAAAACAACTAAAATGGATATAAGACAACAAGCGGTTACAGAGTATTTAACCGAAGGAACGGGCTACAGAAAACTGGCCGCAAAGTATGGATTGAGCCGTAAACGATGCATACAAAAAGCACGCAACATCCCCTACAGGAGACATCGCTAAGAAATGGAATTAAGAGGGATTGTTTTGTGTTTACAACTGAAGCCATTGCATTCCATATCCTTCGTACTTCCTTCTCCTCCAACCAGGCAACAAAAGTTTACAACTTTGTACTCTATACTTACATCTTTTTACCAATATGCAGCCATTTACCTATAAATCTGCTCCTCTTTTTTGAACCTTAGGTATTCCAAACCGTAGTGTTAAGAGATTGTTATGAGGATGAGCATAATTAGTTTAGCTTAGCATATTGATTCTTGTCTAATGAACGCAAATTCAGCCCAACATACCGAAGGCAGCATTGCCGAATTGCAATACCAAATTGCCATGTATGAGGATGCGTCTGCCTATAAGTCTTTGTTTTTTATATTGTTTCCATCGCTTCAAAACTTTGCTTTTTCGATCGTAAAATCCAGGGTGTTGGCGGAAGAAATTGCCAGCGACCTGATGCTGGAAGTTTGGGAAAGAAGAAAAAAACTGATGCAGATCGAACACCTCAAATTGTACCTGCTGGTAAGCGCTAAAAATGCTGCCGTTCATCAATTAAAGCAGGAAAACAAGCAGGCCCGGTTCTCAATCGAGGACCTGCAGGTAGAATTTGTATCTGAATACAGCAACCCCGACCAAACTGCAGAATTGCACGAATTGGAAAATAGCATCGCTGCGGCAGTGAAAGCATTGCCGCCATCCTGCCAACTCATTTACAAACTGGCCAAAGAAGAAAGATTGCGTTATAAAGAAATTGCCCAGCTACTCGATCTTAGTGTAAAAACAATTGACAATCAACTCGCCATAGCGCTCAAAAAAATTGCAACCGCCATTCAATCTGGGCGTTCTGAAAAAAATATTCGCTGAATTAGGGGATTTTTTTCTTTAGGTACTCTATACTGTTACAACACATGAACAACGACCGCATTTGGATATTACAAGCCCGGAAATTATCGGGAGAAGCTTCTGCCACAGAACTGAAGGAGCTAGATCACCTGCTATTGCTATCTCCGGAAGCCCAACCTATCATCACTGAAGTAAGCATTCATTGGAAAGAACTACCAGCCGTGGATGCTGATTTTATGGAAGCCACCTGGTTGGCCCACGCTAGCAGGATGCAACAAAAAGGACACCCCATTCAAACAGATGAACCAGAACTGAACACTGATAACTACCCGTTAGAAGGGTCTGTGATTTCCCGCAAGTTTCCTCTCAAAAAAATAGGCTTTGTATTATTTTTGGCCGCGGCTATCATCAGTGTGGTGCTACTCCTCCTTCCAACACAACAAAAGCCCATTGCTGCCAGCGCCTTAGCCCAAACAGAAGTGATTACTCCCAAAGGATCGCGTACCAAAATTCAGTTACCAGATGGATCGGACGTTTGGCTCAACGCCGGCACCCAACTCAAGTACAACAAAGATTTTGAGAATGGCAACAGAGAAGTGTACCTGAGCGGAGAGGCTTTTTTCGACGTGGTTAGAAATCCTGCTAAACCATTTGTGATTCATACCAGTAGTATGGACGTAAAAGTGCTGGGTACCCAATTCAATGTGAAGGCTTACGAAGAAGATCTCACCACTGAAACCAGTTTGATCAAAGGTAGCGTGGCCGTTTACCTGAATGTGGCACCAGAAAAAGAATACCTTCTTAAACCCAACCAAAAACTCATCTTAAATAATAACGCACTGGCCAATCAACAACTGATGGCAGACAAGCAACCACTTTCAAAAATGGATCTTTCGCCTATGGTTTCTATCCAAGCGCTTACTTATGCCGAAGCGTCTGAAACTGATGTTGAAAGCAGCTGGACAAAAAACATCCTTTCTTTTGAAGACGAGCTTTTTCCGGATGTGGCCCGCAAAATGGAAAGATGGTATAATGTAGAGATTCAATTCCGCAACAAAAAGTGGGAACAGCAATACCTCAGTGGCTCCTTTGAAAAAGAAAACCTCACACAGGCATTAAAAGCATTACAGTACAGCACCGGGTTCAAATACAAAATATCAGGTAAAACGATTTTGATTTATTAACCACCAAAACGATTGCATATGAAAAAACAAAACACAGACTACGGTTGAGCTACAGCATCCAAAAAAAAGAAACGGGAAATGTTGACGCATTCCCCGTTCTGTGGTGATTGTTTCCCGGAAGGGCTGGCCTGCTTCTCAACAAATTCAGCGCAACTTCCAATTTAACTACCAAAAATAAATATATGAAAAAAGATTGTACGATTGCCAGGGTATTTCACACCCTTAAAAAGCCCCTTAAAATTATGAAGCTAACGCTCATCATTGTGCTACTCTGCGGCTTTCAGAGCTTTGCAGGACTCAACGCACAAACGGTTACGCTGAATGCAGACAACAAAGAAATCTCCAAAGTACTGCTGGCTATTGAAAAGCAGGGCGATTTCAGGTTTGTTTACGACAGCCGCCTAAAAGACCTCAAACAAAAAGTATCGGTGTCTTTCATAAATGCACCCATCAAAGAAGCTTTAAAACAACTGTTTGCCGGCACCAGCCTTACTTACCTGGAGCTGGAGAACAACCTAGTGGCCATCCGTTCTGAAAAGCCGGAAGAAGCCGACATTACCGTAAGCGGTAAAGTAACCGATGCCGCAGGGCAGCCGGTAGCAGGTGCTTCCGTTAAAGTAAAAGGATCTACGGCAGGTACTTCTACCGATTCAGAAGGAAACTACTCCCTAACGGTAGCGGACAACGCTGTGTTGGTGATTTCTTCTGTAAGTTTTGTTGATCAGGAAGTTCCGGTAAATGGTAGAACCAGCATTAACGTCACCCTGGCATCAAGTGTGAAAGATATTGAGCAAGTGATCGTAGTAGGTTACGGTACTTCCCGCAAAAAAGACCTCACCGGTTCTGTGGCTTCCGTAAGTGGTGCAGAATTGGCCAAACAGCCGGTACTTACTGCAACACAGGCGTTACAAGGTAAAGTAGCCGGTGTACAGGTTATTACCAGTGGCGATCCTAACGCCTTGCCCGTTATCCGGATCAGAGGTACAGGAACCATGCTTGCCGGAGCCAATCCTTTGTATGTGGTAGATGGTATCATCAACGATGATATCAGAAATATCAACTCTTCAGATATCGTTAGCATGGACATTTTGAAAGATGCCTCCGCCACCGCCATCTATGGTATGCGTGCCGCCAATGGGGTAGTTATTATCACCACTAAAAAAGGTAGACCCGGCAGAATGATCGTTAGCTATGATGGTACCGTTGGTATCAAAGAAGCCACGAGATTGGTCAACATGGCGGGTGCCAACCAGTACGCAGGTTACTTAAACGAAGCCAGTTTGTTTTATGGTACACAAGATAGTACGATAACTCAGGCTACCTTGCAAAACGGCGGTAACACGGACTGGTATGATGAGATCTTGAAAAGAGGATTCTTCCAAAACCATAACGTTTCCTTATCAGGCGGAAGCGACAAAATCAATTATTTTTTAAGTGCCGGTTACCTTACAGATGAAGGAATCATCCGCACCAATAATTTTAATCGCTTCACCATCCGCAACAACATGGATTACAAAATCAGCGATAAATTTAAGATCTCAACCTTGTTGTCTTACAGCAGACAGGATGTAAGAAATGTGGACCTTGGAGCATTCAATGTGGCCTACAGAGCAGCCCCTTATGTGGTAGCTAAAAGAGACGGCTTATACGGCAACACTTCCTTATCTAACAACGTCGGGAATCCGGTTTTAGACCAAGATAAAAACTACAACTCCGGACAAGGAGATCGTTTTCAGGGTAATTTAGCAGGAGAATACAAAGTTGCCAGCTGGATCACCCTTCGCTCAAGTTTTGGCGTAGATAAAAATAATTTTAGAAGTTTGAGCTACGGATATAAGTATGCCAACATTGGGCCTAACAATGTTTTCCTGAATTCCGGAAGCAACCAGGTTCGCAACAACAGCAGTTTGTCGATCGGTGAAAGCCAGGGCAACAGATGGGTTTGGGACAACACCATCAATTTTGCTAAAAAATTCGGCGACCACAATTTTAACCTGCTGGTAGGCACTACTGCAGAACAAATTATGGTGAACGGCTTAGGGGGTAACAGACTAGATGTGCCAGAAGACAAAGACCAATGGTACTTGAATGCAGGTTCTACCATTGGTGGTACCAACTTTAACGACGGCGACAAATCTACCAGAAATTCTTACTTAGGCAGATTAAACTACAATTACAAAGACAAGTATTTTTTAACGGCTACCGGCCGTTATGATGGTACTTCGCGTTTACCAGAAAACAACAGATGGGGATTCTTCCCGTCAGTGGGCGCAGGCTGGGCCATCACCAGCGAAGATTTTATGGCTACACAAAAAGTTTTCGACAACTTGAAATTGAGAGCCAGTTATGGTAAAGTTGGTAACGATGGTATCCCCAGCAATGCCTTCATCGCATTGGCCACTAACAACCTTCCTTATTTCTTCAATGGTGCAGAAGTCTTGAATTTTAGATTAGAACAGCTCATCGATCCAAACATTAGATGGGAAGTTACCAGGGAGTTCAACGTGGGTATCGACTTCACGATGTTGAAAAACAGGCTATCTGGTACCATCGATGTATATGACAGAGAAACGCAAGATGCGCTTATCCGTGTGCCCATTGCCGGAATTTTGGGTGACCCTAATAATGAATACATCACCAACGCCGCCACTTTCACCAATAAAGGGGTGGAATTAGGTTTGAATTGGACAGACAACATCAACAAAGATTGGAATTATAGCATTGGTGGTAACATCGCTTTTAACCAAAACAGGATTCAAAATCTGAATGGCGGACAAGCCATTCCGGATGGCAATGTAGGTGGACAAGGAAACACCACTTTGTCAGACAACGGGCAACCCATTGGAAGTTTTTATCTATGGGAAGCAGAGGGTATTTTCCAAAATGCCGCTGAAATTGCTGCTTCTGCACAACCAGGTGCACGCCCGGGAGATTTGCGTTACAGAGACGTGAATGGAGATAATGTGATCAATGCAGCGGACAGGGTATTTCAGGGATCTTATCAGCCAAAGTTTACCTATGGCTTGAACATTGCGGTGAACTACAAAACCTTTGATTTGTCGCTCGGTGGTTTCGGAACTGGTGGTGGTAAAATTTACAATGGTAAAAAAGCAGCCCGTCCAAATCCCGGAGATAATATTGAAACAGATGTGGCTATCAACCGTTGGACGCCCAACAATCCGAACAACAAAATACCCCGGGCTAACAGTGCAGAATTACCCGCTTCTACTTATTTCTTAGAAAAAGGTGATTTCTTCCGTATCAATAATCTAACGTTTGGTTACACGTTGCCTTCTGGAACATTGGGTAACCTTAAGTTACAAAGTTTGCGCGTGTATGCAACCGTTCAAAACCTGGCCACATTTACGAATTATAGCGGCTTCACGCCGGAAATTAGCAATGGTAGTACATTGGCCGGCGGAATTGAATCAGCTATTTATCCAACCACCAGAACCTTCGCCTTTGGTGTGAATGTGGGCTTTTAATTAACCAATAAATTTTTAGAAATGAAACATACATTTAAAATATACGGTTTACTGCTGGTAACAGGGATGGCTGTGAGCAGTTGCGCCAAAGACTTTTTAGACGTAGACCCGCAGGGCCAAATTAGCGAAGTACTTGCTTTAACAGACCCCGAAGCTGCTGGCAAACTGGTGGGTGGGGCATACAACACTTTGTACCTGGGTGGTTTCGGAAGAACGACCGTTGGATTTCTTTGGGCAGTTACCAATGATGTAGCCAGTGATGATGCCGACAAAGGCAGTACACCTGGTGATTTTGGTCCATTGGCAGAAATCGATAATTTCACGCAAACTCCCACCAATTTTATTTTCGACAATATCTGGAATGGGCATTATGCAGGCATCGTGGCTGCTAACAAAGTAATCGATATCCTTAATAAAAGCACCATCGAAACCAGCACCAAAAACAGGCTGTTGGGTGAGGCAAGATTTCTGAGAGGTTTCTATTACTTTAATTTGGTGCGCTTCTTTGGTGGCGTTCCTAAAATAGATTTTGTGCCATTACCCAGCGAAGGCGGAAGCGACGCACTTAACACCAGGGCTACTGCTGCAGAAATTTACCAGTTGATCACCGATGACTTTCAGTTTGCAGTAAACAACCTGCCTTTAAAAGGCGATTTGGCTACTCAAGCAGGCAGGGCCAACAAAGGTGCTGCACAAGCTTATTTGGCTAAAGTGTATTTGTACAGACAAGATTTTCCAAAAGTGTTGGCATTAACCAATGACATCATCCTTTCTAACAGGTATAGTTTGGTTACAGACTACAGCCTCATTTTTAGAGAAAGAGCGGTTGGTGGACAAGGCGGCAATAACAACAGCGAATCTATTTTTGAAGTACAAACCGGTATCAACCTGGGCGAAAATGCCGTGAGTCCTTTGTTCAGCAATGGCCAGGGGCCAAGATCTCGTGGCGGTTGGAACGATCTTGGATTTGGTTTCAACAATCCTACTACAAACTTGGTCAGCAACTACGAAGTGGGTGATAATAGAAGAGATGCGACCGTCATCTTTATCCAACCAACTGTACCTGGTGGCCCCAACCCTGGTACAGTTTTATGGGATGGCTTCCGTATTCCCAGCAAAGATTCGGTAGAAAACGAACGCTACAGCTACAAGCCTTACCACAGTCCGTTGGCAGAATCACCACAGGTGACAGACAACAAAGACACCAAACCCAAAAACATCCGTTTGATGCGTTATGCAGAAGTGTTGCTGATGTATGCAGAAGCCTCTGCCAGAACCGGACAAGGCGATGGTGTTAACAAACTGAATGCTGTTAGAAGTCGCGCTAACCTTGGCTCCGCAACCTTAACCCTGCAAAATGTGTTAAAAGAAAGAAGGGTGGAATTGGCCATGGAACAAGACCGTTTCCTCGACCTGGTTCGCCTGGGCATTGCAGGAACAACCATGAGGGCACACGGCAAAGCATTTGTAGACAATAAACACGAACTATTCCCCATTCCGCAAGCACAGATCGCTTTGAGTGGTGGACGCCTTACCCAAAACAATTATTAAACAATTAAAATAATATTATTATGAACCAATTTTTTCAGTCAAAGCTCAACATCGCTTGCTGTATTGCGCTTGCAGTAGCAGTTACCAGTTGTACCAAGGTAGAAAAAGACGATAACTTTCCCGTGGGTGATGCACCGCCGGTAGTAGGTGGATTTGTGAACTCTAACGACATTGCTCCTTCCAACCTTGTAGCACATTTCCCATTCGATAATTCAATCGTAGATGTTAAAGCAGGCGTAACGGGTGGCGCTGCTTCAGGTACCACTAGTTTTGTACAAGGTCGCAAAGGCCAGGCCTATCAAGGTTCTATGAATGGCTTCATCTCCTACAGCAATCCTGGTCCAGTGGCAACACTCACCAGCTTCACCGTAAGTATGTGGATCAACACCGCCAAACACGATGGTGGTGCACAAGCCGTATTTACCCTGGCCAAACAAGACGGTTCTTTTTGGGGTAACTTCTTCCTGATGATCGAAGGAAACAATTCACCAGAAAATAAAATGTTCATGAAATTACACATGGAAAAAAACAATGCTCCTTTTGTTGAACATTGGTTAGAACCATTCGGTGATTTCCGCCCGGATGATATGTACAATGCGTGGCGCCATGTAGCTTGGAGCTACGACCAAACCACTTCTAAAGCTGCCTTTTACATCAATGGACAAAGAAGAATATTGCCGCCGAATATGGATACCAGGGTGGCTGATGGAACTGGTACGCCATTGGGCGCATTGAACTTTAAAAATCCTACCAAATTTGTAATTGGTGATTTCCAAAACGCTTTGGGCGCTCCTTTCAATTCACCAGAACCCTGGATGTTGAACTACACCGGCAAACTGGATGAATTTAGGATTTACAACAAAGCATTGTCTGACATAGAGATCAGCGCTATCCAAATTCTGGAGCGCCAGGGCAGATAATATTTTTGATCAAATAATACAAGGCTGCATGGTGATGAATAACTTCCGTGCAGCCATTTTTTTACCTATTAAAAAATAATCATGTTTCGGAACCTGCTCCCCATACTCATACTCACCCTCACTTTTGCTACCTGTAAAAAAAGTGGGGGTACTGAACCGGCGGTTCCTGTAAATACCAATTTTAGGTTAACGGGCAACACCCTCAATAACAGCAGCGCTGCCACCCAATTTGGCGTACCGCTGAAACCTACACTGCGCCTGGTGTTTAACGCCCCCGCAAAACGAAGTAGCATTAGCACTGGCGTAAACCTCAGAAACAGCAGCGGATTGATCCCCGTAAATGCACAGTACCAAAACAACGACAGTGTGGTACTCATACAACCCGTTAACAATCTTACTCCGCTTACGCGTTATACTTTTGAAGCCAGTATTTTAATCCAATCGGCACAAAATGTAACCCTGCAAGGCAGTGGTGCTTTTTATACTTTTAACACCGGCATCGATTCGAGCAGAAAATTTCCTGCCCTTACAGACGATGCCCTGCTAAACCTCGTACAACAACAAACCTTTAAATATTTCTGGGACTTTGCACATCCCGTGAGCGGATTGTCGAGAGAAAGAAATACCTCCGGCGACCTGGTAACTTCTGGCGGTTCTGGCTTTGGTATCATGACCATTCCCATCGGCATCCAACGCAATTTTATTACCCGCTCGCAGGGGCTGGCACGCATGCAAACTGTTGTAGGATTTTTAAAAAATACTGCACAAACTTTTCATGGCGCCTACCCACACTGGCTCAATGGCAACAATGGCGCAGTGATTCCTTTTAGTGCGAAAGACAACGGCGCCGACCTGGTGGAAACTTCATTTTTAATGGCAGGATTGCTTTCTGCCAGAGAATATTTTACAGATGCCGGCACAACAGAAACCAATTTAAGAATAGATATCGACACCCTTTTTAACCGGGTAGAATGGAACTGGTTTAGAAAAAACAACGAGAACGTATTGTACTGGCATTGGAGCCCCAACTTTACCTGGGACATGAATCTGCCCATCCGTGGTTGGAACGAATGCCTGATTACCTATATTTTGGGCGCTTCGAGTACCACGTATGGCATTCCCGCAACGGTATATCAAAATGGATTCAAAAACAGCAATACCTACAGCAATGGCAATTCATATTACGGTTATCCGTTGCCGCTAGGCGAAGCCAGGGGCGGTCCTTTGTTCTTTTCACATTATTCCTTTTTGGGTATCAACCCCAACGGACTCAGCGAATCGGGCGTCAATTTCAAGACGCAAAATACCAACCACACGCTGATCAATTATGAATATTGCAAGGCCAATCCGCTCAACCATTATGGCTACAGCGATTCGGTGTGGGGACTCACCGCCAGCGACATCGAAAACGGCTATACCGCCAGCTCACCCAGCAACGACGTGAGTGTAATTGCGCCTACGGCAGCACTCTCCTCTTTTCCGTACACACCGCAACAGTCGATGGCAGCATTGAAGTTTTATTATTATGTGTTGGGCGATAAACTCTGGAAAGAATATGGTTTTGTAGATGCCTTTTCACTCAAAAACAATTGGTTTGCGAGTTCCTTTCTGGCCATTGATCAGGGACCCATTGTGATCATGATCGAAAACCACCGCACGCAACTGATCTGGAACCTGCTTACCAGTAATCAAAAAGTAAAAGCGGGGATGTTGAGCCTGGGCTTTACAGCGCCCTACTTGTAAAAAAGAAAACCATTCGTTGGCCAAAAAGTTAACGAAAATCATACAGGTTTTAAAAAGGAAAACAATACATTGAGAATCATTCACAGCGATGGAAAAAGTTATACAGCAAGCATTTCTCCATCGCTTTATATTAACCGCTTAATATTAGTTGATATGAAAAAATGGTCCTTCCTTGTTGGTTGGTTGATAAGCCTATTGTTTGCAAATTCATTGAACGCACAAATCACCGTAAAAGCCATGTCGTACAACATCCGGCTGAATACGGATAGCGATGGCGAGAACAAATGGGAGCTTCGAAAAGAAAAATTGGCTGGCCTCATCAACTACTACAATGCCGATTTTGTAGGCGCGCAGGAAGTGCTGCACAATCAACTGGTTTACCTGCAACAACAACTTACTACCTACAGTTTTGTGGGGGTTGGCAGAGATGACGGAAAAGAAGCCGGCGAATATTCGGCCCTGTTTTATAAAAAGGACGTCTATCATGTAAAAACATCTGGTACCTTTTGGTTA
>Ga0105049_10007886_pt1 | contig 12341 bp, 13 predicted proteins | sample MAT06_FD_78087 | JGI IMG/M metagenome (GOLD analysis project Ga0105049, IMG submission 78087) | Freshwater microbial communities from Lake Fryxell liftoff mats and glacier meltwater in Antarctica - MAT-06 | ecosystem: Environmental > Aquatic > Freshwater > Ice > Liftoff microbial mat | place...
CGTGGACGAAGCGTTGGTGCAATATCGCACGGGACACGGCAACCTCTCGAAGAAGCTGCTTGACCGCGTGGACACCGCGTTCTCGATCATGCACCGCGCCAGTGAACGCGGCCTTACGCAACTTGTCCCGGCTGCGAGTGTAGCCGAGGCTTACGCTTCAACGTGCCGCACGTTGGGGTATGTGCTGCGCGGCGCGGAACCGAGCGTGGCGGCAACATGGTACTTGCGAGCGCTGCGCTGGCCGCATGGTCGGTGGCTGTCGGCGAAAGGCTTGGTCGCGGCGCTGTTGGGACTGGTAGGCGGCAAGCGTGAGACGGGTTCGGCCGAGAATGCAAGCGAGAATCGGTAAAGCAAAAGACGGCGGGCAAGCCCGCCGTTTGTCTTTCTGTCTTCTTTCTAACTGAAGCAGTTCACCTTGTGGGCGCGGACGACGCCCATTAACTTCTCGACGCTCAGGCCGCAGTCGGCGAGGAGTTCGTTGCGTTCCCCGTGTTCGATGAACTTGTCGGGGATGCCGCACCGCACGACGTTCTGCGTGTTCACCCCGGCCGCGTTCGCCGCTTCGAGAACCGCCGAGCCGAAGCCACCTTCGAGCGTGCCTTCTTCGACCGTCACCACGAGCGGCAGCGTTTCCACGGCCTTCAGGATCGTTTCCTTGTCGAGCGGCTTCACGAACCGGGCGTTGATGACGCCGATATTCAGCCCCTCGGCGGCGAGTTTCTTCGCGGCGGCGACGCAGTTCGAGAGCAGCGTTCCGAACGCGATGAAGCAGCCGTCTTCACCCCACGAAATCACCTCGGCCTTGCCGAGTTCGAGCGCCGGTGGCGGGTTGGTGCGTTCGACGCTTTCGAGATTCGCTTTCGGGTAGCGCATCGAAATCGGGCCGGGGTGCGTGAGGCTCAGGTTCAACATGGGCCGCACGTCGGCTTCGTCTCCGGGAGCCATGCTGACCATGTTCGGGAACAATCGCATGTACGGCACGTCGAACACGCCGTGGTGCGTTGGGCCGTCGGGGCCGGTGAGGCCGGCGCGGTCAAGCATGAAGGCCACAGGGAGATTCTGGAGGCACACTTCCTGGAAAATCTGGTCGAAGCTGCGTTGCAGGAACGTGCTGTAGATGTCCACGACGGGCCGCATACCGGCCTTGGCCATGCCCGCAGCGAACGCGACGGCGTGGCTCTCGCAGATGCCCACGTCGAAGAACCGCTCGGGGAAGTCTTCGCGGACCTTCTCCAACTTATTCCCCTGACACATCGCGGCGGTCATCACGGCGACCTTCGGGTCGTTTTGCATTGCTTCGTGAAGCGCGAAGCTCACGGCGTCGGTGTAGCCCTTCGCGCCACCTTTCTTGAACGAAACGACGTGGCGGTCGGGGCCCATTTCCTCGAACACGGGCGGCGCGTGGTACGTCACGGGGTCTTCGGCCGCCTGTGCGACGCCCTGGCCCTTCGTGGTGAGAACGTGGAGCAACACGGGGCCGGTTTGGTTCTTCAGGTCGCGGAGAATCTTCCGCAATCCGGGCAAATCGTGGCCATCCACGGGGCCGAAGTAGCGGAAGCCCATTTCCTCGAAGAGCATGCCGTCCTTGAAGAACGCCTTGAGGCCATCGCGGCACTGCTCAAGGGCAGATTGGGCCATGCTGCCGATAACCGGAATCGCGCTGAGAACTTGGTTCAGCCGACGCTTGCCACCTTGGTACAGGCCGGTCATGCGGCATTGGTCGAGATACTTCGCCAACCCGCCGGTGCGGGGGCAAATGCTCATCTTGTTGTCGTTGAGGATGACGAGGACGTTTTGCCCCATCCCGCCGATATTGTTGAGCGCTTCAAACACGATGCCGCTCGGAAGCGCGCCGTCACCGATCACCGCGACGGCTTTGCGTTCGGGGTGGCCATTGAGGTCGTCACCCGCTTTGAGGCCCGACACGGTGGAGACACTGCACCCCGCGTGGCCCGTCATGAACAGGTCGTAGGGCGATTCGCCGGGGTGAGGGAAGCCCATCAGCCCACCCTTGGTGCGGATGGTGTGGAACTTGTCGGCCCGGCCAGTGATGAGTTTGTGCGGGTAGACCTGGTGGCCGGTATCCCAGATGAGGCGATCTTTGGAGAAGTCAAACGTCAGGTGCAGCGCGAGGCACAACTCCACGACGCCCAGATTGCTGGCGAAGTGAGCGGGCCGCGTGGTTAGCACCCGGATGAGTTCATCCCGGATTTCCTGGGTAAGTGCTTGCAACTGCTCATCCGAGAGCTTTTGCAAGTCGGCCGGGGACTTGATCTGCGATAGCAACTTGGACATGGTCATTCCCCTCGCTTCGGGGAGTGGAGAGTGGGGAGTGGAGAGTGGGGAGTCAGAAACCAAGGCTACTGGTTTTCCGCTCACCATTCCCCATACACCATTACACCACCCGCGAAGCACTTATTTCTCCCGAGTGACAACATACCGGGCGAGTTTGGCGAGCAACGGGCTTCCGAGTCGTTCGGCCACCGTGATCGCTTCCCGACCCAGTTCCGCTGCTTTCCGTCGGGATTCCTCAACTCCAAGGAGGCCCGGGTAAGTCAGCTTTCCGCGAGCGGCGTCTTTGCCCACCCGCTTCCCGGCCTTGTCGGCCGTGCTTTCGACATCCAACAAATCGTCGGTCACCTGAAACAGAAGCCCGAACGCGGCGGCATATTGGTCGGCGGCCGCGAGCGTTTCCGGATTCACACCTTCGGGGCGGTCAGCTTGCGCTGCGAATACGCCAAGCCGCAAGGCCGACCGGAACAGCGCCCCCGTTTTGAGAGCATGGAGGTTTTCGAGTTCGCCGACTTCATATAGCCCGGTGCTTGCCCTGGGTTCTTTTGCGTCTGGAATCCGGCCGTCCGCGATCAGATCGAGCGTTTGTCCGCCGACCATCCCGCAAGCTCCGGCCCCGAGCGCCAGTGTCAGACAGCTAACCGCACGAGTGTGTGGTCCGTTAACCCCGGCGATCAACTGAAATGCGAGCGTCAGTAAGCCATCGCCCGCTAAAATCGCCAGCGCTTCCCCATATTTCTTGTGGCACGTTGGCAAGCCGCGCCGCAAATCGTCGTCGTCCATCGCGGGCAAATCGTCGTGAATCAGCGAGTAAGTGTGAACCATCTCGACCGCGACAGCCGCCGGCATCGCTTGCTTGATGGTCCCGCCGGCCGCCTCGCACGCCAACAGCGTGAGCAACGGCCGGATTCGCTTGCCACCCGTGGTGACCAAGCTGTACCCCATCGCCGTCACAAGGGCATTCGGAGCCTTAGCGGTCAGCCCGACGAGCCACCCTTTGAGGGCCATTCGGACCTGCTCGGCTCGTGGCTCCAGTTCATCCCACACGTTGTCGGCCACGGCCCGCCCCTGTATTCGCTGGTACGATTCCTCATTCCTAGTAACGGGTAGCGAGCCAAACCCACGCGTAAAGCGAGTTGGATACCCGATCCCCAAGTTACTCGGGTATTCCCGGATCGCGGAGCTTCGTGCTTTTCCGCACGGCGGCTTTGGCGGTCTCGATGCTGGCAACGTGGTCGAACGGCTTCAACTCCGCTCCGCCATCGTCGGTGAGGCCGGCAAGCAGTTTCACCTTTTGCTCGGCGTTGCGGAGTTGGCCGTAGCAGTGGCGAAGCAACCCGACGCCGCGTTCGTAGCGAGCTAGGGCGTCTTCGAGGTTGGTGTTGCCGTCTTCGAGTTCGCGCAGAATCGCTTCAAGCTCGGCCAATGCCTGCTCGAACCGCAACGGCGGGGTTTCTGCTGGAGGCATGGCACATTCCGTGCGTGAGAAGAGAACATCCGTGTATTATGGCGAAGTTCGCAAATAGGCTCCCCGGCAAACCGGGGGGCTAAATGGAGCAATCCCACAGATAGCCCCCGAATTGCCGGGGTCTTATTTTCCCGCTATCCCTTGGTCGATTCCACCCGGCTGACGATTTCGCCAGCCGCGACCCGCGTAACGATTTCATCCCCGGCCTTCACCTCGGCCGCAGCGCGGACGAGTTTGCCGTCGGCCGTGTGCGTCAGACTATACCCGCGGGTCAGCACGTTCAAGGGGCTGAGGGATTCCAGTCGGGCCGCGAGCGCAGCGATTTGCGTTGACGCCTGAACCACCCGCTGATTTGTGGCCCGTTCCAACCGCTGCGCGATGGTGTCGAGGCGCTGTTCCAGGTCGCGGACCCGTTGAAGCGGCCGACGCAACGCGGGGCGGGCGGCGAGTTGTTCCACCCGTTGCCGTGCCATCGCCAATCGGTGCTCCACCGCTTCCGTTAACCGCGTGCGAAGTTCGGACAGATTGGCCGTCATCTCGCGGCGGTCTGGGGTGAGCGCGACCACGGCGGCGGACGGCGTTTCGGCCCGATAATCGGCGACCAAGTCGGCGACGGTCACATCGACTTCGTGACCCACGGCGGACACCACGGGCACCACAGAGTTGAAGATCGCGTCGGCAACGGCTTCCTCGTTGAACGCCCACAGGTCTTCGGTGCTGCCGCCCCCGCGACCGATGACGATGGCGCTGAGCGGAAGTTCCCGCATGTCGTGGAAGTGGTTCAGCAACCGCAGCGCAGCAGCGACTTCCACCGCCGCGCCTTCTCCCTGCACGCGACTCGGGCGAATGACCAATTCCGTGAGCGGCCAGCGCTGCGCGAAGAGTTCCACCATGTCGCGGACGGCCGCCCCGCTCGCGCTCGCAATGAGGCCGACACGCTTGGGGAATCGCGGCAACGGCCGCTTGCGGCGCGGGTCGAAATAGCCTTTGGCTAAGAGTTTTTCCTTGAGTTGTCGCAGTGCCAACTCCGCCGCGCCAACGCCTTTGGGCTGAATCTCCTCGACGATCAGTTGGTAATCGCCACGCGGATCGTAAACCGTCACCTTGCCGCGAGCCAGCACTTCGAGGCCATCTTTGAGGTCGAACTTCATCCGCAGGTTGAAGCCCCGGAACATCGCTGACTTGAGTTGCGCACCCGCGTCTTTGAGCGTAAAGTACCAATGCCCCGAACTCGCCCGGTTGAAGTTCGACACCTCACCCGCCACCCACACGGACGGAAACCGCCCCTCGATCAGCCCACGCAACTGTGCCGTGAGAGCCGAGACGGAAATCGCTTCAGTTTTGAGTTTGGGTGCGGCAGACACTTGATAAGTGGTTGTGGGTTATTGTGGGTTGGAAGTTGGATCAGTATCCGTCTAACGCCGTCACCAACGCGGACACGGAACTGATTTCATTCGTTTGAGGAAGGCGAACGCGGTTGGCGGCTGAGAGTAATGAAGAACCGCAGTAATCCTTCGATGTTTTCGCGTGGTAACTTCTCCGCCAGTTGCTCTGCGGTTATTCCGAGTATTTGTGGATCGCATTCAAAGAGCTTAAAAATCCGCGCGGCGGTGTAGCCGAGCCTAAAGTAAACTTCCGCGACTTCTTCGATGGTGAGCGTAGCGATAACGCGAGCGCGGGTTTCGCGTTCGATTTCGGCGAGATTGTATGGCATTGTCAGCGATTCCTTGAGTAACCGCACCGAAGAACGCCTCACGACGTGGAAGACCGCCGCTCTGCGGCCCGTAGGAGTTCTTGGAGTGCTTCAGGCGACAGACTCTGCACCAATTCCTCGATTGGCACACCTTCGAGTCGGCGACCAACTGGTATGCCTTCGAGCCGCTGCTCAACTGGCACGCCCTCCAGAAGCTGCGCCACGGGGATAACGTTCCGAACTTGCTCGACCGAAATGCCTGCCAGTCTCCGTTCGACCGAAATGCGTTCGATCTCTGGGTTCGTTAAATTGTCGACAAGTTTTTCCCGGGTTTGGCGCTCGATTTCGGCGAGATTGTAAGGCATGGCTAATCCCTCCTTAATGTATCCATCAAACAGTTGGAAAATAAACGAAGTCATTTCGAGCGAACGCAACTGGTAAGCTCCCGCACCGTAATCACGTTGGTCTTCTCGCGCACTGAACATACACAGTACGGCATTCTGCTTCTCACACGGCAATTGGGCGATGACGATCAGGCGCAGTGTGCCGCTGAAGAATCGGATATCGTAAACGCCCGCGCTCACCTCGGCCATTGCGACTCGACCAACCAAGTTTTGCGGGTATCGAGTCGACACCATGAACACGCGGAAATCGGTTTCGGGAAGCAAATCCCGCATATTTGGGCTGACCTGTTTTCGGTAGTTGACATAATGCCCAATTAACTCATCAAGCACCCAGCCATCTAACGTTTCCCGCATCGATTTGAAACTGATCAAGTTGTGCGTGGTCAGCACATCGAAGCCGTCGGGTAAGACAACCGAAAGCGGCCCGTGCTCAAGGCGAACGATCACCACATCGAGAAACTGTTGCTTCAGCGAGAGGTCTTTCTCAAGCTCAACTTTGACAGGCAAACCGTGGAAGAAGTCCTCCCACGATAACCCAAACAATCGGTGCCAGTCTACCGGTTCCATGATTTCACGTTTCGTGTTGCTTCTTGGGCATCACTCCCGTGGCTTCCCACCTATACTATCCGCCACCGGTGAACGTACCAACACGATTGCGTCGCCTTGCTGATCGTGCATCCAGGTTACCACGTCCAGGTGTCCGAAACTCGGGCGATCTTCCCACTCTTGCCGCAGCAACACGGCGAACGCACCGGCAGGGAGATTTTGCGGATGGTGCAGTCGGATCGCACGACGACCGAAGCTGAACATGACGCCTTCATCTTTGAGCCGGAACAGGTAGAGCGGTTCGTTTTCGGGCACATGCGCCCGCAATGTGGTGGCCGCTGGTATTGGGTCGTACTTCGCCGCTCGATTTTGCACGACATATTCCACGAACGCAACCTTGACTGCAAGCCACGTTGTCAGGAACGCGGCAATCCCAATCTTCACCCAACGAGGATTGATGGAACCGCCACGAAGCATTCCCAACAAACCCATCACGCCAAGGCCCATCAACGCGGGACTCATCGGCAAGGCGTAACGCACATTGTGATTGGGCACGAGCGTCCAAAACAGCAAGTTCGGCCACGCCCAGCAGTGGAGAAGTTGGAGGAGGCGCTTGCCGCGGTCGTCCCACTGTGCCCAGAAACTCGGGCGGAATGTGACCAGCGCGAACAGCGATAGCGGCAGGTGGGCGACGAACACGAGAAGTGGGTACGTCGCCACGCCGGCCCACGGGTAAACGCCCTTCGCGCTGGGCTTCGCCGAGAAGCGGTACAAGGCTTCTTTCCGCACGGTATCCGCGAGCGATTCCCACCCGATCTGTTGCGACACCGCGAACACCCACCCGGCACACACAAATGCTGCGATTCCGCACGCCAGCAGGTGTCGCCAACCGAAGAGCACACGCAGTTCACCCCGCCACAGACACAACGGCACAACGGTGAGGTAGAAGAACGCCGGCGCGGTCCACTTCGTGAGCGTGCCCGCCGCGACACACAGTAGGGCGAGAATCCAGCAACTTGCCGACTGGCGTTCAATTGCGCGGTGAACTAACACGAGCGCAGCGGTGACCCACCCAACCAGCGTCATGTCGATTTCGGCGCTCGGCACTTTGTCGAGCCACAACACGGACGCGGGAAGCAACAACGCTGCCAGCAACGCGGCCCGTTCATCGATTGCCCTGCGAAACAAGCCATAAACGAGGAACACGGCACACGTTGCGGCAAGTACCGAAGGAATCCGCGCGGTGGCAACCGTGACGTGTCCGAACGGCAGCGAACACAGGCCAATCGCCGCGTAGTGGCCGGGCGGCTTCGTGAGGAACGGTTCGCCGTACAGCACGGGGAACAACCACTCCCCCTGAAGGCACTCACGACCAATAATCGCGCGCAACGACTCCGTGCGATACAACGGCCCCGCCGCGATCCCGTAGACAAACAACAACCCGCACCACGCGGCCAGGATAACGAGATGCGACCTGCGAATCGTTGCCTCGGGTTTGATGAGGAAGAGAAGCGGTTGATCTGCGGAGCGTACACTGAATCCGGTGTGATGCGGAAGGCGAGTGTGAAATCACCCCGCCTCGCAGGCGTTCCCCATTAGAATGACGTTGCCGTGTTGCCTTCGATGGGGGTCTGGCCATGCCGTCTCGTCCCGCTGTCGCGCTGATCGTCGTGTTCTGGCTCGTTGTCACGGGCTACGTCGCCTACCGCGACCTGTGGCCGGTACTCTTCGCGTCGGGTCCGCCGCCGGTGGCCATCGACCTCGCCGACGAAGCGGCCCAGAACGTGCCCACCCGCTGGACGATCACGCTCAATGGGCAGAAAGCCGGCCGGCTCGTCACGCAAATTCGGTACATCGACGCCGACGACACCTTCCGATTCACCCACGACTACAAGCAACTCCGCTACGCCATCGGCAACACGGTGGTGGTCGTGCCTGAGCTTCGCAGTGTCGAGCGCATCACACGAGCCGGCGACCTCCGCGAGCAATCCGCCGAGGGCACGATGGAGCTTTACCAGGGTGAAATCAAGCTCGGAGACGTGACCGCGAAGGTCGTCGGCACCGTCGCGGAAGGGCAACTTACGGCGGTCTGCGATCTGAAACTGACCTTCGCGGGGGGCACGCCATTGACGTTCAACCGCACGCTGCCGCCCGTTCCGGTTCCCAGCGGGCAACCGCTGAACCCGCTTCAACCGCTGAACCGCATCGCGGACCTGCACCCCGGTCGCCGCTGGGCCATCGCCCGGAACAACCCACTCGACGACGCCCTCGGCGCGCTCGGCAAAGAGTTCGGAGTGAACCCACCACCCGCGAGCAACGAGCCGCTGATTGGAGAGGTTCTGGCCCAACCGCGCGACCTCGACTGGCGCGGGAAACTGGTTTCTTGCTGGGTGATCGAGTACCGCGAGGCGGAACCCGTGGCGCGAACGTGGGTCCGCGTTTCCGACAGCAAAGTGTTGAAGCAGGAAGCCTTCAAAAAGGGCGAACAACTCAGCATCGAACGCGACGAGTGAACGTGTCGCAAAGCGATGTCCACCCTCGAAGCAATTCTGGAGGTGCAAACATGGATGAAAAGGCTCTCAATGTGCTGTTGCAAACCCTAACGCCCGCCCCAGTGCGGACTCGGGGACAGGTGCGTGCCGTCGATGTTGCCGGCCGCTTCCAAATGGTCTTGGCGGACGCTACGGAACTTGTCGCCTTTGCGGACGAACTGTTCCCGATCAAGCAACTCGGGTCGTATCTGGGCCAGGAGGTCGAAATCCACGGCACCGGCTTCGCCGACCACCGCGGTCAACTGGCGTTCGTGATCGCGTCTGGCTTCGCTCCGGTCGTCGGGTCCGTGCCCGCGAATCGCCTCCCCGGTAGTTCGCCCGCAGTTCGGGCGGACATGGCCGCGAAACTTCGCGGAATCATCGGGAAATGGCCCGGCGCGGCTTCAGATGAGGAAGAGACAGCGGCCAACGCCCAAGAGGGCAACTGATGGCCCGGCCGAACGGGTTCGTTCTCGATACGAACATCCTCATCGCTCTTATCCGGGATAACGACCTGGGCAAGTACATCGACCGGACATACCAATTGACCTTTGGGACGGCAGCATTCTACCTGCCCATTGTCACCCACGGTGAGGCGCATTCACTGGCTCTCCAATGGGGTTGGGGAGCGGCGAAGCGTGCCACGCTCGACTCGCTGCTTGATACGATTCTCCCGTTGGACATCGCATATTCCGATATGATTGCTGCATACGCGATGCTTGACCATGCCTCACACACCATCGGCATCAACATGGGGAAGAACGACCTATGGATTGCCGCGCTCGCCCACGTTCATGACCTGACTTTGCTGACGACCGACAGAGACTTCGACCACCTCATTGCCGCCAATCTGATCGACGGTGTTTGGATCGATCCGAAGAGTAAGTAACGACACGGGACACCCTATTGGGTTTTCACGCTCGGGTCGCAATCGCGTAAACCTCGGGGTAAATCTCCCGCAATCCGTCCAGCAACTCCGTGACTTGCCCGCCCTCTAACTCGAACGGTGTTTGCCGGCCAAGACCGATGTGTTGCTCAACATCCGCACCCGGCCGGCGGAAAATCGTGTCCACCAAGGCCGGCGGTTCAACCAAGATGCAGCGATCCACCATTCCGTGAATCTGTAGTCGTGGGCTATTCTGAACGCCTGTCTCGTGATCCACATAGTTGCCGATGCGGTCAACAACAAGTAGTTGAGCGACATACGCGCGGTGCGGGGATTCTTCGTCGCCGCAGGCATTACCACCGATGAATAGCCAGATGCGGTCCCCACGGTGCAAGCGGTTGACGAGCCAATCACGACTGGTAAGCCAACTCGTCACGGGTTCGCCATCGGCCCCGGATTCCTTGGAATAGCGGGGCCAGTAAAATGCGTAATCCGCCATAAATTGCCTTCCTTATTTGGGCACAGCAAATTCTGCTGACACACGACCACGGAACCGCCATCATTGAAAGCCAGGGCGGTTTTATACTCCGAAGTTGCAAACACAAAGACCACTCACCCTCTTGTAGTCGCGGATGCGACGACCGATCCACGCCAGGGGTGAATCGCAGTGTAACGGATCGCAACCCCAGGCGTGAGGCGTCAGGAGTCGAGCAGGTTCCCTCTGACCGAGGTTCTCCAATTGCCTCACGCCTGGGACTGCGCTTCGCTTCACCCAGGCTACCATCGGTGCCCGGTCCTGGGCGGCAAAGACAAAGTCCGTCATCTCATCGCGCCGATGTTGTTAAGCTTCCGGTCAGTGACGATTCGCCACATGTTCGAGCAAGTCGGCGACACGCTCCGCGGTGCGTTCCCAGGTGAAGAGGCGTTCGCGTTCCCGGCCGCGGGCCACGAGGTCGGCGCGGCGGGCGGCGTCTTCGAGAAGTGCGGTGAGGCCAGTCGCGATGGCGCTGGCGTCGTGGGGGTTCACCAAAACGGCGGCGTCGCCGGCGAGTTCGGGTAAGCTGGTGGCGTTCCCGGTCAGAACCGCCGTGCCGACACGGAAGGCATCCAAGATGGGAAGCCCAAAGCCTTCGTTGAGCGACGGGAAGCACAGCACGCTGGCGGCCGCCAACAATACCGGAATGTCTGCGTCGGCGGCGAACCCGTGGAGGTGCCAGCCACCCGCCGGAATGAGGTTCTCGGCCAGCGCCCGGAAGCGACTCAACGCGGGTTCTTGAATGCCGACAATCACGAGGTCGTAGCGGGCACGCACGCTGGTTGGCAGCATCGCCCAGGCTTCCAACACTCGGCGAGTGTTCTTACGCGGGTCTTCCGCACCGAAGGCGAAGACGAACGGGCGACCGGCGGCGAGGCCGTGCTTCGCGGTCACCCGGTCAACGGTCGCGGGGTCATGTGAATGGGCGAAGCAAGGATCAGCGGCCAACGGGATTGCGACGACTTTGCCGGCGGGGATGCCAAGCGCCGCGATAATGCGAGAGCGGCTATACTCACTCGCTGTGTACACGAGGCGAGCCGCCCGCGCGGACCGCTTCACCTTGTTTGCCCAGGCAACTGTGAACGCCGCGTCGGGGTCGAGGTCAAGCGGGATCACGTCGTAAACCACCAGTAAGGTCGGCACCCGGCTGAAACGTGGGCCGGTGTTCGCGGGGCAAAATAAGGCGTCCGCACCCGATGTCCACGCGGCCAGCGGCAACCGCACCCGTTCCCACAGGTCGAAGCGGTCGCCCGGCATTCGGATTCGCCGGCCGATGATGTTCGATAATCCCGCGAACGGATCATCCGCAGCCCTGTCCTGATGGAATAATCGGAATGTCCAGCCTGGGCGCGCGGTAGCCATCGCCCGCATCAGATGGACGAGCGTTCGCCCAATCCCACGCCGGTTCGGTCGGTAGGCTTGCCGGGCATCAACCGCGATGTGCATGGTTTTGTGGGTTGCGGGTTGTGGGCCAGAGACCAGTTATGCTGGCTCGGTGAGCGGGGCCAAGTCGAAAACCCACGAACCCGAACGCAAACCAAGAGACTATACGGTAATAAATCACGCTGCAATAGCATGAATTGCAGCAGTTGATGCAGGGCCTGAATTATCAGGAGTCGTTGATTTTTCCAGTCTGCGGAGCAGGACTCTCACCTGAGAGAGATATACTTGGGCCTCGCTGGATGCGTAGGTTCGCTCATAATCTCGCGCGTGGTGGCGATGGTGGGCGAGCCACCCAAACGTCCGCTCGACCACCCAACGCTTCCGGATTGGAACGAAACCGACCGCGCCGAGCGGACGATTCCCGACCTGCAATCTACACGAAAAATGTTGTGCGGCAAACGCATACAATTCCGCTCGATGGTAGGCTTGGTTCACGAACAAAGTTTCGAGTCGGGGTTGGTCGAACCGGGAGACCTGGCGGAGCAACACGATGGCCCCAGCGGCGTCGGACACGCTGGCCGCGGTGACATGGACGACGATCAC
>Ga0105049_10007887_pt1 | contig 12338 bp, 6 predicted proteins | sample MAT06_FD_78087 | JGI IMG/M metagenome (GOLD analysis project Ga0105049, IMG submission 78087) | Freshwater microbial communities from Lake Fryxell liftoff mats and glacier meltwater in Antarctica - MAT-06 | ecosystem: Environmental > Aquatic > Freshwater > Ice > Liftoff microbial mat | place...
CTCCTCCTTCATCAAGTGGAAATAGTGGGTTACCAGCAAGATACCGTTGCGGACGGCGATCCCGCCGAGTGACACGAACCCCACCAAGCTCGCCACCGTCAGCGTCTGCTGCGTAATCACCAGTGCCAGCACCCCGCCGATGAACGCGGTCGGGATGGCGTTCAGGATTTGCAGTGTGACCCGCACCGAGGGGTAGAGCGTCATTAAGACGAGGAAGATGCCTGCGATCGAGACCGCCGCGAGGACAATGATGAGCCGCGTGGCCGACCGCTGCGCCTCGAACTGCCCGCCGAACTCCACGTAGTACCCTTCGGGCATCTTCACCTTGCCCCGGACCTTCCGCTCGATCTCGGCGACTGTGCTTTCGAGGTCGCGGCCCGACACGTTGCATCGCACCACCTGCTTCCGCCGCACGTTCTCCCGATTAACGAGGTTCGGTCCACTCGCCGTCGCCGGAAAGTCTGCGACCTCCCGTAGCCGAATCTGTCCCCGCCCGTTCGGAAGGTCGAGCCGCAACTCCCCGAGCTTGTAGGCGTCCGAGCGGTATGGCTCCTTCAACTTCACGACGAGATCGAACCGACGTTGACCTTCCAGCACGACCGACACCGCATCCCCTTTCAGCGCGGTCTGGACGAACTCCGCGACGAACTCCCGGCTCAGTTGGTGGAACGCGAGGTCGTCGGACCGCAGCACGACGTGGATCTCGTCCACTCGCTCTTGTGGGTCGATGATCGGCGGCGTCACCCCCGGCACCTCGGCGACCACGTCGCGGACCAACCCTGCCAATTCGCGGAGCTTGTCGAGGTCGTCGCCGTAAATCACGATGGCGATCTGCGACCGCACCCCGGAGAGCATGTGACTGATGAGGTGCGACAGGGGCTGCTCGGTTTCGATCTCGACCCCCGGTGCCGCCGCCCGAAGGTCGGCCAAAAGCGACTTCAGGAACTCGTCGCGACGGACCCCGGTGTCTGGGTTCATGGTCAGGATGTACTCGCCGACGTTGACGGGGTCGGCGTGTTCGTCCAACTCCGCGCGACCCGTCCGGCGGGCGAAATGGAGGACCGGCCCGTTCGGGTTCTCAGGTGTCTTCTGCATGGTCTTCAGCCGGGCGTCGATCAGCACCGCAGTCTGGTTCGATGCCTTTAAAGACGACCCGCCGGGTAGCCCGACGTTCACCTGCACACTGCCCTCGTCGAACTTGGGCAGGAAGTCGGCGCCTAGGGTGGACAGCCGCCACCCGCAGTACCCGACCGCGACCCACGTCATCAGGAGCAGCAGGCCGGCCCGCTTCATGCTGAACCGGATCAGGAAGCCCGCCGCCCACTTCAGCACCCGCACCAAAAGCCCATCGCCGTGGGCGTGCGAGTGTTTTGACCGACCGAGCAGGTAGTACGAAAGGACCGGCGTGACCGTCAGCGACACGACCAGCGAGGCCAGGATCGACACAATGTACGCGATGCCGAGCGGCACGAACAGCCGGCCCTCAACGCCGGACAGGGCGAACAGGGGCATGAACGCGAGGATCACGACCGCTGTGCCGAACACGATGGCCGACCGGATTTCGCGGCTCGCTTGGTACACGACGACGAGGGCCGGTTGCGGGGTGGGTCGGGCATTGTTCTCCCCGAGGCGGCGGTAGATGTTCTCTACGTCCACAATGGCGTCGTCCACCAACTCGCCCATCGCCACCGCGATACCGCCCAACGTCATCACGTTGATCGAAAGCTCCTGGCCGGTCAGCGTACCGATCAGGCGGAAGACCAGCGTCGGGACGACCAGCGAGAGGGGAATGGCGGTCAAGGTGATGAACGTGGTGCGGACGTTCAGGAGGAACAGGAACAGCACGATCACGACCAATATCGCCCCGATGACGAGGGCTTCCTCGACGTAGTACACGCCCCGGTCGATGAAGTTTTTCAGTTGGAATAGGTCGGTGTTCACGACCACGTCGGCGGGGAGCGCAGCCTCCAACTCCTTGAGGGCCGCTTTCACCGCGTCGGTCAGCTTGCGGGTGTCGGCGTGCGGTTGCTTCACGACGTTGAGAATGACGCCGGGACTGCCGTCGATGCTGGAATCACCCCGCTTCGGGGCCGGGCCTTCCTCGACTTGGGCGACGTGGCCGAGAAGCACCGCCCGGTCGGGGTTGACCTTGACCACGACCTTAAGAAGGTCGGCCACCACCTTGTCGGACAGCGGCCCGAGTCTGCCCATCACCCTCACTGGCCGTTCCGTCTGGCCTTCTTCGATAAACCCGCCGCTGGCGTTCAGGTTGTTCGCCCGGATCGCTGCCTCAACCTCTTGCAGCGAAACCTTGTACTCTTCGAGCTTGGCCGGATCGACCAGCACCTGATACTGCTTCTTGTCGCCGCCCATGACGATTACTTCGGCGATACCGGCCAGCCGCAATAACCGTGGGCGAACTAGCCAGTCGGCGGTCGTCCGTAAGTCCATCCGGTCTTCCAGCGGGGTGCGGAAGGTAACGGAGTGGGACCGGCCGCCAGAAAGGAATGTTGCGGTTCGCCCCGGCTTAGTTCCCTCCCACACGGGGGACTGCACCTCGACCCGCTCCCACGCCTCGGGCCGGTTGCGCTCGCGGGGCCGCCATACGGTCAGGATGGGATTCTCCCCGCTCCCCGTCCGCTCGGCCATCGACCCGGTCTGGCCGACCGCCGCGAGGTCGCCGCCCTGCGGACCCTTCCGGCGGCTGATGCCGACGTGCATGATCCGGCCCATGATCGACGCCGGCGGGGTCATCTGTGGCTTGATGCCGGGGGGAAGTGTCACCGTCGCCATCCGCTCGGCAACCACCTGGCGGGCGTACCGCACGTCTGTTTTCCAACTGAATTCGACATAAATGACGTTCATGCCCTGGCTGGACTGGCTGCGGACAGCCTCCACCCCGGACGCCCCGAGCAGGGCCGTCTCGATGGGTTGGGTGACGAGCGACTCGATCTCCTCTGGGGACAGGCCGGGGCATTCGGTCAGGATCACCACCCGTGGCCGGTCGAGGTCTGGAAAGACGTCGATCGGCATGGTGGTGGACAAGTAGCCGCCGTAAACCAGCGCGACGACGCACGCGGTCAGGACGAGGGTGCGATGTATGAGGGCGAGGCGGATCACGGCGTTGAGCATGACTATTTGCCCTCATCTTCGTTTTTGTGCAAACTGCCGTCCGCGTGGACATGGTAGCCCTTCGGCACTCCGCTCGCCCCACCTGCCTTGACCATGCGGTTCAACTGGGCGGCACCGCTTTGCACGACGTAGGTGCCGGGCGGCAGCGAGCCATCGTTGGCGAGGATTACCTTCTGGCGATCCTGCAAAAGAACGCGGACGGGCTTCCGCTCGAACGTGTTCACGTTCTGAGTGAAGACAAACGCCTCCAGGCCGTCGCGAGCAATCGCGTCGGCTGGCAAGACGAACACGTTCTTGACTTCCTGCACGCGGACCAGGAGGCGGACCTTCTGGCCGGGTCGGAACCGCCAGAGCGTCAGTGACCGTCCTTCGTCGTCCACCACCCGCGACTCGTTCTCCATCGGCATCAAGAACGCAAACGTCCGGTTGAGTGGGTCGATGGTGTTCGACATCTGCCGGATGCGGAAGGTCTGCTTCACTTCGCCCCAGTCTGCCGTCGACTCCTCTTGGAAATCTACCTCGACCGGCCATTTCTCCTTGACGCTTCGCTCCAAGAGCGGCGTCTCGTCGCGGAAAGCCCGGCCCTCGACTGCCAGGAGTTGGTGGTTAGCGAGGGTGCAAAGGGTCTGCCCGGCCTGCACCTGCTGCCCGAGATCGACCTTGAGTTCCTGCACTTCGAATGCCGGCGTCGGGTCCGTTGATTCGGTCGAAGTTAACGGCAACGGTAGCGGCGGCTTGGCGTCGGTGGAACGGGGCGGGACCACGATGGCGATTTCGTTGACGAACTTGCCGCCGGCGACCCCGTCGATCATATCGGAGGCAAAGCCACGATTGAGCAACTCCTGGCGGTAGGCTTTGACGGCCACATCGAGCCGTGCGATCTGGTTGTCCACCTCGATCAATCGGGCCTCGGGGACGGCACCGCCGGAATCCTTCAATCGCTTCCGCTGAGCCTGCGCAAGTGTGATGTCCTGCGTCGACTTGAACAGGTCGGTTTGCGTTAGGAACAGCGACTCGCTCAGTAGTTTCAGCGTGAACAGCACGTCGCCGGGTTGCACCGTGTCGCCGGGGAACCGATGCACCTTGCTGACCACGCCCGAGGCCGGGGCCACGACGCCACGGTCGCTGAGACCGGGCCGATCCACCACCATCCCCGGCACCGGGATCGTCTTCCAAAACGTCTGGGCCTTGAGAGGTTTGACGGTCAGCCCCAAATTGATTTGGGCCTGCTCGTTGACGATGATCTTGCTCGTTGGCGCGACGGCCTCGCCCACTGCCTCCGCTGTCTCGGCGGGTTCGGTCGGCAGCAGCATGGGCAGCCAGAGGTCGCGAGTGAAGTAGCCGGCGATGGCCGAGCCTGCGAGGACCACAACGATGGCGAACGGCTTCAGGATGCGGATGATTTTCACAATTGCTTCCTCTCGATGGCATGCAGCATGCGAAAGTGTTCAGTACCGGAGAATGAAAGTGATCGGGATACGTTCGAGACCGCCAACACAAAAGTGTGAAGGCGACGACGAACGTCACACGAGGAGGCGAGCGCAATGATTGCGTAGGCCCGCCGGTGAGGTGCTAAATCAGCAGGGTGAGGTGCCTAATGTAGAGTGGGCAGAAATGACCGGGCGGCGGGTGACCGCAAACCACGGGGCGGGTGGATAGAGCAACATTAGACTTGGCGAATTGGCCCAAATCGAGAAAGGACCACAGATCGGAGGACCCGACTTGCGTGGTCGGCTCAGAGCGTTCCATTAGAACAGTGTCGGTCGCGTTGACATAGAGCGCATCGGAGTCATGGTCGGAGATTGGCTCGGGCTGCGAAGTCGGTTGGGATTTCGGATCCGGGATGTGTCTTACATCATCGTGATGATGGTGATGACCGCCGTGGTGGTGAGCGTCGTGACTGTCAACGGCGAACGAGTTTGTATGGACGTGCGTTCGCAAGTCATGTCCGGCGAGTTGGCCCTCACAGTGCGCGCGACCGAGGAATGCGGCTGACTGTGTCAGCAGCACGCACGGCAACAACAACAAGGACACGACGACGCGGTACATGTGAGCCTCTTCGGAAGAGAAACCTCACTTAGTATAACGATACCAGTCTTAAAAACCAAACCGGTCACGCCCACCTTGCCGCGTCTCAGTACCGAAACATAATCGGAGGGGCAGGGATTCGAACCCTGGGTACCTTTCGGTACGCTGGTTTTCAAGACCAGTGCAATCGACCACTCTGCCACCCCTCCATCTGACGATTCCATTCTAATGCGCGGGCAAGGGGCATTCGATGCCAGTGCAGAAAGTCAGCCTGACTTGCGTTCCGACCGCGTTCCCGATTATCGTCTTGCGACACCGTTTCCGCGTCGCGAGAATTTCTGTGAACATGATCGTCGTGATTCCCGCCCGATTCGCTTCGTCGCGCTTACCCGGCAAACCGCTGCTCCGCGAAACGGGCCAATTCCTTATCGAGCACGTTTACGAACGCGCGATGCAGGTAAAATCGGCCACGGCGGTTGTGGTAGCCACCGACGATTTGCGGATTTATGACGCCGTGACGCAATTCGGTGGCCGCGCGATGATGACCCGCGACGACCACCCGTCCGGAACGGATCGCGTAGCCGAAGTCGCGATGCAGTTCCCGAATGCGGATGTCATTTTGAACCTTCAAGGCGATGAGCCACTGTTCGACCCCGAAGCGATCGACGCGCTGGCCGCAATGATGCGAGAAACCCGCACCGATGTCGGTACGCTGGCCACGCCGATACGCAACCATGCGGATTACAACAGCCGCAACTGCGTCAAAGTCGTCTGCGACGACACGGGGCGTGCAATGTATTTCAGCAGAAGCCCCATCCCGTGCGTTCGCGATGGCGAACCCGATTTCCATGCGGAACCACCGCTATTCCTGCAACACGTCGGCATTTACGCTTACCGCCGCGAGACATTATTGCGGCTCGCACAAACGCCGCCGCACCCGATCGAAACCGCCGAAAAGCTCGAGCAGCTTCGGTTACTCGCGACTGGCGGCGTCATTCGCGTCGGCATCATTGCGCAAGCACATCGCGGCGTCGATACCCCCGAAGATTATGCCGCCTTCATCGAATTTACCCGCGCCACCGCACGCCGTCGCGCGGCATAGTGGCACGCGGTCGGTTGCGTCGGGCATCGCGTTCCATACGCTAGACAAGGGCGATTGGGATTTAGTTCACGCACCGTGGTTCCGTCGCCCCGACGGGACCGGTGTTGGGGTTTCGGTGCTATGGCGAAGCATATTTTCGTGACGGGCGGCGTGGTCAGTTCACTCGGCAAGGGGCTGACATCGGCATCGATCGGAATGCTCCTCGAACGTCGCGGCCTTAAAGTCCGCTTGCAAAAATTCGACCCGTACCTCAACGTCGATCCGGGGACGATGAGCCCCTATCAGCACGGCGAAGTCTACGTTCTCGACGACGGCGCAGAAACCGATCTCGACCTCGGTCACTACGAACGATTTACGAATGCGTACCTCGACCGCGATTGCAACTTCACGACGGGGAAAATCTACCAGTCGATCATCACGAAAGAACGTGGCGGCGAGTATCGCGGTAAAACGGTGCAGGTGATTCCGCACGTGACCGACGAGATCAAGAGCTGCATTCGCAAAATCGTCGCGCCCGATATCGATGTGGTGATTACCGAAATCGGTGGCACCGTCGGCGACATCGAAGGCATGCCGTTCTTCGAGGCGATCCGTCAATTCGCGCTAGAATCGGGCCGCTCGAACTGCCTGTTTATTCACCTGACGCTCGTGCCGTATCTGAAGGCGGCCGGCGAACTGAAAACGAAACCGACGCAGCACAGCGTGCAGGAACTCCGCAAGATCGGCATTCAGCCCGATGTGATTATCTGCCGCACCGAGCGAACGATTCCGCCGGAAGACTGCGATAAAATCGCCCAAATGTGTAGCCTTGAGCGTCGCGCCGTCATTGAGGAAAAGGATCGCGAGCATAGTATCTACGAAGTGCCATTGAGCTTGCACACGAACAAGCTCGACGAGCTGATCGTCGAGAAACTCCATCTGACGGCCACGCGGCAGATCGATATGTCGGACTGGAAAGAGATGCTCACCCGCATCATTAAGCCAACGAACGAAGTCACGATCGCGTTCGTCGGCAAGTACGTCAAACACCGCGATGCATATAAGTCGGTTTACGAAGCGCTCGATCATGCCGGGATTTTCCACGACTGCAAAGTGCGGCTGCAACGGATCGAAGCCGAGAAAGTCGAACAGGAAGGCGCGACGATGTTGGCGGGCGTCGATGGCTTGCTCGTTCCCGGTGGCTTCGACAAGCGCGGAACCAACGGCAAAATCGACGCGATTCGCTTCGTTCGCGAACACAATATCCCGTTCTTTGGCATCTGCCTCGGTTTGCAGTGTGCCACGATCGAGTTCGCTCGTAACGTCCTCGGCCTCAGTGGCGCGAACTCGACCGAGTTTGATAAACACACTCCATACCCCGTTGTGGCGTTGCTCGATGCCCAGAAAAAAATCACGCAAGTCGGTGGCACGATGCGGCTCGGCGCGTTCGATTGCCGCCTCGAAGCCGGTACGAAATCCCACGCGGCGTATCAGTCGTCGGTGGTGTCCGAACGCCATCGCCATCGGTTCGAGGTGAACAACGAATATCGTGCCCAACTCGAAGCGAATGGGATGCGGATTGCGGGCACCAGCCCCGATGGCTCGCTCGTGGAAGTAATCGAATTGCCGACGCACCCGTGGTTCGTTGCCGTGCAGTGTCACCCGGAATTCAAGTCCAAACCGACGCACCCTCACCCGCTGTTTCGCGACTTCATTGGGGCCGCGCTCGAACGGCGTCGGGCAAAGAAGAAGGCGGCCGCCTCCGCACCGCCCGCCTCCCCGATTGTGGTCGGGTAGCCGATGCCACCCCCGAAACTGCCACCGGTCGCCGCACGCATACCCTTGATTATGCAGGAGTTAGACCGACTTTATTCGGACTCGCCAACCGAACTGAATTTCCGCACGCCACTGCAACTCATGGTCGCAGTCATGCTCTCGGCACAATGTACCGACAAGCGCGTGAACATCGTCACGCCGCCGCTCTTCGCTCGCTATCCCACCGCACACGACTTCGCCACTTCAGACAAAGCTGAACTCGAATCCTACGTGCAATCGACGGGCTTCTTCCGCAACAAAGCGAAGAACATCCGGGCCGCGTGCCAGGCGCTAATCGAACGCCATGGTGGCGAAGTTCCGCGCACGCTCGAAGAACTCGTCGCGCTGCCGGGCCTCGGGCGGAAGTCCGCAAACTGCGTCTTAGGCGACGCGTTCGACACGCCCGGAATTACCGTCGACACCCACGTGGGCCGGCTGTCGCGCCGCCTCGGTTTCAGCAAACACACCGACCCTATAAAGGTCGAATTTCAGCTGATGAAACTCCTGCCACAAGAGTCCTGGACGCGAGTGAGCCATCAACTAATCCTGCACGGCCGCCGCGTCTGTGCCTCGCGAAGCCCGCAATGCGAAGCCTGTACACTGGCCACGCTCTGCCCGAAAGCCGGCGTGGCACTCGCGAAAAACGGAAACCAAACGGACCGTAAAATTTCACAATCGTCACGGAAAACCTCATGACAACGCACACGCTACTCGAACGCTTCCTTCGTTACGTCAAAATCGATACGACGGCCGACGAGAAGTCGACGACGTACCCGAGTACGCCCGGCCAACTCGTGCTCGGTCGCATGTTGAAAGACGAACTGCTCGCGATTGGCCTGAGCGATGCAAGTCAAAACGAGTACGGCATCGTGTTCGCGACGATCCCCGGAAACGTGCCGGGTGCGCCGATCATTGCGTTCAATTCACACGTCGATACTTCGCCAGAAACAACAGGGAAGGGCGTGAACCCGCAAATCATTCGCGATTATCGTGGCGGTGACATCCCGCTGACAGCCGACCCGACGAAAGTGATTCGCGTGAGCGATAACCCAGAGCTAAACGCGCTCGTCGGCAAAACGATTATCACGACTGATGGCACGACGCTGTTGGGTGGCGACGACAAGGCGGGCGTCTCGGTGATTATGGAACTGGCCCGCGTGCTCACCGATAATCCGCAGATTCCGCACGGCCCGATTCGCGTGGTGTTTACCTGCGATGAAGAGATCGGCAAAGGCGTACTGCACCTCGACCCAAAGGAAATCGGCGCAGTTGTGGCCTACACGCTCGACGGCGCGGGAGTGGCCGAGATCGAAGCCGAGACGTTTTCTGCGGACCGCGCGACGGTCACGATTACAGGCATTAACATTCACCCGGCGATCGCCAAGGGGCGGATGGTGAACGCGGTTAAGATCGCGGGTACATTCCTCGACCGTTTGCCGAAACGCTTCCTGTCGCCGGAGACGACCGATGGCCGTGATGGCTTCGTTCACCCGTACCAAATCGAAGGTGGCGTGGCGTGTACCAAGATTCAAATTCTGCTTCGGGATTTTGAATCCCACGTGTTACAAGAGCGTGCTGAGATGCTGCGTGAAACCGCACGCACGGTCATTCGCGATTTCCCCGAAGCGAAGATCGCCATCGATATCAATGCACAGTACCGGAACATGCGAGACGGGATCGCGAAGGAGCCGCGTGCCATTGCGTACGCGGATCAAGCCGTCAAACGTGCGGGGCTGACACCGAAGCATTGCATCATTCGCGGTGGAACCGATGGCTCGCAGTTGACAGCGAAAGGTCTGCCGACGCCGAACCTGTCTACGGGTGAACACAGCATCCACTCGCCGCTCGAATGGACCTGCCTTGAAGAGATGGACGCCGCCGTTCGCGTCCTCGTGGAACTGGTGCAAGTCTGGGCCGGGAAATAATGGTTCGAGAAACTGTTCGCGCAAAAGTGTCTGTCTTATGCACGACGCATTGCAAGTCTGTGGACCGATTCCCGCCGCTACGCGGATCGTTGCACTTGTAGATACAAAAGATCGGGATGCAGGACCGATTTTTGTCGGGTAGTTTTCTCCTGCTCAGGCTAAGATAAGATCAAAGTGACATCGAATCCGTTTTTCAGGGAGTGTAAGAAATGGAAGAGTCATCGACTTATCGAGCGCTCGTCAACAACGGATTGAATCGAAGGCTGATGGAAAACGCGATTCGGCAAGCAGTTAATATCTATTCGAACAACGAAATCAGCCTATGACCGATCGGCCTCACACGAGAGAAATTCCCTCCAAGACCTCACTCAGTAATTCCCACTTATGAAATACCTTGCTACTTTCATTGCACTCTCGCTATTCCCGCACATGGCGTTTGCTCAGGCCAACGCAACGATCCCCGACTCCGATCCGGAAATCGAGCGGAAGTCGTTTATAGTCGCATCGGGATTCGAGGTGAACCTGTTCGCTGCCGATCCGCTGCTGGCGAAGCCGATCCAGATGAACTTCGACCCGCAAGGGCGGCTCTGGATCGCGTCGAGCGAGATCTACCCGCAGATTAAGCCGGGTGAGAAAGCCAACGATAAAATCCTGATTCTCGAAGATACCGATGGCGACGGCAAAGCCGACAAAACGACGGTGTTTGCCGATGGATTGCTCATTCCCACGGGGATCGAACCGGGCGATGGCGGCGCGTATGTAGCCAATAGCACCGAACTCGTTCACCTTTCGGCGTCGAAGCCCGGTGGCAAGGCGGATCGCACGCGAGTGATGCTCTCGGGGTTCGGCACCGAGGACACGCACCATATCATTCACACTTTCCGCTGGGGGCCAGACAGTGCCCTATACTTCAATCAGTCGATTTACATTCACAGCCACCTCGAAACTCCTCACGGCGTGAAGCGGCTCAACGCGGGTGGCATCTGGCGATATCGCCCCGAAGTTGCTGGCCTCGATGTTTTCGCACGCGGTTGGGTCAACAGTTGGGGACACCACTTCGACAAGTACGGCCAATCGTTTGTCACCGACGGCGCGGGCGGCGAGGGTATCAACCATGCGGTGCCCGGTGCCTCGTACCTGACCGCGTATGGCACAAACCGCATCTTGCACGGCATGAACCCCGGCAGCCCGAAGCATTGCGGTCTCGAAGTGGTCAGCGGCCGGCACCTGCCCGACGACTGGCAGGGCAGCCTAATTACCAACGATTTCCGCGGCCACCGCGTCTGTCGCTTCGTGCTTCGCGACAACGGCAGCACCTATGAATCACGCGAACAACAAGAAGTCATCAAGACGAAACACCCCGCGTTTCGGCCGATCGACGTGAAGATGGGGCCGGACGGCGCAATTTACATTGCGGACTGGTACAACCCGATCATTCAGCACGGCGAAGTCGATTTTCGCGACCCGCGCCGCGATCATACCCACGGCCGCATCTGGCGGATCACCGCGAAGGGACGCCCGCTGGTTCCCCGACCCAAGCTGGTTGGCACACCAATTCCTGACCTGCTAAACCAACTGAAATCGCCCGAAGACTGGACCCGCCAACAAACGAAGCGTGTGCTGAAGGAACTCGGTCCGACCGAGGTTCTGCCCGCACTGGCGACATGGGTGGCGGCACTTTCACCCGATGCCGAAACGCATCGCCTCGAAGCACTTTGGATGTACCAGGCGTTCGATGAAACTGAAGCCGTGCTAGTGCGTTCATTGCTTTCCGCGAAGGATCCCGGCGTGCGTGCGGGGGCGGTTCGCGTACTGACGCACTGGCAGGAAAAGCTCGCAGACGCACCGGGTTTGCTATCGGCAGCGGTACAAGACGAATCGCCCCGCGTACGGATGGAAGCGATTCGCGGCCTCGCGGTTTCGACTGCGCCGAACGCCGTCGAAACCGCATTAAGGGCACTCGACAAGCCGATGGACAAGACACTCGATTACGCACTCTGGTTAACAGTCCGCGACCTCGAACCGCTCTGGTTGCCCGCGTTCAAGGCAGGCGAACTGACGTTCGGTGGCGACGCGAAGAAGCTCGTCTTCGCGATGGAAGCATCCGGTTCCAAAGATGCCGTGAAGCCGCTGGTGGCACTCCTGACCAGTGGCAAACTGTCGCCTGATCAGGAGTCGGCCATCTGGTTGTTGGTCGCACAAATCGGCGGGCCGGATGAACTCGCAAAGGTGTTCGAACATGCCACGAAGGCAATCCTTACGCAACGAGTGTCGTTGTTGAAATCGCTTGAAGATGCCGCACAGGTTCGCAAAGTTCCCGCACCGAAGAACCTCAGCCTTACGACGATGATCGACGA
>Ga0105049_10007889_pt1 | contig 12336 bp, 6 predicted proteins | sample MAT06_FD_78087 | JGI IMG/M metagenome (GOLD analysis project Ga0105049, IMG submission 78087) | Freshwater microbial communities from Lake Fryxell liftoff mats and glacier meltwater in Antarctica - MAT-06 | ecosystem: Environmental > Aquatic > Freshwater > Ice > Liftoff microbial mat | place...
CTTCAACAGCGGCCAGGTCGTTGTAGGGGGCAGTGAGCGTATCGAGCGCAGTAGCCTTTGTTACACCAGGACTGTCGGGAGTTCCCATTGTCATGGCTCCGCTTCCGGCGGCAATCAGAAACGAGTCGCCGTGGCCATGATAGCAACCCTCAAACTTGATAATCTTCTCGCGACCCGTAAACCCACGCGCTACCCGAATAGCGGCCATGGTGGCTTCGGTGCCCGAATTGACCATGCGGACTTTTTCTACCGAGGGCACCATCGACACGATCAGTTCGGCCATCTCGACCTCTTTGCGGGTTGGTGCCCCAAACGAAAACGAATTTTGAATAGCATCGCGCACCGCTTTTTCAACTGGTTCAAACGCATGGCCCAATATCATTGGCCCCCACGAATTAATCAGTTCGATATACTGCCGGTCATCTTCGTCGTAGATGTACGGCCCTTTGGCCGATTTAATAAATAGTGGATTGCCACCCACAGCGCGAAACGCCCGTACCGGGGAGTTTACCCCACCCGGAATCAGCGTTTTAGCCCGTTCAAAAAGTTGTTCGCTTGTTGTCATTTTTAGTTGGTGTAGAGACGCATACTTGCGTCTCTTTTTCGGCAGCAATTTTATCTAAAAACTGGCTTACGCACGTTTTTAGTTTCGCCTACGAGACGCAAGTATGCGTCTCTACTCAATTAACCTTAATAAATTTTCCTCCCGTAAATTTCACAATGGGGACAATCTGGTTTTCGTTGTTTTTGGTGTAATCGAAGCCTGATAATAGGTAGTCTTCTTCGGGTTCGGTACGCATGGTTGCCCAGTTTTTGAGGGGAGTGCCCCGCTTGGCAATTTGCCGCCCGAAGAACAGCAACTGATCGTAGCCCTGGCAGACAAAGACGGATGGGATCATATTACGCTCACTGAGGTATTTAGCCTCAAAGTCATGGGCAGCGGAACGATCAGGGTCGATAAAATCCGGGTAAAGCAGGTACATCTCCCGACGGTTAAAGGTCGATGCAGATGTCTTATAAAAATCGAACGAAGAAGACGTAACAAGCAGCGGCCCATTCACTCGCCGGCGAGTGAGTGCATCCAGCATTCGAACACCGTCTTCGGCATTACTGCTGGCAAAAAACACATGACCTGGTTTATTTACGTCGGACACCTGCATACCAAGCGCCATTGATTCTGCCGTGCCACTGGCTTTTCGGAACTCAACAACCTGGTAGCCTGATTTTTGTGCTTCAGTCTGGTAAGCCAAGGCTAAAGCAGAGTCGCGCCGGGCGGCACCAAAATAGATACCCACTTTTTTGGGCGGGTTCAATGATTTTACAAAATCGAGTGAGCGAACAGCCTGCTGATTAAGCGAAGACTGCGCCAGAAAGGCCGACGGTTGGTTGGTTACTAATTCGCTGCCGGTAGCGGTTGGGTTTACCAGCACCATCCCGTTCTGATTGGTGAAATCGCGCACAAGGCGGTTCGGCTCAGCATAAAGTGGCCCAAATACAAGGTCAGTTTGGCCAAAGACAGGGTTATTGAGCAGATCGAGCGTTTTGTCCTCATCATTACCAATATCATAAGCAAACAGGTTCACGGTCACTCCTTCCGACTGAAGCTTGGCTTTTGCCATCTTCATGCCATCGTACAAATCGTATACGTACTGATTATTGCGAAGGCGTTTTTCTGGGTCGAACTCATCGGCTCGAAATGGAAATAATACGGCCACGTTGTAATAGCCTTTGGCCTTGTTTCGAGTCGTTGTAGGAGCGCCAGTGGCTGAATTTTTTGATGGCGTTTCCGTTACGGCTGGAGCCTGTGGTAGCGCAGTAGGAACTCCATAGCGATTCGAGAGCCTGTCCGACAGTTCGAGATCACTTTTGTCAGTCGACTTTTGTTGAATCAGCGCAATAAGTGCCAAACCCAGATTACGGTTTTCCGGGTACTGACGCTGCAACGTTTTTAGCTTATTTAAATCAGTGATGCGGCTAAAGAAGTACCCCTCCATAAGGTCTATTTCAGGCCGAAACTCAGGATCACCAACCCTACGCAAGGCCTGAAGAGCATCATCGAAATTATTGATCTCAAATGATGCTGCTCCAAGCAAGTAACTGGCATCATCTTTCTTTCGCCAATCCGGGAATTTATCGAGTAATTGCTTTATGGTTGCTGTGGTTGCTGTGTAGCTGCGCTGTCGGAAAGAAGCCACGGCGTGGTAATAATAAGCAAACGGCGATAGCACTGAGGTCCGCTGCATAATAACCTGCAATTCTGTTTTGGCCCGCTCATAATCACCCAACTGCACGAGTTTAACGGCAGCTTTATACCGGCGTTCGGTTTCGGGCGGGGTTTGCGCCCATGTAGTGGTTTGGATTGTCAGGAAGCATAGTAGTGCGGCCATTAACCCACAGTTCCTGGTCATCAAATCCTTCATTTTCTTTTTTGTTTCCGTATCCAGAGGTTTCCCTGGATACGGAAACGGCTGGGGTTACTTCTTTTTATTCTTGGGATCGGCCCGGCGTTGTGTCTCTTCTGCCTGCTTGCGGGCATCTTCGGCGGCTTGCAACGAGCGTTGAATATACGACTGTAGTTTGTTCTTTTTGGCTCCACCTTCGCCCTTATCAAACTTACGTTTGTTCTCGTCCAGAATAGCCCGAATTTTGTCTTCGTTTACAAAATTCCTGATAATCAGCTGCTGGGCAATCGTCACCACGTTCGATACAAAGTAGTACCAGGTCAGACCCGCCGGAAACGAGTTGAGCACGAACATAAACATAACCGGGAAAATGTAGCTCAGTGCTTTCATGTTCACCGGGCCGGGCTGTTGCGGAGTTGTCTGGTTGTTGTAGTAAGCGTAGGCGATCGACGAAATCGTCATCATGACCGTGAACAAACTCAGGTGCGACCCAACAAACGGAATGGTGGTGCCAAACTGAATAAACGCATCGTAAGTCGAGAGGTCGGGAGCCCACAGGAATGATTTGCCACGCAACTCTATCAGGTTCGGAAACAACTGGAATAAGGCCAGCAAGATGGGCATAGTAGCCAGCACTGGCACGCAGCCGCTCAGCGGACTCACACCCACCTGCTGGTAGAGTTTCATCTGCTCCTGTTGCTGCTTGGTCATATCGTCACCAACTTTCTCCTTAATCTCGGCCAGTTCTGGTGCCAGCACGCGCATTTTGGCCATGCTCACGTATGACTTATAGGTCAGCGGAGTCAGTACCAATTTGACAAATACCACCAGCAGCACGATCAGAAGGCCATAGTTGCTCACAAATTTCTCGAGTAGGTTGAACACCGGCACGAAAAAATACTTGTTGATCGGCTTCAGAATCGAATAGCCCAGGTACACATTCTGATCAAAATCGGGGGCGACACCTTCTTTGATAACCTGAAAATCGTTGGGTCCGTAATAAAACCGATATTGTCCTTTACCTGCCCGTACATCGGTCATTGGCAACAACACATCGGCCACAGCGGTTTTTACGGTTAGGCTGTCGTTGAGGTCAACTATTGTTTTGAAAGTCGCTTTTTTGAGGGGAGCGTTCTTCGCAATAAAGCTCGATAGGAAGTACTTGTGCTTGATCGAGAACCATTTTACGGGTTCTTCAACTACTTTCTCATCGCTGCTTTCCGATTCGGCTAAATGGCTAAAACTCTCGTCGGTGGTAAGGTAATTGATGGTGGCAGCCAGTCGGTTGTTTTTCAGGTCGTTTTCAAACTGAGCCATCTGTTCCTGCCACATAAACTTAATATCGCCGTTGCCGAGGTTGGTAAGCCCGTTCAGACGGAGGTCATAATCAACGGTATACCCTTCGGGCGACAGACTGTACGCCTGCTCCACAGCCTGTCCTGGTGCTATTTCGGCCCGGAACACAATTTGTTGAGCTTTGCCGGTTGCTGCGCCACTTTGCGCATCGGTCTGGTAATACAGTTTGTGCAGATCGACGGTGCCTTTACTGGTAGGTAGTTCCAACACGGTCTGGTTCCGGCGCGAGTCGATCAGCAACAGCGGCTTTTGATCGAATGTCCTGTAGTTTTTCAGCAAAACCTCCTTCACGCGTCCCCCGAGGGTGCTAAACGTAATTTTTACGTTCTTGTTTTCGAGTACAATTTCGCGTTCCTGTCCAGCACTTGCCGAGGCAAAATCGCCATACAGTCGACGGGCGGCTGCCGAATCGAGGGGGGGCATAACCGTTGTAGATGCTGCCGACGTAGCAGTCGGCCTGGTTACTTTTGTTTGTTGAGCAGTGGGCTGTTCTTCTTTAGGGGGCTTTGGTACCAGAAACTGGTAGCCAACCAGCATAGCCAGAATCAGCAGAATACCAATAAGTTGATTACGATCCATTCTAATAGTTAAGAATTAAGAGTTAAGACGGGGCCGCCCGTGCGGTTAACAGTTTGCTGAGTTATCAACTTTTAACTGTTCACGCCTAACTCTTAACTAATTTTTTTGCAAAATTACGCCTTTCGGGCGGGGAATTCAAACCGTTTGTCACATGCTCAGCGTCCGTTGCCTAAGCAGCTACGGGTTCGGCCTCTACCATTGTTGGCGTTCCGGCTCGCCGACGTTGGGCGTAGGCCAGTGCTGCCTGTACAAAATGCACGAAGATGGGTTGCGGATTCATTACGGTACTTTTCAGCTCTGGGTGAAACTGCACACCAATGAACCAGGGGTGCGATGGCAACTCTATAATCTCGACCAGGCCCGTTTCGGGATTGAAGCCTGTGGCTCGCATGCCGGCTTTTTCTAGTTGTTCCAGATACGCATTATTAAACTCGTAGCGGTGCCGGTGCCGCTCGCTGATGACTGATTTGCCATAAATGCGGTAGGCCAATGAGTCTTTTTTGATTTTGCAGTCATACGCGCCCAGCCGCATAGTGCCACCTTTGTTGGTAATGGCCTTTTGGTCTTCCATGAGTCCGATAACCGGATTATTGGTTTCCGGCTCCATCTCCGACGAGTGCGCATCATCGATATGCAATACGTTACGGGCAAATTCGATCACGGCCATTTGCATACCGAGACAAATGCCGAAGAACGGAACCCCGTTTTCGCGGGCGTAGTGAACGGCGTTGATTTTGCCGTCGATACCGCGCTCACCAAAACCAGGGGCCACCAGAATGCCGTCTAACTGGCTCAAAACCTGTGCACAATAGTCGGGGTCATTGAGGGTCTCCGACTGAATCCATTCGATTTTAACCTTACACTCATTTGTCGCTCCGGCATGAATAAACGATTCAGCAATAGACTTGTATGCATCTCTTAGTTCGATATACTTGCCAATCAGACCAATGGTGATCGTATCGGTTGGGTTTTTCAGACGACCCAGAAATGCTTTCCAGGCGTCGAGGTCGGCGTCTTTATCGTTGTAAAGGTCGAGCATGTAGAGTGCCCGTTGATCGAGTCGTTCTTTTTGCATAAACAGCGGCACATCGTAGATCGTCTCAGCGTCGATGGCCTCGATCACCGAGTTAACCTGCACGTTACAGAACAGCGCGATTTTTTTGCGAATTTCCGGCGGTAGCGGGTGTTCGGTGCGGCACACGATAATGTCGGGTTGCACCCCTGTTTCGAGGAGTTGCCGTACCGAGTGCTGCGTTGGTTTGGTCTTGAGCTCGCCCGCCGATTGCAGATACGGAATAAGCGTGAGGTGAATCACGAGCGTATCTTTCTCGCCCAATTCAAACTTCAACTGCCGCACCGCTTCCACAAAGGGCAACGACTCAATGTCGCCCACGCAGCCGCCAATTTCGGTGATCACAATGTCGTATTCACCAGTGTCGCCCAGCAAGCGAATGTTGCGTTTGATTTCGTCGGTGATGTGTGGCACCACCTGCACGGTTTTTCCCAGGAAATCGCCCCGGCGTTCGCGGGTGATTACGTTGTTGTAAATCCGGCCGGTGGTAATGTTGTTGGCCCGCGATGTTGGCCGGTTCAGAAAACGCTCGTAGTGTCCCAGGTCAATGTCTGTTTCGGCCCCATCGTCGGTTACATAGCATTCGCCGTGTTCGTAAGGATTGAGTGTGCCGGGATCAATATTGATGTAAGGATCGAACTTCTGGATCGTTACCGACAGCCCCCGTGACTGTAAAAGTTTGGCTAATGAAGAGGCAATGATGCCTTTGCCAAGTGATGAAGTGACCCCGCCTGTGACGAAGATGTACTTTGCGGATTTGTGCCCCGTAGCCGCCATATCTGTATAGTACGTTAGTGTCGTTACGGGATATAAAGGTACGGAAACTATTGAGGAAAGGGTGATGGGTTATAGAAAAAGTTGTGAGAGGTTAAGTGATGTAGCTGATTAGGTGCGGGTTACCACTGGCTTTATTTTATGCTATTATTTTTACGAAGATACTGTCGCAAACACTGAACCAAACACCCAGCAGGATGTAAGGAAGATGTTTGATACATTTACGGCTCAATTCTGTACCTCTTTTTATGACTAACTACCTCCTGTTGCTGCTGGCAGTGGTCGGCGTATCGGTGGCTGTTGGCCAGCCTAAAGCGGGTAATACCCGCCGAACCAGCGTGGTATCGGAACTAACTATAACCAACTAACTTTATGCTACTGAACGACCTGACCACTTTATTCCACCGCGATCTGACTAGACTCAAGAGCGAATTAAGCCAATATCGCGACGAGCGGCAGATTTGGGCCGTGCCGCCGGGCATCAGTAACTCGGCGGGAAATCTGGCGTTGCACCTGGTTGGCAATCTGAACACCTACATTGGTGCTGAATTGGGCTTTACAAATTACATACGACACCGCGAGCAGGAGTTTTCACTCCGTGATGTTCCGCGCGCCGACCTGCTCAAGCAAATCGACAGCACCATCGCTGTTATTAACCAAACGCTACCCGCACTCAACCCAAGCCTTCTGGATAAAGAGTATCCCTTATTGGTGTTCAAAGAAAAGACCACAACCGGCTATTTTCTGGTGCATTTGGCTACGCATCTGGGGTATCACCTGGGTCAGGTCAATTATCACCGGCGGCTGGTGGAGGGCTGAGGTGGCAGGTATGCTATGTCATAATAAGAACTGGTTTTTCCGTATTTTGCCCCTTATTTGGTCAGACCTACAAACTGGTCATAGTGACCCATACGGCTTATTATGCTTCAACATCTTATTAGTCAACGGAGCAACGAATGGCTCTCGCAACCTGACTGCCCCGTTCGTGACCTTCTGGCTTACATTCGGCAAACGGGTAAATTGCGCGATGCCCAGATTTGCGCCATTCAAACCTACTTATTTCTGAAAATTGTTGGGCAGAACCGGCCATTGGGAGAGCTGTTTGCCGAGGGTTTTTTTAACGAGAACTACGGGCTCGATAATGTTCCCGTCAGCCAACATACCCGCGAGGTGCTGGAAAATAAACCCGCTGCCCGTGCTTTGTTTGAGTTTGCCCGCCGGAAGGTAAATAACAAAGCGCAACTGCCTGAACTGGAAACATTGATTGAGAAAACCCATGCGCAATTTGAACACGAGCGGGTTATCAACGATATTTTTTACAAGACCAACTATACCGACTACCTGTTCAGTTTGCCTATGGGGGCAGGGAAGACGTTTCTGATGGCCGCCTATATCTATCTCGATCTGTACTTTGCCAGTCAAGAACCCGACAACCCGGCTTTTGCCCATAACTTTATCGTGCTGGCTCCGTCGGGAATGAAATCGTCTATTCTGCCCAGCCTGAAAACCATTGAACGGTTCAACCCAGCGTGGGTGATACCCGAACCTGTGGCCTCTGACCTGAAACGATTACTCAAATTTGAAGTACTCGATCAACCCCGGACGGCTAAAAAGAGCAACCGAATTAAAAACCCGAATGCCCAAAAAATCGCCAACTACCAACCCTTTGAGAGTTTGATAGGCCTGGTGATGGTGGTGAATGCTGAAAAGGTGATTCTGGACCGGCTGGACATAAAAAACCAGTTGGAAGTAATCGAGCGTACCGACGATGAAAAAGACAGACAGGCGAACGAACTCCGTAACCTGATTGGCAAAATTCCAAACCTCTGCATCCATATCGACGAGGTTCACCATGCTGCGACCGATGATATTAAACTCCGGCAGGTGGTAAACCGCTGGAACATGGGCCACACCATTACCGCCGTAATCGGCTATTCGGGAACGCCGTTCTTGGCCTCGCCCGAAGCCGTGGAGGTACTGGGAAACACTCGCTTACGATTTGGCCAGATTACAAACACAGTGGAATATTACCCACTCAAAAAAGGCATCGGTAATTTCCTGAAACGACCCCGAATCAAAGCAACTACCATTCGGCAACCGCTCGAAATTATCAGACAGGGCGTTACCGAGTTCTACCAAACCTACGCCAATACCCGGTACGACGATAACACGGTCGCCAAATTAGCCATCTACTGTGGCTCCATCGAACGGCTCGAAGATGAAGTGTTCCCGTTTCTGGTTGGCGAAATGAACATAGCACCCGACGACATTCTGAAATACCACAAAGGCAACAAAAACCATAAACTGCCTGCACAAAATGAGGTAGAGTTTCTCACACTCGACACGCCCCTGTCCACGAAACGGGTTGTTCTGCTCGTGCAAATTGGGAAGGAGGGCTGGGATTGCCGCTCGCTGACGGGCGTTATTCTGTCGCAACAGGGCGACTGCCCCACCAATATGGTACTGCAAACGGCCTGCCGCTGTTTGCGGGAAGTAACGTCTGCCAAAAACGAAACGGCTCTGATCTACCTTAACGAAGGCAACGAGAAAATCCTCGACAAACAACTCCGCGATGAACAGCACACGAGCATTGACGAACTGAACAAACTGGGTAAAACCGAACTCGCTGCCGACATGGTCGAACGATACAGCCGGGTGGCTCAACTCAAACTACCCCCTGTTGATTATTACCGGCTGAACGTGCAAACCGATACACTGATTATTGACGAAACCCCGCAAACCGGAGTGCGTTTGGCCGAGATTATTCAACAAACCAACCCCCGCGTGGATACGGTGGTGACTCGCGACCTCGATGCCAACGGGCAGCGTACCAAAGATATTGTGGCGCAATTGGGCCATGAACCTGCTCAATTTGGCGCGTGGCTCCACCGAATCAGCAAAGCCAGTTTCGGGGCTGTTTCCTATGCCGACCTGCTGGCCGAGGAAACCCGCCTGCGGCTGCTTTTCGACCGGGTGACCTATGCTCAAAACGGCCATCGGTGCTTCAACGAATTGTTCGATTTGTACCAGACCGAACAAGACATCAGGTTGGCCTTTCGGACACGGCGAACACTGAGAACCACCGAGGAAATTATCCCCGAACAGGCCCAACTGCTGCTGTTCGACAAAATCAAACCCATTGCCCGGCACGATAAACTCTATCCCGCCGACACCGACGTGGTGGCCATTCGCGAGGCTGATGAATTGGGTAAGTCACCGGCTGATTTACAAGCCGAAAAAAACGCCGAAATTGAACGCAATCGTCAGAGCCTGAGTAGCATGGGTATGGGCCATATTGCCAGCGGCATTCCCGATATTACGCTCTCTCAGGCCGTGACCGCCAAAGACCGCTCGTTTCATGTGCTGCCCTACAGCTTCAAACAAAGCAAACTCGAACGCGATTTTCTCCGCGAGTGCCTGAGCCTGAACGAACTAACTAAACGAAGTCTCGAACTGTATTTCAATGGCGAACGCGAACTGACTTCCTTCCGAATCGAGTGCTTCAAAAAAATAGGGCCCACCTGGCGAACCGTGGGGCTTTATACACCCGATTTTCTGCTCGTTGAGCGAAACGCCAACGGACAGATGCACAAAATCCTGATTATCGAAACCAAAGGCAGCGGCTTTCAGGACGAAAAAGGTTTCACAGCCCGACGTGCCTACATGGAAAACCACTTTGTGCCGATGAACAACGAACAGTTTGGCTACGCCCGCTTTGATTATTTGTTCGTTTCCGACGACGATACTATCGACCAGAATATGGCAACCCTGCTCACCGCCGTCCATTCATTCTTTGCCTGATTATGCCCGTTAAATACATACCCTACCTGCCCCAAACTGTTGAGGGACAAGCCATTCTGAATAATTTTCAGCGTACCCGGCGCGTATTGGAATACCGCGACGCCGACCGTGCCATTCAACGTACACAACGGGGTATGCCGCTCTACGAAGTCGAAACGGTGGAACGGATTGGTCAGCCAGACGCATCGTCGCCAAACCTCGTGATCCGGGGCGAATGCGTTTCGGCCTGTGCGTATCTGAAAGAGCAGGGTATCGAGGTTGATTTGGTCTATATCGACCCGCCCTTTGCCTCCGGCGCCGACTATGCCAAGCAGGTCTATCTGCGCCGGAATCCCCTTGCGGCCCAGGCCATTGCCGAGGCTGAGGAACAATTGGAATTAGGCGAACTACGCTCGTTTGAGGAGAAAATGTACGGCGATATCTGGAACAAGGAAGACTACCTCAACTGGATGTACGAGAACCTGATGGCCATAAAAACGATCATGTCGCCCACCGCCAGTATCTACCTGCATATCGACTGGCACATTGGACCCTATTGTAAGGTGCTAATGGATGAAATTTTTGGTGAAGCAAACTTTCAGGCAGAGATCGTTTGGAAACGCACAACTGCCCATAGTGACGCTGAGACCTACGGTGTGACCCATGATACTATCTATTTTTTCACAAAAAATAATGACTTCCTTTTTAACACAGTTTTTCAGCCTTACACGGAAGAGTACTTAGCTCGATTCAAGCGATTCGATGTATTACCGGATGGCTCAAAACGATTTTGGAGCGATGGAAATTTAACGGCAAAAGGTCTTCGTGGAGGTGGATACGACTATACGTATAAGGGTGTACGATCTTTATGGCGTTGTCCGGTCGAAACAATGCAGGATTTGGATGCAAAAGGCAGACTGTTATTTACAACTAAAGGTGGATTACGCTCTAAAGTATATCTGGATGAATTGAAAGGAATGCCAGCCCAAGGTTTATGGGATGATATTAAGCCTGTTAACTCTCAAGCTACTGAGCGAGTCGATTATTCCACCCAAAAACCTGAATCCCTGCTTGAGCGTATTCTGAATGCCAGCAGCAACGCCGGGATGGTGGTGGCTGATTTCTTCGGGGGCAGTGGCGTAACGGCGGCAGTAGCGGCCAAATTGGGTCGGCGGTTCATTCATGCCGACATCAATGTCAACAGCATTCAGACCGCCCGCGACCGGCTGTCGGCTGCGGGGTCCGGCGGTTCGGCGATCCGATTTACGGTGCTCGACGTAAAAGACGGCGTTTCGCTGTATCGCAATCCCGTTCAGACAATGGACAAGCTGCCCGGCCTGATTCTGGGTTTGCGGAAAGAAGCCGCGCTCGATTCGTTCTGGGCGGGAGCGTTGCAGGATAGCAAGGCAGGCATGGTGCCAGTGTATCTGCCCAACCTGTTAGACCACAGCACCAAAGTATTGGACTTGCCGCTTGTGAATCAAATTGTGTATCAGGCCATGCCCAACCTGCCCGATGGCATCCGGCGGGTAGTGATTTACTTTGTGGACATAGACGACGAAAAACAGGTTAGAACCTACATCGACGAAGCTCCCACGGATATTCAGGTGGAGTTGCGCGACCTGAAACAAGTGCTGGACGAGGTGGTGCTAAACGACGAACTCGATCACACGCTCACTGAAAACGACGGTTTCTGGACGCTGACTGTGGAGCGGTTTCGCTCGGATCGACTCATGCAGAAAATCAGTGATTACAACCTAAAACGAGGTGTTCAATCGGTCAACGGTCAACTAACATTGGGGGAGGGCGAAGGTAGCACCGACGAACCGGAGACGGTTGCCACCGCAAAAAAAGGCAAAGTGGCCAAATTCAAACCAATTACTATCAGCGACGAGGGCCTAGAACTGATCGAGTACCTAAGTCTGGATTGCACGACCGACAATGGCTCCTGGCAGAGCGACATTTAGTTAAAGATTGATAAGCGCGGTTATGTGCTGCTCAACGGCAAAAAGACGGGGCAGTTCTGGGATGCCACGATTCGGAGCGATGCAAAACCGCTGCGTTTGAAGGTTCGGAACATTGCGGGCGATGGGAGTGTGATGGGGGTATAAAACGTCGGCGATACTCACGGCATACTTTTTCCATCTGCTCATTTATTTGTCGCGTGGACTCCTACATGCAGGGCTATCCACGTAAAATAAGACCCCGCTTGAGCCACAACAGTAAATACCGCCAACTTCCTATCTTTACTCCGATAAACCCCTTTTCCCCAATTCCTATGAAACCCTCAATACTCCTATTACCCTTTTGTCTTTTCGTAGCTCCAGCTATGGCCCAAACCGTTGTGCCGGCCCCCGACCAACAAATTAAGTA
>Ga0105049_10007890_pt1 | contig 12336 bp, 8 predicted proteins | sample MAT06_FD_78087 | JGI IMG/M metagenome (GOLD analysis project Ga0105049, IMG submission 78087) | Freshwater microbial communities from Lake Fryxell liftoff mats and glacier meltwater in Antarctica - MAT-06 | ecosystem: Environmental > Aquatic > Freshwater > Ice > Liftoff microbial mat | place...
CGCCCTCGTAGCGCGCGCGGGCGGTCCTCGTTCTCGTGCTCCTACTCGAATCCCGCCGAGTAGGAGTAGGAGGACGAGGACGATGCTTCGGATCCTTGCTCCACTTTTCATCCCACGCCGCGCGGTCCGGCGGTCACTTCGGCGCTTGGACCCGGCCGCGCCTTGCCTCACCTTCGCCGCCCATGCCTTCCGCCGTCCGCGTCCGTTTTGCGCCTTCTCCCACTGGCTATTTGCACGTCGGGGGAGCGCGCACCGCGCTCTTTAACTGGCTCTACGCCCGCCATCAAGGCGGCACCCTGGTCCTGCGCATCGAGGATACCGATCGCGCGCGCCACAACGACGCCGCGATACAGGCGATCTACGACGGGCTGCGCTGGCTGGGGCTGGACTGGGACGAGGGACCGCAGGCTGGCGGCGAGTGCGGCCCGTATTTCCAGAGCGAGCGCGAGGCAATCTACCTCCGCTACTTCGAGCAGTTGCGCGCGGCCGGGCATCTCTACGAAGACGGCGGGGCGTGGCGCTTTCGCTTTCGCCGCGAGGTCGTGGAAGTGGACGACGCGATCTGCGGGAAAGTGGCGTTCGATTTCGCACTGGCGGAAACCAATCCCGACCTGACCATCCGCCGCTCGGACGGCTCGTGGATCTTTCACTTCGTAAATGTGGTGGACGACCTCGAGATGCGGATCACCCACGTGATCCGGGGTGAGGATCACCTCTCGAACACGCCCAAGCATCTCCAGCTCTTCCGCGCCCTCGGCGCCGAGCCGCCGCGCTACGCCCACATCCCGCTGATCCTGAATCTCGACGGCACGAAGATGAGCAAGCGCGATCAGGGCGCGGCGATGGGCGGCTACATCGAGGGCGGTTACGTGCCGGAAGCGGTGCGCAATTTTCTCTGCCTGCTCGGCTGGTCGCCGAAGGATGACACGGAGATCATGGACATTCAGGACGTGGTGCGGCGCTTCGATCTCGCGGCGGTGAATCGCAAGGCGGCGGTCTTCGACCTCGCGAAGTGCGACTGGCTGAATGCGCAGTACATTCAGGCGATGCCGGCGGAGCGCTATCGGGAGCTGGCGCTTCCTTTCCTGGAAAAAGCGGGCCTCGCCGTAACCGCGGATGCCGCGCTCGATGCCGTGCTCGCGCTGGAGAAGATGAAGGTCACGCGCCTCACCGAGGTGCCCGATCGGGTGTCGTTTTTCTTCACCGAGGAGTACGCCTTCGATCCCGCCGCGGTGGAGAAGACGCTGCGCAAACCCGGCGCGCTCGACCGCCTCGCGCAACTCGCCACCTGCTACGCCGCGCTCCCGACGTGGGACGCCGCCACCCTCGAGACGCGGCTCAAGGAGGTCGCCGCCGGGCAGGGCTGCAAGCCTGCGGAGTTCATCCATCCGGCGCGCGTCGCCGTGAGCGGACGCAGCGTCGGCCCGAGCCTCTACCACATGCTCGAAGTGCTCGGAAAAGAGCGCGTGCTCGCGCGGATGCAGCGCACGCGCACGACCTTTGCGGCGTGAAGAAGCTCAAGCTGCTGCGAAAGGCCCTCAGTGGGACGAAGAACTTTCGCTTCGCGGAACTCTCGCAACTCGCCGTGGCCGTCGGATACAAGCTGGATCGCGTCAACGGCAGCCATCACATATTTGTTCACGCTAGGGCCAGCCGCCCTCTCAACATTCAAAACGTCCATGGCCAGGCGAAACCGTACCAAGTGCGGCAGTTGCTTCGCGACATCGAAGAGTTCAACCTCCAGCTCGAAAACCACGAATGAGCGACTACCACATCAATGTTTTTTACAGCAAAGAGGACGAAGGCTACATCGCCGATATCCCCGATCTAAAATCGTGCTCGGCTTTCGGCGAGACGCCGGAGGAGGCGCTGCATGAAGTCCTTGCGGCCAAGCAGGCCTGGCTCAAGTCGGCGCGCGCCCGCCGCAAAGCGATTCCGCTGCCGCGCTATCGCCCGGCTATCTACGCCGCAGTTTGAAAGAGGTCTATTCATTCGCCGACTTGCAGCAGTGGGAGACTGTGACTGCGGGCGAGGCCCCGGCCTTGCGCCTCGCCGTCCTGGGCGATCCCGTAGGCCATTCCGCCTCCCCGCAGATGCACAATGCGGCGCTGGAGAAATGCGCCATCGACGCCCGCTACGTCCGCCTGCACATCCGCCCCGAGGAGCTGGCGGAAACCTTCCGCCTGCTGCCGCAGAAAGGCTTCCTCGGTGTGAACTGCACGATCCCGCACAAGGCCGCGGCGCTGCCGCTGATGACCCGCGTGGACGAACACGCGCAGCGCATCGGCGTGGTGAACACCGTGGTCGTCGAGGGCGATCAACTCCTCGGTTTCAATACCGACGGGCCCGGCCTGGTGCGCGCGGTGCGGGCGGAATTCGGGGTCGATCTGCGCGATCTGCGCGTGCTGGTGCTCGGCGCGGGCGGCGGCGCGGGGCGGGCGATCGCGATGCAGTGCGGGCTGGAGAAATGCGAGCGCCTCACCCTGGTGAATCGCTCGCCGGGCAAGGCGCGCGAGTTGGCCGCGGAACTTGCGCCCTTTTTCCGAGGCCCTCGGGTGAGCGGCCCGGGCGAGCGCCTGGTCGCGCTCCCATGGGAGGAGGCCGCGCTGCGCACGGCCCTCGAGACCACGGATCTGGTGATCCATTGCACCTCCGTCGGCATGCAGCGCACCGATCCCTCGCCGCTCCCGAGCGCCATCCTCCAGCCGCACCTGATGATCTACGACACCATCTACACCGCGAGCCGCACGCGCCTCATGCAGGCCGCGGATGAAGCCGGAGCGCGCAGTGCCAATGGGCTCTCGATGCTCCTGCATCAAGGAGCGCTGGCCTTCGAGATCTGGTTCAATCGCGAGGCCCCGCTCGAGGTGATGCGCGCGGCGCTGGTCGCGGCGACTGCGGGCCGTTGAGTTGTTCGCGCTTGCGCCGCAGAAGGCTGTTCCTGCGACTCACCCGATGGCAAAGGCCGGCCCACGTTTTTCCCCATGACCTTCGCGATCGCCTACGTCCTCGGTCTGCTCCTCGTCGCGATCGTTCTCTTTGCCACCGAGAAGATCAGCGTGGACGTCATCACCGTCGGGCTGCTGGTCGCGCTCGTGATGGGCGGCATTCTGACTCCGACGGAAGCGTTCGAGGGATTCAGCAACGAGATCATCATCATCCTCGGCTCGATCTTCGTGATCAGCGGCGCGCTCCAGGCCACCGGGGTGCTCGATGTGCTCGGCTCGCGGCTCATGAAGATCGCGAGCGGAAGCACCTCGCGGCTCGTGCTGATCCTCATGGGATTCACCAGCGGGATTTCAGGCTTCATGAATAACACCACGGCGACGGCCATGCTCACGCCGCCGGTGATGAGCATCGCGCGCCGGTCGAAGATCAGCCCCTCCAAGCTGCTCATGCCGCTCGCCTTTGCCTCGGTGCTCGGCGGCACGCTCACGCTCATCGGCACTTCGACGAATGTCGCAGTGAGCGGCTACATCAAGAAGTCCGGGATGCGGGAGCTGGGCATGTTTGAACTCACGCCGATCGGCCTCGTGATCGTGGTCGTCGGCATCGTGTACATGATGTTCATCGGGCGCCGGTTGCTGCCGGATCATCCCGTGGACGACCTCACTGGCGCCTACGCCCTGCGGAAGTATCTCAGCGAAATCCTCGTGCTGCCGGGCTCCCCGCTCATCGGCCAGAAGAGCTTCGACTCGGATCTGAACGTCCTCGAGTTCCGCATCCTGAAAATCATCCGCGGCAACGAGCAGTTCCTGCCGACATCGCGCGTGATCCTGGAGGAAGGCGACACGCTCGTGGTGGAGGGGCTCGTGGAGAATCTGATGAAGGTGAAAAAGATCGAGGGGATCGAGATCAAGCCGGAGTTCACGCTCGGCGATCATGACCTGCAGAGCGCGAACTTCCGCATCGCCGAGGTGCTGCTCACGATGCAGAGCGAGCTGCCCGGGCGCACCTTGCGCGAGGCAAATTTCCGCAAGTACTCCGGCCTCACGGTGCTCGCGATTTATCGCCACGGGCAGACGCTCCTCGAGGGCATCTCGGACACCGTCCTGCGCGTCGGCGATCTGCTGCTCGTGCAAGGCCCGGACGACCGCATCGACGCGATGCGAAGCCTGCCGGGACTCTCGATCCTCGATGAAGTTGCCGAGCCTTCATACGATCCGAAGAAGGGGCTCTACACGGTCGTGGTCTTCATCGCCGCGGTGGTGGCCGGCGCCTTCGGCTGGATGCCGCTGTCGATCGCCTTCCTCGCCTCGGCGGCGCTGGTGATTCTGCTCCGCTGCATCACCGCGGAGAAGGCGTACGAGTTCATCGACTGGCGGCTGCTGATTCTCATCGCGGGCATGACGGCATTTGGCACGGCGATGGAAAAGACCGGCACGGCGGAATACCTCGCGACGCACATTGTCTCGTGGTTCATGCCCTTCGGAATCATGGCCGTGCTCGCGGGGTTTTTCGTCCTCACGATCCTGCTCACGCAGCCGATGTCGAACGCCGCCGCGGCGCTCGTCGTGTTGCCCGTGGCGCTCGAGACTGCCGACAAACTGGGCGCGAGTGGCCGCACCTTTGCGATCGCGGTGATGCTCGCCGCGTCGGTCTCGTTCATCGCGCCCTTCGAGCCGTCCTGCATCCTCGTCTATGGCCCGGGGAAGTATCGTTTCATGGACTTCGTGAAGGTCGGGCTCGGACTCACGATCGTGCTCACGCTCGTCGTGCTCCCGCTGATCCCGGTCTTCTGGAAGCTGTATCCGTCTTGAGCGGCGTGAACTCGAACGCGGAAAGCGTGTCACCTTTTTCCCGCTGCCGCGTCTGCCACTGTGCATGAAATCCTCCAGCCCCCTCGTGGGCGTCGTCCTCGGGCTCCTCATCCTGTCGCTCCTCTTTCTGGGGATCGAGCGCGGGCTCGGGCGGCGCCGGGGCAAGCCGCACTTCCGGCGCGGGTGGCTCCTCGATGTCGGCTACTTTTTCCTCACGTACATGCCGCCGGGAAGGTGCCCCGAAGACTTCGGCATTCCCGAGGAGTTTCCCCGCGATCTGCTCGGGCAAATGACGCGACCTTTCGCCCGCCTGGTGGGGAAAAAGCAACTCCCGACCGGGCGCCCGGGTCCGCCTACTTCTGGCTGGCCATCTGCGTCGGCGGCGCGGGCGCAAAGAGCTGCAGCTCGTGGATCGACCAGTACCGGCCCTTCTGCGCGCCCGTCTGCGTGATGCGGATGAACTTCGCCCGGGCCGGCGGAAACTGAATGACGGTGTCCGGGACCGAGCCTTTGCCGGTGGCCACGGACTTACTCCACTTTTGCCCATCGGCGGAAAGCTCGACGGTATAGCTCTGGGGGTAGTCGCCGGGCGACTTGTTCGATTCGAGTTCGAGCCCGCCGAGCGTGGTTTCCGCGGGCAGCTCGATCTGGAGCCACATGCCGGGGGTCTGTTCCTTCTTCGTGGTGTAGCGCGTCTCGGCTTTGCCATCCACGGCGAGGCCGCAGTCGCCTTCCGCGTGGCTCGCGGTGAGTTTCCATTTTTCCCGTTGCGCGATGGGTTGCGGGAGCCGGGCGCGCAGTTCGTCGATGGTCCACGGCTGCGCCCGCTCTTTGGTCGCGGCGCGGATGCGGGCGACTTCCTGCGGGGTGACGAAGCCGGCGCGGTTGCCGAAGCTGTTGCGCACATAGCTCAGCACGCTGGCGATCCAGGCGTCGTCATTGGTCGCCATCGGGATCATCTGGCCTTCGTAACGTTTGCCGTCGATGTCGCCGGAGAGGCCCTGGAGCAGGACGTGGATGCCGGCGTCGCGCCAGCCAGTCACGGTCTTGGAGCCGGCGAGCGCCGGGGCGAGCATCGCGCCGGGCGCCGCGCCGAGCATCGGCATGCCTTTGCCATCGAGGCCGTGGCAGGCGGAGCAGAGGGTTTGGAAAGTATTCTCGCCGTCCTTGAAGAGCTTTTGCTCGGCGCTGGAGAGGTTCTTGAGCGACGAGGCGGGCACCGGTGGATTCAGGATTTGTCCGCCGATTTCCTTCACCCCGCGGAATGGGCTGGTGAGGGCGAGGACGTTCAGCGTTTTCCCCCAGTCCGGCACTTCGAGGCGTTTCGCGGTGAGGATCGCCTGGATCACGACTCCGGCGTCGGCGTCGGCGGTCAGCGCGAGCACCTCCGAGACGAGCGATTTTTCCCCAGCCTTGAAGAGCGACTCGCTCACGCGGAGCGCGGCGGCACGGAGCTGCGGGTGCGCGTCCTGGAGTTTCTCGCGGACGAGTGCCGGGGTCAGGGCTTCGAGACCTTCGAGGGTCCAGAGCGCGTGCAGGCGGGCGAGCGGATCGGAATGGGTGCGCGCCATTTCGGTGAGCGCGGGCACGACGCTCGCGTCCTGTTTCAAGACGAGGAGCTTCTGCGCGGTGTCGCGCCACCAGCCATTCGGGTGCGCGAGCTGGGCGACGAGTTGCGCGGGCGAGTCGGCGCTCATCCGCGGCTGCGGACCGCGCTGGGTGGTCTCGTGGGTGAGCCGGTAGATGCGGCCGCGGCCGACCGGCTGATCGAGCCCGTACTGCTGCACGACCTTGCGCAGGTAGCTGCCTTCCTTCACCCAATTCCCTTCCTGGATGATGCCGCGATACAGGTCGATGAGGTAGAGCGTGCCATCCGGCGCATTGGCAAACTGCATCGGGCGGAAGAGCGGATCGGTGGAGCGCAGGAATTCGGATTGGCCGTGCGGATTGCTGAGGAAGGTGAGGCCGTCCCGGACTTCGATCTTCGTCCGCCGCGCGAGCCGTCCCACGGGCTCGCCAAAGAACAGATTGCCCTTCAGCTCCGCTGGCAGCCGGTCGCCGCGATAGACTTCGCCACCGCAGGTCGCGGTGAAATGATTGAGCGTCTTTTCCTCGGGGCGGAAGCGCCGGTCGCCGCCCTGCACGTCCGGGATGCCGACGAGCGGCCAGACCACGTCGTAGTCCGGCGCGAACTGATCTTTCACATTGAAAGCCCCATAGACGATCGGCGTTTGAAAATTCACCGGCCCTTTTTCCCCGCCGGCATTCACAAACCACGGCTTGCCCCAGTCGTCCTGCGATACGCCCCACTGGCCGCCATTCGGCGCGGTGGGTTCCTTGATCGCACCCTTCGGCGTCCAGCGCAGGCGGTAGGAATTGTAAGTGGTGTAGATCCAGTTGTCGGCACACCAGACCAGCCCGCTCGGCTGGTGCTCCATATTCCCACCGCGCGGACCGCCCACAAACCAGGGCTCCTTTTTCTCGGCCACGCCGTCGCCATCCGCATCGGTCCAGAGTTGGATGTCGTTCGTATCCGTCTCGCCGATGAGCGCCTGGCCGCGGGCCAGCGGCAGGACCATGCGCGGGAGCAGGAGCTGGTCGGCGAAGACCGTGTGCCGGTCATACACGCCGTCGCCGTCGGTGTCCTCGTGGAGCGAGACGCGGCTCCTTGGGTCGTGCTCCCCGGTGCCGTCGATGTCCTGCATGTAGGTGCGCATCTCGACGACAAACATCCGCCCGTCGCCATCGAAGGCGAGCGCCACCGGCTCCGCGATGTCCGGCTCGGTGAGCACGGGCTCGAGCCGGTAGCCCGGTGGGAGCTGCATGGTCTTCAGCGACTCGGCGACGCTGCGCGGCTGCACCGGCGGCATGGGTGGAAACGCTTCGACTTTCGCCGGCACGGGCGCGGCGTGGGCGGCGAGAGCGAGGACGGGAAGAAACAGGAGAGAACGCGCGATCATGGCGGAGCCTTATAGGTGTCGATCGCTTGTTTCGTTAGGAAAAATGTAAGGCGGGCTGGGGATGGCCGGGCTTGGCGTCGGCACGCCGGATGGCAGGGGGGTCTGGCTCGCGTGTGAACGCGGCCAGCGGGCGAACTATCTCGCCTCGCCGTGGCAGCAGACCTTCCCGGTGAAGACCGGGGGCGAAAAAGAACTCATGCCCGCGGAACTCTGGGACGTGCTCACCCGCTACGGCAAACCGGTGACCGCCATCAGCCACACCGGCGCCACCAGCATGGGCACCGACTGGGAGCTCTTTAAGACCGTGGATCACCGGGTGGAAAATGTGATCGAGATCTATCAGGGGGCGCGGGTGAGTTATGAAGGCCAGGGCGCTCCGCAACCCACCGTCGGGATGCGCGAAGGCGAAGCTTATAACCATGCGTCGGACGTTCCCGGCAAGGTTCCCGTCGGCCAACCCATTCCCAGCTTTACCCTCAAGAATAACGGCCTCTACCAGCACGCCCTCTCCCTCGGCCACAAGCTCGGCGTCTGGGCGAAGAGCGATCACATTTCCACCCACACCAGTTACGGCGGCGTCGATGTGAAGGAGTTCACGCGTGAAGGCATCATCGAGGGGCTCAACGCCCGCCGCACCATCGCCGCCACCGACAAGATCTTCGTCGAGTTTTCCTGCGACGATCACCTGCTCGGGACCGAGGTCGCGGTACATGGAAAACCCTCGCTCCTGTTCAAGGTCGATGGCACCGCCGGGATTTCCCGCATCACCTTGGTTCGCAACGAGCAGAACTATCAACAGTGGGAGCCCAGGACGAAAAAGTTTGCGACCACTTACACGGATGACGCCCCGCATCCCGGCGAGAATCGCTACTACCTCCGCGTCGAACAGGCGGATGGAAACATGGCGTGGAGTTCGCCCGTGTGGGTGCAGCTGCAGTAGGGCCGCGGGAGCGCACCCCGCAAAAGGCGCAGGGGGGCAGAGGCGCCGGACGCCCACCTCTTTCGCAGGAAGCTGAAACTCGCCCGCGTGCTGGCACGCATCCGGCTATGTGGAGACGTGAGCACATCCCCTTCATGTCTCAACCACACCATTCCGGCCACGGGCTCACGCGCGTGGCGCTCCTCGCATTTGCCTGCTTCATCGCGGGCAAGCTCGGGCTGCAACTCGCCATCCCGCCCGGCTTTGCTTCAGCGGTGTCGCCGGCTGCCGGCGTGGCGCTCGCGGGGCTGCTCCTGCTGGGTGGCCGGCACTGGCCGGGGGTCTGGCTGGGATCCTTCTGCATGCACCTGGGCCCGGCATTCGATGCCCCCAGTCCCGCGGCGATGCTCCAGCTCACGGCCGTCGCCGGCAGCATCGGTCTCGGCGCCGCGCTGCAAGCGCTGGCCGGGACCTGGCTGATCCGGCGCTTTGTTGGCTGGCCGACGGCCTTGGTGCGGGGCCGCGAGATTCTTCGCTTCCTCTGTCTCGGTGGGCCGGTGGGTTGCCTCGTCGGGGCCACTTGGGGTGTCCTCACGCTCCGGGCTGCCGGAGTCGTGCCGGCCTCCGCCGCCCACTTGCATTGGGGCACCTGGTGGATCGGCGACACCATCGGCGTGTGGATCTATACGACGATGGGCTTGATCGCTTTTGCCCGGCCGCGAGCGGTGTGGCACAGGCGCTGGAAATCGGTGGCGCTCCCGATGGCGGCGTCCTTTGCCGGGGCGGTCGCGGTGTTCTGGTTCGTGCAGACCTACGAGGCTTCCCGCTTGCAGAAGGGCTTTGCGGAGCACGCCCAGCGTTGGATGAATCACTTTGAGTTTGCCCAACGCACCGGGGCGGGGCTCCGCCAGGAGCTGCCCGCCGATCCCGGCGCCCGCAGCCCCGAGGTGGCGAGGCTGGTGGACGACACCTTCGGCACCGACGCTTACACAAATCATCATCTTCGGATTCACGATGTGACCGGGCCCGGGCGGGCCGAACTGGTCTTTGACTCCGCACCCGGAGTGCTCCGTGCCGCCGGAGAGACGGGCCCCCACTGGTCGCAAACCCTGGCGATCGGCGGGCGCACCTGGCAGCTCACTTTCGTTCCGACCCTGGAGTATCTGGCCGACCACCAGCCGATGAGCGCGTGGTCGATCCTGGCCGGGATGTTTCTTTTCACCGGGCTGCTCGGAAGCGTGCTGCTCCTCAGCACCGGGCGCACCGCGCTGGTCGAGGCCGACGTGGCGGAGCGGACCCAGGAGTTGCTGCTCCTCAATGCCCGGCTCGACGAGCTGAATGCCGATCTCGAGGCGCGGGTCGGCGAGCGCACCGCACAACTCGAGGCCGCCAATCGTGACCTGACGGTCATCGCCGCCGCCCAGCGCCAGACCGCCGAGGCCTTGCTCTTCAGCAAGGATCGCTTTGAACGCGCGGTCCACGGCACCCAGGACGGGATCTGGGATCGCAACCTCGTGACCGACGAAACCTGGTACTCGGACCGCTGGTATGAACTGCTGGGCTACCAGCCGGACGAACTTCCGCCTGCGGTGACGACCTGGTCGTCGCGCCTGCATCCCGAGGAAAGCGAGCGGGTGCTGGGCCAATTGCGCGCGCACTTCGACCATGGCGCGCCCTACGACATCGAGTACCGCCTGCGCTGCAAGAGCGGCGAATACCGCTGGTTCCACGCGCGCGGCCAGGCGGCGCGGGATGCAGCGGGCCGGGCGGTGCGCATGGCGGGCTCGCTGACCGACATCACCGAGCGCAAGGAAACCGAACGGCAGATCCGCCGCTTCAATATCGAACTCGAAGCGCGGGTGGCCGATCGCACCCGCGAGTTGGCGACGGCCAATCAAGAACTCAGCGATTCGCTCGAGGAAAAGGAGAGCCTGCTCAAGGAGATCCACCACCGGGTGAAGAACAATCTGCAAGTGATCGCCAGCATCCTGAGCCTGCAGATCCGCACCGGCGTCACCCCGGACGTGGCCGGGGTGCTCCAGGAGTGCCGCGATCGCATCCGCTCGATCAGCCTTTTGCACGAAAGTCTCTACCAGGCGGACTCGCTCGCCTTTGTCGATCTCGGCCACTACCTGCAAAATGTGGCGGCCACGCTCCAGCGTTTCCATGGCCGCGGCGAGCGCATCGAGATGCGCTACGACCTCGACTCCGTGGTCGGAGACGCGGACACCGCGATCCCGCTCGGGCTGATCGTCAATGAACTGGCGACCAACGCCTTCAAACACGCGTTTCCCGAAGGACGGTCCGGGCACTTCAGCCTCGCCCTCACCGCGCTCGCCGACGGCGGCATCGCGCTCGAAGTGCGGGACGACGGCGTGGGCATGCCGGCCGGCTTCGATCCCGAACACTCCTCCTCGCTGGGCCTGCGCCTGGTCCAGCTCTTCGTCCGCCAGCTCCATGGAGAGATGGACTGGCGCAGCGACGCCGACGGCACCGTTTTTCAGATCCGCACCCACCACACCAAGACCACCAAGAGCCTATGCCATCCTCCACCACCCATCCGCTGCGAGCCGACGTTCTCGTAGTCGAAGACGAGGCCGTCATCGCCGCGGACCTCACCGCCTGTCTCGAGGAGATGGGCTACCACGTCGTGGGCGAAGCCGCCTGCGGCGAGGACGCGCTGCGCCAGGCGCGGCAACACCGTCCCGATGTCGTGCTCATGGACATCGTGCTCAATGGAGAGATGGATGGGATCGCGGCCGCCGACCGGCTGCGCCGGGAGCAGGACATCCCGGTGATCTTCCTCACTTCGCACGCCGATACCGGCACGCTGCGGCGGGCCCGGGAGAGCCAGCCGTACGGCTACCTCATCAAGCCCTTTTCCGAGCAAGACCTGCGGGCGGCCATCGAGACGACCCTCTACCGGCACCATTCGGAAAGCCGCCTGCGCAAGCTCGATCAGTGGACGGCCCTCACGCTGCAGAGCATCGGCGATGGCGTCGTGACCACCGATCTCGACGGGCGCGTCACTTTCCTCAATGCCGCTGCCGAACGGATCACCGGCTGGAAGTCCTGCGACGCCGTGGGCCGCGCGTACCCGGAGATCTTCCAGCCCGCGGACGCCGCCTCCCGCCGGTGCATCCGGCAATTGCTGACCCAGGTGATCGCCACGGGAGGCGCCGTGGAGATCCAGGACGGCACCCGGCTCCTCAGCCGGCAGGGCCGGGAGTATCCCATCGCCGACAGCGCCGCGCCCGTCCGCGACGCGACCGACCGCGTGTCCGGCATGGTCGTCGTCTTCCGCGACCGCTCCGAAGCGGAGCAGGCCGAGGAACGGCGCCAGCGGGTGGACCGCCAGCTCCAGGAAGCGCAGAAGCTCGAGAGTCTCGGCCTGATGGCGAGCGGCATCGCGCACGATTTCAACAACCTGCTGACCGGCATCGGCGGCAATGTGGCGCTGTGCCGGATGAAGCTTCACTCGAAGTCCCCGCTGCACGAGCACCTCTACAAGATCCAAAGTATCTCCCACCGCGCGGCGGATCTCTGCAAGCAGATGCTCGATTACTCGGGCGCGGGCGCCTTCTCCGCGGCGCCCATCGACTTGAGCACGCTCTTGGGCGACAAGACGCCGCTGCTGCGCACCTCGATCAGCAAAAAATCCGCGCTCGTCTTCGACCTCGCGCCCGACTTGCCCCCG
>Ga0105049_10007891_pt1 | contig 12335 bp, 9 predicted proteins | sample MAT06_FD_78087 | JGI IMG/M metagenome (GOLD analysis project Ga0105049, IMG submission 78087) | Freshwater microbial communities from Lake Fryxell liftoff mats and glacier meltwater in Antarctica - MAT-06 | ecosystem: Environmental > Aquatic > Freshwater > Ice > Liftoff microbial mat | place...
ATCTTGTCTTAACATGTTACGACCAAAAGAAGCCGGTGAAAATCAAATTACGCAAACCACTATATGAAATACCCGGAATACTGAGTCAGAGGGAGCTTCTTGCAAAAATAAATCGCCCGAAGCGCAACCCTATAAAAGAAAAAAGCGGAGAAATGACTTCCTCCGCTTACAACGTCAGAACACCCGTAAACACGTCGTCATCGGTCGCTTCTTGTGTTACAAAAGAAGTCGCAATTTTGTATTAAATCTGCGTAACAGCGAAATTGTCCGAGTAATAGGGGGTCAAGCCAAAATCCATTGCACACCTCTATCGCTCAAATTGAATCAATTCTGAATTATAGTCAATCGTCACTTTGAAATACTTCAAAACCGAACCTCCAATGGCTCCCTTTACGACCTTATCCATCGAGGCAATCATTCCCTCAGACCAAGCTTCATCTCGCCGAACCGCAAATAAAACCGGACCTACTTCAAATTCACCAATCTTTACGCTGGGCACTTCGATGATATCGCCAACTAGATCCGCGTTGGGATAGTACTTCCAATCGGGATGATCCTTTCTCCACTTCTTATAAATAGAGGCCGCGATAAATGATCCTCCCAAGGTCTTTTTATCCGTTTGAAACTGTTCTTTTCCATCACTCGAAAGAATCATGGACGCCCCTGTATCAAACAATACGTCAATCGTGTCTCCATCGATTTCAATGGTCATGCTAGGATGACCGTTGATTTTAATTCCATTCTCATTTTTCTTAAACCCTACTTTCTGTGTATTTGGATGGCCGACTAACGAATCGTGAAGTGGGGTGTTTACCCAAATTTGCTGCTTAGGGTAGTCAAATGTCCATGAGTAATTCATAAAAAAAGTTTGACCCAAAAACACATCCATTTCTGATTGCACATCCATTATCAACTTCAACTCTTCATCCATTGGCGGCACCAACAAGTAAGGCTTGGTAACACGATTAAATGGGGTGCGTAGAATTAACCGGCGACTTGGGTTGGGCTTTGGAAAGTCTGGGTCTCCCACCACTTCCTCAAATAAAATGTACTTCACTGGCATAATCCCTTTGAGGATTGCTCTCCTCAATTTTGAGGCGATATCATCGCTCATGCCATCCCTCGGTAATAAAAAGGAAATGCCACCTCCCGTATCACCAAACGCCATTAAAGTGTCCTTACCCATCGTGGGTAGCTTAAAGTAGAATCGCTCTCCATCCAAAAAATAGGTGGCTAGAAGGATGCGGTCACCGCCAGCAGGCACTGCATTTTCTGGGACATCCAAACTGGTTAATACTTTCTCGTCCAAATACCGAACACTGAAAAAATAGACCGCAACAAGTGCCAGCACAGCGAGTATGCTCAGGGCTATATACTTCAATTTTTTCTTCATGCTATTTCGTTTTGGCGTATTCAGCAGCGCACACTCTTATGAGCAACAACGTTTATAATCGGATTATATAAAACTACTTTTATCTCCTCGATAAGAAGATTGTACAGCCGTTAAATATAATCACGTTTGATTCCTTTCGCATCGCGGACAAAAAGAGCGCCCCTCTTGGAAGGGATGATGAATGAAATTCGATATTCAACAAAGTCACAGAGAATGCTGAGAGTTTCTTTTTGAAGCATTGCGCTCTCCGCGTTCCGTTAAGAAAAGAATCCGTAGGAGTGGCAGAATCAGAATGAATGCAGCCCGCTCATTCTCGCACTCTTTCTCTTCATCATTCTCCGCTTGCTACCAAAGATGAGTCCCTAACGGGGGCCGGGAGTTCATTTCAACACAGAGCAACAAAATCACAAAGCACATCAGAGAAAAACACCTCCTTCACCTCTGCGAGTGCCCCATAGGACTCCGTTTGAAATCTCTCACTCCCTTACTGCCCGCCCACCGACCCAGCAGTGTACCGTTTCCACTTGTCAATCACCTCCTGCATATCCGGTGGCATCGGTGTTTCGAATTGCATCCACTCCTTCTTCGTGGGATGCATAAAGCCCAGCGACTTCGCATGAAGTGCCTGACGCGGAAGTATCTTGAAGCAATTCTCTACAAACTGCCCATACTTCGCAAAGGTGGTTCCTTTCAATACCTGATTGCCGCCATATTCTGTATCGCCAAACAAGGTGTGACCGATGTTCTTCATGTGCACGCGAATCTGATGCGTGCGACCCGTTTCGAGCTTGCACTCCACCACGGTTACATAGCCCAACCGATCAAGTACTTTGTAATGCGTCACCGCATGCTTGCCATTGGATCCATCGGGATAAACCATAAATACTTTACGGTCGTGCGGACTGCGACCAATGTGGCCCGTGACAATGCCATCCTCCGATACATCGCCCCATACAATGGCAGCATAACGGCGATCGGTAGTACGATCAAAAAACTGCTTCGCCAAATGAGTGAGCGCATAATCGGTCTTGGCAATCACCATGACTCCTGTCGTATTCTTATCGAGGCGATGCACTAGTCCGGGGCGCGCCTCCGCAGAGCCTTCCGGTAAATTTTCTATGTGAAACATGAGTGCATTTACCAAGGTCCCCGTGTAATTGCCATGACCGGGATGTACCACCATATTGGATTGCTTGTTCAACACAATCACATCGTCATCTTCATATAAGATGTCCAATGGAATATCTTCCGCAAGGAGCTCAATTTCCCGAACGGGATAAGGCATTTCTACCGTAATCACGTCCGTGGGTTTGATCTTGTAACTGCTTTTTACCGGCACGCCGTTTACGCGCACAAAGCCCGACTCCTGCGCATTCTGTATGCGTGAGCGGGATGTTTTTTCCAACCGGTCTACGAGAAATTTATCGATGCGGACAAGACCTTGTCCCTTATCTACCACTATGCGGTGATGCTCAAACAAGCCATCATCACTATCTAATTCGTCAAGTATGCCATGTATTTCTTCGCTCATCGCCGCAAGATAGTCTGCCTGCGCACCTCACCCGACGAAGAATCGGTGATCACGAGCACATAAGGTCCGGCAGCAAGGCTTCCAAGATCCATCTGATGGACGCCCACGCCATAAAAGCTGTCGCGCGACGCCTCCCGACCCATCAGGTCGTAAACTACACAATTGGCCTGCTCCTGTGTGTTCCATTGGATATTGATCCACTGCTCGGTGGGATTGGGGTAGACGTTGATTTCCGAAAGCGATTCTTCTTCTACACTATTCCACACTTCTGATTTGCCAGCTCTAAACACGGGGCGTATCATCACCGACCCTGTAATCTCTGATTGGAACCAGGGCTGACCGAGTCCCAATCGGTAAAACAAGCGCACTGGGTTGGTATTCGTGTTTTTGTCGTTGCCCACAGTCAATCCAATGGCAGCGGGCTGTGTCCAACCCACATAGAAATTGCCATCTACATATACCGGCTGATCAAATTCATAGTAGCTGATCACATTGTATCCATCATCATAAAAACGCGGAGAGTGAAACTCAAAATTCTCGGCCAACTCACTTCCAGGAGCGCCGGAAGCATCGCCCCACACACGAAGCAGGAAGGTCTGATCGCTCACGTCTATTCCTTGCGGCAGCCAATGAATGAAGAGGCCCAATAGGGTGTCTGGAATTTCTGAGCGGTACTTCACTGCTACGCTGCCTCCCGCAGAGGTGATTGCATAGGATCGCTCTGCAGTGCCATCGTCGTACGCATAATAATTGGTGAATTCCTGTTTGAACGAGGCGGTGTCATTTTGCAAATTTAAATCTGTTGGATTGATGTACACCTTCACATCAAACGTGGCGCAGGTGTCGTTTACCGCAGGGTCAAACTGAAATCCATTGAGCACAATTGTGCGCTGCATTTCCTGAAAGGAATTTCCAAATGGATTGATATCTTGTTCGATAAAATTGGTGACATCGCCTTGATAGCCCACTGAGTATCCTGTAACGATGTTTTCGGTGGGACCCAAATTGCGTTCAAATGCAGTGAACGTTGTGGCCATAAACTGGGAAGGATTATCGATGTAATGCGTCCACGGCATCACTGAATAAGGCTGAAGAAACGAGTGGTTAGGATACTGCATCGCCACTTCATCAAACTCAAAAGAATCGGGGTTTATTCCTTGTCGCATCACCACATAATCAATGTGCCAATGGTCGTATGCTCCGCTAAGTGTGGCGTAGTTGCGAAAGCGGAATTGAAATCCATCGAGAAAAAACTCCGGCTGTGTCACCTGAATAAATACTTGCTGAAAGGTGCCATCGGTGAGTCCGGGTGCCGACCACTGCTGAAACCATTCGCCTTGTCCGAAAGGAGAAAAGAAGTCCACGAGGAGCGAATCTTCTGCATCGGGATTGTTGCCCAGTCCACCGCCCTGAAAAAAGAACAGGAGGTACACATTGTCATCCACAGAAAACGGCGAGAGATCAATTGGAAAAGAGGTCATTGTATCCGCATCACCATAGGCAAACTCATCACTAAAATCGTAGGGATAACCATGACCGTCAAGACCATCAAGCGTGGCCACTCCGATGGTAGGAGGGGATAGGGGTAAATGAGTATTGATGTACGCACTTGTATCCAACCACTGCTGCCACTCCGCCGGAATATTCGCATCGTCGGTAGGCAATGAGTAGCGGGAAAAATCATCGAAGAATGGGAGCGTCAGACTTCCGCCACCGCCGCGCGATTCGGCTGGTTCACTGCGCTGTGCAGGACGGGATAGGAGAACGGGATTGTAACGGAGATCGCCTTCCTGCTCTTGTGAAAAAACGTTTGAAGGAACGCTCAGGAAAAGTATGCTCAAGAAAAGCAGATATCGCAGCGGAGAGACAGGCATGGGAGAAGGTTTTGAAAAAAAGGAGGTCACGGTTCTTTGGTCAGCCAGAAATCAATGAGTCGTCCCGGACGAACCGGCAAGGCATCTTCAGTAAATTCAGGATCTTGGCGGGAAACGCGAAAAAGGAGAGAATCTTGTCCATCGATTGGATTTGGCTCAAACGTGGCCTGTCCGATGAGATTTAGGCTATCGAGAATGACCGTGGCACGATCAAGTGTGAGGCCAGTCAGATCAGGCAATGGCACGACTCCATCTGAGGCTTCACCCACTGTAAGCACCACGCGTTCCCCTCTTCGGATGGCATCGCCCGGTTTGAGTATTTTACCCTTGTGAGTAATGCTAATCACGCTGCCCACCATGTTGCTGTTAAGGACATAGCGCAAGTCGTACTTAATTCCCTTGTTCTCCAATTTTATTAAGGCGACTTGTGCAAACTCACCTTCCTGAATAGAGATCTTCTCCATCGGAGGCTCACTTCGGTAGATGGTCAAAAATATCTGACGCCCTTCCTTCACTTTGCTTTCCGGCGCCGGACTCTGTTCGACGACGACACCGCCGGTTGATTTTTCATCATAAATACTATCTACAACCAAGGCAGCAAGTCCGCGTTCCTGGAGCGAACTGACCGCATCAGTGAGTGCCAGTGTGCGCACATCCGGCACTGAAATGTGCTCGCCGTGATCGCTGTACCAGGCCAGTGCAAACCACAGCAGCACGAGCAATACCACATTCACCAGCACCACTTTCGCGAGCTGACGCAGACCTTGTTTTGAAAAAAGATATCCGAAAAATCCCATGGGGTGGTAACGCGTTATGCAGTCATTTCTTCTGCGATGGCATTGTCGTACAGCGTTTTCATATCTGCGATCGAACCGAAGTTGAGGTCATCGATGGTGATACGTCCTTTGGTAACGTGGCCCAACAGAATAACCTGCACACCCGAATCGCCTACGAAATCGAGAAACTCATCTTCATAGTCTTCTACTACGGTTACTGCTACGCGGCTCTGTGATTCACCAAAGAGGAATGCATCATTCCGAATTTCACTATCCGTTACAATTTCAAATCCGAGATCGTTGGGCATGCCCATTTCCGCAAGGGTTACAAATAATCCGCCATCACTCACATCATGCGCTGAGCTGATATAATTGTTGCGTATCAATCCACGCACGCACTCCTGCAATTTCAATTCTTCGTCGATATCAAACCACGGTGCAGGAGAATTTCGGACCCCGTGAATCGATGCGAGGTATTCGCTGGAATTAATATCATTCTTTGACTCACCCAATAAGTAGATGAGATCTCCCTTGTATTTAAAATCAAGAGTGGTGAGCAACGACTTGTCGTTCATCAGCCCGAGCATACCAATAGTTGGAGTTGGAAACACCGGACGTGCTGTACCGTCTTCGGCTACCGTTTGGTTGTAGAAACTCACGTTTCCGCCTGTTACGGGTGTATTGAATCGGCGACAGGCCTCACCCATTCCTTTGATTGCACCTACAAATTGCCAGTACACTTCCGGGTTATAAGGGTTGCCGAAGTTGAGGCAATTGGTGATGGCAGAAGGCACACCGCCGCTGCAGGTGATATTGCGCGCAGCTTCCGCTACTGCAATCATAGCGCCCACTTCCGGATCATTGTTTACGTACCGACCGTTGCAATCGACGGTCAGCAAGAGCGCTTTATTGGTGCCTTTGAGATTGACCACTGCGGCATCCGACGGGCGGTTGGTAGACATGTTTACTGTGCCCACCATCGAGTCGTATTGCTCATAGATCCAACGCTTGCTGGCGATGTTTGGATTCGCCATCAGTTGGCGCGCCACCACCACCAAATCCTTTGGTTCGATGATCTGCTCAATATCAAATTTCTTCGACTCCGCAAAAGAAGCCGGCTCACGAAACTCACGCTCGTAAACGGGAGCACCGCCGCCGAGCACAAGACTCTCTGCAGGTATTTCACCCACCACTTCACCATGCATAAAATAGCGCACCATGGGACCTTCAGTGACCACACCAATTTCTTCGGCGTGTAAATCCCATTTATCAAAAATGCGTTTCACTTCCTCTTCGCGACCTTTCTTCACTACGATGAGCATACGCTCTTGTGATTCAGAAAGCAGAATCTCGAACGGCTTCATGCCTTCCTGACGCAGCGGCACACGATCGAGATGAATATCCATACCCACTTTTCCACCCGCACTCATTTCAGAAGTAGAGCACGTGATGCCCGCTGCACCCATGTCCTGCATGCCCGAAATGATATCCGTTTGGGCCAGTTCAATAGTGGCTTCAAGCAATAATTTTTCCTGAAAAGGATCACCCACTTGAACGCTTGGAAGATCCTTAGCGGAATCCTCTGTAATATCCTTTGAGGCAAACGAAGCGCCTTTGATTCCATCTTTGCCGGTAGCTGAACCGACGATATACACTGGATTTCCTACTCCACGTGCCTTGGCAGAAATGATGCGAGAAGAATCCACCAATCCGACCGACATGGCATTCACCAATGGATTGGCCTGATAGGTTTCATCAAAAAACACTTCACCGCCGACCATCGGAATTCCGAACGCATTGCCGTAATCACCAATTCCTTTAACCACACCGGCCATGAGCCATTTGGTGCGAGGATCGGTGAGCTTTCCGAAGCGCAGCGAGTTGAGCTGAGCGATCGGGCGAGCGCCCATGGTAAAAATATCGCGATTGATTCCGCCCACACCTGTGGCAGCGCCCTGATAAGGCTCAATCGCTGAAGGGTGATTGTGTGATTCTATCTTGAATGCGCAGCCGACGCCATCGCCGATGTCCACTAGTCCGGCATTCTCCTCGCCCGCCTTCACGAGCATGTGAGGACCGTCTTTTGGTAGCGTTTTCAGCCACGTGATTGAATTTTTGTAGGAGCAGTGTTCGCTCCACATCACTGAGTACACGCACATCTCAGTGAAGTTGGGGATGCGCCCCAGAATTTCTTTGATCGCATCAAATTCCTCGGGTAAAAGTCCCATTTCACGGGCCTGTTCGAGGGTTGCTGGTTGCATTGCAGCCGATTTCGCCATTTTATTCGATTTGGCCGCTAAAATAGGCACATCCGCGCCACCTGAGGACAATGAACCTGCAACCTTATTCACGCTCTTTCCAGCTATCTTTCCACCTTCAATTTTTCCTATGAATATTGCTCATCCGTGGCATGGCGTAGATCCTGCCTTTGACCGAAATAATGCGGAAATAGATGGTGTGATTGAGATTCCGCGGGGCAGCAAAGCCAAGTATGAGGTGGATAAGAAAAGTGGTCTGATTCGCCTAGATCGGGTCATTTTCGCCGCTTTTCACTATCCGATCAACTATGGGTTTATTCCCAAAAGCTTGGGAGAAGACGGCGATCCGCTGGATATCCTGGTGCTCTCTGAAGTGAGTATGGTGCCGCTCTGCCTGATTCGCGCCCGTGTGATCGGGATGATGGAAATGGAGGATTGCGGGGAGCCCGATGAAAAAATCATCGCCGTGGCCACAAATGATGCGAGCGTGGAGCACATCAAAAACATGGATGATCTTCCTGCTAATTTTCGCTCTGAGCTCAAGCACTTTTTCATGGAATACAAAACGCTGCGCAATAAAAAAGTGCTCGTGGATGAATTTCTTCCCACCGCTCATGCGCTGGTAAAAATTGAGGAGGCATTTGAACGTTACGACAAAAAATTCGGCCATTGAATTCATCGAAACTCCCTGAAACCGGAGTCACCATTTTTTCGGTGATGTCGCAGCTCGCCACAGAGCATGGCGCGATCAATCTCGGACAAGGCTTTCCGGGATTTCCGATTGATCCTGAGCTCTCAGATGCCGTGAGCAAAGCCATGCGCGATGGGCACAATCAATATGCACCAATGCCCGGTGTGCTTTCGTTGCGACAGCGCTTGTCGGAAAAAATGCACACCCTGTATGGTGTAGAATGGAATCCGCAAACGGAAATCACGATAACTGCAGGAGCGACGCAGGCTCTATTTACCGCCATCACCGCATTGATTCATCCGGGAGATGAAGTGATTTTATTTGCGCCGGCGTATGATTGCTATGCTCCTGCCGTGCAACTGAATGGCGGCATCCCAGTGTGGATCGAACTCTCTGCGCCCGATTACCACATTCCGTGGGACGAAGTGGAGGCGCGGATCACCCCACGCACGCGGATGATTCTGACCAATAGTCCGCACAACCCTGCGGCCACTGTGTTGAACAGAGAAGATTTGCTTCGGCTCGAAGCCCTCACGCGATACACTTCAATCATAGTGTTGAGCGATGAAGTGTATGAGCATATCGTGTTTGACGGGGCCCGGCACGAAAGTGTATTTCGTTACCCGGAACTGGCGGCGCGTTCGCTCGCGGTATTTTCATTTGGAAAAACATTTCATGCCACGGGATGGAAAATGGGTTACATCGTGGGCCCAGAAGAGTACATGACTGAATTCCGAAAGGTGCATCAGTACACCGTGTTTTCGTGCAATACACCTGTTCAAGTTGCTCTTGCGGAATACCTGCAGACACCGTCGCATTACACGGAAATTCATTCTTTTTATCAGAAAAAAAGAGATCTGTTTCTCTCCCATCTAGCGGGCTCGAGATTCAACTGGAAACCAGCCTCAGGCACCTACTTCCAACTGCTCGATTATAGTCCAATCTCTCAGGAAAACGATGTGGTACTCGCTCAAGAATGGACGCTGCGATATGGAATTGCATCCATTCCGGCATCTGTATTTTATCCGACCTCGCGCGATCAGCACGTTCTTCGCTTTTGCTTTGCGAAAGAGGATGAATTGCTCGTGCAAGCGGCTGAAATCCTCCGTTCGATCTAAATTCACTTTATTGAAGACCATGAAAAATATTCTCGCCTTTATTCTTGGATGTATGTGCATCAGTCCGCTGGCTGCGCAAATTGAAACCACTTCTACCATTCAGCATGTGACAGTGTTTATGGAAGGTGCGGAGTTAAATCACACCACGTTGGTACAATTGCCTGAGGGTAAAACAACGGTAGTGCTCACCGGGCTAGCCCCAGATATGGATCCGGCGAGCGTGATGCTGGAAGTATCGCCTAAAGAAGTGGTGATACTTTCGGTGAGTTCACGCACCAATTACCTCAAGCCCGCGCCAGAGAGTGCGCGCATCACGCCGGTGCGAGATTCGCTGGATATGCTGGTAAATGAACTTGACGTATTGCGCGATGAAATAGCGGTGCTCACGAAAGAAAAAGAACTGCTTTTCAAAGACGAATCCATTGGTGGCACATCCAAGGGAATTGCGGTGGGTGAGATTGAAAAAGCGGCCGAGTTTTACCGCAAGCGCACTAATGAGATCAATGCTAAACTGCGCATGCTGCGACAAAAACAAACGCTATCCGAAAGAATGCGCGTAGCTTATCAGTATCAACTCACTGAGTTGAATGCGAAATTCAATCCACCCACTTCAGAGGTTATGGTGCTCTTGAAAAATCCGGGTAAGCAGCAAGTAGAAATCAAAACGCGTTACATCGTATCGCATGCAGGCTGGGCTCCGAAATACGACATTCGCTCCGAAGAAGTAGGTAAGGATATTAATCTGGTTTACCGCGCGCATGTGTTCAACGATTGCGGGGTTGATTGGAATGGCGTGAAACTCAGTTTGAGCACATCAAATCCCCAGCGTGGTGCCGACAAGCCGAATATTGACCGGTGGGATCTTGCAGATAAAAACAAAGCGCAGAATGCGTATCAGTTAACATCCGCGAATATGGCTCAACAAACTAGGGGTGCCGTCCGTGATGAGGTTCAAGTGATGTCAGAAATTTCCTCCATTGAAATGAAATCAATGCCCAAACGACGTCCTGAGGCTGAAGTGGTGAAGGCGATGGTGCAGATCCAGGAACTCAGCACGCGCTTTGAAATCAAAGAACCGTATTCTATTCCATCGGATGCCAAACCTTATCTGGTGGATGTGGCAGAGCATACGCTGCCTACTACCTATGAATATTATCTCGCACCCGCATTTGAAGGGGCGGGCTATCTCACCTCGCGGCTCACGGGTTGGAATGGACTTGGATTGGTGACGGGCTACGGATACATTTATCTCAATGGAGCGTATTTGGGCAAATCACTGATCAACACAGCGATCATTGAAGACACGCTTACTGTATCATTTGGTGCCGACAATCGAATCGTTTCTCAGCGCAAGGAACTTCAAGATTTCAGCAAGAAACAAGTGCTTGGCAACAACATAAAAGAAACACGCTATTACGAAACAACGGTTCGAAACAACCGCACAGAAACGGTGACTATTGTGGTGGAAGATCAGATACCAGTGACCTCTCAGGGTTCTGTTTCCATTGAAACGCTTGAACTTACAGAAGGCGTGCTCGACAAAGTGACTGGAAAAGTATCGTGGAAGTTCACGTTGAAACCTGGTGAATCGAAGAAGCTGACACTCGGATATTCCATCAAAGCACCGAAGAATTGGCAGTATGAACCCAAGCGATTTAGAACAATTTCCTGCCCATCGTTTTAACCCAATCCCATCGCCCCCTCTGATGATTCAAGACCTTCGCATAGCGTTAGTACAAACATCCATTCACTGGGAAAATCCGGGAGCCAACCGATTGCATCTTGTGAGTTTCTTGGAGAAAGTAGTTCCGGGTTCCACCGATATCGTGGTGCTTTCAGAAATGTTTACTACGGGATTCTCCATGCAGCCCGAACGCATTGCAGAATCATTTTCCCAACAAATGGACACGTTGCAATGGATGCGGGTATGGGCCGCTCAACTCGATTGTGTCATCACCGGAAGTGTGGCAGTATCGGAGCACGGACGCTACTTCAATCGCTTGCTTTGGGTACGACCTGATGGTTCGTTTGCACAGTATGACAAACGCCATCTTTTTCGCATGGCGGGAGAGAATAAGCAGTATACCCCAGGTGAAATAGCGGTGGTGGAGACATGGCGAGGATGGAGAATTTGTCCGCTGATCTGCTACGATTTGCGCTTCCCGGTATGGAGCAGAAATAAACTAGTGGGCGACACTCCTCTCTACGACGTATTGATATATGTGGCCAACTGGCCTGCTGTGCGCCGTGAGCCGTGGATGAAACTCGCGCTAGCTCGTGCCATTGAAAACCAGTGTTACGTAGCGGCGGTGAATCGCATTGGCGAAGATGGCAATGGACATGCCTACTCTGGAGATTCGTCACTCATCGATCCGAAAGGGGTGTATCTCGTTGCACCTTCAGAAGAAGATGGAATACTTCATGCGGCGTTTTCGCGCAAAGGACTAGCAGACTTTCGTCTTCAATTTCCTGTGTTGAATGATGCGGATGAGTTTGAAATTTGACTCCTCCCTTCCCATCTAAACATCTTATAGCCTTAACGACTATAGGGCTCGGGGATCAATCCGTGTATTCATTGTCCTCTCCTGCGGAGAGGCTATAGATATGGCGCCCCTTCAGGGCTCGGGGATCAATCCGTGTATTCATTGTCCTCTCCTGCGGAGAGGCTATAGATATGGCGCCCCTTCAGGGCTC
>Ga0105049_10007896_pt1 | contig 12331 bp, 13 predicted proteins | sample MAT06_FD_78087 | JGI IMG/M metagenome (GOLD analysis project Ga0105049, IMG submission 78087) | Freshwater microbial communities from Lake Fryxell liftoff mats and glacier meltwater in Antarctica - MAT-06 | ecosystem: Environmental > Aquatic > Freshwater > Ice > Liftoff microbial mat | place...
CGCGAAACTGCCGCCGACAACCAGCAGCGGCTGCTCCACGCCTTGGCAATATCCTGGGCGGGGGTGGGAGACGTAAGCCGCGCGGGCGCGGCACATGCGCGAGCACTTAAAGCCTTTCCCCAGTCGCTCGCAACGACGACGGCCTGGGCCTCGTTTATAAATTATGTTGATGCTTCAGAGGGTGACTCACGCACCGCGTTAGAGCGGGTCTGCTCCGCCGCGGCGGCCTTAGCACCGTGCGGAACGGCGCGGCTCGCCGACCCTTGGACGCCGGGGGCTCGCCCGCTGCGTATCGGGCTATTAACCCCTGACCTGCGCGACCATCCGGTCGCGCAGTTCATCACCCCTCTGCTGGCCAACATAAACGCCGCCGATGTCAACTGGTTTATTTACGACTGCGCTCCCGTCCGCGACTCGGTGAGCGACCGGTGCGAGCGGCTGCTTGGGACCGGCTCAAAGTGGCTCTCTTGCAGCGCGTGGGACGCAGCATCGCTGGCCAACGCCATAGCCTCCGACAGCCTTGATGTAATCATTGACCTCGCGGGCTGGACGGCGGGCTCGCGTACCGCGTTGCTTACAGTCCGCCTTGCACCCTTGCAGTTAGCGTATTTGGGTTATCCGCAGGCCACCGGGCTTACCCCTGGTGTCGCGGGAGGCATCGACCGGGTAATCGCCGATGCCACCGTATGCAGTTTTGGCAATGCCGGGCCGCACGGCGTGCTTACGTTGCCGGGCTGCTTCATGTGCTGGGAGCCGCCCACGATGATGGACTCTCCGGTGCCGCAGCGAACCCGCTCCGCTCTAGTCGGCCCCGACGAAGGGATTGTCCTGGGTTGTTTTAACAACCCCGCCAAGATATCCCCGCGTTGCGGACGCGTGTGGGCCTCGATTCTTAAGCGTCTTCCCACCGCGACTCTGGTGATAAAATCGCGCGGCCTTGAGCACGCGTCCAATCAAAAATTATGTTATGATGCCTTGGGCCGCCACGGCATCGATCTTTCCCGCGTCATTCTTCGGGGGCAGCAGACCGGCCGCCGTGAGCATCTGGCTCAATATAACTCTATCGACCTTGCCTTGGACACCTTTCCGTACAACGGCGCAACCACCACCTGTGAGGCACTGTGGATGGGGGTCAACGTCGTTACGCTTGCGGAAAGCACGATGCAGTCGCGTGTGGGCGCGAGCCTGCTCGCCGCGGCGGGCATTGAAAGTTACACCTGTGATACCGAAGAACGTTATATCAACCGTGTGGTCGCCGCGGCGGGTGAACTCGCCGCGTGCCGAAGCGGGAGAGCCCAGCTGCGCGAGTCGGTCGCCGCGTCGGCACTGTGCGACGCGCCGAAGTTTGCACCACTCTGGCTCGCGTGCGTTCGCGAGGCAGTAGAGACGATCGGCAACGCCCTCCCCCGGCGTGATTACCTTCCGACGCAAGCCGCGACGCAGCAATGATGATAACATTGCTTCTATGCAACCAAATACGCCCCGGCATGGACAACAACCGGCAAAGTTAACTCCGCCCGCGAAGTCCGCAATGCCTTCGGACTTAGTCACAAACGCGAAGAGGCCCACCGGCGGCCACCAGACTAGGGCGATCACGGCGAACGCGGCACCGACCACCGGGCGGACGGCACCCGCGCCATCCAAGGACGAACGAACCGGCCAGAACCTCGCAACGCGGACGGATGGAAGAAACACCACACCGAACGCATACGGAGCAAAAGGTGCTCAAAGTGGAGTGGGGGGTTCGGCGTTTTCAGCCGGTGGGCCGGGTGCTTTCGCGAGTCAGCCAGCACCCCGGGCTATGCCGAAGTTACAACCCGTGGGAGCTGGCGGCATCCGGCTGACGCCTCGAATTACGATTCCGGTAAGCTCGGTGAGTTTCACGTTCTCGAACAGTTCCGGGCCGGGCGGTCAGAACGTCAATAAACGCGCGACCAAGTGTCAACTCCGCATCGCGATCACCGCGCTCCCGCTGACCCCAGCCCAAGCCGCGCGATTGGAAGGGCTTGCCTCCATGTATCTCACCGACCGCGGAGAGCTGCTTATTTCTCGCGATGAACATAAGAGCCAGCCGCGCAACCGTGAGGCCTGCATCGAGCAACTCGCCGACCTCGTCGCCCGGGCGTGCGTGGCGCCCAAACCTCGCCGAAAGACCAAGCCCACCCGGGGTTCGGTTGAGCGAAGGCTTACAGAAAAGAAGATCCGCGGCGATCGCAAGCGCGGCCGCGGGGCTGAGGACTGATTTGTGCGTGCGTTCCCCCGCCCGGGTTGCGAGCGAGAGGTTGCCGCGGCAACCGCCAGTCATCACTTAACTTACGTCTATTGTGTGAACAAGAAGTGTAACGTTCGGTACGATCCCTCGCATGACCCTTGGTGTTACCCATTCCGGGTCACTTCACAACCTTAATATTCATCTCGCCCTCGCCCGGCCTGCCCGGCAGTGCCTCGACTACGACCTCCCAATCTGTACCGGCCACATCCGTGCCCATCATCGCCGGATCGATAGGTCCGTTGGTCTTAACATTAATCATCTGGACCACCGCAACGTTCCCGCTGCGAGGAGCCATGGTGCGCGCCATGCGAGGGAGCAGACGGCGAGAGGTGGGGCTGCCCGCAGCCTCAACCGAATCTCCCTCGCGATACCACATCCGAATCTCGCTGAACTTTTCCGCTTCCGGCGTGTCCGCTTTAGGCACTAACTTAAGCTGATACGAACCCGCCACAAAGCGGCGAAAACGCGCGGTCTCCTCCTGGTCTTCGCCCTCCAATTCCTCGATATCTTTGAGTAACGTAACATCAAAGCGGCTGAGCATATCGGCTTTCTTCTGCCCAATCGGCAAGGGCAGGGGCCCTTCACCGATCTTAAGCGGATCAAAGTTGCTGCCGGGGCGCGTCACCTGTCGCTTGATAATTTGCTTGTTCTTTGGCGTTACTTCGATCAGCCACTCGCCATCAAAGACGAAGAGTTGCTCCTCTTCCTCGCGGCGGCTCCCTAGTTGTAACGAATCGAACCGCACCGAGAATGTACGGCGGCCCTTAGCTCCATCCGCAGCAGAGGCGGCGTCATCAAAGGTCTCAACGTCGGTCGTGACCTTGGGAGGCAGGCTGTTCTGAAAGAATAGTTTGCCGCGGCGTGTCTGTCGGTCTCCCGTTACTCCGTCCACCTTGTCGTACTGGATGTCCGCAGTGAGGGTGCGAAGATTCGCGTCGGCAGTCTCAAGCAGGGTCAGGAGCGAATCTGCGGATGTAACCGAAATGCTCGGAGCGGCGATGGGGACTGCAGGCAAGGTCCGGGGTGCCGCACCGGCTGGCGGAGCCTTGATCGGTGCGGGGGTTGGAGGGGTCCCAGATGGCTGAATCACGGGCTTTGTCCCGGGCGTTTTTGCGGGTTGCGTCAACGGCTGAGCCATCATCTCGGACGCATACGAATACGCTCCTGAAGCGACCACCGACGAAAATAGGCCTGCCGAAGCACTCTGCACGGGCGAACCGGGCAACCAGCAAGCAGCCGCGGCGAGCGAAAGGAGCGGAACTTGAATCAGCGGGAAGATCATGGTGCAAGGTTAGACGCTTGGCCGCGGCCTCGGTTCCGATCGGCGCCGACCCGTGCTGGGGGCCTGAGAGCCGTCTGCGGTCAGTTGCGTTAACGCGAAAGCATCGCGGCTAGATGGGCGAAGGTGGGGCGGACTTAGCGGGTGGGCTATCGGTCGCGCTTATCCCGCCGTGCTCTTCATGGCTCGTGGAAGACCCAATGGAAGCAAGGAAATCTCGAAGAATAACCGCCGCGGCGAGGGCGTCACGGCGCAGTTTCTTCTCGCCGCGAGTCATGCCAGATCGCGACATTGACCAATCCGCCGCAGCGGTCGAGAGGGTTTCATCGTGGAAGTGGAAAGGGGGCTGGGGTGTCAGCCGAGGTCGCAGGCGGTCGATGAACGCACGAACCATTTTGGCGCGCGGGCCTTCCTGATCGTGCTTGATAAGCGGGAGTCCGACGACCACCTCGGCGGCTCCGTGCGCCGCAATGGCTTCAGCGAGGGCGGACAGCAGCGCTTCGCCCCGGTCGTGATTGATGGGCACCTCAAGCACTTTAAGCGGCGAGACGATGTTGGTCGCGGCGTCGCCCACGGCCAGGCCTGTGCGCTTGTCGCCCAGATCAATGCAAATATAACGTTTGGGTGCGGTTGGCCAGGTCACGAGGTTTCAATCATAAGCTGCGTGCGACCTGCGTGCCACCGCGCTCTCGTGCCACGCCGTTCCCGGTGTTGCAGCGGTTGCCGCGACGAAGCGGCGGCGTGTCTGCGCTTTCCGCCATTAGTGATTATGATCGCCACTCCACCCATCTTTCCGCTTTCGCGAAGCATAACATCGCCTCGTGCGTGTCTTAGGCATCGATCCAGGGTTGCGGTTCACCGGCTATGGCTGCATTGACACGGCAAGCGAGCCCTTCGTGCTGGTTGAGGCCGGAGTCTTCCGCCTCACCCACGGCGCGGGCACCACCGCCCTCTCGGTCTCCGCACGTCTGCACGAGCTTGACAGTGACTTTCGTGCGGCGATGAAGCGCCTTCGCCCTGATGTTGTTGCCGTTGAATCGCTCTTCTCTCATTATAAGCACCCGGCTACGGCAATTATCATGGGGCATGCGCGAGGCGTGCTGCTGTTAGCTGTCGAGCAAGCGAGTGTGAAACTCGTTGAGTTAAAGCCCAATACTGTCAAGAAGGCCGTGACCGGTTACGGGCACGCCGATAAATCGCAGATGCAGCGCGCGGTGCAGGCTTGCTTTTGTTTAGCGGAGCCCCCTGAACCACCCGACGTTGCCGACGCACTAGCGATCGCCTTGTGCGCGGGCCAGCGGCTTCGGTCCACGGTGTGATAGGCTACCGCGACCGACGACGATCTGTTGCGGTAGCGTGGGCACTACGCTTTTGCGGAATGAACCCCCCATTGCACACAGCAACACAACCCACTTCTCCGACATTGGCTCACCTCGCCGTGGAGGGGCGCGTCGCGAAGTTAACCCTGAACCGACCACAGTCGCGCAACGCGCTCTCGCTCCCGTTGCTAGAAGCGCTGCACGCGATCGTGGATGAGCTAGCCGCGAAGCGAGATGAACTCAGCGTGGTCGAGGTTACCGGCGCGGGAAAGTCATTCTGCGCCGGAATGGACCTTAAAGCAGTGCTTTCGGACCCTGCCGCGGCGAGCAAACTTTTACATTCACTCGCGGACTTAACCTTCAAGCTTCGCACGCTCCCTCAAGTTACAGTCGCCAAAGTCAACGGCGCGGCGATCGGCGGTGGCTGCGGCTTGGCGTGCGTCTGCGATATCACGCTTACCCACGCGGATAGCAAGATGGGATTTCCCGAAGTTGACCTTGGCGTCTGCCCGGCAGTAGTCGCGCCATGGCTCATGCGCAAGATCGGGCCGGGCCGGGCGCGGCGAGTGCTTCTGGCGGGCGGGCTGCTCTCGGGTCAGCAAGCGTTTGAGTTGGGCATGGCCGACGCAATCTGTACTGAAAGCGCGGGGCTCGATCAACTCGCCCAAGAATACATTGAGCGCCTCAGCCGCGGTGGGCCGATGGCACTCGCCGCGACCAAGGGCATGCTGAACCAGTTGGATGGCTCGATGGATGCGGACGTGCTGCGGCGAGGAGCCGATCTTTCCGCGAAAATTATCATGAGCGATGCCACGCTCGCGACCCTGCGCGAAAAATTACGTTAGATTACTACGCGCGAAAGTACACTACACAGCGGTGGGGGCCTTTATAATGCGATTCACGTTCCTAGGTACCGGCACCTCCGCAGGGATCCCCATGATCGGCTGCCACTGCGCCGTCTGCACCAGCGATGACCCGCGCGATCGGCGGTTGCGAGCCAGCGCGTGCGTTCGTTTTATCGACGCGGGCGGACACGAACGAGTGATACTTCTGGACGCCGGCCCCGATCTGCGGCAACAAGCACTCCGTGAAAAGTTACAGCGGTGCGATGCGATTTTGTTCACCCACAACCACGTTGATCACGTCTTCGGCCTTGATGAGACGCGCCGATTCAACGCGGTGCAGCAGAGTGCCATCGAGATACATGCCGACAACAACACGATGGACAGCCTCGAGCGCGTCTACAAACATATCTTCGACAAAGACCGTAATGTTAATGATTCATTCGTCGCGACGCTCCTGCGATTCCGCATCAGCGATGATGAGGTGCAGTCTTCAACCCCCATCTCTCTCTTCGGGGTCAACTTTCTACCGATTCCTCTCTTGCACGGCCGTCTTCCCATCCTCGGGTGGCGCATCGAGCCGTCCGGCGCACTACTGACCGGAGCCGCGAGCGATGTCTTTCCGCTGGCGTACTGCACGGATGTCTCGGCGATTCCTAACGACACCTGGCGACGCATGAAGGGATTAAAGACGCTCGTGCTTGATGCGCTCCGCCACCGATCGCACCCGACGCACTTCACCCTGGCCAACGCAATCGCCGCGGCGGAGGCCATCGGCGCGGAGCGGACTTACTTTATCCACATGGCCCACGATTTACCCCACGCGCAGACGCAGGCTACGCTTCCTGAGAATATGTTTCTGGCTTACGATCAGCTTACGTTGCCGGAGCTGTAGGCACTGGCGCCTACCCGTTCCTGCTCCCCTTTACCACCAGCACAATGCCCAGCACCGCTAACGCGCCACGGATGACCCACGCAATATTCACGCCCCACGTATCGATCCAAGAGAGTATTATAAACTGGATTCCCAAGTGCGGCAAAATGGCGGACCCGACCGCCATGATAATGAAGAAGATGCCCCAGTTTTTCATTCTGTATTCCCTTATTTCCCGGTAACTTCTATCCAGATGAGCGCATCCAGTCACTTGTATTCATTTACTTGCATCCACTTACTTATATCCACTTACTTATATCCAATCACTCGGACCCAGTTCCTTGTATCCACTTACTTGTACATAAATAAGTCGCCGCCACAAGAGTGTACCCCGTCGGGGCACTAGGCGTTCTGATACTTCCGGGGATGAGGCGACACCGATATGCCGACGCGGCTGCGTGGAAAAATCTGGCAGTTGTCCGGAGATTGACTTGTTGTGCCCGAGATGCTGATGGGGCCGCGCCTGTACGTCCGCGATCCTAGGCATCGCCGCTAATCCGGCGTGGAAGCCAAACAAGCGGACCAACGCGGGCTATCTTCGTATTTATGCCGCGAGCCGCCGCACGACCGCCTCGGCGCGCCGCTGTATGAACAACGCGGTGATATCGTCGGAAGGGTGAAGGCTTCCGGCCTGCTCATCGATTACCAAGTCGAGCCATCGGCTCATTCGTAAAACATCAGGCGAGTCATTATCAGTGGGTACCGCGACCGAATTCGCGAGTAACTCAAGGTGCTTCAAGTGCGGCCGTTCGCGGTCGCGCATCGAGGAACCAGGCGGCGCATCCGGAAAGATTCCTTCCAGCCCGTCGCTGTAGACGCAGAGCACATCCTTAGTAGTTAACATCAAACGGTTCTGTGTAAAAATCGCGTCGGGGGCGATTCCAAGCACCGGCCCTGCAGTTACTATCTCATGCAGCGATTCCACCGGGGGGCCGTTGCGCCCATCGCTGAGCAGCAGCGGCGGCGGATGCCCAGCGCCAGCGATGACCAGTTCACCGCTATGAACATCCAGCACTCCGTAAACCGCCGTGGCAAACCAGCCAATGCCGCGGCAGTGAGCGCACACCCGACGATTAAGATAATCAAGCAGCGCGGCAGGCTTTAACATAAACGATAAATCGTCACCGGGCGGGTGCGCCGCCGCGGTATCAAGCGCGTGCGCTAGTACCATGGTGAGCAGAGCGGCGGGAACCCCGTGCCCCGCAGCGTCGCCAAGAAAGAATGTTAAGTGATGCTCCCCGTGGCTGCGCACGCACACCATGTCGCCGCTTACGAAGTTCACGGGACGGCTGAGAACGTGGAGATCAACGTCGCCACGACTGGGCAGCGCCGGCCGGGTAAACTCTCGCTGGATAGACGCGGCGAGTTGTAACTCTTCGTGTACCCGCTCCATCTCGCCGCGCACGGTCGCTGCGCAGCGCTGGGTAAGCCGCACTTCCGTGAGCAAGCGGCACACCTCCCGCTGCCGCTCGCGCAGCGTTTGTAACATAATCGCAAGTGTGGACGCAGGAACCCCACGAGCTTCAAACATAATTCCGCCATGCTGAAAAGTCTGCCACATGCACGGGCGCTCGCAGATGATCACCGCTGGCAGATGCCGGGAACGCAGCGTCTCCGCCGCGATATCGATTAAGTGAGCCGATGTGTTATCGTCAAAGACTAGCAACGCTACCGCATCATCCGTCTGAGCGCACGCGTCGGTCCAACTCCCATCTCCCGCGGCGAGCACCTCGAGCAGCGCTGTGATGCCCACCGGAAACACGTTCGCGGGAAAGCCCTCTCTCGGCCATGCCTTCTCCAGCGGAGTTAATATGCACTGTCGGATGGTGGTAAGCGAGGCGGGCCCCGCCGCGACTACGAGCTGAGATTGCATTAGCGCCGAGCGTTGGTCCATGCGAAGAATACCTAGATAGAGATTAAATAGAGGCGGTCCCCGGTGGATTGCCCGCTATCACGTCTCATTCGTCGGCCATCGAAACGCGCGGCATGAGCGCATCAGATCTTCAACCCGCTGTTTTGAGCCACTTTCAAAATCGAGGGTGGTTGGCAGCCTCTTAGCGCGCGGGGCGTCGGGATGTAGCCAGCGGTGGAGAAGAACACGTGCATCCCCCGGTTAAGGCGGTCTCGCGTCGCTGCGTGGCCATGCAAGGGCGCCCAACACCCCGGTTTGAAAAGATCGTGGCCGCGCCGAGTGTTACATTTTGCTTCCGGCCAGGCTCTATTTACGCCAGCGCATAGCTCAGGTCGGCGATTAAGTCCTTGGCATCTTCAATTCCCACACTCAGCCGCACCAATCCGTCATCGATGCCCAGCTTGGCGCGCGCGGCAGCGGGGATGCTCGCGTGGGTCATAATCGCCGGGTGCTCGATAAGTGATTCAACCCCGCCAAGAGACTCAGCTAGCGCAAAGAGTTCCACCCGTTCGAGCATCCTCCGAGAGGACTTCAGCCCTCCCTTGACGACTACCGAGATCATCCCGCCAAAGCCGCGCATCTGCTTCTTTGCAAGCTTATGCTGAGGGTGCGACGCCAAGCCAGGATAGATTACATTGGCGATTCGCGGGTGCTTCGTTAGAAAGCGAACGATCTCTCCCGCGTTCTCGCAATGTCGCTCCATCCGCACGTGCAATGTTTTGGCACTGCGAAGCATCAGGAAACAGTCAAAGGCACTCGGCACGGCACCCACCGCGTTCTGAGTGTACTTGATCTTCGCGGCGAGCGTTGCGTCTGATGTCATCACCGCGCCAGCCACAAGGTCGGAATGTCCACCGATGTACTTCGTGCACGAGTGCATCACCACGTCCGCCCCAAGCGCCAGCGGGTTCTGCAAATACGGGCTTGCGAATGTGTTATCAACCACCAGGAACGGTCGGACAATGGGTAAGCCCAAGGGACCCATCGCCGTGTCCACAATCCCCTGCCCTCGCGAACTTATCTTCGCCCCGGCCGCGCAGATCGACTTCACTCCGCGTATATCAATTACTTTCAGCATCGGGTTGCTGGGTGTTTCGAGCCACACCATGCGAGTGTTGGGCCGCATCGACTCCGCAACCGTCGTGAGGTCCGTCATATCAACGCGGGTTGAAGTTAACCCTAAATGTTGAAAGACTTTATCTAGTTGGCGAAAGGTGCCCCCGTACACATCGTCCGAAAGCAGCACATGGTCGCCCGCGCGCAGAAGGTGGAGAAGGCAATCCATGGCGGCCAGGCCCGAGGAGAATGTAAATCCGTGCTCGGCACCTTCCAACGCGGCGAGATTCGATTCTAACGCTGTGCGGGTGGGGTTCTTGCTGCGAGCATAATCATAATCATCGATCACCACGCCCGGTGAGGACTGGACAAACGTACTGGTCAGGTACACCGGAGTCATAATTGCTCCGGTGGTGGGGTCGGGAGATTGCCCCGCGTGAATCGCATTGGTTGCGAAGCGATGAGGAGCGGAGTTGCCGGTTTTCTTTGAGACCTTGGTTCCCGTGGCGCGCTTGTTCATTAACGCAAGCGTAGTTGAGCGAGATGGCGCGGGCTGAAAAGAACCAGAGCGGTCTGACCGCTGGGGCGGCAGCCGCTAGCGGCCGCGTTTGCTGAGAAACTCGATGACATCGATCTGGCTGACGACGCCGACGATGCGATCGTTGTCCACCACGATCGCAACCTGATTGGTTTCGAAGATACGATATAACTCTTCAATGCGGGCTTTGGGGTAGATAAGACCCCCCACCGGCTGGGCAACAGCGCTCGCGGCGGAAGAAATAGTCGCCGATCCCAGTTGCAGTGCTCGCAGAATATCCACCTCATGCACCAGGCTCTTCACGCGGCCGCTCTCGTCGGTGATAGGCACCTGACTCACACCGTTACGTTTCATCGTGTCGATGATGGTTCCCACCGTGTCAGAGTCTTTGCCGGTAATCACGGGGCGGTTGGTGCGGAACGTAAGTACTTCCTCAACCAGTCCCAAATCGCGGTCAGAGCCCAGCATACCGTAATCTTTCATCCACTGGTCATTCAGAAACTTCGTGGTGTAGCGTGTGGCCGAGTCGCACAAGATTGTGACGATTGTCTTGCCCGCTCCTAGCTTTTTGGCGAGCTCAACAGCGATATGAACATTACTGCCCGAAGAACCGCCACAGAAGAGGCCCTCTTCGCGCACCAGGCGGCGGGCCATTGAGAATGATTCCTTATCATTAACCTGATAGAACTCATCGACGACCGAGTAGTCCATCGCGTCGCAGAGGATATCCTCGCCGATACCCTCGACCTTATACACGTGCGGGGTGGGCATCGTTTTAGTATAAAAGTAATGATAATGCACACTGCCGATTGGGTCAACGCCCACGACCTTGATGTGAGGTGCTTTCTTCTTCAGAAAACGGCCAACCCCCGAGATCGTGCCGCCCGTCCCGGAGCCCGCGATGAACATATCAAACTTACCTTCGGTGTCGTTCCAGATCTCCGGGCCAGTGCTCAACTCATGAGCATCGATATTTAACTGGTTATGATACTGGTTCACATAAAAACCATTCGGCGTCTCCCGCGCTATGCGCTTGGCCGTCTCTACATAATGCTGAGGGCTGTCACCGGGAACATCGGTGGGCGTAATTACCACCTCCGCGCCGAACGCCTTGAGCATGTTCACCTTCTCCATGCTCATCTTGTCGGGCATCGTAAAAATGCACCGATATCCCTTCACCGCAGCCCACATCGCCACACCCTGCCCCGTGTTGCCGCTGGTATTCTCCACGATCGTCGCCCCGGGCTTGATCAAGCCCTGCTTCTGACTTTCGTTTAAGATGTGTACCGCCATCCGGTCCTTGATTGATCCCGTAGGGTTCATGTACTCGCATTTCACGAGCACCGTCGCCGCCCCCGCCGGGACGACCTTTTGTAACTTTACAAGCGGGGTGCCGCCGACGGCGTCAAGGATGTTGTTGAACTGGCGCATGGGCTACGAGGGTATCACCTTTCCGTACACCACAGATCATTTCTCGTGCATCGCGGCGGGTCCCCACCCATCAAGCCCCACCGGCACTTACAGTCGCAGTGCAGGGCCGGGTTCGGCGCGCCAAACCCTCGCTCGCACCTCAGCTGTGCTCCTGCCGCGGCGTAGGCCCCCGGCCCGACCCCGAAAGATCCTCACTCTGAACCCGCGTCATCACAACTGGCACCAACTTAGACCCCCGGCACGCCGGGCACGGAATATACCCACCGCCCCGAACCCACTTCCCGCTGCGAATCTGGAAATCCTCATTGGGCAGCTTCCCCACCCCGCGGCAGGTCAGACACAGCTCTCTTTCAAAGGTATCGCCGACGAGTCTCATGAGGTTCCTATACAGTAAGGTACGCAGATGCGGGTAGCCTTATTACAGAAAACCAAAGCGGAGCCCAAGTGCCCAGACTTTTCGGACGTTGGCTGGTCCAAAGTGCGAGTTGGTTCGCCCCCCCAGCGCGAAACCACTCCCTCATGCCAAAGCGGCTAACCGAGCGCTAAGACGTCGACCACACCGCGGTTCCTTGGAAGGCGGCCAAGACGCGGTGGTCTCAAGATTACGCCTCAGTCGCGGTCAAGTTGTTCAGCAGCGTTTCTACTGCCGCAGCCGAAATCAGTTTGTCGGTAATACCTCTCATAATAATGTACGGCGGAACTAGGGGGTCATGGAAACGGTAGCGATAGGCGCGAGCAACGCCCGCTC
>Ga0105049_10007897_pt1 | contig 12331 bp, 8 predicted proteins | sample MAT06_FD_78087 | JGI IMG/M metagenome (GOLD analysis project Ga0105049, IMG submission 78087) | Freshwater microbial communities from Lake Fryxell liftoff mats and glacier meltwater in Antarctica - MAT-06 | ecosystem: Environmental > Aquatic > Freshwater > Ice > Liftoff microbial mat | place...
CGATGCGGCCCAGGATCCACTTTGGTTTACCACGGCTCCGGCCTTGGCCATTCCAAAAGCCATCAAAAACGCAGGTTTGACTGCCGGTGAGGTGGACTTCTATGAAATCAATGAGGCTTTTGCTGCAGTTGCGATCGCCAATCAGCGTGAACTTCTTCTTGACAATGACAAGCTGAACGTTTTTGGGGGTGCAGTTTCTTTGGGTCATCCGCTCGGCGCATCGGGTGCCAGAATCATTACCACACTCTGTTCCGTTTTGGACCAAAAGAAAGGCAAAATCGGTGTTGCAGGAATCTGCAACGGCGGCGGCGGCGCATCAGCAATCGTCATCGAAAAATTATAAAACTTAATCGGGGATAAAGAACCGACCGCTTTATCCCCATATTTATAAACCTATTTTTTCATAGATCACTTCGCATTTAATTTCAGATGAATTTACTTATACTCTTATTGCAAAATCTTCAAATCCCATCCAAATTGGTTAAGCCGACCCTTTTACTGTTTTTTTTCTTAGGAATGACAATGCCTTTGTTTTCCCAAGAATTGGTGAAAGTCTTCTATGATGAAGACAAAAAACTGCTGAAGGAGGAATACGCAACCATCAACGGGATTGCCCAAGGAGATTTCAAACTCTACCTTGCCACTGGTGAACTGGCACAGACAGGCCAACTTAAAGACGGCAAGAAAGAAGGCCTATTTGTGGATTGGTACCCGGAAACGGGCGACACCCTTCGGAAAGTAAATTATGTCAACAACCAAAAACAGGGGAAATCAATCAATTACTTTCCCTCCGGCAAAGTCTCACAGGAATTGACTTATGTGGACAATAAAATCGACGGAGAAATCATTTCCTATTTTGAGAATGGAACTATCAAACAAGAATCCATCTTCAAAAACGACAAACCCAATGAATGGACTTTGGTGTACAGCGAAGAAATGCCCGGTTCCATTTTGGAAAAGATATATTTCAATGATGGGGTGATCGGGATCCGTGAGAATTATTTTGAGGAGCAAATCACCAACAGGTCCACCTACAAAGACGGAAAATTAGACGGGGTACAATTCACCTATTACCCAGAGGAAAAAATTTCCTCTCAGATATTTTACAAAAGTGGCGTACAGGACGGCGAAGCTATATTTTACTTCGAAAATGGGCAGGTAGCCAAAAAGGGGAAATATAAAAAGGGAATCCCGACCGGAACATTCAGGAGTTTCTATGAAAGCGGTAAAACAGAGAAGGTAGTCAATTACAAAAATGGAAACATTACAGGCAAGGCGGTCAGTTACTTCGAAAGCGGAAAAACGTCAGAAACATCCACTTTCAATTCCTATGGGGACCTTGTCCAGATCTTAGGATACCATGAAAACGGCCAAAAGGAAAGGGTTATCAATTTCCGGAACGGGCTCGAGGAAGGTGAAGTTCTCATTAACCATTCCAACGGAAAAGTGAAAGAATCCATTTTCTACAGAATGGGAAAACCGCACGGGCTGCAAAAGGTATTTGATGAAAACGGAAATCTGATATCGGAGCGTATTTTCAAAGAAGGAAAGCCTGTGGAACCTACTGAAAAAGAAAAAGACGAAAAAACCGATAATTAATCAGGCGCAAATCCCCATTAAACCCATCTTTTTCTAATTTTGCTGAATAGAAAATAAAAATGAAAAAAGGTATTAAAGAAACCCATTTCAATTTTCCCGGACAAGTAGGATTCTACAAGGGAAAAGTGAGAGATGTGTATATTTTTGAAGACCAACTGGCCGTCCTGGCCACAGACAGGATTTCAGCTTTTGACGTCGTTTTACCAAAACCCATTCCTTTCAAAGGCCAGGTTTTGAATCAGATTGCAGCCCGTTTTTTGAAAGCTACTGCAGATTTGGTTCCCAATTGGGTGACAGCCATACCACATCCCAATGTGACAATAGGAAAAAAATGTGAGCCTTTCAAAGTCGAAATGGTCATCAGGGGATACCTTGCCGGCCATGCCGCCCGTGAATATAAAGCTGGAAAGAGAAGCATCTGCGGTGTTTCCCTTCCTGAAGGATTGAAAGAAAACGACAGACTTCCCAAGCCGATCATAACGCCTACCACCAAAGCATCAGAAGGTCATGATGAGGATATTTCCAAAGAGGAAATCCTAACGCAGGGAATTGTCGGTGCTGAGGATTATGAAATTTTGGAAAGATACACCCATACCCTATTTGCAAAAGGCAGTGAAATGGCCAAAGAAATGGGATTGATTCTGGTGGACACCAAATATGAATTTGGGAAATATGGGGACAATGTCCTCCTTATTGACGAGATTCATACCCCGGATTCCTCGAGGTATTTTTATGCAGATAAGTATGACGATTACCAAAAGAAAGGTTTGCCACAAAAACAGCTCTCAAAGGAATTTGTGAGACAATGGCTGATAGTAAATGGCTTTCAGGGCAAAGAAGGCCAGTCTGTACCTGAGATGAAGGACGAATTCATCGAAGAAATTTCCAAGAGGTACATTGAACTTTATGAAAAAATTATCGGCGAGCCATTTGTCAAATCTGCTTTTTCAGATTTGGAAGGAAGTATAGAAAAAGCCATATTGGAAAATATTTAATTAACAAAACCGTCCTATTTTGCAGGGCAATATTCAAAAACAATTGCTATGAAGTATTCAGTAGATAAAAAAGAACAGTACGTTATTTTCACACCATTGGAAGAGAAGTTGGATTCAGCACTTTCTCCCAAACTCAAGTCGGAACTCCTGACTGTCCAAGCAGAAGGTTATGACAATTTGGTGATTGACATGAGTAATGTGAAATACGCAGATTCAAGCGGATTAAGTGCGCTTTTGGTGGGTAATAGGGAATTTGGCCGCAACGGCGGGATTTTCATCATCGCATCCCCACAGGACCACGTGATGAAATTAATTAAACTTTCCATGCTGGATAAGGTTTTTATCATTGTGGATACTATCGAAGAAGCTGCCGAAGCCATCTTTATCCATGAAATCGAAAGTAAAGAACAAGAAGAAGAGGAAGATTAATTTTGGAATTTGAAGTCACTATTCTCGGATCCAATTCCGCCATTCCTGCCCACGGGAGAAACCAGACATCACAACTGGTATCCGTGGGCAATTCTTTTTTATTGATCGATTGTGGGGAAGGCACACAGATCCAGCTCCGCAAATTCAAACTCAAATTTGGAAGGATTGACTTCATTTTGATTTCCCACCTCCACGGAGACCATTTCTATGGCTTGATGGGATTGATATCAAGCTTCCATTTGGTAAAAAGAGAGCGCTTGCTGACGATTTTCGGGCCTAGCGGACTGGACGAAATCATTACCACCCAGCTCAAGCACACCAATACCCAACTAAGTTTTCCATTGCGTTTTGTCCCTACCAACACAGAGGGAAAAAACCTGATTTTGGAAGAACCCATGTTCAGGGTTTTCACATTTCCCTTGCAACATAGAATTCCGTGCACGGGTTTTTTGATAGAGGAAAAGCCGGGACTTAGAAACATGGTCAAGGAAAAATTAGTGAAGACCAAATTACCCATCGAGGCAATAATATCCCTGCGGGAAGGAAATGATTTTGTAGGACCTGATGGTAATGTCCTATACACAGTGGAAGAATATACCTACCCCCCGAGGCATTCCAAAAAATACGGTTATTGCTCAGATACAATTTTTGATCCCTCCTTGGTTGATTACATCAAAGAAGTCGATTTGCTATACCATGAGTCGACGTTCGGAGATGATGAGGCCGAGAGAGCAGGTACGACTTTCCATAGCACTTCAAGGCAGGCGGCCATCATCGCCATGAAAGCCAATGTAGGAAAATTGCTTTTGGGACATTACTCCTCCCGATACAAAGACCTCAGCCCGATTTTGGGCCAGGCGAAGGAAGTTTTTGAAAACAGTGTCCTGAGTGAAGAAGGAGTAACTTATTCGATTTGACCTTAATTCTGTCTAAAAACACCACAACGATATGGTAACCGCCCTCGAACAAAAGTCATTTCAATCAAAAAAAACAAACTTATTCATCATTCTTAGCGGTCTTTTTCTCACCAATGCGATTTTGGCCGAAATCATTGGAGTGAAGATTTTTTCAGGGGAAATGACTTTGGGGATCGAACCCGTAGGCTGGAAGATTTTCGGAGATTACGTCCTTGATTTCAACCTGACAGCGGGTGCCGTCATTTGGCCTGTGGTTTTTATAGCGTCAGATATCATCAACGAATATTTTGGCATTAAAGGTGTCAGAAAAATCAGCTTTATCACCGCATTCTTTATTGCTTACATTTTCTTAGTCATTTCCGTGGTTACTGTTCTCCCTCCTGCCGCCTTTTGGTTGGAGGTCAATACCCCCGACGCAAATGGCAACCCATTCAACATCCATAATGCCTTCAATATGATTTTCAGACAGGGTTTGGGGATTATCATCGGCTCATTGACCGCATTTTTATTGGGTCAGTTGATTGATGTATATGTTTTCCAAAAACTGAGAAAAATAACCGGCCCCAAAATGATATGGTTGAGGGCGACCGGATCCACTTTGGTGTCTCAATTGATTGATTCATTTGTTGTACTGGGTATCGCATTCTTTGTTTTTGGGAACTGGAGCTGGGCACAGGTAGCCTCTGTGGCCATTATCAATTATGTTTATAAATTTACCGTAGCCATCCTGCTTACCCCCCTTCTTTATTTGGGACATTATTTGATCGATCGTTATCTGGGAAAAGATGTTGCTGAAAAAATGACCCATGAGGCTTCTTCTAACACCTCCTTTTTGTAGTTTCCGGGATCATTTTTTAGCCCAATTCCACCCTTCTAATTTGGATAGTCATTTCTTCGGGGAAATTTTCGGGTGAATTTCGGGGTCTTGATTTAATTTCTGAGATTCATTGAGTATATTCCGCAGAAGTATGTATACATAGTACATTTTTATTTGTTACAGGATAAATGATTCCCTTCAAAAAGCTTGTCGCCTTATTTTATCTAGCCCTATTTTTCTTGGTCAGTGGGGTAAGTGCCATGCTGATTTATTCGAGTGAAATTGGCCCCTTTTTCCCCAAGACTTTGGACATCAAAAATGCTTTTGATGCACCGGTGGCAGGGTTCACCTATGTCCCAACCGATCCCTGCGCCACCTCTCCCATCCAATTTACAAATACCTCTACGGGTACCAAACTGACTTATCTTTGGGAATTTGGAGATGGGGAAAGCTCGATTTCAGAGTCGCCGGAGCACCTTTTTGATCGGGCGGTCGGAAACGGCACACAGGCTTACGTGGTTTCTTTGACTGTGACCGATTCTCTCAAGGTCTCAGCCATAAAAACTGAAACCATTACCTTCAATCAAATCCCCTCGACAAACGTTACGAGTGACAGGTTTGATTCTGATTTTGACAATCTCCCTTTTTTCATCGTTTGTGACAATGAAAACTCCTCCTTTACTTTCTTCAATAATTCAGCTACCAAAGCGACGAATATTTCCTACACCATCGAATGGGGTGATGGTTCAGAACCTTTCGTCGCCACAGAATGGACAGAAATACAGCATGAATATCCTATTGGTGTATTTTATCTGGACTACACCGTAGTGGGTGGAAATGGCTGTTCGGTCACCAAAAGAATCGGCGTATTCATTGGTTCCAACCCCGGAGTGGGATTCGGCAATCCCGGCAATACCAACATCTGTTCGGGAGAAGCACTGACCTTTCCTATCACAGGTACAGCAAATAATCCAATGGGGACAATCTACACCGTCACCTTCTCCGACGGAAGTGCCCCGCAGGTATTCAACCATCCTCCCCCACCTTCCGTCAGCCATATCTTCACGGAAACATCATGTGGAAAATCAGGTGGTCAGGGATTTCCCAATTCCTTTTCAGCTACTATTCTTGCAGAAAATCCCTGCTCCAAATCCTCTGCGCAGGTGGTCCCGATCTACGTGACCGAAAAACCGGAAGCCATTATCGGAATCATGGATTCTGTATATTGTGAAAATGCCTACTTCAATATTGAAAATTTGACCCTGTATGGGAATGAGGCTAACAACAGTGGGCAATGCAACAATATCGGGAAATTTGTCTGGGAAATAAGTCCTTCCACAGGTTGGGAATTAAGCCCCGGAAATACCTTGGGTACATTGACCAATCCCAATGTTCCAAATTCCTGGATCAATGGTTCCATGATCCTGACGCCGAGATTCACAGAACCGGGGATTTATACCATCAATCTGATTTCCGGCAACCGCTGCGGCATAGATGAAACCACCCGAACAATCTGTATCATTCCTGAGCCCATTCCTTCATTTGAACTGGATCTACTAGAAGGCTGCGGACCGGTTCAGGTGAGTACCACCAATACCTCCAATATCCTCGGAACCTGTGCTGCACCGGAAAATTTCCTGAATTGGTCGGTAACTTTTCAAGGAGGTCAATGCGGTACATCCGGTGTTTGGGAGTTTGCAGAAGGCAGCACTGCCAAATCCACTAACCCAGTCTTTAATTTTTCAGGTCCCGGCAATTACCTGATCATGCAAACGCTGACGACCAATTGTGGGGTATTTACTTCTTCACAAGTGGTTTTGGTTACCGCCCCACCTGTGGTTTCTATCTCCAATGTCCCGGATGCCTGCGGTGAACTTATTCTCAATCCTGTTGCCGATGTCCGGTTTTGTGGATCGGCGGCGACGGTTTTCAGATGGACATTTGAAGGCGGAATTCCGGCAACTGCCGATACCCAAGATCCGGGACAGATCACTTTTAGCACTCCGGGAATAAAAAATATCAGGCTCGAAGTCACCAACGCCTGCGGAACTGTGGAAGATGATATAGAATTTGAAGTCTTTCCGCTGCCAGTCGTCAGTGCAGGTGAGGACCTGGAGATTTGTAAAGGCGAAACAATTACCCTGAATGCCGAAGTTTTACCCGCAGCAAATTATACTTATTCGTGGACAGCTATTCCTACGGGAAATATCGGGAATACAAATTCCAAAAACCCGATTGTCACACCTGACCTTACCACCACCTACGAAGTGCAGGTTAGAAATACGGAAACAGGTTGTGTGGAAACCGATCAAGTCATAGTCACAGTCATTCCCGCCCCGACAGTTTCATTTTCCCTTCCTGACCAGGTGATCTGCTCGGGGGAAACTACCCAAGAAGTCATTCTACTTTCCGATCCCACAGGATTCGACATTGAATGGACTTCGCAAAGCAATGGCGTGGTTGGAGTCTTACCGAGTGGTCTCAACTCAATACCTGTTCAAACCTTAAAAAACACAACAAACCAGCCGGTCAATGTCCTTTTCTTTGCAAAAATTGTGGCAGAAGACCTTGGGGCTTGCGAAGAATTGGTCAAGACATATACCGTCACGGTCAATCCCGAGCCTGTGTACCAGAATGAGACGATTGAGCGGTGCAGCGAAACGGCCCTGGGTTACACGCCACAAGGTTTGGTTGCAGGATCTTTATTTACCTGGACAGTCAATGCCGTACCCGGAATCACAGGCACATTGGCTTCTTCAGTTCCTAGTCCTTTGGTACAAAATACGCTGACCAACAGTACAAGTACTGAATTGACAGTCAGCTATTTGATTACGCCGTTTTTGGGAACCTGCCCGGGAGATCCCTTTACTTTAACTGTTAATGTCCAACCTTCGCCAAATATCGATTTTTCAGTTCCGGACCAGTCGCTCTGCACCGGAACCTCAAGCGAGGCAGTGGTTATTTCAAGTGATGTGAGTACTGCCGTTTTTTCTTGGACAGCCAATGCCAAAGGCGTTTTGGGGGTAACTTCTCCCGGAACCGGCAATACCATTCCTGTGCAAAACCTGATCAACCCTACTGCAAATCCGATTTCGGTAGAATATCTGGTCACGGCTGCCACAGGCCAACAGAATTCCTGCTCAGGAATTCCCAAACTGTACACCATTACTGTCAATCCATCCATTAGCCTGACAGAAACAATCTCCAATTTCTCAGGATTTGGTATCAGTTGCTTTGGTGCCAATGATGGGACAATTTCCGTGCTTCCAACTGGTGGCAACGGTAATTTTACCTATTCTTGGACAGGTCCATCCAGCTTCACTGCCAATATACAAACCATCGAAAACCTCCTCCCCGGTAGGTATGATTTGTTGATTGAAGATGAATTTGGCTGCGGTATTGCCAATTCGTACACCATCATTGAGCCTTCTGCATTGGAAGTAACATTGGTAAGTACCCGAAATGTTTTTTGTACAGGAGATCAAACAGGAAAGATCGAAGTGGCAGCAAGTGGCGGCATCGATACTGAAGCATACCTATTTTCTTGGACCAAAAACGGGCAACCTTTTCCTACCAACAGTCCTCTCCTCGACAACATCGGTGCAGGGATTTATGTCCTGACAATGAAAGATGCGAATGGCTGTCCGGTGACGCTCGGCCCGATCCAAATCTCTGAACCGGCGGTAAGACTAGTTGCTAGCATCACCAAAGAAGACATCTCCTGCTATGAAGCCAATGATGGCTCGATACTCTTGAATATCATCGGAGGATTGCCACCTTATTTAGTTTCTTGGGATTTCGGTTCCAATGGATTAGCCTTTGAAAATGTCGGACCTGGTACTTACATAGTTACAGTTTCCGATCAGGCAGGTTGCGTGTTGACTGAATCTGTTTCAATTGAAGATGCTCCTGAGTTCAAAATTAATCCGGTTATCAATCAGATTACCTGTTTTGGAGCTAAAAACGGAGCAATCCAATTGAATATAGATGGGGGAAATCAAGGCGTCAAAATCAAATGGGACAATGGCCAGGAACTTCCTGCCCTTTTTAACCTCGGCGAAGGAACTTATGGCGTGACGATTACGAAGTTTGGAATTTGCCCCATCAGAAGGGAATTCAACCTTATTCAGCCTGACCCTGTGGTGATCGAATTCACCGTAAATGATGCCCTCGTTTGCGAAAACCCCCAAAGTGGGAATATCCTTGTCAATGTCTCAGGAGGAAGTCCACCATTTACTTTCAAATGGAGCAATGGCAGCACACAACAAAATCTATACAATCTGTCCTCAGGTCCCTATGCAGTGGAAGTCTCCGATGCCAAGGGCTGTGTGACGGGATCTTCATTTGTCATCAAGAGACCTGCTCCGATCAAAGTCGTAACGGTCAGGAAAACCCAAGTCACCTGCGAACCTCGATCTGTTGTCGAGCAATTTGACATCGCCGTGACAGGAGGCGTTCCACCTTACACTATCCAATGGTCAGGCGGAGCAGTCAGTGATAGCGGTTTGAAAATGACTACAGACCGCCCGGGATTGTATATCCTCAACATCAGGGATGGAGCAGGATGTGAGTTCAGGGAATCTTTTGAAGTCGAAAATTCAGATGTGCTCCTTGATACGGATTTCCAATCCGCCTCCTTTGACCAATACAATGCATTTTTGGTCGGAATCCCTATTTTATTCCAAAACAAAACGATTGGAAACATCGTGACTTATTTCTGGGATTTTGGAGACGGCAACAGCAGCAGTGAGGTAAGCCCTTCCCATACCTACCAAAAACCCGGTAAATATGAGATCATCCTTCAGGCCGTGGATGTCAATGGCTGTATTTTGATTGCCAAAAAAGAAATTGAAATCATAGACTACTTCCTGGTGATTCCCAATGTATTTACACCAAACGGCGATGGCATCAACGACTACTTTTTTCCAAAATTCGTCAACATCAAAAACCTTGAATTTTGGATCATCAATAAATGGGGAGAACCGCTTTACTATTCCAATGACATCAACGGCCAAGGATGGGATGGAAAAGTCTCCGGCGAATATGCCATGCCTGGGAATTATGTGTATAAGCTGAAGTTTGAAACTGTTGACGGACGGATAGAAACAAAAACAGAGGTCTTCCTCCTACTCAAATGATGGAAAAAAGATTGATTGCCTGCCTCTTTCTACTCTTTGCCTGCCTTCAGGTTTCGGCACAGGACTTCCATTTTTCACAGTTTTATGCTTCGCCGCTCAACCTGAATCCGGCGCTGACAGGCTCCACGGAATTGACCCGTGTCGGCGTCAACTACCGCAAACAATGGCCTGGACTGAATTATGATTTCAATGCCTATTCAGCCTATTTTGACCACTACAGCTATGACCTCAACAGTGGATTTGGCTTTGTGGTCAACAGCTTTCAGGAATCAAACATGAAAATCAACACCACCGATGTGTCACTTTTGTACTCTTACAACCTGCAGGTGGCAGATACCTGGAACTTCAAGTTTGGAGGGCAGGCAGCTTGGGTGAGGAGAAGTGCGCAGCTCGACAACCTTGTCTTTGGCGATCAGGTAGACCTTTTCAACCGGACCGTCAATCAGACCACCATAGATCAAATACCTGAATTCGAACCGAACGGGTATTTAGACCTTTCATTTGGTGCCTTGGTCAACAATGAATATTTCTGGCTTGGCGGTTCTGCCCACCATGTCAACAGGCCTAGTCTGAGTTTCTTTCCCGGCAATGATGCAGGATTCCTTCCCATGAAATGGAGTTTTCATGGCGGGGTGAATTTCCCTTTGGGCAGCAGCAGTTATTTCGGATCCAAGTTTGATAATCAGGTTTCCATCCTTGCCAATTACAAAAACCAAAATCCCTTTCAACAATTGGACTTAGGGGTTCAGATGCTCTATGGCAATATGATCGGAGGCTTGGGCTTCAGGGGAATACCCGGAGTCCGAGACCTGCCCACGCAGAATGCCCTTATCCTTCTTTTTGGCATCAACCTCGACAACGGCATGGTGATCGGATATAGCTATGATTTTATGATCTCCAAAATCGGCTTCCAAACCCAAGGCGCCCATGAAATATCCTTCCGCTACCAATTCCTGATGGGATATCCAAAATCCCGGAACCAACGCAGCAGGATTCTGAAGTGCTTTAATTTTATGATGTGAGGAATAGATGCAAGAAAGCAACTGAAACTTTATTCGCTACAATAAAATGAAGTGCGGATTTTTTATTTGTTCAAATCCCATGGCTGTCATATAACTGTATCCAGAAAAAAAATCACGACTTTAAGATTGTCAATACCACCTTTTCCTAAAAATTTTGAGACCGCCTTTTAAGTAGGGAAATATATAAACGCACTACTTTTTCTTTTTATCCCCATCGCTGATTAGGAGTGTAGATTTGGCATTGAGTGCGGTGACAACTTTCTTGCCTGTTTTGGCTTCCAATTCCTTTCGGGCAACTTTGGCAACGTTTCCTCCTTGTTTGGCCACTTTTTTACTTTCTTCAAAATCTTTGGGGTTGGTTGCTGTTGAAATGTCCTTTGTGGATGCTTCGGCAAGCATATTTAGAATCAGTTCTGTGTTGGTCATGTTGTCCCTCAGGTTTTCCTTTTTCAGGCCTTTCAGGACTTTATACTCTTTGGTAGTTTTGTCACTCCATGCTTTGGTTATGATGTCGGTAAGCGTGGCAAACTGAACGCCCTCTTTCAGTCCCCTTTTTTTCCATTCGTCTGTCAGTTCTTTTCGTATCTCAATACTTTTGAGCCGTTGATTGATCCAGTTTTCAGAATAGCCGAGTTTCATATATTGTTCCAATGCCCGATCGATGCTTAGTTCAGGATCTTGCATTTCGTCTAATCGTTCAGCAGCTACTTGTGCGAGCCACATTTTAAAAGGTTCGGCTTTTGGTGATGGGATGGACTGAATGAGGCGGAAAAGTTGTTCGGTATCCGCTACATCGGTCAATCTCATTTTACCATCAGGGGCTTCCATTTTCAACTGGTTACAATTTGTAACCGTTTCATTTCCTTCCTTCAAAAGTCGGTGCTTCAATACTTTCCAATAATTTCTTGCGCCTTGATAAGTGGCATGGTCAGTCAGCACCGCAATCACGTCTATGATGGAGATATACCATTTTTCTTGTTCTGAATCCCATACAGACCTCACATGCTTATCTTCAAAAACCTTAATTTGATTTTGCTTTTCCATATATTTTGTTGGAATTCAATTCTTTTCAAACCTTGACAATCCATCACGGTTTCATTTTTATACTGACAATCCTTGTTTGGAAAGACCTGTAGTCTTTTGGATCTAATCTCCTTTTGACTGTCAGTTCTACGTTGGGTGTCGTAACCAACACATGCTACATTTGATAAACCTACCAACAAGCAATCGCAGATCTGACCATAGTTATAAGATATCCTCCCATGGTTGAGTCTATTTTAAATATCAGAATTTTTGTCCTAAATGCAACTTGTCCAACGGACTTTTTATTTGTCTAAATCACTTGAAAATGACTGGGAAATTTTCTAGATGAAAATCAGGGTTGTGGGAATGAAATTTTCATTTTTTGGACAGA
>Ga0105049_10007898_pt1 | contig 12330 bp, 10 predicted proteins | sample MAT06_FD_78087 | JGI IMG/M metagenome (GOLD analysis project Ga0105049, IMG submission 78087) | Freshwater microbial communities from Lake Fryxell liftoff mats and glacier meltwater in Antarctica - MAT-06 | ecosystem: Environmental > Aquatic > Freshwater > Ice > Liftoff microbial mat | place...
CGACGCGTTCTACCAGTGGCACTTCGCGAACGCCTTCACGCGTGGGGACACGATCGTCGTCGACTACATCAACTACCCCGACTTCGCGACGTTCACTCAGTTCGGCGATCAGATGACGGCCGCGAGCTCGGTCGACACGCGATCGACACCCACCGGCCGATTCCATCGCGCGACGATCGATCTCACCAGGAAGACGCTGCGATCCGAACCGCTCGCCGATCGCGCGTGCGAGTTCCCGACCGTGCGCCCCGGTGATCAAGGTCGCGAGCACGCGATCGCGTACTTGACGTTCGATCAGCTGCAGTCGATCGGTTCGATCGATGCACGGGGCGTGATCGCGAGCCACACGCTAGCCGACGACGAGCGCGTCACCGAGCCGCTGTACAGCGACGGCTACCTGATGGCGCTCTGCCACACGCACGACCGTGCATACGTCGGCGTGTACGACGCGAAGACGATCGAGGCTGGACCGGTCGCGAAGATCTGGCTCGATCACCACGTGCCGATCACGTTTCACGGCACCTATGTTCGAACATGAGCGGACAATCGAGGGCCTGTCGGCCCGCGGCGCACTGGATAAAGCTCGTGCCATCGAGCAGACTCTTCGAACCGACAGCCCACAGATCATCGATCGAACAGTAGCTCGCCGCTCAGGTCGCACTCGTCAGCGACCGAACGTCCACGCGAGCCGACCCGACCCGAGATCGATCGCGACCCCGCGCTGCTTCGGGTTGGCGGTCGCGACGACGAGCAGCGGTCCGTGGATCCACACGCGCCGGCACTCACCGCCGAGTGGGATCGACCACGTCTCGCTCGAGATGCCGTCGACGCGCGAGATCAGCTGCTCCGGCCTGTCCATCGTCTGCTTGTGCAACACCAGCGGGAGCTCGGGGCCGCGCAGGAAGCCACCGTCGAGAAACGACAGCGACGGGCCACTCGGCGTCGGCGATTCGGCGGGTGGCGGCGGATCGCTGGTCAGCGTGTTGCGCGTGCCGGACCGGAACACGAGCGTGATCGGCCCGGTCTTGAACCGCGCGTCGGTCGGGCAGCCCGACGACGTCGGGGTCGTGAACGAGCTCTGCACGGTCGCGAGTGGAGCGACCGAGAGTGAGGTCGGATCGATCAACGCGCCACGCCCGTCCTCGAGCACGACCACCACGGAGTCGCCGACCCGCTCGTAGCGCCGCGTCGGTTTCGCGAGCTTCGCCTTCTCGATCAGGTCTGCCGCCGTCGCCGCGGTGGCCAGCGTCCTGGGCTCGAGGAACTCGATCCGGCCGGAGACGTCGCTACACACCACACGACCGCCCCCGGACCAGCAGCTCTCGTAATCACCGACCTCGACCGCGAGCTGCTTGCCGGTATCCGCATCGATCGCGGTTAGCCGCTGCCCCTTGGTGGTCGCCGTTTGCGAACGGCCCTTGCTGTCGGTGCCGCCGAGCTCGACGTGATCGATCACCACCAGCACACCGGAGACGAACAGCTCGCCACGTGGCGACCCGGGTGCGTTGCGCATCTGGTGCTTGACGATCTTGCAGACGCCGAAGATCACGCCGCCGATCAAGAGCACCACGACGATGCCGAGCACGGCCTTGTGTGCGATCAGCCGGCCGAGCGGACCGACCTTGCTGACAACCTCGACGTTGCCGAGGTCGCCGAGCTCCTTCTCGTGCTTCTGACTCGCCGCGTGCTTCTGGTTCGCGGCGAACTTCGCCTCGGCTGCCTTCGCCGCCGCCTGCTTCTGTTCCCACTTTGACGAAGGCTTGTCGCCAGACATCTGCCTCGACGATACGTTATCTTCGTCCATCAATGTGCGAGCTACTCGGTATGGAGTGCAATGTCCCGACGGACATCGTGTTCTCGTTCTCCGGGCTCGCGCTCCGCGGCGGCGCGAAGGGTCCGCACGCCGATGGCTGGGGTCTCGCGCTGTACGACGGCAACGCGGTGCGCACGTTCCTCGAGCCGACGCCCGCTTCGCGCTCGGCGCTCGCCAGCTACGTGCGGCAGAACCCGATCAAGACGCTGCTCGCGATCGCGCATGTTCGTCGCAAGACGCGGGGCGTGGTCTCGCTCGCGAACACGCATCCGTTCGTCCGCGAGATCTGGGGCCGCACGCTGACGTTCGCGCACAACGGCACGGTCAAGAACGTCCGCAAGTTCCCGCTCACCCGCTACCGCCCGATCGGCAACACCGATAGCGAGTACGCGTTCTGCGTCATGCTCGATGGCCTTCACGAGCGCTTCAAGACCTACCCGCGCAGCCGCCGTGAGCTGTGGGAGGCCGTCGCGGAGCTCGGTGGCATGCTCGGTGGCAAGGGCACGTTCAACTTCCTGCTCGGCGACGGCACGCACCTGTTCGCGCGCTGCGCGACCAAGCTCGCGTACATCATCCGCAAGGCGCCGTTCAAGAAGGCGACGCTCGCCGACGACGAGATCAGCGTGAACTTCGCCGAGGTCACGACCCCGAACGATCGCGTCGTCGTCGTCGCCACCGTGCCGCTGACACGCGACGAGGAGTGGACGCACGGCGAGCCCGGCAACCTCTGGGTGTTCTCGCGCGGCCAGCTGCGCGCGACGCTGACCAGCTAGTCAGTAAAGCAGCGCTCGCGCGGTTGAGACGTCGTCCGGGCGGGCCCGAAACCCGGCTCGGCGATCCATGATCTGCATCGCGTCGATGCCGAGGTCGTGGATCGGTACGATCACCGGATGATCGAGACGCGCCTGCACGCGTGCCTCGCGGGAAGAACCGCAGCACGGTCGCCTCGTCGGCTGCGCCATGGCGCATCGTCTTGACCGCGACTTCGCGGTCGACGCGGCGATCTCGCGCGAGCCGAACTTCGCCCATCCCGCCGCGGCCGAGCAGATCGGAGACCTCGTAGCGATCGCCGAGCTCGGTCGCCCGGATCGGCGCCGATCCGGGATTCGACCCCTGGTCCCGGGCATCGTCGAGTCATCGCCCTCGTCCGTCATCACTCGGGCGCTTGCAGCAGCTTGCGCACGATCCGCAGCGTCTCCTCGTCGACCTGCTTCGCGCGGTGGACGATCGTGCCCTTGCGATCGAGCACGACGAGCAGCGGCAACTTACCACCACCGAGCTGATCCGAGAGCTCGAGCTCGGGATCGAGCGCGATCGGATACTCGATCCCGAGCTCCTTCGCGACCCGCATCGCCACGCCGAGCTGCTCTCCCGCATTGACCCCGACGACCAGGAGCCCCTGACTCGCGAACGCCGCTGCGAGCCGCTGGACCTGCGGCACCGTGCGCTTGCACTCGGCACACCAGCCGGCCCAGAAATCGAGGACGACGACCTTGCCCTTGTAGCGCTCGAGCGCGACGAACGGCTGATCGCCGTCGACCAGCTTCGCGTTCGGCGGCAACTGCTGCAGCACCGGCTTCGCGGGCGGGCATGCAGCGAGCGTCAGGAGCAGGAGCAGCAGCTTCACAGCACGCGTCCGAGGCCGAGCGACACCGCGGTGATCTCGAGGTTGTTGCTACGGGTGTAGCGATAGACCTCCGCCGACATCGACCACTTCTTGAGCGGGCCGCGCTCCTTCACGGTCTTGAGCTGGAGCGAGAGCTCCTTCGAGCTCAGCGGTGCGAGATCGCTATCTGCGGTGCGGTCGGTCGCGTCCGTGAAGCCGAGTGGCATTGCCTCGGTGTAGAAGTCGGCGCCACTCTGATCGTAATAGCGGAAGCCGCCGCGCACGTAGAGCCAGCTCACCAGGTACTGGTAGACGCTCGCCTCGATCGCGTGGGCCTGCAAGCCGAAGCTATCGACATAGCCGCGATAGCCGACCTTCGCCGTCGAGCGCGTGACCGGGATGTGCTGTGACACGCGCAGGGTCAGCACCTGGCGCAAGCGGCCGTCGGGGAAGATCTCGTTCTCGAGCGTGCCGTCCTCGACGGGCACCGCGTTCCAGCCGGTGCGCAGCTGGCCACGCTGATAGGTCGTGCCGTAGCTGCCGTCGAGCACGGTGGTCGGCGACAGCAGCTGCGATCCCGCGACGTGCAGGCTGCTGGTGATCCGCGAGGTCTTGCCAAGGAAGTCGCCGAACCGGTTGCGATCGTCGAACACATCGCCGCCGATCGTGCCGTTGATCGAGATCGTGGCGTTGTCGTCCGCGAGCGAGCGCTGCCAGCCGGCGCCGAGGATGACGCCGCCGATCCACTCCTCCGCGTGTGCGACGAACCGCGTGGTCAGCGCGGTCTTGTCGTCGAGCTTGATGCTGGTGCGAAGGTCGAAATCGCCGGCGACGTTGGAGCGGCTCGCCTGCGTGGTCGCATCGACGGCATCGGGCGACGCCGCGGTGATCGCGTCGAACGGCAGCGCCACCGTGTGGGTGATCTTCTCGCTCTGGCGCACCGTCATGAACAGCGACGGCTGGACGATGTACATCGTCTCCTTACCCGGCGCGCCATCGTCTTGCGACTGGAAGCCACGACCGGTCTGATCGAGATACGTCGTGCGCAGCTCGGCGCTCTCGAGCTCCCAGCCGCGCTCGCCGATGATCTCGGTGTCGTCGCTATCGGCGACTGCCCCACCGGTCGCCCCGATCAGAGCGAGCAGCGCGACGCTAGTTCGAACAGCCACACCCACCTCCGGCAGGCTCGCCATCGCCACCCGCCGCACCTTCGCGAGCGAGATGGACCTTCGCGTGGGCCTTGTCGCGGAGCACGTCCTCGTCGGGCTGCATCGTCGGGTCGGCGAGATGCTGCCGCCGGTTCTTCGGGACGATCTTGCAAGCACCGAGGCAGATCGCGAGCGCGATCAGCAGCGCGCGGAGTTTCATAGGTCGGGCATCGTACGTCAGGCCGCCCCGAATGTGGCACCGTCGGGCGTGACCGATGCTCGGCGCCGCCGGTGCCAGGGCACTCGTCCCATCAGCGGCCGGGACTGATGCTCCATCCCAGACTCCCGACGCGTGCTCCATCTTCGGCCCCACATCCAGGAGCGACCTGATCTCGTCATCGAGGTCGAGTGGACGTTTCGGCGTCGGTACCTGCACGAGCTACGTCATCGCGCGATGACAGAGGATCGCCCACCGCGACTGATCACTGGCGCTTGAGGAACGCGACCACGCCCGGCGTCTGTGCTGTTCGAGCCGCCGCACACAGCGAGAGCGCCTCGAGCGCCTGCACGAGCGCCTTGGGACCGCCGTCGATCTTCTCGAGCCTCGGCTTGAAGAAGGCCTCGAACTCCGCCTTGCGCGAGTCGTCACACAGCGGCACGAACGTGTACGCGATGTACGGCCGGAACGGCTCCGGCAACTTCTTGATCAGGGCGTCGATGTTCTTGGTCATGAACTCGTAGGCCTGCTTGCGCGTGCGGCGATCGGAGAACCCGCCCTGCAGGAGGCCCATCGCCTCGCGCAGCTCGAACTCGTCGGTGACCGCGATCGCCATCGCCTGCGAGACGATCTTGGGATCAACGAACGCCCCCATCGCACTCAGGTAGCGCTGCTTGAGGCCGCGCTCCTCGGCCGCCTTGGCTTCCTTGTGCAGGCGATCGAACAGCTTCTGATCGCCGTAGTGCGCGGCGATCGCGAGCACGACGCCGACCATCTCCGGCTCGACCGCCTGCTTGTCGTCGACCCACTTCCATGCCAGCGTCGTCGCCTGAGCGATCAGCGCCTGGTCGTTTCCACTCTCGGCGACGAGCGCGATCAGCTGCGGGCGCATCTGCTTGATGTTGTCGTCCTCGCCGCGCTTCGACTTGAAGCCGAGCTCGAGCGCACGCGTGCGATACAGCTTCTTGATCAGCCGCTCGTAGTTCGGGCGTAGCTCGTCGGGGACCATGTCATCGATGCCGGCGACGATCCCGATCGAGGCATCGACGATGTGGCGGCTCTTGTCCTTCGCCAGCGTGTCGACCAGGCCGAGCGCGACACCCTGTTGTACGGCACCGCTCGCCACCAGCGCCTGCACGTCACCGATCAGCCCGATCCGCTCGGGGAGCGAGAACGTCTTCGGCGCCTTCGCGAGGATGGTCTCGAGCAGCTTGCCCTTCGGCGCTGCGCGGTAATAGCCGGCGCTGTCGGCGTTCGGGTTGATCCAGTCGGGGCAGGTCTTCGCGGTCAACGCGAGCGTACCGGTCTCCGACGTCAGCGTCGTGCAATCGCGACCGGTCGCACGCCCGGCGCCCCACTTGACGCAGATCGGAACCTGCCAGATGCGCTTCGGATCGATCTGCGAGCCGGTCGGCGCGTAGCGCTGCTGTGCGAGCGACAGCGACGGCGGCGTGCCTGCCTTGCACTGCAGATCGAACGACACCAGCGGCACGCCCGACTGCAGGATGAACGCATCGAACATCGGCTTGACCGGGTTCGACGCCGCGCTGGTGATCGCTGCGACGAAGTCGTCGTACGTCGCGTTCTTCCACGCGTGCTTCGCGAGGTACGCGCGCACGCCGGTCTTGAACACGTCAGGTCCGACGTGCCGCTCGATCATCGAGAGCACCGCCTGGCCCTTCTGGTACGTGATGCCGTCGAATGAATCCTCGATGTCACCGACGTCCTCGATCGGATTGCGCACGGCGCGCGCGGTATCGAGGCTGTCCTGCCCCATCACGCCGTTCTTCGACGCCGCGTTATCGACCTCGACCTCCCACGCCGGCTTCCACTGCGCGAGGATCTTCTCGCCGGCCCACGTCGCGAACGCTTCGTTGAGCCAGGTGTCGTCCCACCACGCGAGCGTCACGTAATCGCCAAACCACATGTGCGCGAGCTCGTGCGCGGCAACCGACGCGTAGCTCTGCTGCCGATCGCGCGTCATGTCCGCCGGCTTGGTGAGGAGGAGGCGATGGTGCCAGGTGATCAACCCGGGGTTCTCCATCGCGCCGGCGTTGTAGACCAGGCACGCCAGCAGATCGATCTTCTCGTACGGGTAGGGCGTGCCGAAGAAGTCCTCGAGGAGATCGACGATCGGGCGCGTCGCCTCCACGGGATACGCGACCTCGCCGCTGCGCCCCCGCGGCACGATGATCCGGATCGGCGTGTTGTTGCGCGTCTTGCCGGCCTCGACGATCTCGAACGGCCCGACCGCGAACGCGACCAGGTACGACGGCATCGGCTTCGACTCGGCGAACTCGACGAGCTTGTCGCCGTTACCGAGATCTTTCTCCGACGTCATCGGCGTGTTCGCGACGACGGTCAGCGGCTTCTTCGTACGAATCGAGATCTTCCACGGCGCCTTGAACGACGGCTCGTCGAAGCACGGGAACGCCTCGCGCGCGTCGGTCGCCTCGAACTGCGTGTACGCGTACCAGTCCTCACCTTCCTTCGCGGTGTAGATGCCGGTGCCGTCGTTCGCGTGGATCTTCCCCGCGTACTCCATCGTCAGCTTCGCCGGGCCGGCCGGTAGCGGCTTCGCGAGCACGAGGCCGATCTGTTCCTTGCTCGGATAGATCGGGCGCACCTCGTACAGCTTGGTTCCCGCGCCGAGCGCGACGCGCTTGAGCTGGATCTCCTCGCCGGAGAGCCAGATCACCGACGTCGGTGCGCTGACGTCGAGCTCGATCGTGATCGTGCCGGTGAAGTCGGCCGACGACGGATCGATCGTCAGCATGACGTCGTGCCGTGTCGGGCGGATCGTGGTCGGCAGCCGCAGCTTTGGCGGTGCCGGATCAGGCGCCGGTGTGGCTGCTGTGGTGACCGCCGCGTCGGGCGCGGGTGCCACGATCGGCTTCGGAGGTTGTTGCGGCGAACCGCAGCAGGCGAGGACGACGAGACCAAGGAGCGCGCGACGCACGCACGCAGCTTAGCTGTTCTTGCCGTTCTTCGAATCGTGCCAGAGCGCGATCCCACCCAGGAGACCCGCGACGTTCTCCGTGATCACGACGTTCTCGGGGAGCTCGATCTTGAGCTTCTTCGCGTTGCCGCCACCCAGGTAGAGCTTGCGCGGATTGAAGATCGGCAGCACCTGCGCGATCACCTCCTCGACGTGCTTGTTCCACTTCTTCTTGCCGAGCTTCTCGAGCGCCTTCTTGCCGACCCACTGCTCGTAGGTCTTGCCCTTGGCGAACGGATGATGCGCGAGCTCGAGGTTCGGCACGTACTTGCCGTCCGAGTACAGCGCGCAGCCCAGGCCGGTGCCGAGCGTCAGGATCATCTCGACGCCCCGCCCCTCGATCACGCCGTAGCCCTGCACGCCGGCATCGTTGAGCACGCGCGCGGGACGGCGAGTCTTCTCGGTGATCGCCTTCGCGAGGTCGACGCCTTTCCACTCCTGGGTGCCGAGGTTCGGAGCCGTCGAGATCACGCCCTCGATGACCACGCCCGGAAATCCGACGCTGACGCGATCGAACTCGCCGAGCGGCTCGATCATCGTCCACAGCGTGTTCAACACCGCATCGGGTGTCGCCGGTTGTGGCGTCTCGACCCGTTGCCGATCGCTCAGCGGATTGCCGGCGATGTCGAGGATCAGCGCCTTGAGGCCGGTGCCACCGATGTCGATCGCGAGCGTTCGCAGCCCAGAAACAGAAGTACGAGGTTCAGTAGAAATAGCCGTCATGACCGTCCTTGAGTCCCATGCGCCACCGGCGCGTCACACAACAGTCACCGAAGATACACATAAACGGTGACCACTTCGCTTCATTCTGCTTGATCGTTTCGGCTCGTGATTCAAGCCAGTTAGCGAGCTGGCGACTCAGCGTCCCCGCGCCAGCGCGTCCGCGCGCCGGACCAAGGTCGGGATCCGGTGCTCACCGTGCATCGCTCGCACACGCTCGGCGGCCATCACCGGGTCGAGCTCGATCGCGGTGATGTGCAACGGCCGCGTACTGTCGCCACGGATGATGTCGTTCGAGTTGGCGCCGGCGAAGGCCGTCTTCGCGATGCCGATCACCGGTCCGCCACGCACGTGATTCAGGTGCCAGCCGAGCCCCGGGTGATCGGGACCGAGCCAGACGTAGCCATCGACGACCACCGCTTCGACGGCCGGCATCCGCTCGAGGATCGCGAGCAGGTAGGGTAGCTCGCGCTCGTAGAACGCACCCGGGTTATAGCCGACCGCAGGGCCGGGCGTGCGCACGACGACCTCGATCGTCGGGGTCTCGTCGTCCCATTCCGCGCCGACCGCCGCCGCGGTGACGCGGTCCCGTTCGTAGTGAACGTCGAGGATGCAGATCACTGTGGGATGATAGCGGCGTGGCGGACGAGACGACGAACGGCAACCCCGAAGAACCGAAGGCGAAGAAGCGAAAGTTGCGGCCGCTGGTCGGGCTCGACGTCGAAGAGTTCCGTCATCCCAACGACGCGCGCGCGACGGATGCGCTGAAGCGGCTCCCCGGCTTCGACACGCTGGTGAAGAAGATCATGGAGTACGGCCTCGAGCGGCTGTACTACGTCGAGAACGTCTCGTCGAACCTGCGGGTGACGCCGAAGATGTTCCCGCGGCTGCATCGCAGCCTGACCTGGGCGTGCAAGATCCTGGAGGTGACCGAGCCCGAGATGTACATCACGGTCGATCCGAAACCGAATGCGTTCACGTACGGCCACACCAAGCCGTTCATCCAGCTGACCAGCGGCATCGTCGACATGATGTCCGACGAGGAGTTGTTCTTCGTGATCGGCCACGAGGTCGGCCACATCAAGGCCGGTCATGTGCTGTACGGAACGATGGCGCGCAGCATCTCGACGATCGTGACGATCCTCGGACAGGCGACACTCGGATTCGGCGCGATCCTCGGGCAAGGCCTCGTGGTCGCACTCTACGAGTGGTACCGCTCTGCGGAGCTGACCGCGGACCGCGCGGCGCTGCTCTGCGTGCAGGACGTCGAACCCGCGCGCGACACGTTCATGAAGCTCGCGGGCGGGACCACCCGCCTCGCGGCAGAGATGGATCGCGACGAGTTCCTGCGCCAGGTGCGCGAGTTCGAGGAGGTGGATCGCACGACGCTCGATCGCGCCTACAAGGTGTTGCTCACCCTGTTCCGCGATCACCCGTTCGCCATGCAGCGAGCCAAGGAGCTCGATGCCTGGACCGAGGGCTACGAGACGGTCCTCGCCAGGCGAGCCTCGCGGACGACTTGATCGCACGCGCGTGGCCGCGCGCCGTGCGAAGTTGTCGCTAGGACGAGGACCGGTCGGGTTCGCTCTGCGCGAGATCGTCACGACGATCGTGAGAGATCAGATCGTGCGCGCCCGAGTCACTCGATTGAGCTTGCGGAAATCCCTCGGGAGCGGACAACTTCGGCTTCCGGGACGGTTTGAAACGTTGCTTGCGTGGCATCAGATTCCTCCTTGGGCGGGGTCCAAGCAAGCTGTGCGCCACCGACACCGGCCCATCCGCTTCCTGGCCACGACTTCGATCTCTCCCCGTCGAAGGGCACGAGATCGCGCTCGCGACCGAGGCGTGCGACGCCCGCGTGCGATCCGCTGCTGGTCACGGGTGTCGCGTTCGGTGGCTCGGCACACTACAAAAAACCCTCGCATAGTTCCGCGAGCTGGAACGCACACCGGCCTTCGTGTCATCGGCGCACGGGTTCGCGATCGATGCCCTGACCACGCCCTCGTCCCCGAGCTCGCGCAGCGTCGCCGCCAGCTCGCGCTCGCGCTTCGCGGGATCGAACTCGATCGCCCACCGGGACCCGCGTGCAGCGGCGCGCGGTCCGATTCTTCCTGGCTGTCGCCACGGCGGCGCGGAGCCTCAAGTGCGCGGCTCGGCACGCGCAAGCCATGCGGCCGGACATCCTGCGTGGTCAGTTGGCTTCGAGGATCAGCGTCGCGCGCGCGGCGAGGGCTTCGGCGTCGACGCTGCGACCGGCGGCGCGCAGCTCCGCGATGATCGGGTCGAAGCTCGCCGGCACTCGATCCTCGATCGGCCTGGCGAGCCCGAGGATGTTGGCCATCCGGGAGGCGCGCTCGAGGGCGGCACCTGCATTGCCGACGTCGTTGCGCGCGAGGCACGTTCGCGCGAGCCGGTGATGGAGATCGAGCGAGAAGCTGCGCTCCTCTGCGCGCAGATCGAGCACCGCGAGCGCATCCTCCTTGCGACCGGCGGCGATGAAGGCGCGCTCGAGGGTGTCGCGCAGCTCGTCGCGCGTCGAGTACCACAGCGTCGCGTCGGTCAAGCCGAGCCGCACCGCCGCGATCGCATCCTCGTACGCACCACGCTTGAGGGCGATCCGTGCGCGATCGAGGGCGAGGCGCGCCGTCGGCTCCTGCGCCGCGGGCACTTCCGACGCGGCGAGAAACCGCGCATCGGCATCCGTCCAGCGCTCCTCGCGAAGATGGAGATAGCCGAACGTTCGCAGGTACTGTGGTTGTGCGGTCACCGCACGCGCGACGACCTCGTACGCGAGCGCGACCGCCTCGAGCTCGTACGACGACGAGGCACCGTCGATCGCGATCCGCGGCGCAGCCTTCTCGATCCAGTCGAGCAGCGCGCGATCGATCCACTGCTCGTACCAGACGAACACCGACTTCGCCTCGGGCGCGACCGTGCCCTGCTCCGCCGTCCAGTCGCTCCACACCTCGCCCGCGTGCGGCCCGCGCAGGATCAGCAGCGAACGCCCGCCGCAACCCTGATCGGCGAGCACCAGCGTCCCGTCGAGGGTGGAAGCGCCATCGGGCAGCCGCGCGTCGAAGGCCGTCGGCGCCTCGCACGGAAACAGCCGCTGCGGATCCGGCTGCAGCGCGTGCTGCGGATCCTCCGGCACCTTCGGTTGCTCGAGCCCGTAGTACGGACCGGCACCCGCGACGCCGAACGTGCGGACCAGCAGGCGGTACTCGTCGGGCAGTGCACCGAACCGGGCCTCGAGCTCGGCGATGTCGTCATCGTCGAGCGGTGTGCGCAGCTGGTGATGGTGGCGCGACGCACCGAAGATCTGCGCGTCGGGATCGATCGAGGCGAGGAGCTGGATGCGTTCCCGGAGTGCGGCGAGCCGTGGCGTCACGACGCGAGTATAGGTCAGCCTGGTTCCTCGGCGGCGAGCAGTCGCACGACGCGCTCGAAGCTGTCTCTCGCGCGCACGAATGCGGCCTTGTCGACCTTGAGATTCCCCGAGAACGCGTCGTCGAGATCGCGGATCAGATACAGCACGTGCGCGATCGCGCCGGAGAGTGCCGCGGTGACCAGCGCGTGCAGCCAGAGCGTCTCGATGTGCACGAGGAACATCGAGCCGATGATGCTCACGGCGCCGGTGTAGAGCAGGATCTTCATCGTCAACGGCACGCGAAACCGCGCCGACGTCAGCCGGTTGGTCCGCAGATCGTCGTTGAACCGCGAGAGCGCCGAGCTGTACATCACCTCCTGGCACACGCCGACCGGCTGGCAGCGATGGATCGCGACCCATATTTCGTCGAGCTTGTGGCCGACGCGCTCGATCGCCGCCTC
>Ga0105049_10007899_pt1 | contig 12330 bp, 10 predicted proteins | sample MAT06_FD_78087 | JGI IMG/M metagenome (GOLD analysis project Ga0105049, IMG submission 78087) | Freshwater microbial communities from Lake Fryxell liftoff mats and glacier meltwater in Antarctica - MAT-06 | ecosystem: Environmental > Aquatic > Freshwater > Ice > Liftoff microbial mat | place...
AATCTCGCTCCTAAAATCTCAGCGCCACTCGTGTTTGGGATACTGGCGTGCGAGCTGGGGTCTGAGTTCGGGATAGGTCGTTGACCAGAACGTGCGAAGGCTGGTGGTGACTTGAAGTGGACGGTGATTTGGGCCTAGGACGTGGATGAGGAGGGCGTGGCGTCCCGAGGCGATGTGAAGGTCATCGGTGACTCCGTAGAGATCTTGGATGCGGGCGGAGAGGTAGGGTTGAGCTTCTGCGGCGTAGGTGATCTTGGCACGACGTCCGGATGGAAGATCCATACGCTCGGGGGCATGCTTATCTACGAGGTATTGCTGAGCCGGGGTGAGCAGCGAGCGAGCGAGGGGAAGGATCGTTTTATCCTTAATGTCGCGGTAGCAGGTGGCCTCATCGCAGGCAAGGAGCACGATGTGGTGGCGCTCGTCCGGGGTAAGGCGTGGAATCTCTGGGAAAAAGGCGGCTAGAAAATTGACCCGGTGAATCCATTGTTCTGTGGCATCGTCCCACCCATTGAGCCGCAGGTCGCCACCAAGGACACGCGAGGCGAGGCAGAGGGAGGCAGCAGCACTTGCTTCGGCATCGCGGTCTTGGGTCTCAAGGACCAGATCGCGAAAGGCTTTGCTACGCCGCACGACAACGCGATTGTTTGAGGAGTCGAAGAGGTATTCTGCCTTCTCGGAGAAGTCCTGAGGAAATAGCTCGCGCAACCATTTCTCTTCAATCTCGGTGGCAAGACTGAGCATGACTTGGGCCTCACCCCCACGGCCTTCGATTTCCGCAATTTCGGCAACGACGAGGAATTGGCTATTCTGCGCCACACTGGTGCGAACGAGTGTTCCCCTCCGTCCGTGAACAACGTCGCATAGGAGCGTGCCCTCGCTCTTGCGGCGCGCGACTTGGTCTGCGAAGCCGGCTAGGATGCAGCGTGCGATGCTTGCGTCTGCAACCGGCACTTCGGAAATGTCGAGGCCTTCGCCGTGGGCGATGTCGAGAAATTGCTCGAAGAGACGTCCGACCTGCCGGGCAGAATCGGCGTGAATGGCCAGCGAACGGCATTCGTTCATCCGAAAATCCTTACTCTTTGCCCATGCGAAGACGTGCATGAGGACAAGGAAGTCGGAGGTTCCGGCGCCGAAGAGTTCTGCTCGTTCTTCTTCGGTTTTTTTATCTGTGCGCAAGAGCATGGAGCGATTTTGTGTGAGGGCGGCGATGAGGGCCGCTGCCCGCACACACTGCAGCTCCTCGGCGGCGAGAAACATGCGCGCGTAGCGGGGATGCACAGGAAAGCGCAGCATGCGGTGCCCGATCGGAGTGATTGCACCCGATTCCCCATCAAGAGCACCAAGGTCGCGGAGGAGCAATTCCGCTCGGTCGAGGGCACGGATATCTGGAGGTTCCATCCAGCGAAATGTCGCTAGGTTCTCAATGCCTGCGGCCTTAAGGGAGAGGACGGTTTCCGCAAGGTCGAGGCGAAGAATTTCAGGCACCTCACGCGGGGCCCGCTGGGCGTGGTCGCGCGCTGTCCACAACCGCAGACAAATGCCGGGTGCCGTGCGGCCGGCGCGACCGGCACGTTGGTCAGCGGAGGCACGGCTAATTTTTTCGATGAGGAGCGTATTGATGCCCCGCGCGGCATCGAAGCGCGCCACACGCGCGAGCCCCGCATCCACAACGAGCGTTACGCCATCAATCGTGAGTGATGTTTCGGCGACATTTGTGGAAACGATAATCTTGCGATTCGACGTGCGGTGAATCGCGCGGTCTTGATCGGCGGCGGGAAGTTCGCCATGGAGAGGATAAATTGCGGACCCGGCCGGTAAACGGTGCGTGAGTTCTCGAATAGTGCGATTGATCTCATAGGCACCCGGCATAAAAACGAGAACGTCGCCGGACGTTCGTTCGAAGTTCTCCGCGACAGCATCGGCTGCGGCATCCCACGGCGCATCGTCCCTCGCCTCATGCGCGAGGTGCTCGATTTCTACCGGATAGACCCGGCCCTCGGAAGTGAGTGTCGTGCTGGGGGCAAGATAAGCTTCGAGGCTGGCCCCGTCTAAGGTTGCCGACATGACGATGATCTTCAGGTCGGGACGCGAGGACTCTTGAAGATCGAGGGCGCGCGCAAGACTAATGTCCCCGTAGAGGTGGCGTTCGTGGAACTCGTCGAAGATGACTGCCGAAATCCCGCGCAGTGTCGGATCGGCAAGCATCTTGCGTAGGAGAATACCCTCAGTGATAAAGAGAATGCGTGTCTCGCGGCACGAGACATTATCCAGCCGAATCTGATAGCCGACTTCTAGGCCGAGGGCTGTCCCGCGCTCGGAGGCCACGCGGGCTGCGAGCATTCGCGCCGCGAGGCGCCGGGGCTGCAAAATAAGACACCGGCCCTCGCCGAGGAGACCGCCATCGAGCAGAATTTGCGGAACTTGCGTGGATTTTCCTGAACCGGTCGGAGCTTGAAGGATGAGGCGATTTTCTCGGCGAAGCACGCCGACGATTTCTTCATCAAGCTCGTAGATCGGCAGCGACATGGATCACCCGCACGGCGTGGAGAGGCCTAGCCTCCCACGGGACGGAAAATGTGCACCTTCTCCGCAAGGAGCGCGACATCGGTAAAGGCCGTAATGCTCTTGATGGTGACTTTCCGCGTGCCTTCTTCCGTCGAGAGATCAACTGTCTCCCCGACCTTGTGGCCGAGAAGTCCATGCCCGATCGCTGCTTTATAGGAAACGATACCATACTCTGGTGCACTGTCCCATGCGCCAAGGATGCTGTAAGTTTCCTCTGTGCCATCGGGCGATGAGATCACCACCGTGCTCCCAATAGAAACCTGCGACGTGTCGGTGTTTTCAAAGTTCGTGCCGCGAGCAAGCTCGAGGTCACGTTCGCCTTCCACGCGGCGTCGCATGAGCACACGTTGGTTTTCCTTGGCGGCCTTAAATCCAAAATTCTCACGCAAGTCGCCTTCTTCTTTCGCAATGGCGATGTCGCGGGTGTTGTCAGGAATTTCCTTTGTTATGAGGTGTTCAAATTCCGACTTCCGCTTTTCAAGGCTCGACCACGAAACGGTAAGTGCTTCAGATTTTTCCTCCGGCGTGTTGCCTGTGATCATGCTCTGAGTATCGGGATAGAGCTTCACGATGCGGGCCATGAGAGAACGCTTCGTGAGGTCGTCGAAGACGGGCGTGAGAAGAAGCTTTCGCATCGTATCCCGCACGGTGTCGCGGTCGGCTGTCGTGAGAAATTCTCCCAAGAGCGTGCGATCATCCATGAGGAGGTCGCGCAGACGCGATCCACGCTTTTCGTTAAGCATGTCCAGCTCAAGGGCACTAAAGACACAGCCGAGGAGGTCGGGATTAAACAATTCGGGAAATGCCGCACCGCGTTCCCGGCTGAGCCAGATGAGCATCTCGGTCGAGACAGATCGCTCACTAATCCAGCGAGCCAGTGCCGCACGAAAGTCGTCAACGCGACCGTTTTTTTCAAAGAGACGGTAAACTTCGATGGCCAAGCGCGAACTGCCATTGAGCGAAAGCCGCAGCGATTTGTCTGTCCAGCGATCGCCGAAGGCCGCCGGGAAGGCCTCTAAGGCGCGGCGGTGCTTCGCGGCGGGAAGGGCGACGAATAAGGCGCTGAGGCGCGTTTCTTCGCCGATCAAAATATCGGCCACCGAGAGGGCCCCTTCAGTCGCCTTCACGGCAGGATATCGAGAAAGAATTTCGTCTCGCGCGATCAACATTTCGGCAGCAGCAGCGGGTTGCAGCTTGCGTCCCTTCTGTGCTGTCTCCTCGATTTGCGAGGTAAGGACTTGGAGTTCCTGCACCTCGGCAGATAGATCGGCGAGGGATTTGATGATGAGGTCGAGGGCGATGAGCTGGTCTTTGCTGTGCCGAGCGTTGCGAAAGACCTCTATGAGCCCTAGGCCACTGTTCACGGCCGTATCGAGGAGAACGAATGGATCGGTCTTCTTGGTGGGGATCTGGAAGTGTCCGTCGGTCTTGAGCTTCTTCTTCGTGGATTCCCACCATTTACGAAATCCAGCAACATCGAAGATTTCGGGTTGGAGAACAGCTCCGATCTGATCGCTCGTCGCTCGTCCTCCTAGGTCGCTGAGGACTTGACGCACAAAGGCCAAGGGATCCGTCGTGGCTTGCTCCTTGACGGCAGCGGCATCCGTTGCTTTGCGTGCGAGGATGTGATTTGCCGGAATCGGCGTGAGAGTTTCCGCTGCATACTCCGCTTGCATGGGATGTGCCTTCTTGGGGCCGAAATCAATAAAGACTTGTCCAGCGATGAGGTTCCACTCAGCCACCCTTCCGAAGCCCCAGCTTTTGTGAGTGCAATAGGCACCCGGAGTGAGGAGGGCGAGGACCTCGGCGGTCTTCGCTGTGAATTTGCCGCTCTCAACGGCTTGCGTAAGTTCGTCTGTCATCAGTATGTTTTTTAGTGTTTCTGCTCGCTAGGCAAGGCGAAGAAAATTGCGCCAGCCCCCATGACGGGCTATGACGAGAGTTCTGTCAATGCCACAACCCGAATCAAATCTTCCCCCACGTCGTGTCTCAGAAGACTTACAAGCATTACTGCAAGCGGCTCAAGGGGGTCCCATGCGCGTCGGAGATATCGTTTCTTTTACGCATGGGCGGGGTCTTCAGATGGTTCCGATTATTTTGTGTCTGCCATTCCTTTCGCCCGTGTCGGTGCCATTTCTTTCTATTCCCTTCGGTCTCGCCATCGCGATTTGTGCCGTGCGCATCGCCTTGAGAGAGCACCCATGGTTGCCTGCTTTCGTGCTGAACCGGAACATCCCCTACGCCGCGCTACGCATCATGCTGACTTTCGGCATTCGCCTCCATTTGCGCTTGGAAAAAGTCATGCGCCCCCGATGGCCCGTGCTCGCGGAGAGTCGTACGGGAGTTTTTTTTGCGGGCTTCGCTATGCTGGCGGCGGCGATTATTTTGAGCCTTCCAATACCCCCGCCGTTTCCTTTGACAAATACGATTCCAGGCTTTGCGATCATTCTTCTATGCCTAGGGCTTATTGAGCGCGATGGCATCGTGATCTTCATGGGCCACGTGCTCACCTTTATTGGTGCAGCGTACGTTATCGCCATAGCCCTCATTGGCAAAGCAGGCTTGGACTACGTCTGGCAATGGTTCACCGGTAGCAGCTAGCCCCTCAGTCTCGATGATACGGCGTGCCAGCCTTAATCGTCACGGCACGGTAGATTTGCTCGAGCGCGACGAGCAGGGCCAGTTCGTGCTGGAGGGTTATTTTTCCCAGAGCCCACACGAGATCCGCCTTGGCCCGTTCCTCGGGGAGCCATCCATCCGCTCCACCCACAAGCAGGCTACAGGTCGAAACGGAGCGGTTTTCCAACGTTTGAATGGCTGTAGAAAAACTGCGGCTCGTGAATTGGTGGCCTCGTTCATCAAGAAAAACACGGTAGGTTTTTGCCGACCGTGAAATCATCATCGCATGCGCCTGCGGCCCAGCCTTGATGAATTCCAATTCGACACGAGCGAAATGTCCGATCCGTGAGACGTAATCGGCGATGCCCGCAGCAGCGAAAGGCAGCGCCGGGCGGCCCACCGCCACAATGCGCCAGATCAACGCGGGGGCACGGGATTGAAATCGGCCGCGTGGTAGGAGCTCCGCACGAGTGGACCACTAGCCACAAAAGTGAAGCCCTTCTTGCGCGCAATCTCGCCGTAGAGCGTGAAGGTATCGGGATGGACGTATTCCACGACAGGCAAGTGGTTCGGTGTTGGACGCAGATACTGGCCGAGTGTCAAAATCTCGACGCCAGCTTCGCGGAGGTCATCCATAGATTGGAAGAGTTCGTTCTCCGTCTCCCCCAAGCCAAGCATGATGCCGCTCTTTGTTCTCATCGCCGGATCAATTTGTTTCACGCGGGAGAGAAATTCCAGCGAGAGGGAATATTTCGCGCGCGATCGAACGAGTGGGGTGAGGCGTTCGACAGTTTCTAGATTGTGATTAAAGATGTCTGGCTGCGCGGAAATCACACGCCGCAAACTTGTATCCTTCCCATTGAAATCCGGCACGAGCACTTCAATGGCGATCTTGGGATCCATCGCGCGAATTGCTTCGATCACGCGACCGAAATGGTCAGCTCCCCCGTCCGCAAGATCATCACGGGCGACGGCAGTGATGACGACGTGTTTCAATTTCAGCCGCTGCACGCCCTCTGCCACACGCTGCGGCTCGTCAGCTTCCAGCGGAAATGGCTTCGCGGTATCCACAGCACAAAATCCACAAGCCCTCGTGCACCGCTCGCCAGCAATCATGAACGTCGCCGTGCCACCACTCCAGCATTCCCAACGATTCGGACACTGGGCACTCTCGCACACCGTATTTAACTTCAGGTCGGAGATAAGTTCCTTCGTCGAAAAAAATACCGGGTTGGTCGGCAAGCGCACCTTGATCCAATCAGGCTTCTTGGCTTGGTGCAGGGATGGGTCAATTTTGATGCCAGACATTTCGCGTTAAATAATTACCCCGCTTGCAGCGAGTGTCAATCGTGGGTGAATTACGCGACTTTCCGGATACTGTGGTGTTTCTCTGTACATTATGTCTGCCAAAAATCGTCTCCGCCTGTTCGTCGGCATCGCTGTGTTTCTCCTTCTTACGCTTGCGGGCTTTCGCCTCTGGGCGGATGGCCTCATTTCTGTAAATTTTGTGAATGCACCTCTTGGTCGTGTGGTGGCCGAGCTGCAGAGGCAGGGACATGTGACAATCCGCACAAACGTGAGTTCCGACACGTTGGTGACTTTGCAAATGCAGCGAGTGACGTTGTTGGATGCACTGGAAACGCTGGCAGTGAGGGTAAACGCGGAATTGCGGGCGGCTTATGTGGTTGCGCCAACCGAGCGAGAAGCTACCGCTGCCCTCGTGGCTATAGCGAACGATCCGACAGACTCTAGCTTCTCGCTGGCATGGTATTCGAGTTTTGCCCTCCCTGCAGGTGCTGTAACGATTGATCCTCGGCGCATGCCCGTCGCCCTTGAACCAGAGCCAACCTTGCAAGCTACCTTAAGCCAAATCGCGCAGAAGTCCGGCGTTCTTGCGGCGTCACCATCGGCATGGAATCCTTCGATCACGGTTCCAAGCGGCACTTTTCCAGCGACCCTTGCGCTGACAAAAATTGCGCAAGCGGCAAGGGGCCACGTCGCTTCAGGATTTCTGCTGCTAGCCGAACGCCGCGACAATATCGAGGGTCGAGCCGAGCGTGGTGAAGGCCGCCGTTCCTTTGCTGGCATGAACGAAGGGTGGACCACCCAGAGGATCGAGGCCGCAATCGCGCAGCTTCCTCCCGAGGCCCAAGCGGCCGCAAAAGCGGAGGCCGAGTCCTCTCGCGCCTTTTGGCAAGGCCTGCGTGCGCTCCCCGAGGAACAGCGTCGAGAAAAAATGAGCGAGTATTTCAATAGTCCGGAAATGCTGGACCGCATGAACGCCCGGGAAGCCTCCCGCGACGCGCGCCGGACACCCGAGCAACGTGCCGATCGCTACAAACAATACGTGGAACGCAAGCGAGCCGCTTCACGCCAATGAGAGCTTACCAGCCAAAGCAACGAGGCTTCACGCTCATCGAGCTCCTCGCGAGTATCACGATTCTCATTACGCTCGCAGCTCTCTTGTCCCCAACTCTTGAGCGTTTTATTGAGCGTTCGCGAAGCATAGTCTGCGCGGGGAATCTCCGGCAGATTGGAGTGGCTGTTTCGCTCTACACGCAAGATCACAACGGTAGCTTTCCGTTTATCAACAACCCCGAGCGCCCTGTTTACACGACACCGGAGGAGCTTCCCGATGGCCAAGTAGCACAGACGATGATGGAGGCCTTCTCACCCTACGGCCTTACCGAGGGCACGTTTCGATGTCCCTCAGATGTGGCAAAAAATAATTACTTCGCCAAAGAAGCCACGAGCTATGAATGGCGACCTTGGGTGGACGGCGAAAACTTTCTTGCACCAAAGGTCTTCACGCGCCGAGGGGCTATCGCTCTACGCAGTGCCTCGCGTGTGCGAATCGTAATGGATACCGATAGCGTGCATTCTGGTCGTCAGAATACTCTCTACGCAGACGGGCGCGTGCAGGCGTATTAGCTCTTCCCGGGTAGAAAAAAAAGCTCACTACGGAATTGTCGGTTTCTCCATATCCGGCAATATGGGAGGCCTTATGAGCTTCTCCCTTGGAATTGACTACGGAACGAATTCTGTGCGCGCTTTAATTGTCCGATGCGCGGATGGCGCGGAATTTGCCTCAACAACATTCCTCTACCCGAGTGGGAAACAGGGCGTGTTGCTGGACAAGCGCGACCACCTTGTGGCACGGCAAAATCCGGGCGACTACCTCGCAGGCTTGGAAGCGTGTGTGCGCGAGGCCTTGATTATTGCTTCGAGAAAAAGGGACTTCGATCCCGGGGCGATCGTAGGCATCGGCGTGGATACCACGGGCTCAAGTCCCATTCCCGTAGATTTAAAAAATCGGGCTCTAGGCATGCTCCCAAAATGGCGGACCAATCTGGCCGCACAGTGCTGGCTCTGGAAGGACCATACATCCTGGCGCGAAGCGGCTCGCATCACAGAACTCGCCGCAAGGCACCGCCCACATTACATCGCAAAGTGTGGCAATACTTATTCGTCGGAATGGTTCTGGAGCAAAATTTGGCACTGCCTCAATACGGCGCCCGACGTCTTTGATGCGGCTCACTCTTGGGTCGAGTTGTGCGATTGGGTTCCATCCGTGCTGGCAGGGATCGAAGATCCGAGTGCCATCCGGCGAGGGATCTGCGCAGCCGGACACAAGGCACTCTACTGCGACGAGTGGGGCGGGTTGCCGGATGAGGAATTTTTAACTCTGCTCCACCCAAAGCTCGCCGCGCTTCGAAAGAGGCTCTACGACAAAGCTCACGATGCGACGATTCCGGCTGGTGCACTGAGCGAAGCGTGGGCAGCTAGGCTCGGGCTTTTAGCGGGTATTCCCATCGCGATTGGAGAGATGGATGTCCACTACGGTGCCATTGGCAGCGGGATTAAAGAAGGCACGTTGGTAAAGGTCATTGGCACCTCGACGTGCGATTGTGCTGTCGTGCTCGGCACAAAAAAAGTCGCCGACATTCCGGGCATTTGCGGCATTGTCCATGGGGCGATTCTCCCTGGATTTCATGGCGTCGAGGCGGGCCAATCTGCCGTAGGTGATATTTTCAAGTGGTGGGTCGAAACAATCTGCAACGGAGATGCGACTCTCTACGCCGCGCTGGAGCGTGAGGCCAGCAGCGCGAAGCCAGGTGCTTCCGGCTTGTTGGCTCTCGATTGGCACAATGGCAACCGCACAATTCTCGTTGATCCCCTGCTCACTGGCTTACTCGTCGGCTGCACGCTTCACACGACTCAAGCAGAAATTTATCGTGCCCATATCGAGGCCACTGCTTTTGGCGCAAGAGCCATCATTGAGCGCATCGAAGAATACGGCGTGCCAGTGAAGCGCATCGTCTGCGCTGGCGGAATCGCAGACAAGAGCCCCATGCTCATGCAAATTTACGCGGACGTCACAGGTCGCACCATGCAAGTGGCTGGTTCTTCCCAAGCGTGCGCGCTGGGGGCCGCGATTTCCGCCGCCGTCCTCGCCGGGGAACACAAAAGTTTTCGCGCCGCTCAATCCGCGATGACCCACATCAAACCCAAGGAATACAAACCCATCGCCATCAACCGAAAAACCTACGAAAAAATCTACCGCATTTATCGCTCTCTTCACGATGCCTTCGGCGGTGTCAACAAAGCTTCTGACCTCTCCCCCATTATGAAAGACCTGCTCACCATCAAAGCATCAGCCTCGCTATGAAAAATACTCCTAATCCAGAAATCTGGTTCGTCACCGGCAGCCAGCATCTCTACGGCCCTGAGACGCTCCACCGCGTGGCGGCGAATTCTCAGGCCATCGTCGCGGGTCTTAGTGGCGTCCTCCCGCTAGCGCTTGTTTTCAAGCCAATCCTCACCACGCCAGATGCCATACGCACTCTTCTTTTGGAAGCCAATAGCGATCCGCAATGCGCCGGCCTTGTCCTCTGGATGCATACCTTCTCGCCCTCGAAGATGTGGATCGGAGGGCTCAGTGCCCTTAAGAAACCGTTTCTTCACCTCCACACCCAGTTCAATCGGGAGCTGCCGTGGAGCACAATTGATATGGATTTCATGAACCTCAACCAATCAGCTCACGGAGATCGGGAGGCTGGTTTTCTGCATACCCGCATGCGTCTGGCTCGCAAGGTCGTGGTGGGACATTGGCAAGATCCGGAAGTTCATGCCCGCATGGCAGCTTGGGCACGCGCAGCTCGGGCATGGCATGATTGGCAGGGGGCACGATTTGTGCGCTTCGGTGATAACATGCGCCAAGTCGCAGTGACCGAGGGCGACAAGGTCTCTGCGGAGATGCGCTTCGGATTTTCCGTTAATGGGCACGGGGTAGGAGACCTCGTAGATGTCCTGCGAACCGTCGAGGAAGGTGACGTAGATGCACTGTGCAGCGAATATGCTGACACCTATTCTCTGGCGAAAACCCTCGTCAAGGGCAGCTCGCAACACGCTTCCTTGCGTGAGGCCGGACGCATAGAACTCGCCCTTCGTCGCTTTCTCGAAGCAGGCCAATTCTCGGGATTTACCACGACATTTGAAGACTTGCACGGCCTCAAGCAACTCCCGGGCCTCGCCGTGCAGCGACTCATGGCTGACGGTTACGGGTTCGGAGCTGAAGGCGACTGGAAGACGGCTGCACTGCTACGGGCGATGAAGGTCATGGCTGCCGACCTCGGTGGTCGGACCTCGTTCATGGAAGATTATACCTATCACCTCGAAGCCGGAAACCACCTTGTCCTTGGCTCCCACATGCTCGAAGTCTGTCCCTCCATCGCCGCCGCCAAGCCCACCTGCGAGGTGCATCCACTTGGCATCGGTGGCAAAGAAGATCCGGTTCGACTCGTCTTCGATGCTCCAGCCGGCGCCGCACTGAATGCCACGTTGGTGGACATGGGAAATCGCTTCCGACTTCTTGTGAACCATGTGGATGCCATTCTGCCGCCAGAACCCTTGCCGCATTTGCCTGTCGCTCGCGCCGTTTGGAAATGCCGTCCAGATTTTAAAACCGCGTGTGCGGCATGGATCACCGCCGGCGGAGCACACCACACGGGGTTCAGCTACACCGTCACATCCGAGCACCTCGAAGATTTTGCTACGATGGCGGGCATCGAGTTTTTGGAAATTGGGGATGAAACAAAGCTGTCTGCTTTTCGGAAAGAACTTCGCGCTAATGAAGTGTATTTCCACCTCGCGGGAGGCTTCGCTCTATGAGTCGTTATAGCCAAATCCGCGAAGAATGCTGCATGGCCAACCTCGCATTGCCATCTACCGGCCTCGTTGATCTCACGTTCGGAAACGTCAGTGTCCTCGATGTGGCTGAGGGCGTCTTTGCGATCAAGCCCAGCGGCGTGCCATACGAAAAACTCACGCCCGATTGCATGGTCGTCGTGGATCTGGAGGGCCAAGTCGTCGCTGGAACATTGCGACCCTCTTCCGACATGCCCACTCACCGCAAGCTCCTCGCCTCCTTCTCCGGCATTCGATCCGTCGTCCACACGCACTCGCGCTATGCCGTTTCTTTCGCCCAAGCAGGACGCGAGATTCCAGCCTTCGGAACGACACATGCCGATTATTTTCGGGGGTCTGTGCCCATTACACGGGCTTTGACCGCAGAGGAAATCGCCTCGGATTACGAATGGGAAACCGGCAACGTCATCGTGGAGCAATTTAGCGTTATCCATCACCTAGAAGTCCCCGCCGTGCTCGTCCGCAACCACGGCCCCTTTACCTGGGGAACCTCTGCCGCCAAGGCGGTAGAAACTGCCCAAGCGTTAGAAATCTGCGCCCAGCTCGCGCACCAAACCCTCACCCTCAATTCAAAAGCCCAGCCTCTTCCGACCCCACTACGCGAGAAACATTTTTTTCGCAAACACGGCGCCACTGCGACCTACGGGCAAGCCTAGGGCTCGCAGAGTGACCTCGGCAAGCGTGCGAAAGTTTTGCACAACTCGGGCTTTTCATTTCTTGCGATGACTGATACGGTTAAACTCTCATGATCAGAAATTGGCTTTGTGAAAACATAAAGAAAGCACCCAATCCCTGTGGTTGAAGGCGCGCAAATGGGACTGGCTGTAACGCCAACGACGGAGCCCCGAACATGGCTTCTCGTTGGAGATTTCCTTTTTTATCTACGCCTCCTCGCTCGCCAATTCGCAAACATTGCGCGAGAGAATGCTGGTGATC
>Ga0105049_10007900_pt1 | contig 12327 bp, 10 predicted proteins | sample MAT06_FD_78087 | JGI IMG/M metagenome (GOLD analysis project Ga0105049, IMG submission 78087) | Freshwater microbial communities from Lake Fryxell liftoff mats and glacier meltwater in Antarctica - MAT-06 | ecosystem: Environmental > Aquatic > Freshwater > Ice > Liftoff microbial mat | place...
CCCGTGGCCGCGGTGAACCTCCCTCCGTCGCGTGCCACCACCGCGGACAAGAATGCGGGACTACGAGATGGTTCGGTCGGCAAACCGTTACCAGGCGTCGCAGCTCGAGTCGTCGCGCTGGAGGGTGGAGCTGTTTTAAACACCAACGAACCCGGCATGATCCAGATCTCCGGCCCGAATGTCATGTCGGGATACCTGAAGCAACCGGAACTCTCTGCCAAAGTCATCCACGAGGGTTGGTACGAGACCGGCGACATCGGCTACATCGATGACGATGGCTTTCTGTTTATCACCGGAAGGCAAAGTCGATTTTCGAAGATCGGCGGAGAAATGGTTCCCCATATCCAAATCGAAGAAGCGATCCTAGAGATTGTCGGTGAAAGCGAGGATGTGCTCAATATCGGAGTCACCAGCGTGCCCGACGAAAGGAAAGGGGAACGTATCATCGTGCTTCATACACGGATCAACAAAACACCTAGCCAAATCGTCAAAGGGCTTACGGAGCGGGGTTTCCCGAATCTGTTTTTGCCATCCGAAGATAGCTTCTTGCTAGTGGACTCGATACCCATTTTGGGGACTGGAAAATTGGACCTTCGCGGCTTGCAGCAGCTAGCCAAAGACAAGGTTGGAAAATAGGATGTCGACGAGCGAACTAGGACCGCCCCAGATCGCAACTGGCATCCTTAAGGACAGATCGTTTTGGGGGGTAGCCATCACTCAGTTTTTTGGCGCCTTCAACGATAACTTGTACAAACAGCTGATGCTGTTGTTGGCCATTCCGGCCATTGGTGCTGACATCAGCGAAGACACTCAGGGCTGGGCAACGACCGTCTTTAGTTTGCCTTTCGTCTTGCTGAGCAGCCTCGCTGGTTACCTGTCCGACAAATACAGCAAAAGCCGAATCATCGTCGTGTGCAAATTGGCGGAGATCGCAATCACGTTGTTGGCGGTCTGTGCTTTTCTTTCGTATGCGAAACTTGGCGACGTGGGAACTTGGTCGGTACTGGTTTTGATGGGGGTTCACAGCACGTTTTTCGGCCCTGGAAAGTATGGGATATTGCCCGAGTTATTTGACAAACGTGAGCTGCCTCGAGCCAACGGGTTGATCTTGATGTCTACCTTTCTGGCGATCATTTTGGGAGTCGTTACGGCAGGGCTATTGAAGGACTTGCTGGTTGTACCGAATGCGGATGGAAGTCCTGATTATCGCAATCTGTGGATAGGTTCGTTGGTTTGTACAGGGATCGCCGTGGTTGGCTCGATAACTTCGTTTATGATCCGCTACACACCCCCAGCGCAACCTAAAGCGGAGCTATCGTTTGCAGATTTGGGTTTGCCCGCACCTATTCGAACTCTCCTCAGCCAGGACCGGCCGTTGACCTTGGCGATCGTCGTTTCCAGCATGTTTTACGTCGTAGCGGGCATCGTCATGCCTACGGTCAACAGCTTGGGTAAACTCCAACTGAAACTAGAGAGCAACACCAGCATTAGCCTTTTGACGGGAGGCTTGGCCATCGGAATCATCGTAGGAGCCGTGCTGGCGAATATTGTTTTGAAGAAGTTGTCACCATCGCAACAAGTGACGCTGGGAACCTGGGCGATGATTGCTTCACTCGTAGCGCTCGGTTGCTGGAAAGTTGGCGGAGAACATATGCTGGGCTATTGGGGTGCCCTACTCGGGCTGGTTGCGACCGGCTTGGCTGCGGCCGTATTCATCATTCCTTTGCAAGTCTTTTTGCAAAAAAGACCGCCCGCAGAATTGAGGGGCCGGATGATTGGTACGATGAACTTTGCAAATTTCATTGGAATTCTTATCGCAGGCCCACTCTACCAAGTCTTTTTGGTGGTAGCCAGCAAACTTGAATATCCAGTCTCCTCCGTGTTTTGGATGCTGGCTTTACTTTTGCTTCCAATCGCTTTTTTGTACCGACTACCCAGGGGCGAAACGTAAAGACGTTGTAGACATTTCGATGGACGTAACGGATAATGTGGCATGCGCTTCCAGCAGATTCGAGCGTATGTCTTAAACTTTATTGTGGCGAAGCAGGTTAGCTTGCTGACCGGAGACCGAGATCATGTTCAGAGCTTTTTCGCTTGTCGGCTGCCTTGCAGCGTTATTTCTACTTTCAGGTTGCGGCGGAAAAAAACCAGCTCCGATGGAAGCCAGTTCCCCACCTCCAGCTGGATCGCAAGGTTCGGCGAATTCCGGAGCTTTGAGCCAAGGAGGAGAGGGTGGCTCGGACTCCTCGAACGCTAGTGAAGGAGGAAACTCCGGCGGAATGGCCATGGGTAACTCGGGCGGTATGGGAGCGTCCAGTGGGATGGAGGACGCTAGCATGGGTAACTCTGGTGGAATGGATCCGGGCAATGCCGGCCGCAAAAAACCCAGGTTTAGTGCGGGAGAAGCCGGTACCAATGGATTCAGCGGTGGCGGAACACAACCCGGTATGGAGGGCGAGTCCGAAGGCACATATGGAATGGGCATGCCTGGAATGGGAGTGCCTGGAAATCAGGGTTTTGGAATGGCCGGAACACCTGGCGGCACTCAACAGCCAAAACGACGCCCGCCGCCCCCGCCACCAACGCTAAAGGATCAAGCGGTCATCGCTTTCCAGTTGGGTAACCCGAAGCGTGCCTATTCGCTCCTCCAAGCTTATGCACTGCAAGCCACCGACGAAGAAGCGGCTGAAGTGCTGAAAGCTTACAAATGGTCCGATCACAAAAGGCGGCCAACTTTGGGTGTTAGCATTGCCGTTGGAGTGACAATCAAGAATTTACAGGAATCCAAAGACCTAGCCCCCATTGGAAGCAGCTCCAGCGGGAACGGCAGTGGAGGTTCCGAGGGCTCCTCGGGAGGATCGATGGGTATGGGAGGCTCGGAAGGTGGCTCCAGTGCATCTAAATCGCGAACGCTTGCTGAATCGACTGGGGCCTTCGGTTCCTCGCTGATTGCTTTATGTCAAGAAAAACACTCCGAGGGAGTTTGGACTGAGTCTTTTCGTGAGTACTCGTTGGGAGCTCCCAAACAAAGAGGCTCCTTTGGTGACAATGGCATGGGTGACAATGGCATGGGTGGCGATGGGTTCGGCGGCGAAATGGGAACGCCTGGATCTGGCATGTTCGGCTCCGGAGGCGAGAGCGGTTTCGCGGGACCGGGCGGCTCTAGTGGGCAGGGTGGATTTTCCTCCGGCCCGGGTTTCTTAGGTGAAGAAGGTGGTTCCGGTTCTGCACCCGGATCGGGTGGCCAAGGTATGTCAGGCTACCCAGGTATGTCGGGCGGCCAAGGTATGTCGGGTGGCCAAGGTATGTCGGGTGGCCAAGGTCAGTCGGGCGGCCAGGGTCAGTCGGGACCGGGCGGAGCGGGATCTCCCTTTCAATTTCAGCGTCCAGGGGGATTTGGCGGCGGATTTGGCGAACCGGGTACCGCGAACTCTAACGTCGCGAATCAAAATGCAAGATTACCTGCGGGTACTTCTCCCATTGGGCCATGCATGGTTTTTATAGGAACCGACGAAGCCTCCAAGTTGATCAAAAAGGCAGCTCTGGAGGGTTATGATGCATTGATGATTTTCGAAGTAGAAATTACCTTGAATCGAGTGGTTCAAAAGGTCATCAACGAAACACGAATTAGACTCGTCGACCCGAATTTGACTCCCAAGGAAGTCAGGGAGCGGGAAGCCAAAGACCCTTCGAAGAAATTCCCTGTTTCTAGATCCCTCAAGAATATCGACGTTGCCAAGAGCCGCGCTAAAAGCGAGCCAGATGGGCTGGATGAAGCCGTCGAACGCTTTGTGAAAGGTACAGAGAATGCAATCGGCCTGCAATCCTTTCCGACCGGTTTGACGCCGGAGATCATTGTCAGCAAACGCATCCCTGCTATCGTCGAAAACTCCGATACTTCAGTTTTGGATCGCCTGAGCGAAATCAATTTGTACTACTACAAGGGTTTCATAGACGAGAAACAGAAGGCGGACGCTTTCGAAAAGATCGTCGGTCCGTCTGGTAATGCCATTGCCTCAGGGTCAGGGCCAGAACGATTGGCAGCAGTTCAGAAGCTCGTGGAGAAAGAACTCAAGTAGTTTCGATCCATCAAGTAGTTTCGATCTATTGGCTCCGTCGCATTAACGTGTGTACCACACGACCAGTCGCTCCAGGTCGCCGCTGGACGAGAGTATTCGCAAACGCAGTCCATGCAATTGGCCAGTTCCAAGCGTTGCGACCAACTCGGCATTGCGATAAACCGGGGATAAAGCCTCGAAAACTCGATGGCCATCGAGCGGAACAAGACGTTTGCAAAGGCGCTAGGTGGACGACGTTCTGCAAAAAACGGTTTCGATTCCTCTGGTACCACCTCCGACAGTACCCGCACAAGCTCTGCGAGCTTTTGGTCATCCATTTTTTTCGTTTCGGCTTTATCCAAAAGGTTGGCGAACTGAAGCGCATGCACCAACCGACGCACGGGCGGAAATCGTTGATCGCTGAGCAATGCCGACGCAGTTCCTAGGACCAACTCGATCGACTTCCAAGCCCGAGCCTCACCCAACTTGAGATCCGGTGGTTCGATGTTTGCGTTTGACAGACGCCCTTCACGAACGAATTGTTGGATGAAAGGTAAATGTTCCACAACCGATTTTCCTTGGTCGGCCGCCGCGGATGGGCAAGCGCGCCGAATCGTCGATACCGCTTGGACGAGGAACGGTAGGGACGCACAATCTGCGTTCCAGCAAAATCGGGATGTACTTCCCACTTTTGGTTTCGAAGTCGCGCAAGGTCAGCGTCGCTCAACGGAGCCAAGCTGCCACGGCGACAAATTCCGCATTGGTGGCAGTCCCACTCCTCGTCGTTTAGTAAGGTGATGATCGGAAGCGCCATCGTGCTTTCCCATTGGCCACTGGATTGAAAAGAGCATCCGCTATCGCTGGACATTCTATCACCCTACTGGCAAGTCGTTCGTGAGTTCGATAAGCTCAGGATGTCCCCAAGATAGATTCGGTCTCATCCTGGGTCAAACAAACGCGTTTTGTTCCGTTGGTCCATTCCTTATTAAGGAGCCCTCTCATGGCTACAGTCGCCGAAACCATCGTCCGCCCCAAGGTCAAACATACCGAATGCTTTATCGATGGCCAATGGCGGCCGGCCATCTCTGGCAAGACCTTTGAGACCATCAACCCAGCTACCGAAGAAGTGATTTGCGAGGTCGCCGAAGGAGACAAAGCCGACGTCGACGCCGCCGTGAAAGCCGCCCGTCATGCTTTTGATAGTGGGCCATGGTCCAAGATGGACGCCAGAGATCGCGGCAAGATCATGTACCGATTGGCCGACCTCATCGAGGAAGAGATCGATGAACTAGCCGCTCTGGAAACCCTGGACAATGGAAAACCCATTCGTGAAGCTCGCTATGCCGACTTGCCATTGGTGATCGATTGTCTTCGCTACTATGCTGGCTATGCCGATAAAATCCACGGTTCGACTATTCCGATCCGAGGCAACTATTTCACCTACACCCGGAGAGAGGCGGTCGGAGTTGCTGGCCAGATCATTCCTTGGAATTTCCCGATGCTGATGACCGCTTGGAAATGGGGACCGGCCTTAGCCTCGGGTTGTACCATTGTGATGAAGCCCGCTGAACAAACTCCATTGACTTGCCTCCGCATGGCTCAGCTCGCCAAAGAAGCAGGTATTCCGGACGGCGTTATCAATGTCGTACCCGGATACGGACCGACGGCCGGGGGTGCAATCGTCAAGCATCCCGGCGTCGACAAGATTGCTTTTACAGGCGAACATCGCACCGCGCAAATCATCATGCGAGAAGCGGCCGAATCACTGAAGCGAATCACTTTCGAACTTGGCGGAAAGAGCCCCAACGTAGTGCTCGCCGATGCCAATCTGGATCGCGCAGCACAAGGCGCATACGTTGGCCTATTCCTCAACCAAGGACAGTGCTGTTGCGCCGGCAGCCGAGTCTTTGTGGAAAAACGTGTCCACGATGAATTCGTAGACAAACTGACCAAACTGACCCGCAACCGTCGCCTGGGCGATCCGTTCTCGATGGAAACCGAGCAAGGGCCACAGATCGACAAAGCACAATTCGACAAGATCCTTAGCTATATCGACAAAGGCAACAACGATGGCGCGACCTGCATCTCGGGCGGTGAACGCTTTGGTAGCAAAGGTTTCTTTGTCCAACCAACGGTGTTTGACTATGTGACCGATTCGATGGCCATCGCCCAGGACGAAATTTTTGGACCCGTCATGTCGATCCTAACCTTCGAAAACTGGGACGAGCTCATACAACGCGCCAACAATACCTTCTATGGATTGGCTGCCGCGGTCTGGACTCGCGATGTAACACGTGCACACGATTTCGCAAGACGCGTGCGGGCGGGTACGGTTTGGGTCAACTGCTACGACGTCTTCGACGCTGCAGCTCCCTTCGGCGGATTCAAAATGAGCGGCCAGGGTCGTGAGCTCGGTGAGGAAGGACTCAAGGCTTATACCGAGTCCAAGACCGTTACCGTCAGTTTAGATCCGTAGACCTTGGAGTACGTCGTAGTTCTCGCTTTTCAATGCCGCCACGGCGAATTCGATGAGATCGCAGTGACGCTTTCGAAATGGAACGGCGTCACCCTGCAAGATCGGTTTGGGGACGAGCGATGCCACCACGCTATGCATCAATTCATGGATTCCTGTTCCGGTAACGGCACTCGTCTCGACGATTTTTCCAGAAAAGATTCCTGTGCTGAACTTGGTTCCGGCCAGGAAACCCCGTGCATCCAAATCCATTTTGGTTTTTACAACGAGGACGGCCCCTGTGCAATAAGAAAGGATCGCGTCATGCGTCTCAGTCCAGCCGTCAGCGGCGTCGACAAGCAACAGAGTGCAGTCCGCGATCGCAATGCGTTCAAGCGTGTTGGCAATCCCAACCGATTCGACCTCCTCTATGGCTGACCTTATTCCTGCACTATCGATTAGCTCTATCGGCCAACCCTCGAAGCTAGATCGCTCCAACAGCAAGTCACGCGTCGTCCCCGCTTGTTCGTGAACAATCGCACGGGTGTAACCGAGCAGTCTGTTTAGCAAACTGCTTTTACCTGCGTTCGGTGGACCGGCTAAAACTACCCGCCAAGGTTCGACCACGTGCCGGCCTGCAATCGACCGCTCGAGCAAACCTTGGATGCGAACCAAAGCCGCCGTCCAATCTGCCGCGTCGAACAATTCTCGAATCGCTCTCCATTCCTCACTCAATGCGCCACGCAACTGATCCAGCAGAATTGCGGTCGTACGCAGCGTTGTGGCTCGCACCAGATCCTCGCGAGCTTCGCTCTCGATCAACTCACCTGTAGACAACTTAGGTGCAATAACTTGTTCTAAAAAACCGAGCAGAGAAACCGATTTCACGATGGCTTCCGAAGCGTAACGACCGCCATGACAATGGATCTCGACACGATCCTCAGCGGTTCGGCAAACAACGACCGATTCCCCCGCAATTGGACCACTACCGCGGGTAGTTCCATAGCGAATGCGGTTGATCTCCAGAGCAGAATCTCCCTGGTTCGGACTCCAGATTTTCTCGACCGCGGAAATAGCATCGGGGCCAACGATTTCGAGAACTGCGATGGCTGATGGAACGCTCGAGGTCAGCCTCGTAATCGTGGTATGCCGTTGAGCGTCTTTGGGCGAACGCAACACTAGAGATTTGCTTGGGTCTTGCGGCATTTAATGGGTTGCAACGAATTGTCTCGATTCGAGCCAGCGTCGGCAGGCGTTTGGCCATTCCGAGGTCACTGCAACCTTGCTTCCTAGCCCAACTCCATGTTTTCCCTTCTCGAAGATATGCAGTTCGCCGGGCACACCGTTCTTCACCATGGCTGCGTAGAACGCCAACGCATTCTCGGGGGGTACAGCTTTGTCCTCAAACGTATGAAAGATAAACGTAGGTGGCATTTCCGGCGTCACATGCAGATCGCTTTGGAACGAAGCCAATACCTTGGGATCGGACGCGGGACCGAGCAAGTTGCGTTCGCTCCCCTGGTGGGTTTTCGGTTGTCCAAACAGGATAACCGGATAAGCCAAGATGCCGAAATTGGGTTTTGAAGACTGCCGCGCGATCTGGTCCTCACTGTTCACATCACCGCCATCGAATCGGGTCAGCACTGTCGAGACGAGATGCCCACCTGCGGAAAATCCGATGATTCCAATCCGTTGGGAATCAAGATTCCACTTCGCAGCGTTGGCTCGAGTCAATCGAATGGCGCGTTGAGCGTCTTGGATTGGTGCCGGATGCCCGTAGCCTTTGCCGCGATGGCGATAGTCGCAGATTATCGCAGCCATTCCCATTTCGTTGGCCCACTGTGCAATTTCAGTTCCCTCGTGCCCCATGGCGAGACCACCATACCCGCCACCGGGACAAATAACCAAGGCACCCGTTGGCTTCTCGCTCCCAGGCAAACGAACCATCGCCATCGGTATGTCCTTGGGCCCGCTTCCAAGTGCGTCCGGCGCACCGTTCTCCCAAAGAGGAATATCGAACGTCCGAGGCTCTTCAGATACACAAGGCCTCGATTGCATGACGATGAAAACGACTGAGAACAGGATACGGACGATTGTTTTGAGCTTGGAGAGTAGCACGATTTTCACATGGAAGAAGCAGGCGGAAGAAGCGGGGTCACCGATTGGTAACCCCCAAATTCTACACTATAAATCCGCTTCTCGAATGCAACTGAAATCCTAAGCCGCACCGCCGAAGAGCCGTAGTCGCGGCGATTCAGCGACCATCGGCTGTGGCACCGCTGGACAAGGCAATTTTGCCAGAATCGACATCGCACACTCAAAATCGTTCTTCGTTTCTTTGGTCTGATTGTTGGTCCAACGGGTTGCTCCCCAGCCCGCCAGTAGGATTTGTTCTCCTGCTTTAACACTGCGAAGAGCCAATTCTATAGCAGACTCGCGATTGGGAACGATCTGAACCGCAGACGGGTGGTTGCAACCGTCAAGCACTTGCCAGACAGCCTTCTGCCCTATTCGTGTCGATTGGCGACTTTGCGTCAGGATCACTCGCGAGGCCGAGCGTTCCAGGACTCGGCCGTACGCAGCCATCTGCTCTGCGGTGGCCGCTTCGGGCACCTCGGCGACGCAGATGATCGGATTTCCATGCTTGGAAAGAGCATGCAGCGACACCGCCAATCGATCCGCTTGATCGCCGCAGTCAACGTACACCGGACACTCGCCACTGTTAGGCACACGTTGCAATCGCCCTGGAATTCGTTGCAGTCGTTCGATGCCTGAAACAATTTCAAACAATTCGAGGCCAAACGCGTAGCCGACCGCCGCGGCAGCCAGCATGTGACGGGCATTGTGATCCCCCAATACCAAACTGGTCATCGGCGTCACACACGTCCCTGCAGAAACCATCATCGTTTGTTCGCCAGGCAAACTGCTCAAACGTCGGCCTCGCACATCCGCCACTGCGTCCAGACCATACCCAATGGAATGCGGCTGATGCCGCTCGATCCAACGATTGAGCCGAGCATCGTCAGCGTTGTAGACCACGATCCCATGTTGCTTTAGCTGACCCACAATGCGATGCATGGCGTTCTCGATACCGCGTGCTTGCAACGTATCGATGCGTTGCGATTTGCGTAGACTAGTGAAGAGTACGACATCGAATTCAATACCGCTCGCGGCATGAGTTCGAAGCATTTCGTCCGTAAGCTCGATGACTGCCGCAGGCGCCCCCGTGGAAACGCTCTGCTGCATCCATCGGGCCAATTCGTTGGCTTCCGCTGCGGTGTTGGCTCTAAGACTCGCATCCTGTCCGTCGCTCGCGCCTAACGATGTATAGTAGGCGACGCGGCTACCTATCTTCTTTAGCATCGACGCAACCATGAGACCGGCTGTGGTCTTTCCGTGTGTCCCAACCACAGCGATTGTCAGCAATTGGTCACTCGGTTTACCGGCAAGAGCTTGGCATAGATGCGCATACGCCTCGCGAATATCCGACACGATGCACTGCGGAACACTCGACGGTAAAAACTGTTCCGTGAGGATTGCGGTAGCGCCACCGTTGATGGCGTCGACGGTCTCGCGAGCGGCATCGGATTCGCCATCCAAACCCACGGCGAAGGTACAATTGGGACGAATCTGATCGATGTCCGATAGGCAGATGCCACACCGGATATCCTCAGCACCGACGATTTGCGCTGTTGGAAAGAGTTGGCGGAGAGAAACGGATTGCTTTCGAGATTCGTGCGACATGCCTTTGGCCTCCTTGCCATTGATTTGAAGTTTACCTTTTTTAAAGCGCCGTGTTCGGAAAACACAGCACCCCCCAAGCCCATCACGGTTGTCGTGACATCACCTGCATCGAAACTTGCATCGAAGCGATCATCGTGATCAGCTTCGGCGACGACCGTTCGCTCCACTGGGGGAAGCCAACTATCGATCGCACTATGCTACAACGTGTCCCAAACCAGTGGTCTCCGTCAAGTCGAAAATGCACAAAAAACCAGGTAAAATGCTAGCGTTCGATCGATTCTAGGTGTTCGACACCTGATCGAGCAGGGCCAAATGAACATACCGACCAGACCGAAAGCAACCAAAAATGACGACGATAGATCGAGACCCGATTGCCGATGGCGTTCCCTCTAAGCCGCCTGCGCTCGATGAATACTTTGAGTTCTACGCAGGCTATGTCAGCCAAGTACCCGAGGGGAACCTAGTGTCTCTTGCCGAGGCTCAAATCACTGAGATGGGAGACTTCTTCCGAAACGTGGCCGAATCTCAAGCGGTCGTTCTGCACGCACCGTACACCTGGACCATTAAACAAGTGGTTGGGCATTTGATCGATACCGATCGCGTGTTCGCAGATCGAATGCACCGCTTTGCGTCTGCAGATTTTCAACCGTTGAACGGGATGGACCAGAACCTTTACGTCGAAAACCACGATTACAAAACGCCTTCACTGGCTTCGCTCGTCGAGGAACTATTGCTTGGCAGACGAGCGAACGTACTATTGCTGCGCCGCATCCAACCCGCCGCCTGGGACCGTCGTGGCGTCGCCTCCGATCACACTATTACCGTCCGAGCGCTCGCGTACATTCAAGTCGGGCATATCACCTACCACTTAAAAATTCTCAAGAAGCGATTGGGTTGAGTGGGGCTGCCGTACGCTCTTTGACTGGCATTTCAGATCGAATCGACTTAGCTATCGACCTAGCTTCAGTGGGTCATCGCGTAAGTGATTATGTTGATGCCCATGGGGTAGGAATAAGGAACAGAAAATGTTTCAAAGTAGTCGGTCTCGGAACCTTCACGCTCCCATCCATCTCCAAGATCGTTGTTGTGGCAGAGGAGTGCTACGATGCGATCATGGTCGTCGTAGTACGCTTGAAAATGAGGGAGTTTGTCACCGTGCGAACCACCGTGATTGGTTTCGAATGTCGAGCCAGACCTCCATGTACGTATATCCGGAACTTGCGGCTTAACTTGCATGTCATAAACAATATGGAAAAGAGGGTGCGAAAGGGGAAGATCAACCGGCTCTCGATCAGGAAGCACCATCTTCATTTCTTCCTTCATGTGTGCCCATTCGCCTTCGCCCCAAAAGTCATCGACCATCAAGAATCCACCTTGGAGCAAGTGCCGCGAAAGTGCATTCGCTTCCTCTGGATTAAACGTCAACGACCCGACTCCGTTCATGAATAGGAAAGGGTAGTTAAACAAGTCGGGATCGGTTAGTTCCACGACTATTCCATTGGGGTCCACTTTCATGCTGGTCAGCTCTTGGAGTCGATACGAAAAATTCCAGTCACTGTCTGGAAAATCGTTTCGCCAGCGATTGCCTCGCCCGCCTGGCAATGAGGTGTACTTAATTCTGGCAAACGTAAAGACATCGGCTCGAAAGGACGGCTCGATGGCCCACGTCGGAAATTCCTTGCGATCGGGCATACGTTGTTCGCGAAAGCCTTGTCCGGAGAATCCTTGTGACGGAAAAGCCGCCTGGGGCCGTGGAGTGCAAGCAGAACAAAACCAGATGCAAAGCACCCAGGATAGCGTCGCCAAGCTGCTTTTTGCGGAAAACACTACCACCCCTCCCTTAATCAACGGAGTTCATCGTTCGCGCGGACGATCAAGTATAACAGAGGCGAAGTCGTGTAGCGTGCTAAGCCTAAGTGAATGAGCGTTTCGGAGTAACTAGCGGTCTGGGCGTTACCCCAGTTTCCACGAGCTGCCATGCCGTAGGATGGGACCATTGTCTCGTCCTATGATTCGTTCGGGACAATGGTCCCAAACTACATCCTGAATGTTCAACCGATCGAAGCGGCAGCG
>Ga0105049_10007902_pt1 | contig 12324 bp, 7 predicted proteins | sample MAT06_FD_78087 | JGI IMG/M metagenome (GOLD analysis project Ga0105049, IMG submission 78087) | Freshwater microbial communities from Lake Fryxell liftoff mats and glacier meltwater in Antarctica - MAT-06 | ecosystem: Environmental > Aquatic > Freshwater > Ice > Liftoff microbial mat | place...
ATAATTCGTGAGGAATCTCCATCTCGCAACCTCCTCGGCTAATCCACCTTCGGCAGCGTCAACCCGCCTTGGTCCTGGTACTTCCCACCCTTGTCCGCGTAACTCTGCTCACACACCTGGTCCGCCTTGAGGAAGATGAACTGCGCCAGCCCCTCGTTCGCGTACACCTTGGCCGGCAGCGGCGTCGTGTTCGAAATCTCCAGAGTCACCTTGCCCCGCCACTCCGGCTCCAGCGGCGTCACGTTCACGATCAAACCGCACCTCGCGTAGGTGCTCTTCCCGACACAGATCACCAGAATGTTCCGCGGAATCTCGAGATACTCGACCGTTTCACAGAGCGCGAAACTGTTCGGTGGGATGATGACGTGATCGAGGCCCAAGGCCTCACAGTCGATCTCCACCATCAGATCATCCGTAAAGTTCTTCGGGTCCACAATTGCCACCTGACCCGTCTTGGGGGTCGGCGTAAAGATTTTGAACCGCGGCCCCACACGCACGTCATACCCGTAACTCGAAACGCCGTACGAAATCTTCCCGGGACGCTTCACCGCCTGTTCAAACGGGCGGATCGGCACCAAGGCTCGGATTTGTGCATCAGACAGAACACCCACGTCGCCAACCTCCAGACCTCAACCAAACATTATACGCCCAAAAGCCGAACAGAGTTGCCCGGCACCGATGCGGCGTGCAGCCCAGTCGTGAAAGCGTCCACAGGAACTCCAAAACGCTCGCGTGACATTCTCACCTTCATCGGCTGGGTGGGGATGTTACCACGACGGCTTGTGGTTGCAAGCCTTCAGCACCCCCAAATGCTGTGAGTGGATAAGGAAAAAACACGATCGTGACGGAACTTGTTCACCCAGCATTACTTCCATCGACATGAAGAATAATGCCCTTCCGGCAGTCCCGTTTTGCCCTTGACACCCGACGTTCCCGCCGTTAGGGAACAGCCCGGACTGCGGGCAATAAACCGCACCTCCAGAGTGACATTCTTTGCATCGATTCAGGGCTCCGGCAAGCACTTCCGCGTACATTCATCCTCCCCGGCACCCCCGGACAACGTCCGGGCCAGAACCGACGCTTTTTGGAGCCCTGCATGCTCATGGTCAATCGGGCATCCGCCCGCGGCGTGGCGTTACCCACAATTTTGGTGGGTTTACTGTCAGTTGGCACCCTCTTCGCCTTGGGGTGTGGAGGCTCCTCCAAACCCAAGCCGCGACCCATCGTCGCCAGCGAAGTCATCAAGGAACTTCCCAACGTTCCCCCCGCCCTCCGCGGCACCATCGGCTCCGTCGCCCAACTCAACGGCGTCACGCCCGTGCTCGTCTCCGGTTACGGCCTCGTCGTCGGGCTCAAGGGCACCGGCGGCCTCGAACTCGATGAGCGGATCGCCGTAACAATGGAGCGAGAAATGGCGATCATGGGCATCGCCGCTTCGGAAAACGAAGGAACGGCCCTCGGAGGCAAGACCCCACGCGCCATGCTCCGCGATCCGAACGTCGCCGTTGTCCTCGTCCAAGCGGCCGTGGCACCCGGCTCCCCCATCGGTTCCCGATTCGATGTCTTCGTCCGAGCCGTCAACGCCACCAGCCTCGACGGGGGAACTCTGTGGACCACGAAACTCAGAATCGGTGAGGCCCAGGCCTTCGGCGGATCTCAAGCCAAAGACCTCGCCACCGGCAAAGGCCCCGTCTTCATCAATCCGTTCGCGGACGCCGGCGCGGGCGATCAAAGCGTCTCGCGCCAAGGCGGCCGCGTCTTGGACGGCGGACTCGTCACCAATCCGCTCGGCATAGAAATCTCGCTCTATAACGAGAGCCACGCCCTCGCCCGCTCCATTGTCTCTGCCATCAACACCCGCTTCCCCCCACCGCTCTCGGGCGAAGGTGAGACGGCCCGAGGCCGCAAGGCTTCCAGCATCGAACTCACCGTGCCCCCGGACTACCGCAACGATGCCGCGGCCTTTCTCGAACTCGTCCGCCACCTCCGCACCGATCCGCGCAACGGCGAGGAAGCAGCGCGTCAATACGTCGAAGCCCTCAAGACCGATCCCGCCTCCGCCAGCGACCTCGCGTGGAACTTGGAGGCCGTTGGCCGAAAGTCCATCCCGTTCATCCGAACGCTTTATGACTACCCCGACGTCATGCCCCGCCTCGCCGCCCTGCGGGCAGGTGCAAGGCTCGACGACGCTGTCGCCGCCGACCATTTGGCGGAACTGGCCCGCTCGGGCCCCGACGCCGTGCGCTCCGACGCCATCGCCCTGCTTGGCCGATTGGACGGCGGGCCCAAAGTCGATGAGTCGTTGCGTTCCCTCCTCGCCGAGCCATCCCTCCCCATCCGTATCGCCGCCTACGAAGCCCTCGCAGCCCGCGCTGAAAGAACCCAGGAAGCGCGGCTCGCTCGCCTCAACGGCGGTCGCAACAACCCCGGATCCCCCAAACTCTCCCCCACCTACATCGAAGAACTCGCCAAAATGCGCCTCCCAGCAGGCATGATGCAGGGGGTCTCGCGCCAGCCCATCGCGGGCCGCTTCTTCCTCGATGTCGTCGGCGGCGGTGAATCAATGGTCTACATCACCCAACAAGGCACACCCCGCATCGTCCTCTTCGGTGACGATCTCTCCGTCCGCCGCCCCATCACCGTGGCCGCATGGAACGACTCGCTGCTTATCACCGCCGAGTCCACCGACGAAAACCTCCGAATCTACTACCGCCCGGCCGACGGTCGGCCCGGCACCACCCAGACCGTCCCCTCCGATCTGCCGTCCCTCGTGGAAATGCTCGCCCGAAAATCATCTCCATCCGACCCTCGTCCGGGCCTCGGATTCACGTATTCAGAGATCGTCGGTGTCCTTCACGAAATCTCCCGAGCGGGCGGCTTGGCCGCTGGCTTCGCCACCGAGACCGACCGTCTCAAGGCCCAACTGCTAACCGCCATCGAACCCATCGGTGTGCGGGAGCGGCCCGAAACCGCCAGCGAGCGCGAGATCGTCATCTTCCGCCAGCCCGAAGCAACAGCACCAACCCTCCGGCAGTCGCCAGAAACTGTGGACAAACCGTCAATTGTGCCGATTGCGCCACCTGTCAACGAAAAGAAGAAGTAGCCCGCCCCGCCGGAACTTCATCAAAAACGGAGATTGACCCTCCACCGCAAAGACGGCTACCACCATCGCTAGTGGTCCGAGCGGGTATAGTGCGCAATCTGGACCCCGCCGTGCCCTTTTCGTCTCGCGGCGGGTTCGTAGGCAGGATGCTCGCCCGGCCCCACCCGCCGGGACCACGCGACAGGAGGTTGCGATTTCATGCGGCTTGTACGGCTCACGCTCAACGGCTTCAAAAGTTTCGCAGACCGCACCGAGTTCACCTTCGATCACCCGATCATCGGGGTCGTCGGTCCCAACGGCTGCGGCAAAAGCAACATCGTTGACGCCATCAAGTGGGTCCTCGGCGAACGCTCCAGCAAAAGCCTCCGCGGCACCGAGATGATCGACGTCATCTTCGCCGGCTCGGCCTCCCGCAAGCCGCTCGGCATGGCCAGCGTCTCCCTCACCTTCGATAACCCCATCCTCGAAGCCGCTTCCGTTCTGCGCTCCAGGCCCGCCGCAACCTCGCCCGCCATCGACCCCGACACCGATGCTGCCGATCTCTCACCGGTCGCGACCCTCACCCAACGCGACCCCGAAGAATCGGACATCATCACTCGAGGCTCCGTCCGCCGAGGCCTCCCCGTCGACGCCGATGTCGTCGAAGTCGAACGCCGCCTCTATCGCGACGGTACCAGCAAGTACGTCATCAACGGCCGCACCGCCCGCCTCCGCGATATCCGCGAGTTGTTCCTCGATACCGGCATCGGGGCCGACGCCTACTCCATCATCGAGCAGGGCAAGGTTGATGCCATGCTCCTGGCAAGCCCCATGGAGCGACGAACCATCTTCGAGGAAGCCGCGGGCATCGCGAAATACAAGCAAAGACGCATCGAAAGCCAGCGAAAACTCGACAAGGCCGAGACGAATCTCAAGAGCACGCGCGAAGAACTGGAAAGCACCGACCGCCGCCTGAAACTCGTCCGGGGTCAGGCCGTAAAGGCCCGCCGATTCAAGGAACTTGATGAAAGCCTCCGGACCTGCCGCTTGGCCCTCGCCTTCGAGCAATACGACGACCTCCGCCGCCGCCTCGAAGGCCTGACCTCGCGCCAGGCCGACTTGGGCGGCGTCCGCGACCAAGCCGTCACCGCACTCGCCGAACTCGAATCGGCACGCCAGTCCGCCGAACTCGAACGCCAGGAGCGCGTTTCCGATCACAAGACCATCGAGCAAGAACGCCTTTCGGCCATGCACCTCGCGCAGCAGGCCACCCAGCGCAAGGCCATGCTCGAGCGCGCCATCGAAGAAGCGGTCCGTCAGGCCGGCAGCGACCGAACCCGACGCAACGACCTGCAAGAGCGGGCCGGAACCACCGAAACCGCGATCGTCGAGCAACGCGAGACTCTCGCGGGCTTGGCGGAACAGTTGTCGGAGGCGGAACGCGCACTCACCGCCGCCGCCACCGAACGCGCGGGCGTCCTCGATGGCCTCAACGAACGCCGGCAAGCAGCGTCCCAGAAGGTCGCCTCCGCCAACCGCATCGAGCGCGAACGAATCGGATTGGTCGCCTCCGCCCAAGCAGATGTCCGCCGCGCTGAAGGCGTCAAGGAACAGGTTGATCGCCTCACCGTCAAGGCTTCCCGAATCGCAGATGAACGAAAGGCCCTCGCCGAAGGCGCCGAACAGACAAAGTCCGCACTCTCCGAGAGCGCCGACACCGTGGCACGATTGGAGGCCGCAGTCGCAGCGCTCGAAACCCGGCTCGCGTCCTTGGGGGCCGATCGATCCGATCGCTCATCACGGGCCGCAAACCTGGAGCAGGAACTGGCGCGGCTCGACAGCCGCCGGGCCACCCTCCAGGAAATGGCCGACAACCGCGCGGGCTTCGCCGAAGCCGTCCGCGATGTGCTCGAACGCCGAGCCGCCGGCAAGGGCTTCGCCAAGGTCCTTGCGCCCCTTGCCGACCTCATCGTCGCCACACCCAACGCCGACGTCGCGGCAGCCATCGAACTCGCCTTGGGCGACGAACTCCAATCGCTGGTAGTCCCCTCGCTCGCCGACTTGCCAGACGACGCCGAACGCCGTTCCATGAAGGGCCGCATCACCTTCCTGCCGCTCGCAGCCCCGGCCGCGCACCAATCCCCCGATCCCGCATCACCGAACCCCCTTGATTCCTTCGCCATCAACGACCCCACCTCGCGCGTGGTGCGTTTGCGAACCATGGTCTCCGCCCGGACCGAGGGCCGCGAAGCAAACAGCGTTGCCGATGCCGTGACACGCGGCGTCGAGGGCCTCTTGGACCGGCTGCTGCACCGCACGCTCTTGGTCGACGACATCGATGCCGCCGTCATGCTTCTCGCGGGGCCTCTCGCCGACGCCCCGGGCGGAAGCGTCCCTTGGCGCTGCGTCACACGCAAGGGCGAGATCGTCGATCAGGCCCTCCGCATCACCATCGGTCCGGCTGGCAGCATCGAGGATTCGACGGGCTTGCTGCGCCAGCGGGCGGAACTCGAATCACTCGGCCGCCAAGTGACCGGCCTCGCGGTGCGGCTGAACGCTGAACGCGAAGCCCTCCGATCGGTGGACGCCGAGGCCGCGGGCCTCACAACCGAGGCTGGCTCGCAACGTTCACAGTTGGCCCAGCGTCAGCGCCAGGCCTTCGGCGAACAAAGCCGCCTCGAACGCCTCGCCGCCGACGCCGCACGCCTCGACCGCGAACGCGCAGCGATCGATCAGGAACTCACGCAGAACCAGGCCCGTCTCGACAAACTCGACCACGACCGCACCGAGACCGAGCAAAAGGCCGAAAGCCTCAAACGGCTCTACGACGACGAAGCCGCGGCTGGCGCAGCCCTCGAAGCCGAGTGCCGGAGCGGCCAGGCCCGGGCCGATGCCATCAACGAACTCGTCACGACCGCCAAAGTCGCCGTGAGCAAATTGAGCGAGCAATCGGGCGCTGCGAGGCGCGAGGTGGCTCGCCTCGAAAGCACCCGCGACGACATCGCCCGCCAGTCCCGCGATGCGGCCGCCGCCGTCGAGCGGCTGGAAGCCCGCATCGCGGAACACCGCACTCAGATCAACGACGCCACCGCCTCGGCCGACCACGCGGGGGCTGAGGGGACGCGGCTGACCGGCGTGGTGGCCGCGGCCGCCGTGGTTGTCGCCGAAGTCGCCGCTCGCTGCGACGAACTCGGGGCCACGCTGCACGCCGCTCGCAAGCGCGCGGGCGAACTCGACCGCGATTGGCACGCCCTCGAAGTTGCCCGCCGCGAGGTCGAGGTGAAGCGAGAAACGCTCGAGGAACGCACGCAGCAGGATCTCACGCTCGACCTGCCGCTCGAGTACCCCGAGTATCGCGCCATGATGGCCGACGGCAACGTCGAACGCATCGACGTGGCGGTAACGACCGCCGAGATCGATGCGCTCCGCGATGCGGTCCGCAAACTCGGCAGCGTGAACCTCGATTCCATCACCGAAGAGACCTTGCTCGCCGAACGCAACGAGGAGTTGGTGCGGCAGGTGGCCGACTTGGATGCCGCGCGGGTGCAACTGACGGATCTCATCACCCGGCTCAACGAGGTGAGCCGCGAGCGGTTCGCCGAGGTGTTCACACGGATCCAGGAAAACTTCGGGAGCCAGGACGGCATGTTCCGCAAGTTGTTCGGCGGCGGCAAGGCCGAGGTGCGATTGATGCCGCTGATGAAGGAGGTCGAGAACCCCGACGGCACGATCACGAAGATCGAGACCGACGAAACCGACCTCTTGGAGTCGGGTATCGAGGTGATCGCCAAGCCCCCCGGCAAGGAACCCCGCTCCATCAGCCAGTTGTCGGGCGGCGAGAAGACGCTGACGGCCGTCGGGCTCCTGATGTCGATCTTCCGTAGCAAGCCGAGTTGCTTCTGCATCCTCGACGAAGTCGATGCGGCCCTGGACGAGGGGAACGTGGCCCGCTTCAACCACGCCATCCGGCAGTTTACTGACCTTTCCAGTTTCATCGTCATCACGCACAACAAGCGCACGATGCAGAACACCGACCGTCTGTACGGCGTCACGATGCAGGAGCGGGGCGTCAGCACCCGCGTCAGCGTCCGCTTTGAGGACGTCGGCAAGAACGGGGAGATCAGGCAAACACCCGCCGCGCTCGGCGAGGCACCGATCATCGAGGTTGTCCCCCTCAAGATGCCCGTCTCCACCACCGCCGATTGACCCCCCGGCCCATCAGCGCCCGTGCTTCTCCGCGTACTCGACCTCGGCCAGGATTTTCATCATGTACGCCTGGAAGTCGTCGTGCAGGATCTTCATGGTGCCCGAGTTCATCATGCTCTGGAACGACTTTTCACGGGCGATGTCCCGCATGCGGTGGTCCCAACTACGGAAATAGTCTTTGGGCAACTGCTTCTGGTGGTAACTGAACCAGACGATCTCGAAGACCGAGAGTTGCATGAGGTTGAAGAAGTACTCGCGGATTTCGTCGTCGGTGTGCAGGCTTTTGACGTCGTGCCGATAGACGTGGGCCAGGCTGGGGTTGTCCACCCGCATCCGCCGCAACTGCATCTGCATTTCCACAAGTTTCGTGAAGTTGGCGACGTGGGCCGCCTTGCGGTGGTGCCGGAACTGAACTGCTGCGAAAATGAACCCCCCGGCGATCGCCAGCGAGGAGATCGATTGAAGCACAAGGGCGACGTGCGCGGCCTGCATGAAAGACTGTAGTTCAATTTCCCAACGACCGGGTACAATCGTCACCGCGGGCACCCACGGTTCCCGTAAAAGGATGTCGCCGATGAACCAAGTCGCCCTCGCCGATCGTGGAAGCACCACCCCGCTTGACAGCAATTGCCGGAGGGGCCTGTCCCGGGTCGGGTCGTCCCTGCTGGTGGCCCTCAACGGCGTTTTATGGATGCTTGTGCTTGGGGTGCAGGTCGGCCTCGGGCCCAAGTTCGAGCAGATATTTACTGACTTTGGGGTTGCCCTTTCCGGTCTGACACAGGCCGCCATCGTCGGTTCGCGTTGGCTTCGCGGCACCAACCCCGGCCAGTTGTTCCCCCTCTGGCCGCTTGCGGGCGTTGGCATTTCGCTGATCCTCGCCGGGTGCCACGTCGCGAGCCGCCGCAACAGGTTCGCCACCGTCGTCTTGGCGCTGCTCGCCGTGGTCGGGTTCCTCACGTTCACACTGCTGGTGGTCGCCTATCACCATCCGTTGCAAACGATGATCCAGTCCCTTCAAGGCGGTGCCTGACCCGCGCAGCAGTTGGCTACTTACCGATACAGAAGGTCGCGAAGACCCGGCCCAGGATGTCGTCGGGCGACATGCGGCCGCCGAGTTCTTCGCACGCATCCAAGGCCGATCGCAGTTCGCCCGCCGCCAACTCGGGGCTGTTCCAGCGGGCACGATTAGCCTCGGTTTGGGCGAGGGTGATGGCTGCATCGAGGTGGTGGAGTGAGGTCGCCGCGGCTCGGCGCTGACGGGGCACGACGATGGCGGCGGCATCGGGCGGAGCCGAACCGACGGCATCGGCGATGGCCCGTTTGAGGGCGTGCAGGCCGAACCCGTCCAACCCGCACACGGCAAGGGCTTCGGGCGGAGTGTCCGGCGTCGAAGCGGCCCGCGGCGATGGACGATCGGCGAAGGTTCGGACGCGGATCAATCGAGCGGGCATGGTGAAGCCCGCCATCGGTTGGAAGCGGCCCGAGGGATCGCACCACACGGCGACGTCTGCCGCGGAAGCCGCTTCACGGGCTGCTCGCTGGGCGTGTATGCCGACCTCGCCGATGGGCTGGGCGTCGAGGCCGGGCAGGTCTGAGAGCAGCACCGCTCCGGCCAAGGAGACTTCTGCCGAGAGGACCAGTTCCTCTTCGAGGACGTCGCGCGTGGTGCCAGCCACGGGCGAGGCGACGGCGCGGGGACGCCCGAGGAGAGCGTTGAACAGCGTTGATTTGCCCGCGTTGGGTTCACCCAAGAGGACGACGCGCGGCAGACCACGGTCGGCGAGGGCCGACGCCGGCGCCGCGATCGCGGTTCGGATTCGTGTGGCGAGCGTGGTCGCCCTCGCGACGAACCGATCGGGCGTGATGGCCACGACGTCTTCGGCATCGGTGAAGTCGATTCCGGCTTCCGTCAGTGCCAGGAGGTTGGCGATTTCGTCGGCCCAGCGGCGGAACTCGGCCCCGGCCTCGCCCGAGAGGAGCCGGGTTGCGGCCGCGAGGTGCGAAGTGTGCGTCGCGCCGATGAGGGCGGCGATGCCCTCGGCTTCTTCGATCTTGAGCCGCCCATTGAGGAAGGCGCGGGCCGAGAACTCACCGGGTTGGGCATGGCGAACGCCCGCGATGGCGGCGAGCGTTCCAACGATGGCCTCCGTGATGAACGGGTGGTTGACCACGAGGAGTTCGACGGTGTCCTCGCCGGTGAAGGAGCGTGGAGATGCGAAGAACGAAGCGAGCGCGGGGAGGGTGCCGGCTTCGAGTTGCAGACGGACGGAGCGGAGGCCGTCGCGGGTCGGGGGCGGGTGAGCGCCGAGTTTGGCTGCGGCGTGAAAGGCGATGGGTCCGGAGAGCCGGATGAGGGCGCGGAGGGAACGGCCGCGGGCGGAGGAGACGGCGACGATGGTGTCGGCGGGGCGCACCCTTTGGGCTGATCCTTACTTCTTCTTTTTGTGGGCTTGCCGGCCCTTTTCGACCGCCTCACGCTGCTTCTGTTCGGCCAGGGCCTGCATCCGGGCCATGAAGCCACCGGGCTTGAGAGAGGGCTTGCCTGCTCGGGGGTTCGGACCATCGCCGGGCTTGGGCGGGGGGTTCAGGAGTTCGGTCTTGGTGATATGGCTGCGGATCCATCGCGATTCGAAGATGCCCAGAGTGCTATTGGCAATGAAGTAGAGGGCCAGGCCTGAGGGGGCGTTGTACATGAAGATGGGGAACATGAAAACGGTCATCCACTTGATCATCTTCTGCTGCATTTCCTGCTCGGGCGTCAGGGTGGCGGCGGTGGGCGGCGTGAGATACTTCTGCTGGATGAAGAACACGACGCCCAAGATGATGGGGAGGATGTTGAAGGACGTGAGCGGACCGAGCAGCGGGATTTCCCAAGGCTTGGTGGTGTTTTCCGCGAAGAACCAGAAGCGGTCGGGCTCGGCCAAGTCGCCCAAGAACCACCAGAAGGGTGACGATTGGGGTTGGATGTTCTGGAACAACCCGAAGAAGGCGTGCTCGTGTCGGAGTTCCACGGCGAAGTAGAGCACCGCGTAGAGCGCGATCCAGACGGGGGTTTGGAGGAACATGGGGAGGCAGCCCAACATGCCGGCGGGGCTGATGCCCTCCTCACGCCACAACTTCGCGGTTTCTTCCTGCAGTTTCTTCGGATCGCCGCTGTACTTTTCCTGCAACTGCTTCTGCTTGGGTCCGACGGCCTGCATTTGCTTGCCGAATTTTTGCATGCGGATCTGCGACCACCGTGTGACCGGGTGGAGGCAGGTTCGGACGATCACGACCAGGAAGATGATGGCGAGGGCCCAGTCGCGGAAGACGTAGTCGTGGAGGATGTGGAGCAGGCCCAGGAGCGTTTGCGTGAGCGCGCCGAAGGTGCACCATCCGCACATGCCGCCAAAGTTGTAGACGACAAGTTCGTGGAGGTTGAGCCCGGCCAGAAGAGGCTCGGACCGGATGAGCCGGCGGTCCATCGGTCCGGCGAAGACGCCCATCGACAGATCGGTGGCCGCGCCCGGGGCGATGGTCGCGGGTTTGCTGGTGATGATTATGGAGGCGTGCTCGAAACCTGGGACCGAACCCGGGGGGACGATGGCGGAGAGGGTGTCGACCCAACCCAGCGATTTGTCGGGTGCCTTGAGTGTGACGTCGTAGAGCGAGTGGACGGCGACACCAAAGTAGCGGTTCGTGACGCCGGACCAGACAAGCGTCTGGGCTTCCATGGACGACTCAACGGTGGGCCACACCTGCTTCTCGATTCCCCACGCAGCAGCCTTGCCGGTGACGCCCGGATGATCGAGTTCGTGGTCGCCGCTGACCACCGTGATGCGGGACGGATCCTTGGACGGATCGAGGAGGTATCCGAAGCGCATCTTGCGTTTATCGCCGCCATAACTCTTGGCGTCTTGGTGGAGTTCGGTGGGTCCGAACTGCTTCCAGATGACGGTGAGGGGTCGGCCGCTCTGGTTCTCGATGCGCTGGAACAAGGAGATGTCGTAGGACCCGGGGAGTATGGAATACGTGCGGGAAAGACGCAAGACGGGATTGCCATCGCCATCGATGATGAAGGCCTCAAACTCGCCGGGCTTGCCGCTAGGTACGTTGCGCCAGACTCGCTCCTCGGCAACCGGTGCCGCGCGGACGTTGAGCCAAGTCAGCGTGGCGTTCTCTCCATCGGCCACACCAACTTGGAAGGCTGAAAACGGGATCTGCAGCCCACCGCCCGGAGCCTGATAGGCCAGTTGCGCGGCGACATGGTTGACATCTTTAATGGTGTCGAAGTGGTTGGCGAGTTCCAGGCGATCAAGGCCGGCCCCGACATCGGAAAAGTCGAGGAGTTGCTTTTCGGGGCCGTCCTTGGCACGGCTCCCCAAGATGCCGGGGTCGCCCGATTCGGCGGCCGAGAAGTATCGCACTTGGAACGCACCGACGGCTGCGGCGGGGGTGCCCGGAGCAGCCGACGGGGTTCCGGTTGGGGCGGGTTGGGCCGGATCGGCGGGGGTGATGGTTGTTGGCGTTGCCGCGGCTGTCGGGAGAGCCGGTGTGGCGGGGTCGGCCGGTGTAATTGGGGGTGTGTTGGCGGGAGAATTCGTTGCTGTTTGCGGATCGGTGGGTGCCGGGGTTTTGTTCCCGGTGCGGACGAACACCAGGATTGAAAACCCGACGGCCACAACCGTGAGGACGGTTGGGATGAAGATCCGCAGGAAGTGATTCTTGGGTTGAGGCATGGAGAGGAAGGGTCCTGGGGAGCGATGGAAAGCCGCCGCGGACTCGCCGGGGAGGCGAGATGTGGCGCGGGGCCGCAACGATAGCGTTGCCGGGTGGGCAGACGGGCGGGGAGGTGCGCGCGAAAGCGCCGCCGGGCGGTCGGCGGAGGTACGCGGGGGAAGCAGAGGTTGAGCGGAGGGAGGGGAGAAGAGGGGAGTCCTCGGTCCTCGGTGCGAAGACCGAAGACCGAAGACCGGAGTCCTGGAGTCCTGGAGTCCTGACGTTGACGTCAGGCGGCTTTTTCCAGCCGCGAGTGCGGCGCCTCCGGGGATTGGGGG
>Ga0105049_10007906_pt1 | contig 12322 bp, 10 predicted proteins | sample MAT06_FD_78087 | JGI IMG/M metagenome (GOLD analysis project Ga0105049, IMG submission 78087) | Freshwater microbial communities from Lake Fryxell liftoff mats and glacier meltwater in Antarctica - MAT-06 | ecosystem: Environmental > Aquatic > Freshwater > Ice > Liftoff microbial mat | place...
AGATTAACACAAATTAAATTATCAGTTTATTTTGATCGTTACTTAAATTGCGCAATTTTCAATTCGAATAATTCGAATAATTCGAATAATTCGTGATAATTTGTGAAATCCGCGGCGGCGGAGTGGTTAGCTTTTCACTTAAAATAATCGAACTAAGAAATTAGTTATCTTTCCTTTTTCTTTAATTCATTAATCTCCTTCGTAATCTCAAACACCTCCAGCATCTGCTCCGGATTCCTTTTCATTTCATTTCTCTTCTCTTCAAGTTCACGCAGTTTAAACTTTTTCATAATATCTTTTGCATACTTCAGATTAAATTTCGGTGATACAGAGCCATGCAAAATATTATCACGTGAGCTAACTTCCAATTCGCTTATTTCATGCAGATTCATTGATGCTTTTGTCACGATGATTCTTTCTTCATCAGTCTCAAGATCATTTAAAGTCTTGGTTAAATCTATTTTACCAAAATTTATAAATTCATCGAGAAAATATTCTGTGATTTTTAAAACAGTTTTATTCTTCAGAAAATCAGTCTCAAGATTATTTTCTATATAAGAAACTACTTCTTCATTTCCGTTAATAAATAGTTCGAGTAACTCTATTTCAATAGTAAGGTTATCTTCCACTCTTTTAGATTCTGTATCTTTGATATTTTTTCTCTCGGGAATTACAAGTGATGACTTCGGAAAACTCTTTACTTTATTTTCTTTCACTACTTTCTCAAGCTCATCTCTTAAATCTGAATCATAAAGCGAATATGTCCTTGCAATTTCTTTTATGTAAAATGCTCTTTTTATTTTGTCCGGAACTTTCCCGATATAGCTTATAATCTCTTTTATAAATTCACTCTTATCATTTACCGATTCTGTCTTTCCCGCTTTTTCATAAAGTTCGGATATAAATTCTATTACCGTTTTTTTATTTGTTAAATATTTTTCGAATTCTTCTTTGCCGTTTTTATTTATAAAACTATCCGGGTCTTCACCTTCAGGAAGACTAATTACATTAAGCTCAAGACCTGCCTCAAGTATCATCTCAATTCCCCTTTTAGCTGCCTTCACTCCCGCAAAGTCCGAGTCAAATAATATATAAATGTTTTTTGTGTATCGTGAAATTAATTTAATCTGATCTTCAGACAATGCCGTACCGCTTGAAGCAACAACATTTTCAATTCCGAATTTACTCAGTGCTATCAAATCCATATAACCTTCCACTAAAATCACATAATCATGAAACCGGATTTTATCTTTTGCAAAATTAAGTCCGTAAAGAATTTTACTTTTACTGTAAATTTTCGATTCGGGTGAATTTATATATTTTCCGCCGAGATCTTCTTCGTATAATTTTCTGCCGCCGAAACCCACAACTTTATTACTCTCATTTAATATCGGAAACATCAGTCTGCCTCTGAATCTGTCATAAAGTTTGCCCGGGTCTTTCTCACTTCGCAGTATAAGTCCTGCTTTCTCGATATCCTCATTCTTAAAAATATCTTCTTCAACAAAATGAGTCATCAGACTTTCCCAGTTATTATTAGAGTAACCGATTCCGAATTTTGTGATTAAATTTTTATCAATCTTTCTTCTGTCTAAATAGTTATAAATGAAATCTTTCTCATTTCCGGAAAGATTAAGAAGATTACGCGAATAATATTTCGCAGCAGATTTATTTATTTCAAATAGTTTCGAGATTTCATTTGACTGATCGGGCTCTGAAGAATTTTTCTTCAGTTCAATTCCCGCACGCTCAGCAAGTTTCTCCGCAGCTTCGATAAAAGTAATTTTTTCATAATTCTGCACAAACGTATATACATTACCGCTTGCCTTACATGAGAAGCAGTGATATACCTGTTTTTGCTGTGTGATATGAAGTGAAGGATTTTTATCCGGATGAAACGGACATACTGCAAGAAAAGATTTACCTCTTTTTTTTACATCAATATATCCGGCTATAACATCTACAATATCATTTGCCTGTGCAATCTCTTCAAACTTTTCATTTGCAATTTTCATAAGACAAAATAATTATTTAAAAATTAATAATCGTATGAAAATTTTTATGTTTGATTTATATTAATACAGTACAGTTCAAAATAAAATATATTTCTAATTTTTTAATTCGGCAAATTTCAAACTTTTTTTATTAATATAAAAACATCTACAAGTATAAAATTATAAAAATTAAATCAAAAAAATTACAACTGATTCACAGATATTCTCATTTTTCATTGCAAAAATTGATGAATTTTTAAAATCTGCCCGCCTTGCCAAAGCAAAGCGAGGCGGGTGAATCTGTGGTGAAAAAATATTTTTTGATTAAACGTTTTGGGTGGAAGTGGATTTATAGTAATATCATTTTTTATGACATAAATACAAATTTGCTTCAATCATCGATATTTTAAAACTATTAAATCCCCCTGTTATATCGTATTCCAAAAAACACAAATTACAATCTTTAATTTTTTCGTATAATTTCTTAGGTTATATAAATGGATAGATTAAAACTTATAAAACCGACGATTATACTTGAAAGTGAATATAATCAAATGCTTGAAGAATGGCATTCGACAGGTGAGCAGTTAGTTCCGTTTGTTTTAAAATATGACACAAAAGATTTTAAAAAATTTATTGAACAAATAATTGGATTTGAAAAAGGAATTGATATTCCCGAAAGTTTTGTACCACATTCGACATTCTGGTTAATAAATATTGAAAATAAAATTCTCGGAGTTGTAAATATTCGTCACAGATTAAACGACAATTTATTGAAAGAAGGCGGACACATTGGATATGGAATCAGACCTTTGGAAAGAAGGAAAGGTTATGCGACTAAAATACTTGAACTTGCTTTGATTGAAATAAAAAAAATGGGAATTACAAAAGTATTAGTTACATGTGATGAAGACAATATCGGTTCAGAGAAAACCATTTTAAAAAATAAAGGAAAATTTTACAAAAAAAATTTCGTTGAAAATGAAGCTAAACTCAGTTTCCGGATAGAAATATAATACGATATCTGAAATTTGATTTCGAAAGAAATCACTTATACTAAACCGTTTGATGATGTTGAAATACATGTTGAAATAGAAGGGAGTTTATTATCAAAAATTTTAACAATTGTTTAATTTAACTTTTGTATATTTGCAGTAAATAAATCATGTAAATCCTCTCAAATTATTTTAAAAATATTTTTTAAATTTAAACAAAAATTAAAATGAAAAATTTAATATTAATTTTAGTTTCAATATTTATATTTTCATCTGTCACATCTGCTCAATGGATTTCAATTGATTCGGTCCGGACACAGGATGCTAACGGAGTTTCTTTACTTTTAGGACAGACTGTAACTACACGCGGAGTTGTTACAACTAAAAGAGAATTAGGAGCAAGTATCGTTTATTTTCAGACAAGAACTGCCGGCTTAGTTGCGTTCGATGCACCTTTTGCTGCCGGTGTGAAAAGAGGGGACAGCATAGAAGTAACCGGGGTAGTTATACAGTTCAATGGACTTACGGAATTAAGTCCGGTGACTTCATTTACAATTTTAGACTCAGGAAAGATTGTAGATCCAATTACAGTAACCTGTACACAGGTCAAGGCAAGCGGTGAAACCTATGAAGGAAGACTCATAAAAATTCTTAATGTAACAGCGGTTCGTTCAACTGCCGGAGCAAATGTAACTACTTGGACAGTTTCAGGATCAGGTACAAATTACAGAATTTTTTCAGGTGGTGATTCCTGTGATATAAGGATTTATGCATCAACAAATGTCGCTAATCAGCCAATACCATCTTTTCCTTTTAATGTTGTAACTTTAACAAGTCAGTTCAGATCATCAGCACCTTTTACCTCCGGTTATCAGATTATTCCGAGAGATTCAGCCGATTTCAGTATTGTTACAAAAATAAATTCTTTTTCAAATACTGAACCACAGGAATTTATTTTAAATCAGAATTATCCAAATCCGTTTAATCCGACAACTCAATTGGAATTTACCTGCCCGCCGGCAAGGCAGGGAATTTCGGAATTGGGATTTGTAACTTTAAAAGTTTATGATTTACTTGGTAATGAAGTTGCAACTTTAGTTAATGAGAATAAACCTGCTGGAAGTTATGTAGTAAACTTTAATGGAGAGGGTCTGTCAAGCGGTGTATATTTTTATTCTTTGTTTGTTGGAAGCAACAGAGTTGATACAAAGAAAATGTTTTTACTGAAATAAATTTATAATATTAATGACTTTGGCTGACCTCTAAGTTATAGAAAGGTCAGCTTGAGTTATTTAATTAAAATCAAAAGTTTAATAAAATAAACATAGCCCCGTAAATTTTCTCCAATGCCTTCAAATCTTTTAAGAATCCTGCGAACAGTTAAAAACTAATTCATCTGTAAAACTTTTCATTAACTATTATAATTAAAACAAGCATATTTACATAATTATGCCGGCTAAAATCAAAATTGACTTTTTAAACAATTTCTAAAAAAGTATTTTTCATTAAGAAATTATTATATTTTAGTTAACAAAATGTTGAAAGCCGATTTACACACACATACAAATTATTCCGATGGAAATTTTACACCGCATCAGCTGATTGATCTTGCTTTGAAGGCAGGTTTATCTGTCATCAGCATTACTGATCACGATAACGTCAACGGCTTAAATGAAGCTGTAAATTACGGAAATGATAAAGGTTTGCAGATAATTCCGGGTGTTGAAATAAGCGCTGATCTGAACGGTCAGGAAATTCATATTCTCGGATATTTTATAGATTATAATAATAATAAATTTCTTGAATTTCTTTCATCATTAAGACAAAACAGAATTCTGAGAAATGAAAAAATTGTAGAAAAGTTAAATGAACTTGGAAGTAAAATTAATTTTGAATCTATAATGGGAAAAGTCAGTGCAGATACTTCTATCGGTCGTCCGCATATTGCGATGGAGCTTAATGAAGAAGGTTTTGTCAGCTCATATTATGATGCTTTTATAAAATATATAGGAGACGGTAAACCTGCATTTATCAAAAAACCAAATCCGTCTTCAGTCGATGTTATTAAAATGATTTCAGATGTCGGCGGACTTTCATTCATTGCTCATCCGGGCAGAATTGTTAGAGATAAACTTCTTCTTGAATTAATCGGACAGGGTTTGGACGGAATTGAAATTATTCATCCTTCTCATTCTAAAGACGATATTAAATATTACAGCACAGTTGCAGCCGAGCATTTTTTACTTACAAGCGGCGGTTCAGATTTTCACGGCGGAATTAAAAATGATCAGAGAAACTTCGGAAATTTTTGTATCTCAATGAATGAAATTATTAATATGAAGAGAAGATTGTTCATTTAAAATAAAAATGTATTTCAAATGAAATGAATTTCTTAAGTTATATTTTTTAATATTTCCAATCTGCCAACTTAATCTAATTAAATTTATTTATAGTATGCTAAAGAAAACAAGCGGTGATTTAAATATTGATTTGAATATTGATTTGAATATAGATTTGAATTTTAAAGATTCTAAAATTGCAATTATCATAAGTAAGTTCAATGAGCCAATCGTAGAAAATCTTCTCACCGGAGCAATCACTGCACTTGAAAATAACGGTATCGCTGAAAGCAATCTCGAAGTTATTTATGTTCCCGGCGCATTTGAAATTCCAATTGTTTTTAAAAAGCTGAGCAGACAGAATATTCAAAGACATAAATTTGATGGAATTATTACAATCGGCTGCGTTATCAAAGGCGATACAGCTCATTTCGAATACATCTGCAGCAGTGTTTCTGACAGCATTAATAAAATTTCTTATGAATATCAAATACCTGTTGGCTTCTGCGTGCTTACGTGTTATACTCCTCTGCAGGCTTATGAAAGAAGCGGTATTCCACCGAATTCGGAAAACAATAAAGGTTTTGAATCTGCAATTGCTCTTTTGGAAATGATAAGTTTAATGAAAAAAATATAAATTTATTCTCACCTTTTACAATTTCACAATTAAATAAAATTGAATAAAATTAAATTCACAAATTACGAAAAGTGTATTGATTATCTTTTCAATCTTGAAAGAAGAGGTATAAAATATAATCTTAAAAATATCACATCTCTTTTAAAAACTTTAAATAATCCGGAAAGAAATTTTAAGTCTGTACACATTGCCGGCACGAACGGTAAAGGTTCTGTCAGCTCAATTATAAATTCTGTTTTAATTGAAAAAGGATTTAAGACAGGACTTTATACTTCGCCGCATATAAAAGATTTTCGTGAAAGAATTTTAATTAACGGAAGTATGATTTCAAAGAAGTTTATTCTGGATTTTGTAAATAAACTTTCCGGTGAAATTGAAAAAATCAAACCGAGTTTCTTTGAAGTGACAACTGCTTTGGCGTTTGAGTATTTCAGTTTCAGAAAAGTTAAATATGCAGTTATCGAAACGGGACTTGGAGGACGACTTGATTCTACAAATGTTCTAATGCCTGTCGTCTCAGTAATAACCTCTATCGGCATTGATCATACAGAGTTTCTTGGAAATACAATAAAAAGTATTTCAACCGAGAAAGCAGGAATTATCAAAACGAATGTTCCTGTTGTTTCCGGAAAAGTTACAGATGAATCAGGTAAAGTTTTTAAAAATATTGCAAAGGAAAAAAATGCCGCACTTTTATTTGCAGATAATAATTACAAAGTAAAAATAATTAATTCCGATGAAAAAGGTTTTAAATTTAATCTGAAGGGAAGTGAAAGAAGTTATGAAAACTTTTACTTTCCTGTTCCCGGTGATTATCAGATAAATAACATTAAAACTTCTGTTACTGCACTTGATATAATTTCAAATAAAGAGAATATAGTTTTTGATAAAATTAATTTTAAAAATGGCTTTAAGAATTTACGTATTAATTCAAATTTATACGGAAGATTCGAACTCATTTCAAAGAATCCGAAAATTGTAATTGATGTTTCGCATAATCTTCAGGGAATTAAAAATATTTCAGAGAATCTCAGGAGTTTCAAATTCAAAAAGCTCATAATTATTTTTGCAATGATGAATGATAAGCAATTCAAAGAAAGTATATCGGAACTTACAAAACTTAACGCTTCAAAAATTATTTTTACAAAACCGGATTATTACAGAGCTGCTGATCCTAAAGTTTTATATAATTCTGTTATGAATAGTAAATCTAAATTTGAGATTAAACAGAATGTAAAAGAAGCATTTGAATTTGCAAAAACAGTTTCAAATAAAAATGATTTGATTTTAGTAACAGGATCATTTTTTTTGGTGAGTGATTTTTTGAAAATAAAAAGTAATATTATTTAAATTTCGGTAAATCTTAATAAATTTATTTACTCGTTTTAAAGTTTTATATTTACATAAGAAAATTGATAAAATAAAAATTAGAATAATGGTAAAGGAGAATAATATTAATCCAATCCAATCCAACCCAATACAATCTAATCCAATCCAATCCAACCCAATACCTTCGACTCAAAAATATTTAATCCTTTTATTTTTGCTAAGTATGTGTACTTATTACTATTTTAGTAATAACGACGCTCCTTTTTTTGGAGGAGATACCACTCAATATTTAGAAGTAGCTCAAGACATTAAAGATTTTAATATTGATAAAATTCATTACAGATCAATTGGATTTCCTATTTTATTGGTTTTAACTGGTTCTGAGGAAATACCAACAAAACTATTTTTTCTTTTATCTTTAATTTTATATTCTGTTTGTATTTTTATAGTTTCTATATTTTTTTTAAAATTAAACTTTAAGTTTTCATTAATTTTATTGATTTGTTTTATATTAGCTTTACCATTTTTTGTACAAAACTGTACGATGGTAATGTCTGAAAATTTTACAACTTTCACTTTAATGTTAGGATTTATTTTTTTTATAAAAGGATTTGTTTTCAGAGGATATTTGAATATGATTTTAGCAAGTATTTTTTGGGGGTTTTCAGCAATAATCAGACCAACATTTCAATTCTTAATTTTACCTATTCTTTGTGTTATATTTCTTTATTATATCTTGTTGGAAAAAAAGAGTATTTATTCATCAATAAAATTTACAATTAAACGTTCATTTCTTTTTTCGATTATATTTCTTTTTATAATTCTTATTAATTGTTCCATTAATCATTTTCTTTTCAACTATTTTGGATTAACACCTTTGTTTGGCATTACATTAAGTACAAGGACAGTTACTTTTGTAGAAGAATTACCGGATAGTTTTAAGAAAGAAAGGGAAATATTAGTCAAATACAGAGATCGTTCTTTAGTAAGAGGTAAAAGCCATTCGGCTTTGGTTTATATTGAAGATGCAATTCCGGAATTAATGGATTCTACTGGTCTCAATTTTGTGCAATTGTCAAAGCACATGGAAAAATTAAATTTATTGTTAATAAAAAAAGCACCTATGAAATATCTTAGATTAGTTGGAATCGCTGGTGTAACTTATTGGTTTCCTTTCGCTACCAATTTAATTGTTCAAAATAAAATCATTGAATATTTAAATATATTAGTTTGGACAATAGTAGTAATTTTATATTTCATACAACTCTTTTTTTTGATAGTCATCATAATTTGTATGATTTTCTCTATCCACTTAATAAGAAATGATTTGAAGTTGTTTCTTTATTCAAATGTAAAATATCTATTCTCACTATTAGTTTTAAATGTCATTGTAATCTATAATTTTTTTGTAACAATTCTCTTAAGCGTAGGAGAACCGCGACACAGATCCCCCACAGATATTTTTATTATTATGTCAATCTTTTTAATTTTTGCTATTTATAAAAAATACAAAGTATTTCTTAAAGCTGATTCTTCAAAATTAAATTAAGTAATATATCTTTTTATTTAAATATATTGATTTAATATTAAAATCATCAGAATTATTCTGACAATATTTTTAAATTAGAAATATTCTATTTAAGATTTGTCCATAATGTAAATAAATATTGTTCATTTTTATAGATTGCTTTTTACTCCCAATAAATTTAGTTTTAATTAAGAGCAATTTATGAAAAGAATATCCCTTGAAGTTTAGTTCCCCAAATCTAAATCTTAAGATTCTTTTTATTAAACTAAAAAAGTTTAGGTTACTTTTTAATTAACTATTTTTTAAATTTAAATAAAAAAATCATGAGAAAATTAATTAGTTTTACTTTCCTTTGTTTTATTTATTTCATTAATCTTAACGCAAATTTGTATTCTCAAACAGCAAGATTTGCAATCATTGCTGATTATGGATTAGATCATACTTATAATATTTCACCATACCTTCAGGATTCTGGAGATTATAAAGTATCAGAACTTGTAAAAGGGTGGCAGACAGACACTAATTATTTTATAATAACAGTAGGAGATAATAATTATCCAAATGGTGAATTAGATGGGATGGATAACAATATTGGGAAATTTTACCATGCCTACATTCGACCTAGAATAACAGGTCTTCACTCATATAGCGGTGGTCCTGGACCTAATGTTAACCATAATAGGTTTTTCCCCGCAATGGGAAATCACGAATTTTATAACCATATAGGTGGTGGTGGAGATCCATGTAATACTTTAGGATGTCCATATTACATGTATTTTCCTATTTCTGTTTTCAAGAATGCAGGGCCAGGTGAAGAAAGATACTATGATTATCTTCAAGGTAATATTCGTTTTTTCGTAATAAATTCTGGCTTAGGGGATTCGTATTGTCCAACATGTGAACCTGATGGATTAGATAGTAACTCAAATCAGGCAATATGGCTTCGAAACGGCTTAGATACATCAACCGCAAGATGGAATATTGTATATTTTCATCATCCACCATATTTTTCATCTGATTTAAATGTTTTGGATGAATTATCAATGTTTAGATGGCCTTTTAAAAGATGGGGAGCGGACATTGTTTTTAACGCACACGATCATAATTATGAGAGAATTAACATTGATGATTTTACATATATCATAAATGGATTAGGAGGGGTAAGGGTTGTGGGCGATACCGTGAATCATTCTCCACGTCCTGGAAGTAACGTCTTGTTAAATGGTGAAGTAGGATATGTAGCAAAATATGGAGCTATTTTAGCAGAGTCATATAGTGATAGCATTGTTTTTAAGTTTATAAATATTAACAATCAGGTTATTGATAAATATAGATTACCCACAGCCGCACTTAAATTAAATATACTAATCGAGGGTTTCTATAATTCTTCATTAGATACTTTAAATAGAGATACTGTAAGAGCTTATTTAAGGAATAGTACAAGCCCTTATGCGATTGTGGAACAGTCAAAAGGATACCTTGACACTGCTGGAAGTGCAATATTTGATTTTCCAAATTCAGCGAATAGTACAAATTACTATTTAGTAGTTAAACATAGAAACTCAATTGAAACTTGGAGTGCTAATACAATAAGTTTTAATTCTTATTACAAAACATATAATTTTACTACTGCTAATAGTCAAGCTTATGGTAATAATATGGTACAGAAAGGATCTAAATGGTGTATTATAAGTGGTGATGTAAACCAAGATAATATCATAGATGCTGCAGATATTTCTTTGGTTGACGGAGATGCTACCAATTCTTTGACAGGTTATGTATCAACCGATGTTACTGGTGATAAAATTGTAGATGGATCTGATATTACAATAGTCGATAACAATTCTAATAATAATATTAGTGTAATTAGTCCATAGTTTTTATTCATCACTTAGAAATAATAATTTTCATTTATAATATTATAGAAAACCCTGTCTGAAATAATTTATTATGATAGGGTTTTTTATTTTCATGTAAAATAAAATTTAAGAACTTTTTAAAAAAGTTTTAAGAAAACATTAAATTTATTTTTGCTAATCCGGTAAATCTTAATAAATTTATTTACTCAATTTAAAGTTTTATATTTACACATGAAAATTGACGACATAAAAACAATAGGAATTATCGGCTCAGGCACAATGGGACGCGGGATTGCAATCTCAGCTTCACTTAACGGATATAAGACAATTCTTTTTGATATCAATGAAACTGCAATTAAAAATTCGGAAAACATAATCAGTAAAGATCTTTCAAAGTCTGTTGAGAAGAAAAAGATTTCCGAAGAAAAGAAATCTGACGCATTGACAAATATAAAATTCACCTCAGACATGAATGAACTTTCAGTATGTGAATTTGTGATTGAAGCTGCTTTGGAAGATTTAAAAATTAAAGAAGATATTTTTTCCCGGCTCGATAATATTTGCAATAAAGAGACTATACTTTCTACAAATACTTCATCACTTTCGATAACCACTATTTCTACTTTTGTAAAAAATAATCGTGAACGTGTAATCGGAATGCATTTTTTTAATCCGGCAAATATTATGAAGTTAGTGGAAGTCGTCAAAGGTGATTTTACATACGAGGAAACTGTAAATCTTACAATTGAGCTTTCGAAGAAAATCGGGAAAGTTCCTGTGACTGCAAAAGACACACCTGCGTTTATAGTGAACAGAATTGCGAGACCATTTTACGGAGAGTCATTAAAAATTCTCGGAGAGGGAACATCTGATTTTGAAACTATTGATAAAGTTATGAAAAGTTGCGGAGGATTTGCGATGGGACCATTCGAACTAATGGACTTAATCGGAATTGATATAAATTTTTCCGTGACAAAATCAGTGTATGAAGCCTTCTTTAATGATCCGAAATACAGACCGAGCTTTATTCAGAAAAAAATGGTTGATGCAAATATAATCGGCAGAAAAACAAAAAAAGGATTTTATAATTATGATTAGTCAAAAAACAAAATCAAATAAAATTTCTGAAGCTGATTTAAAACTTGAAGAATTCAAGGTTATACTGAATGCCCGCTCACAAAGGATTACCGGACCGCGACTTGAGATCTTAAGCATTTTAAAGATGAATCATAAGCCGCTGACAATTTCTGAAATTCACGGAAAAGTAAAAAATAATAAAATAGATTTAGCAACTGTTTACAGAACTATAAATTTATTTGCAGAGCTTAACATAGTTTATGAAATTGATTTCAAAGATGAATTTAAAAGATACGAACTTATTTATGACAGACATCATCATCACCATATTGTTTGTAAAAAATGTAAGACTGTAGAAAATGTGGAAACTTGTGTACTCGATGATTTAGAAAAGTTTTTAAATAAAAAAGGTTATACTGATATTTCACATTCATTAGAATTTTTTGGAGTTTGCCAGAAATGCAGAAATTAAACAAAACAAACTTTCTTCACCGGAGCAGATTTCAACTTTTAACTTTCAACTTTTAACTTTCAACTTTTAACTTTCAACTTTTAACTTTCAAC
>Ga0105049_10007910_pt1 | contig 12320 bp, 9 predicted proteins | sample MAT06_FD_78087 | JGI IMG/M metagenome (GOLD analysis project Ga0105049, IMG submission 78087) | Freshwater microbial communities from Lake Fryxell liftoff mats and glacier meltwater in Antarctica - MAT-06 | ecosystem: Environmental > Aquatic > Freshwater > Ice > Liftoff microbial mat | place...
CGAGGGATACGCGTCAATTCGGTTGCGCCGACGTTCGTGGAAACACCGATGACCAAGCCCATGCTGGAGGATCCGGATTTTGCCGCCTTCGTGAAACGGATGATACCGCTCGGCACCATGGCGAACCCGGACGATGTGGCGAACGCGGTGCGGTACCTCTGCGGCCCTGGCGGAAACATGATTACAGGCCACTCCCTGCTGGTGGATGGTGGCTGGACCGCACAATAGGGGCTGACAAGTTAATGCAGGCCGACGGACGAGTTTGGGGATCGTGAGCCTTACCCGGAGGCCTCTTTCCAGGCCCCGTGGGCGGGGCTGTCAGGGTGCCCTGAAGCACAAGGAAAAGTTGGTCGAGGGGGCTCACCAGCATGTCGTCGAGCCCGAGGTGCGGGAGGCCGTGAATGCCACGCTGCGAAATCGAAGCGACAGCCTGGCTGGGGATCGAGCCCAGGGAAACCCCACTCCTTTCGAGCGAGGTCGTAGGTTCTCTGGATAAGCCAAAGCTCCCGCGCCACTGTGCGCGGACCGACCGCCGTCAGACGGTCGTCTCGATATCTGATGAAGTGGGTGCGGTTTATCTCGTCAAGCTGCCGCTTAGCGAGCGTGCAGCGAGTCATCGCGACGAGTAGGTAATGGTCACCAGTCTTTGCCCTCACCATTGCAGCATGCCGGTTCAATGCGGTCGCAAGGTCCAAGTCGCACTGAACGGCGCGGGATGTTTCACCACGGCTCTCAAGATTGTCGAGGTCAAGTTCTTGCAGTGCGCCCCATCGCTCTGCATCCTTCCGTTGGGCAAAGGTCTTCGAGCGGGGTTCAAACCCCTTGCGTCGGACTTGGCATTGCCAAGGGTCCATTCGCTTCCGAATACACGCCATTTCGATGCCGTTGCGCCGTACGAGTGACGGCTGCGCTGGATCGTAGATTTGGAGGGAATTGGCCGGTCCCTTCAAACGCAGTCAGCGCTTGAAGGGACCGATGGTGGAGCTTAGCGGAGTCGAACCGCTGACCTCTTGCATGCCATGCAAGCGCTCTACCAGCTGAGCTAAAGCCCCGAACCTCAGGCGTGCTGGCCTTGTGGTCGGATCGCCGGGCGGAAAAAACGCCCCCCCGGCGAGGCGGCGGAACCTATGTCAGGGCCTGATCGCGATCAAGCCCGGTTCGGGGATTTATTTCGAGCGCGATCAGAAGGCTCCGCCTTCTCGACCCGACGCGCTCCGAACGACGGCGTCGGGCCGAAATTTCAACCTATTCGTCTTCCTTGGGCGTGATGATTTCGTCTTCGAAGCCGTCGTCGTCCTCGTCCTCGATGAAGGGCACGGAATCGTCGTCGTCATCGGCCAGGACGTCGTCGTCCTCGGTCGCCTCGCCCATGCCGGGCTCCTCGGTCGGGTCGACCGGGGTCTCGTCGTCGTCGTCCGGGGTCAGGATCGGCTCATGGCCTTCCTCGTCGATCTCCGGCGTCGCGACCGCTTCTTCTTCTTCGTCCTCGTCGCCCTCGGCCTTCTTGTCCTTGACCTGGTTCTCGGCCTCGTCGTCGGCGGGATAGCCGGCCGGGCGGCCGCGGCGGTTGCGCAGCTTCAGCGCCTCTTCCGGGTCGAAGTCGGTCGCGCACTTGGGGCAGTGGGCGGGGCGGCGGCCCAGGTCGTAGAATTTGGCCTGGCAGTTCGGGCAGACCTGCTTTTGGCCCAGTTCGGGATTGGCCACGGGATCAGACCTTTGGCGGGAGTGGGGAAATGGGGCGGCTCCCTTGCCACCCCCGGAAGCCGCTGTCAAAAGCCATCTCCGCGCGCGCCTCCTGACATGGGGCCCGTTGATCCTGTCCGGAGCCCGCCGGGTGACGATTCCCCGCCATCTGACCGCCCGCCCCGGCCCCGCGCTGTCCGGCCGGGTGCGCGCGCCGGGGGACAAGTCGATCTCGCACCGCGTCCTGATCCTGGGAGCCATGGCGAGCGGCATTACGGACATCGAAGGCCTGCTGGAGGGCGACGACATCCTGGCCACGGCGCGGGCGGTCGAGGCGTTCGGCGCGGTCGTCGAGCGGCTGGGCCAGGGCCGGTGGCGGGTCACGGGGCAGGGCGGGTTCAAACAGCCGGTGGGCGTCATCGACTGCGGCAATGCAGGCACCGGCGTGCGACTGCTGATGGGGGCGGCGGCGGGATACCGGATCACGGCGACCTTCGACGGCGACGCCTCGCTGCGGAAGCGGCCGATGAAGCGGGTCACGGGTCCGCTGGCCCAGATGGGCGCACGATTTGAGGGCGAGCGGCTGCCTATCACCCAGACCGGCGGCGGGCTGCGCGGCCTGGACTATTGGCAGGAGGTGCCGTCGGCTCAGATCAAGTCGGCCATTCTTCTGGCCGGGCTGAACGCCTTCGGGGACACGATCGTCTATGAGCCGATCCAAAGCCGGGATCACACCGAACGCATGCTGCCCGCCTTCGGTGTGAAGCTGAGGATCGCCGAAATGGACGATTCCACTGCGGTTCGACTTGTCGGCGGCCAGCCCCTGACCGGAACCGCCGTGACCGTGCCGGGCGATCCGTCGTCCGCCGCCTTTCCGCTGGCCGCCGGGCTGATCGTCCCGGGCTCCGAGGTGACCGTCGAGGGCGTCATGCTGAACCCGCTGCGCACCGGCCTGTTCGAGACCTGGCGAGAGATGGGGGCCGACCTGACCGTCGCGAACCGGCGCATGGCCGGCGGCGAGGAGATCGGCGACGTCACCGCGCGGTATTCGAGGCTCTGGGGCGTGGTCGTGCCGCCGGAGCGGGCCGCCTCGATGATCGACGAATATCCTGTGCTGGCCGCGACTGCCGCCTTCGCCGAAGGGGCGACGGTGATGCGCGGCATCGGCGAGATGCGCGTCAAGGAGAGCGACCGCATCGCCCTGATGGCGGCGGGCCTGACCGCCTGCGGCGTCCGGGTCGAGGAGGAGCCGGAGGGTTTCACCGTCTTCGGCGGCGCGGTGCGCGGAGGGGCGTCCGTGACCACCCACGGCGACCACCGCATCGCCATGAGCCATCTGGTGCTGGGTCTGGCGGCGGCCGAGGCGGTCGCGGTGGACGAGCCCGGCATGATCGCCACGAGCTTTCCGGGGTTTGTGGAGTTGATGCGCGGGCTGGGCGGCGCAGTCTCGTGAAGCCCTCGCTTTTCGACATCCGCGCCCAATTCAACGGGCTATCTCCGGTCTGGCAGGCTCGTCTCGGTATCCTGCTGTTCGGCGGTGGTGCCGGCTTGTTCGGTTACGAGGTCGCGACAGGGAGTCTTACCGGCGTCCTGCATGGGCGTTATGGCGCGTCCTGGGATCGCATCGATGAGCCGGGGGCGTTCTGGTTTCAGATCGCCTGGAGAGTCGGAGCTGCGATTGTCTGCGTTCTCTTCGTGCGCAGGATTGTCGCCCGGGGCCCCAAGCCGCTATTCGCAAGGAAGATGCATTCGCCCACCCTAATCATCGCCGTCGATGGACCTGCCGCCTCGGGCAAGGGCACGATCGCCGCCCGGCTGGCGCGGGTCTATGGCCTGCCGTTCCTCGACACCGGCCTTCTGTATCGCGCCGTCGGGCTGAGCGTGCTCGATGATGGCCGCTCACTGGACGACGAGGCCGCGGCCGAGGCCGTGGCGCGGGCGCTAAAGGCCGAGAACCTCAGTGACACCGACCGGCTGACCAGCGGCGAGGCCGGAGAGGCGGCCAGCCGGGTGGCGGGGTACCCCGGCGTGCGGGCCGCCCTGCTTGAGTTCCAGCGCGCTTTTGCGGCCCAGCCGGGCGGGGCGGTGCTGGACGGGCGCGACATCGGCACCGTTATCGCGCCGGACGCGCCGGCCAAGCTGTTCATCACGGCGACGCCAGAGGTCCGGGCCATGCGGCGCTGGAAGCAGCTGACCGGCCGAGGCGACGCCATCGCCTATGAGGAGATGCTGGCCGACATCGTGCGCCGCGACGAGCGTGACGCGGGCCGGGGCGCGGCGCCCATGGTCCAGGCCGACGACGCCGTCTTGCTGGACACGACCGAAATGGATATAGAGGCGGCCTTCGATGCGGCCCGCCGTATCGTCGAGGCGGCGCGTGTCCGGAATGGCCTTTAGAGGCCCCAAGGCAAATCCAGCGCGTCATCCTCGGCTTCCGCGGGCGTTCTGACCTTCACCGGCCTCGCATCCCAACGACCTGATCCTGCTTTTCAACCACCTCGCGCGGGGCCCTTCGGTCGCGCGCCACAACCGTTAGAAACCTATCCAACGCATGACTGACACCAGCTTCTCCCCCTCGCGTGACGATTTCGCCGCGCTGCTCGACGAAACCCTTCAGGGCCGCGACCTCGGCGAAGGCCAGGTCGTCCACGGCCGCGTCGTCGGCATCGAAAAGGACATCCTGATCATCGACGTCGGTCTGAAGACCGAAGGCCGGATCCCGGCCCGCGAGTTCGGCATCGGCGAAGGCGCCGTCATTCCCAAGCTCGGCGACAATGTCGAAGTCTACCTCGAGCGCGTCGAGAACGCCCTGGGTGAAGCCGTCATCAGCCGCGACAAGGCCCGTCGAGAAGAAGCCTGGACCCGTCTGGAAGTCGTGTTCGCCGAGGGTGTGCCGGTCAACGGCGCCATCATCGGTCGCGTCAAGGGTGGCTTCACCGTCGATCTGGGCGGTGCCTCGGCCTTCCTGCCGGGCTCGCAGGTCGATATCCGCCCGGTGCGCGACGTCGGCCCGCTGATGGGCAAGGAACAGCCCTTCGCCATCCTGAAAATGGACCGTCCGCGCGGCAATATCGTCGTCTCGCGCCGTGCCATCCTGGAAGAAGCCCGCGCTGAACAGCGCACCGAACTGGTCGGCCAGTTGCTGGAAGGCGAAGTCCGCGAAGGCGTGGTCAAGAACATCACCGACTATGGCGCGTTCGTGGACCTGGGCGGCATCGACGGCCTGCTGCACGTCACCGACATGTCGTGGAAGCGCGTCTCGCACCCCTCGCAGGTGCTGGCCGTCGGCGACACCGTCAAGGTCCAGATCGTCAAGATCAACCCGGACACCCAGCGTATCTCGCTGGGCATGAAGCAGCTGCAGACCGATCCTTGGGACGGTGTCGAAGCCAAATATCCGGTCGGTGCCAAGATGACCGGCCGCATCACCAACATCACCGACTACGGCGCGTTCGTCGAGCTGGAAGCCGGCGTCGAAGGCCTGGTGCACGTCTCGGAAATGTCGTGGACCAAGAAGAACGTCCACCCCGGCAAGATCGTCTCGACCTCGCAGGAAGTCGATGTGGTCGTGCTGGACGTCGACGCTTCCAAGCGCCGCATCTCGCTGGGCCTCAAGCAGGCCCAGGACAATCCGTGGGACGCCTTCGTGGCCGCCAACCCGATCGGCTCGACGGTCGAGGGCGAGGTCAAGAACGCCACCGAATTCGGCCTGTTCATCGGCCTGGACAACGACATCGACGGCATGGTGCACCTGTCCGACCTGGACTGGAACGTCTCGGGCGAAGAGGCCATCCAGCGCTATCGCAAGGGCGAGATGGTCAAGGCCAAGGTGCTGGACGTCGACGTCGAGAAGGAACGCGTCTCGCTGGGCATCAAACAGCTGGGCGGCGATCCGATCGCGGAAGGCGACACCTACAAGAAGGGCCAGCAGGTCACGGTCACGGTCACTTCGATCGAGTCCGGGGGCATCGAGGTCAAGTTCGGCGAGGATGACGCGCCGGTCTCGGCCTTCATCCGCAAGTCGGACCTGTCGCGCGACCGCAACGACCAGAACCCCGAGCGCTATTCGGTCGGCGACCGCATCGACGCCATGATCACCGCCATCGACAAGGCCTCGCGCCGCGTCTCGGTGTCGGTCAAGGCGCTGGAAATGAAGGACGAGGCCTCGGCCATCGAACAGTTCGGGTCGTCGGACTCGGGCGCCTCGCTGGGTGACATCCTGGGTGCGGCCATGCGCGAAAAGGCGGCATCGAAGGAATAGGCCTCAAGCAGCGAGCGACCGCAGAGCCTGTCCTCGGGCTGATCAAGGATCGGACCCGTGGCGAGCGACAGGCCGAACAGGGAACAGGCGGCCGGAGCGATCCGGCCGCCTTTTTCGTCTCTGGCGTGGATGCCCAGGCGGCGAAATTGACGTCGTTTACGTCCGGTAACTGTCATTTCCCGACCGAATCGGTCGTTGGGCCTTTTTCCCCCGTCGCGCGAAGGCTAAGGATGGACTTGCATCCCGTGCCCGGATGCACCCGTATGGGCCTTGTGAAGGCTGAACAGGGCGGGGGCCTGGCCATGATTAAGTCTGAGTTGATCGAAAAGCTCGCTGCCGAGAACACCCATCTGACCCACGCCGAGGTCGAGCGGGTGGTCAACATTGTGCTGGGCCAGATGGTCGAGTCGCTGGGTGCCGGCGGTCGGGTGGAACTCAGGGGCTTCGGTGCCTTTTCCGTGCGGGCCCGGCCGGCGCGGGCGGGGCGCAACCCGAGAACCGGCGAGACCGTCGACGTTCCGGCCAAGGCCGTACCCTTCTTCAAGAGCGGCAAGGAGCTGCGCGAGCGGCTGAACGCCGGCGACGCCTGAAGCCTCAGGCCGTTGAAGTCGCCAGATGATGGTCGACCGGCGTGCGGAGCCGGGCTCCGACCGGCACCGGCAACGGCCGCAGGCATAGCGCATAGTCGCCGTCGTACGGCGTGGGTGACCAGAGCGCGGGATCGGGGCTGTCGGGCGCGAACCGGACATGACAATGGCCCCAGCCGCCCTCGCGCCGCGCGCGGCGGCCGAGCGTGCCCAGTCTTTCCAGCAGCCGCGGGTTGATCATCTGGATGCGCACCTTGGCCGCGCCCATCTGCCGGGCCGCGTGCTTGAGGCCCTGGATCAGGGCCGGTATGGCCTCGGCGTCGCCGGCCAAGGCCTCGAGGTCGAGGATTTCCAGCACCGGCGGCTCGAGGGTGTTGGACTTGGCCAGCATCGCCATGGCGTAGCCGGTGATGCCGCCGCCCCGGTCGAAGGCCAGTGCCAGCGGCGGGGCGGTCAGGTCGGGGTCGGTCAGACGCCACCGGAGCGTCGCAGGGCTCCGGTCGGCCAGCAGACGGCCTTCCGCGCGCAGGGCCTCCCAGAATTCGCCGTAGCGTGACTGATCGCGCAGATCGCCCAGCACCGTGACGCCCTTCGGCAGGTCCAGGCGGGGCGTCTTATGCAGCCGGTCGTTCATCAGCCGCTCGCCCCAACGGGATGCGATCCCGGGGGCCAGACGGTGGGCGGCGCGGTAGAGCCTGCCGAACGCCAGCGGCACGGGATCGATGATCCAGCTCAGCTTCAGCGCATGGGTCGGCCCCGGCCAGGCCTTCATGGCGTGCCGGACGTACAGGGGCTGGGACCTCGGATTGGCGTTGAAGACCCAGGCGGCGAACAGGCCGGGCTGACGGCTGAAGGCATCGAGCAGGACACGGCTGGCCCCGCGCGCCCCGGGCGCGACGATGACCGAAAAGCCGGTTGCCCCGTACAGGACACGATCGCCGAGCCAGAAGCGCTGGACCAGATTGCCGACGTGGGCGGCCGGTTGTCCGTCGGACCCGTCGGTCACCCAGCCAGCGGGGGCTCCGGCTTCGAGCCGGGCTGGGTTGTCGCGCAGCCAGCGCCAGCCGGCGGCCGAGCGCGCCGGCCAGCCGACCAGGCGGTGCAACGCCTGGATGGCCGGGTCGTCGTCTGCGGTCGTTTCGCGGAACAACATCCGGGTCTCGGTTCCTTTTCGGGGCAGGATCGGCCTTGATGGACGTGGCGACGCATGAACCGGGCCACAGCTGTAAAGGTCGAAAGCGAACAAGCCTGAAACAGCGGGCACCGGATTCGGGGTTTGACTCCCGGTGGATATAGAACAAAGAGTGAACAATCTGTTTTCCGGACCTCCATGACCCTCGCTCATTGTTCTTCGACCGTCCCTTGGCCCGAGCGACCCGCGTCGCTGGAGGAAGCGTGTGCGTCTGGGCCCCGCGACATGGCGGCCCTGCTGTTGTTCGCCCTGTCGCGGCGGCTGAACGGCGATGAACGGCCGGTGCTGATGACCGCGACACGCGCCTGGCTCGGCGAACAGGGCCGGCCTTATGGCTCGGGCCTGCCGGGGGTCTCCCTCGTCCTGGCACCGGTCACGACCACGGCCGAGGCGCTGTGGACGCTGGAGCAGGCGCTGCGGTCCGGGGCCGTGTCCCTGGCTCTGGGTGCGGCGGACGGGGCCACGCTGGCCCAGAGCCGACGGCTGGATTTCGCAGCCAAACAGGGCGAGGCGGTCGGGCTGATCCTGCCGCGCGGGCTGGACGGGCTCAGCGCGGCGCGGCGGCGCTGGCGGATTTCGACCACGGCCAGCGCCATCGACCCCGACGACGCCAGGGCTCCGGGTCCGGCCCGGCTGATCGCCGAACTGGTCCGCGGTCGGGGCGAGCGGCCCGGTGCCTGGATGCTGGAGCAGGATGATGAGACGCATCGTCTCCGTCTGGCTGATCGACTGGCCGATCTCGGTCTGGCGGCGATCGGCCATGCGGGCGCGCCGTCCGGCCTCGCCGCCTGACCCCGCCCTGGACCCCAAGGCCCCGTTCGCCCTGATCCTGAAGAACAGTCGGGGCGCGGCGGTCCTGCACGCCCTCAATCCGACCGCGCGCCGGGCCGGTCTTCGACGCGGCCAGACCCAGGCCGACGCCCGGGCCATGATCCCGCAGCTGATCTGCAAGCCCGCCGATGTCGAGGCGGACGCGCGGGCCCTGACGGCGTTGGCGGTCTGGGCCGAGCGCTGGTCGCCGTCGGTCAGCGTCGATCCAGCTGCGGAAGGGCTGGAGGGCCTGTTCCTCGACCTCACCGGCGCGACCCATCTGTTCGGTGGCGAACCGGCCCTGCTGGCCCAGATACGCGACCGGCTGGCCGGGGCCGGGTCGCGGGCACGGGCGGCCATGGCACCGACGCCGGGCGCCGCCTGGGCCCTGGCGCGCTGGGGCGAGGCCGAGGGCGACGGCTGCATCGCCGACGACGAGACGGTGCGCGGCCTGCTCGCCCCCCTGCCGGTCGAGGCCCTGCGCATCGACGACCGCACCCTGACCCAGGCCCGGCGCTTCGGCCTGAAGCGGATCGGCGACCTCTATCCCATGCCCCGGGCGGGACTGGCGCGGCGGTTCCGCGACGGGGCCGGCGTCTGTTTGGTGCAGCGGCTGGATCAGGCGCTGGGGTTCGCGGGCGAGGCGCTGACGCCGGTGCGCCCGCCGCCGAAATACCGGGCGTGGCAGACCTGGATGGAGCCGGTCGGCGACATTGAGGGTGTGGAGGCGCGGCTGATGGAACTGACCGCCGACCTGTCCGCACCGCTGGTGCGCGACGGGCAGGGAGCGAAGGCGCTGACCCTGACCGGCTTCCGGTCGGACGGCGGGACCACAGGTCTGTCGGTGCGCATGGGCCGGCCGGGACGGGATACGGGCATCTGGCTGCGGCTGTTCCGCGAGGCGGGGCTGGGGCGACTGGAGCTGGGCTTCGGCCTCGACGCCCTGATGCTGACCGCCGACGAGGTCGAACCGATGACGGCGCGGCAGGGGGCGCTGGAGAGCGAGGCCGAGGCGAAACAGGCCGAAAGCCTCGCCGCCCTGATCGACCGCCTGTCGGCGCGGCTGGGCGAGGACCGCGTGCTGACGCCCGAGCCGGTCGACAGCTGGGTGCCCGAACGGGCCGAGCGGTGGCGACCGGCGCTGGGGCGGCCGCTCGCGGTGCCGGGTGTGGCGGACGGAAGCCGTCCCATCCTGCTGCTCGATCCGCCCGAACCGGTGGAGGCCATCGCCGAACTGCCCGACGGCGCGCCGGCGCGCTTCACCTGGCGGCGCATCGCGCGGCGGGTGACCCGCGCCGACGGGCCCGAGCGGCTGTCGCCGGAATGGTGGCGGCCGCGTCCCGACGACCGACAGGCCCGCACCCGCGACTACTATCGCGTCGAGGACGACGCTGGCGGCCGCTACTGGCTGTTCCGCGAGGGCTTGTACGGGCGGGAGTTCTCCGGCGCGGCCGAAGAGCGCGCGCCGTCGTGGTGGATGCACGGGGTGCTGCCGTGAGCGGCGCGGGTTCGGGCTGGGACGGCCGGTACGCCGAACTGGGCGCGATAACGAATTTCAGCTTTCTGGAGGGGGCGTCGCATCCGGGCGAACTGGCGATGCAGGCAAAATCGCTTGGGCTGGCCGCCGTCGGCGTGGCCGACCGCAATACGCTGGCGGGCATGGTGCGGGCGCTGATGGGAGCGGAGACGGTGGACCTGCAGCTGGTGATCGGCGCGCGGCTGGGCTTCACGGACGCGAGCGAGCTGATCGTCTTCCCCCGCGACCGCGCCGCCTATGGCCGGCTATGCCGACTGCTGTCGCTGGGCAAGAGCGAGGCGGTGCCGCAAGACGGGGCGGACCCTGATGCGGAGCGGATCGCAAAGGCCGAGACGCGGCTGACCTTCGACCAAGCGGTCGGCCTGGGCGAGGGCATGATCGCCCTGGTGCCAGCCCCCGAAAAGCCCGACGCCGCCTTCGAGGCCCGGCTGGCGGCGTGGCGAAGGGCCTGGCCCGACGACCTGTATCTGGCGGCGGCCCCCCTGTGGCGGGGCGATGACCGCAGGCGGCTGAACCGGCTGGCGGCGATGGCGCACCGTACCGGCGCGCCGATGATCGCCACCAATGCGGTACTGTATCACCACCCCGACCGGCGGACGCTGCAGGACGTCCTGACCTGCATCCGCGAGGGCACCACCATCGACAAGGCGGGGCGGCGGCTGCAGGCCAATGCCGAACGGCATCTGAAGCCACCGGTGCAGATGGCGCGGCTGTTCCGGGGGCATGAGGCGGCGCTGGCGCGGACCATGGACGTGGCGCGCGCCTGCACCTTCTCGCTCAGGGAACTCAGCTATCAGTACCCGGACGAACCGGTGCCTTCGGGCCATTCGCCGCAAGGCTGGCTGACGCGGCTGACGCTGAAGGGGGCGAGGGCGCGCTGGCCCGGCGGGGTGCCCGACCGCATCCGCGCCACCATCCTCAAGGAGCTGAAACTGGTCCGGGAGCTGGGTTACGCGCCCTATTTCCTGACCGTGCACGACATCGTCGCCTGGGCGCGGGCCCGACCGGATCCCATCCTGTGCCAGGGCCGCGGATCGGCGGCGAATTCGGTGATCTGTTTCTGTCTGGGCATCACCAATGTCGATCCGACCAGCCAGGACATGCTGATCGAGCGGTTCATCTCGGCCAACCGGTCCGAGCCGCCCGACATCGACGTCGACTTCGAGCACGAGCGGCGCGAGCAGGTGATGCAGTATGTCTATCAGCGCTACGGACGCGACCGGGCGGGGATCGTGGCGACGATCATCCACTACCGGCCGCGTTCGGCGATCCGCGACGTGGGCAAGGCGCTGGGCCTGACGGAAGATGTCACCGCCCGCATGGCCGACACGGTCTGGGGTTCGTGGGGGGACGGGGTCAAGGACGACCATGTCGACCGGACCGGGCTGAGCCGGGACGATGTGCGGCTGAAACTGGCGCTGGACCTGACGGCGGAACTGATCAAATTTCCGCGTCATCTCAGCCAGCACGTCGGCGGCTTCGTGCTGAGCCAGACGCCGCTGATCGAGATCGTGCCGATCGGCAATGCGGCCATGGCCGACCGGACCTTCATCGAATGGGACAAGGACGACATCGACTTCCTCAAACTGATGAAGGTCGATGTTCTGGCGCTGGGCATGCTGACGGCGATGAAGCGGGCGTTCCGGATGATCAAGGACACCTATGGCCGGCCGCTGCCCGACACCGCCGCCGTGCCGGTCGAGCGGCGCGGTGTCTACCGGATGCTGTGCCGGGCGGATTCGGTGGGCGTCTTCCAGGTCGAAAGCCGGGCGCAGATGTCGATGCTGCCGCGGCTGCGACCGGTGGAATTCTACGATCTGGTGGTGCAGGTGGCGATCGTCCGGCCGGGCCCGATCCAGGGCAAGATGGTGCATCCCTACCTGCAGCGACGGCTGGAACGCCGGACCCATGAGACGCGGCACGGCAAGGGCAGTTACCGCTTCTCCATGCCGGGGTCGGCCGGGGATCCCGAGGAACTGGCCAATGTGCTGCGCAAGACCCTTGGCGTGCCCCTGTTCCAGGAACAGGCGATGCGGATCGCCATGGTGGCGGCCGAGTTCACCGGCGAGGAGGCCAACGGCCTGCGCCGCGCCATGGCCACCTTCCGGCACAACGGCACCATCGGCGATTTCGAGGAGAAGATGGTCGGGCGGATGATCGCGCGCGGCTACGATCCCGAGTTTGCCCAGAACTGTTTCAACCAGATCAAGGGGTTCGGCGAGTACGGCTTTCCCGAGAGCCACGCCTGCG
>Ga0105049_10007913_pt1 | contig 12319 bp, 6 predicted proteins | sample MAT06_FD_78087 | JGI IMG/M metagenome (GOLD analysis project Ga0105049, IMG submission 78087) | Freshwater microbial communities from Lake Fryxell liftoff mats and glacier meltwater in Antarctica - MAT-06 | ecosystem: Environmental > Aquatic > Freshwater > Ice > Liftoff microbial mat | place...
TGTACCTTTTGCAACCAACGACCAGATTGTTTGTTGCGTGGGATTATCAATGTTATTCATTGCTACGCTCCCCATACCATACGACTGGCTGCAATAAAACGTTTCCTGAAATTGGGCTGCTTTATCTGCATGGTACGATGGACGGTTCATTTTTGCTTCAAAAGGAAGTGGTATATTTTTATTGAGAATATTATACAACACCTTATTGGGCCTGTACCCGGATGTAATTTGCTGAATAGTGGCAGGCTGCATTGAATCCGTCACTGCTCTGCTATTATTTACGCCCCATGTCCACAACATCTTTTCCATTTCATTGATTTTTTTTGCTGCCAGATAACCTCTTTTTTGGGCACCTGCAATGGTGCCATCTATTACTTTTAATCCATAGGTGGCTAAATAAAAATCAAGGGTTGCCTGGGCGATTGCTTGATACCCGGGCTTTTTTGAAAAATCAAACAGGTTCAGGTAGGCTTCAATTGAATGTGGATAATACATCTGTGAATCATATTCACCATTACCAACGTAGGAAATGCGTTGCAAAAAATCATACAACATCCCGCTTGTTAATTGTTCTGCTTCCTGCAAAGCGTAGCCGGAAATTTTGCTACCGGCGGGTAAAAGCTGGGCATATATCAAGGCACTTGTGCGCCACATTGTTTTATGATTTTCGGTACCGCCATCTGTTTTATTGCCTCCCAATAAATGACCCGGCTCACCCACCAGATTGTGAGCCACCGACATGGGTAAATTTTCTCTCGCTCCATCTGATGGCCTCCGCTTTTCGGAGTAAGCAGCAATGGATTCATAAAAACCATTCTTCCATTCTTTACTCATTACCGGAGAAAGCAGTCCGTAAAACCGAACCCAGTTTTTAGCCGCAAAATGATATTGCTGGCGCTGGTTGCCGGGGATTGACAAAAACCATTTTGCTTTGTCGTCATTAACATTAAGCAAAAGGGATGCAGTAGCAGGCGGCAAATCATACTTCAATGGGTCGCCACCAAATGCAGTGATGCGACCAATTGAATCTCTTTCTTTTGCACCAAAATATCCGGTATTTCCTTGCATAAATTTGCGACCGGTATAGGGTGAAGTAATTGCTTCCCCTTCCAATGCCCATGAATAAACGGGCAAACCAGTATCCGGACATTTTGCTACAGATTTGCTGCGTTCTCCAAATCCAATTTTAGCTAACCTGATCATCATACCTGCAATGCGACGCTGGTATCCAGCCTCATCGGGATAGGTTGATACGTCCCACACAGGAGTTGGCGCTACTTGCCCTTTAGCTATTACTGCATTAAAAAAGCAAACAAACAGAATAAAATAATATTTTTCGATCTTCATGTTACGTCAATTTAATTAGCCTGTTACTCACTTCAATTTGATGCTGTTTAATGAAACGAATAGCGGGATGTGCTTTACCTTTCTTAACAAACGTCAATACTATGCTGATATTTTTATTGCAGCTTACATCAATGGCAGTGCTGTAGTTGTAAACAACCCCGTTAAAAGGTATTCCGGTAGTATTTGATTTGGTGACTCCATCATAAGCAACAGTGCTTGTTTTTACAGAAATGTTCCGATAGCTATTTACCAATACAGTGGCCTTCATGCTGCTGCCATTGGGAGCTGTAATTAAAAATCCATCCGGCAATACCGTTACCTTATTAAACGCTGGTGTATTTAATCGCCATGTCCGGCCATTTTCTGAGGAATCAATGATGACAAAAGCAGCATCCGCATTGGTAGTAGCATTAAAGTCAACTTTAAAAAAACGTTGATGCCCTTGCACACCCATACAACTGCCGCCAGCCAGAGCATAGCCCGAACCATCGGAGAAAAAATGATGGTGTAACAGCTTGCCAATACTTTTGGATATGTATTCCTTGTTTAAAGGGATTGCATCTTCCGGGAATAAATTGGTTTGCCCGGCTGCCAGACCTGTTCTTCCGGCACCAATGGCCCATATATTACCAAGGCCTATTATTCTAAACGTAAGATTATCGCCGGATTGGTGTGCTCTTACTCTTTTTGCAGTGGCTGTAAAAGTGGCAACAATATCATTCGTATCGCAAAACCTGTTTCTAAAAACGGTAATCCCCTGGGATGAGTCTACGAAATTTTGCCAACCTGCCAATGAAGGATTTTCAGGTTGAATTCGTTGGTCATTATAGGCCACTTTAAGAAATAGTTGTTTTATATTATTGGTGCTATCCAGGTATTGGGCTGTCCATTTAATAAAGGGCAACTGTGCTTTCGGATACAACTTTAATGCGTACCAAAAAAGGTTGGCATCAACACCCAAATTATCATCCGCCAAATCGGCTTTTAATCCTTTATTGCTTTTGGCATAAATACTTACTACAGATGTGGCGCATGCCCATATTGATTTGATTGCATGAGGTGCCAGTTGTGCAATAGACGTTCCGGTAAAATGATTGGATTTTTCTAAAGCAATCAATGCCGGTGCAATGAAAGACCAATTATAAAAATGATAGCCCATGGTCTCCGCACTCCAGCCATCGGGATTGATATTTTGTTGAATGTGATCCCGAAGTCGTTCTCTTGCATCCCAGACCAGGCCATCTGCAATACTATATTTTTTATTATTTGAAATCGGTTCATCACATATAAGTGCCGCAAATAAAACGGCACCATATCTTACTCCCATCCAATTGCTTTCCTGCGCATAATTAGCCTCAATCCCCATTGTTGATTGCATGGATAGCGCTACTGACAATATATTTTTTGAAAACTCAACTCTTTTTTGGATGGGTAATTCATGGTAGCAAATATCATAAGCGAAAGCAACCGCCCGCAGCAAATTGGCACGGGTAAGCCCCTTAACCAGTGGCTGGTGAAAAACAGTGGAGTCGGTAATGATTAAGTCCAATAACTGCTGAACCTTATCAGCATATTTTTGATTGGCAGTAAGGGCAAAAAGGCAGGCATTGTATTCAAGCATCTTGCCTGCATCGTAAGCATTACCGGGTGAAATAGCTACCAGTTTAGCGCTGTTTTCCACTTGCATTTCATTTTCAAATTGAAGTATGCTACCAGCAAATTCTACGTCCTTGCTTATGAGTCTTATACGTTCCAGGTTCGCTATTGTTATCACTCCCCTTGGGTGTACCGGATTAACTGATTGAATACTGCTTTGCTGTGCATTGCTATTGAGCGTGGCAATCAATAAAAACACAAAAAATGCCACCCGCTTTGATTCAAGGCACCACAGGTGCAGCATCCGGTTATTGATGAAAAAATGCGTTGGTATGATTGACTTACTCAGCATAAAATTGAAGGCTTTTGTCACCTGTTAAAATGGTGAAGAATCCCTGCTCGGCTATCATGTTTCCAAACTGATCCGGATAGGCTAAATCCTTGCGATGAATTGTACAACTGACAGTGATTTTTTGATTGGGCTCCAGTTCAACTTTTGAAAAATATTTAAGTTGTTTAACGGGCCTTGTAATGCGCCCCACTTCGTCGGTCAGGTATATCATCACGACTTCTTTGCCGGTGATAGCGCCTGTATTTTTTACCTGAACCTTAAAGGTGATGGCCGTATCTTTTTTATTAAAAATGCTGTCGGATAATTGTGTATCCTGATATGTAAAACTTGTATAACTCAATCCATGTCCAAAAGGATACTGCCACAAACTGGCACCTTCTTTTAAATGGGTTAACTCAGATGGTTTGTGGTAATAAGGAATTACATGTCCCTGATCAAGCGGGTAAGAAAAAGACAATTTACCAGATGGGTTTAGGTTGCCCGCAATAATATCAGCAAGGGCTTCTGCACCACCCTGCCCTGGCAACCCTGCAAATAAAATGGCCCGGGCATACGGCTCTATTTTACTGATAATCCGTGGACGGCCTTCAATTAATACCAGCACCACCGGCTTCCCCGTGGCATAGGCAGCCTTAATTAACTTCTGTTGAGAAGCCTCCAACTCCAGGGATTGATCATTCCCCTTAAATTCTGAATACGGTATTTCACCTGCTGTAACCACAATTACATCTGCCTGGTTTGCCCGAAGCACCATGCTTTCAATTGCTGCATCGCCAATGGTATCGGCAGTTTGCAGCACATCAACCACACTGGCTGCAAATGTTTTTTTCAACGCTTCGTAAATGGAAAGCATTTGGTTGGGTTGTCGTCTTTCATCTGCCCCAAGCCATTCAAAAGTCCATGGTCCGGTTAATGGCTTTTTGGCAGTGGCAGCAAAGCCTACCACCAAAATATAGTTGGCTTTCAACGGCAGCAGGTTGTTGCTATTTTTTAAAAGTACGATAGATTCCGCTGCTGTTTTAACAGCAATCTGGTGATTGGCAACAGTGCCGATTCTCTGCAACCGGTCCTTCCGTGGAAAGGGGTTTTCAAAAAGACCAAGTTCAAATTTTAATTTTAAAATACGGGTTACAGATGAGTCAATGCGTTTAACCGTTATCTTTTTTTCTGCAATTAAGGATTGCATGATTTGAATAAATTCTACGGTGTTGCAGGCCATGTACATGTCAATGCCTGCTTCAATTGAATATAGCGTCGCTTCTTTTTCTGTAGCAGCGGCTTTGTGCATTGTTACAATTTTACTGATGTCCTTTATATCTGTTAGCAAAACCCCCTCAAAGCCCATCTCTTTTCTTAACAGCTCCTGTAACAGAAAACGGGAGGCATGTACTGCTTCGCCATTTAGTTCACCACTGTTTACCATGATGGATTTAACACCGGCGTTGATTACTTTTTGAAAAGGTGGCAGAAAAACTTCCCGCAAAGTTTGCATGGGTATTTCCGAAGGTGTTCTATCCCAGCCCGATTTGGGATCACTGTATCCTACAAAATGTTTGGCACAGGCCGCCAATTTGTAAGGTGCTATATCGCTGTTATTTTGGTAAGCTGTGATGAATGCTTGTCCAAATGAACTGCATAAAAAAGGATCTTCTCCAAAGGTTTCGTAGTGCCTTGGCCAAAATGGATTTTTACCAATATCCAAAACAGGTGCAAAGTTCCAATGCAAACCCAGGTCTGCAGATTCAACTGCTGTAATTCCTGCAACCCTGGCAGCAATGGATGTATCAAAAGAGCAACTCATTGTAAGCTGGTGTGGAAAAATTGTTCCCTCATCCACATAATTGGCACCATGTACATGATCTATACCAAAAATGATAGGGATGCCGAGGCGGGTGTCATTGATAGCAACCTGTTGCATGGCATTGATAAAGTCCACCCATTTTAAAGCTTTGCCTGTACCACTGAGAAATGAACCTACATGGTGTTTTAAAATAAAGTCCCTTATTTTTTCCGGGTTTAAATCGAGGTCTTTGGTTCCATTGAGTGTAATGGAACTGGCGCAAAGCTGTGTCATTTGGCCTAGCTTTTCTTCCAATGTCATACGCTTTAGCAAATCCTTTACCCTTACATCAACCCGCAACGCATCGTTTTTGTAGGCTGTTATTTTTGCTGGTAACTGGGCACAAACCGATTTAAAAAAAAACAGTAAAAAAGCGATCGAAATCTGTTTCATGATTTTTTAAATTAATGGTTGTTGTCCCCATTTTACAATTACAGTTTCTTAATTCTATCATATAAAAAATGGGCAAGCATGCTCAATCAATGCTTGCCCATTTTCATTTAAGTTAACCTAATAACAAATCAAATGACTCCTATTTTCCGGCATTAGGATTTACATCCGTTTCAATATTTGGAAGTGGAATTACAAGTGTTGGACTCTTCCAATCCAACGGAGCTGTACCGGTTCGGTCGCCGGGTGGTATGGATGCACCAATAGCCTGTAAATAGTACAAGCGGTCGTCTTCAAAAACCAATTCCCTCATTCTTTCCTGGTGTATCATTGCAACAGTTAAAGTTGCGCCATCTATAACGCTAAGACCAGCACGTTGCCTAACTATATTTAGATCGGAAGCGGCGCCAGTTCTATCACCTTGTGTAAAAAGAATGTAAGCCCTTGTTAGATAAAGTTCTGCCGAACGCATAAAAGGAATACTAAAGAGCAAGTTGCTGCCGACCGTATTGCGGTTTGTTTTATTACACCATACATATGTTCTTGTATAGGCCGTAAACTCGGTTCTTGGATCATAACCTGCCGGTATTGCTTTCCATAACTGAGCCAATCTTTTATCCGTATTAGTAATATTGAAATTATTAGCAGTTGGTTGAACACCGGGTGGCGTGCTTGATGGAAGATTGGCAATCGTTAAAGAAGATACAGGCCAGCCAACCTCGTTAAGAAATGCATCACTTGCTGAAATCAATCTGCCGCCGTTAATGGTATTACTTCCACGGTTGGTAAAGCCAAACATGAAGCCCATGGGCGAACTTTTCCATTGTTGTTGTGCAGTGCTGTATTGCACATACTGCCAAACCACTTCATTTCCTTTAGCTGCCAAACCGGTTTTATTGAAAGCTTCGATTGGATCCTGGTTTAAAAGAAATCTATTGGAATTTAAAACGGAGTCTGCAAATTGTTTTGATTTGGGCAAATCTTTCATTTGGAAATAAACACGAGACAACAAAAAATGCGCAGCTGATCTGTTCGCCCGGTCCTGGTATTCAAGCGGATCAATGCCTGCTCTGTAGGAAGAAGGCAACAGCGTGGCCGCTTTATTTAAATCAGCCAGTATCTGGTCGTACACTTGTTGTACGGTGGATCTTTCAGGATTCGGAAATGCTTCCTTTGAAGGGGTTGTTTTTAGGATGATGGATTTAGAACCATTATCTGCTCCAAATGGAAGCCCGTGCATTCTTACCAGTGTAAAATGCACCCAGGCCCGAAGAAATAAAGCTTCACCTACAATTCTGTCCGTCCATAATGGCCCATTTTGATCTTTAAATGGTCCGTTTTTATCAACCCAACCGATAATTTCATTGCTGAGGGCCAAACTCATATATGCACCCCGCCACATGTTGGCATACAACGACACATCGTTTCGGATGCCTATATTCCGGTCGTATAATGTATTTTCAAAATCACCGGTAACTGCATTTTTATGCAGGTACCCAAGGTCCGATAAAAGGGCTTCGTGGTTGTGTTGCAAACCAATGATTCCCCGGAATCCCTCGTAGCCGCTCATGCCGTAATAGGCTCCTGCAATGAGTCTTTCAAGATCAGAGGTACTACCCCACTGATCGGTTGCTAAATTGGTTTGTGGCTGGGCTTTATCCAACCATTCTTTTTTGCAGGATGTAAAAATCAGGCTAACAAATATTACTGAAAATATGATTCTATTTTTCATTTTTAGTTAAGTTTATTGGTTAGAATGTAACTGAAATACCGGCGTTCATGGAGCGTACTTGTGGAACAGGTGCAGAACCAATTAATCCCTGGTTTAAGTTTCTGTCCTGAGAATTTCCGGAAACGTTCGCAAACTCCGGATCAAAACCAGGGTAATTTGTAATGGTAAATAGGTTGTTTACATTCAGGTAAATTCTAACGCCCTGCAAATGTATTTTTTGCATAGCAGCAGGAGAAAGGTTGTAGGCCAGTTGTAATGTTTTTAACCTTGCAAAATCACCTTTATATAAAAAACGGGTTGTACGGGAACCCATTGTTTGTGGAGAAGGAACACCGGTTGTAGCGTTATTAAAATTATCCCGCATATTCCAGGTGATCTTAGGATAGGCCGCATCGGTTTTTCCAGACTCCCAGGTATTATTATACACATCTGCCAGTATAACATTATTACCAGTCCGCACATAGGAATTATTTTCTCTTAAACCATCATAGATATAGTTACCGCCTGAAAAAGTGAACAATACCGATAAGTCAATTCCTTTATAAGAAAAAGTATTGGATACCCCTCCGTACCAGGTAGGTAACGCCTGCTTTCCTTCATGTACAATGCGGTTATTATTTATATTGGTTTGAGTAGCACGTATCACATTACCAGTTTTGATTGTTTGCCCTGTTTCTCTTAAAAGTTTTGCATCTATTTCGTAAATGGATTCAAAACCTTCCGTATCCAATCCTGCATATTCAGCTAAATAAAAATTACCCAATTGTCCGTCTATTTGTGTAATCCCAACCCCCTGTTGAATACCTATTGCTACCGGATTTGCACCCACTGGTAACCTTTTAAACTGGGGCGTTAAATCCAGTACTTTGTTTTTAATAAATGAGAGATTGAAATCAGTCGTCCAGCGGAATCCGCTGGTCGACATAAAATTGATAGAGTTTAATTCAAATTCAATTCCCCTATTTTGGAGGTCTCCAATATTTGTAATTACACTTATAGCTCCCGCACCAATACCAACATTGGGTGCAACAGGCACATTTAATAGCATTCCTTTTGAAACACGATTAAAGTAACCAACAGATCCTTTGAGCCTGTTTTTAAGCAATCCAAATTCAATGGCCATATCCAATTGATTATTTTTTTCCCAGGCTATATTTGGATTAGCCAAAACACTAAATGCAAGTGCCGCAGACTGGCCATACACAGGCCAGTTTACATAATTATTGAGAAAAGCAAAACTTGGAATACTTGCATTACCAGTCTGACCATAACTTGCCCTAACTTTCAAAAAACTGAAGCTGCTAAGTATTGGTGTATTGTTTGCAAATTCTTCATTAGAAATGATCCAGCCAGCAGAAACTGCGGGGAAATTACCAAAGCGATTTTCTACACCAAATGGAGTAGCACCATCCCTGCGGAAACTGGCACCTAAGAGGTACCTGTCTTTAAACTTGTAATTGGCTCTGCCAAAATAAGAAGTAAACCTTCTGTCAGGGAAAATACCGGATACAGCAGTGATAAACTGTGCTTGACCGTTTGCTATTTCACCTATTTCCTGTTGCGTACCCACCAGTCCTTCAAAAGCGTAATCCTGCCGTCTTGTTTTTGTATTTTGAGCCTCCGTACCAGCGGTAAGACTCAGGTTATGGTTTGTTCCAAATGTTTTGTCATAATTAAGATAAGCAGTACCACTGTAATTTTGAATAAACCTACCAACCTCATCGGCCCTTCTATTGTAACGGATGATGTCGCCTGCCCAACGAACCGCATTCGAGTTTAAGAAATCAGCAGAGGTTTCCAGGCGGAGTGTCAAGTCGGGTATAATTGTGTATGAAGTAAAAACGTTGGCAACAAATCTGTTTTGAAGTTCCTGATCCCTATAATTATTAAGATCATTTCCAGCAACAATATTTCTGCCCCTGAGTGGATCAAAATAGGTTCCATCCAAATTGTATATTGGCATAATTGGTAAGGCGGCATTGTTCGCCTGCCCCCAGCCACCGCTTGCGCCCGTATTTCCACGCCCTACATTACCTCCATTACCACCGTTACCCAATTGCGGAACCTTAGAGTCCAGATAACTAAATGAGAATCTGGCTCCGGCTTTTAATCTATTGCTCGGATTAAATTCGATATTGGATCTTACGGAATATCTCTTTAAACTGTTATTTTTAATAATCCCTGTTTCATCCCGCATTTGACCCGACAGGTAAAAACTTCCCTTATCGAATCCGTTAGATGTTGCGATATTCACTTCGGTAAGTGATCCATCCTGCAGCAGCTGATCTTTCCAGTTTGTATTGGTTTGATTGGCAAGTTGCCTGGTCCAGGTGGTATTCGGGCCAAATTGAGCACCTCCAATCCCGGCAGGTGTAGGCAAATTATTGTTTACCAACGTTAATGGATCAAATGCGGCAAGATTTGGTGCAATCCCATAATTAATGCTATTGGTACGAGCTTTATCAACCAGTTCCAGCCATTGTGCACCACTTACGTAGTCCATCGTTTTAGTAGCGGCTACAAATCCACGACTTACATCAATGGTTGTTTTACCCTGGCCTTTTTTACCAGTTTTAGTAGTTACTAAAATAACGCCATTAGCACCTCGTGAACCATAAATAGCAGTAGCGGCAGCATCTTTTAACACCTCAACCGACTCGATATCATTAGGGTTGATATTAATTAAAGGATTGAGCCCGCGTGTGCCCGTAAGGTCCTGAAAAATAATCATGCCATCTACAACATACAATGGTTCGGTACCCGATGAAACCGAACTTGTACCACGAACCTGGATTCTCACAGGACTACCAGGTGTACCGCCTGCCTGAGACACTTGCAAACCTGGAGCCCTACCCTGCAGTGCCGCATCAAATGAGCCAACCGGCACGCTCGCCAAACTTTCTCCTTTGATAGTTGCACTTGCCCCGGTTCTGTCAATTCGTTTTTGTGTACCGTAGCCAATCACTACCACATCGTTCAATTTCTGTACATCCTCTTCTATTACAATATTTAGTTCTTTTTCCCCTGCAATGGAAACTTCCTGCTGCAAAAAGCCGGTGCCGGAGATTACTAATTTAGCGCCAGAACTAACTTTTATGGAAAATGAGCCATCAATACCAGATGTTGTGCCGGTTCCTTTACCCTTGATAAAAATACTAGCACCAGCTATTGGTGCTCCATTGGATTTTGCAATAATTTTTCCTGAGAGCGTTCGATCCTGCGAAAATGCAAACACCGAAAAAAAGCAGGCGAAGCCCAGCATTAAATACTTCATACAGTAAGTTTTTAAGTGATCGTTAAGTTTTGATTATTAAGTGTTTTTTTACACTTATTAATTTCAAAAGTATAAATTAAAAAAGAAACTTCAAAATTTTTTTACATTATTTTAAAACTTTCTTTTGGGAAACACGAAAATATTTACTTGAAATACCTGATTGTTCAAGCATTGAATACGGAAGAGTGTTACATATCAAACAAAAATCCCTTGTCTAAAAGAAGCTGGTATCTTTTTCTATTCAGGCAGAATAAAAAGGAACCTTTTTTGGAAGTTGCTTTATCTTTCTCATTCAACTTTTTTAAAATTCCCATTTGCATCACCTTCCTGGTAAAGTTTCTTTTTTCGAGTTCTCTCCCAAGCACTGACTGGTATAAATCTCTCAATTCTCCCATCGTGAATTTTTCCGGCAGCAATTCAAAACCGACCGGTTGAAAACGAATTTTTCTACGTAAGTCATTCAAAGCCTTGTTTAATATGAAGGAATGATCATACACCAGCAGGGGGACCTTTGAAACAGGAAACCATGTGGCATCAAAGGTTTTAGTCAAAGTCAATAAGGTTGGTTCTATCCGTATCAGCGCAAAATAAGAAGTGGTAATAACCCGCTCACTAGGCACCCGATCAAGATCTCCAAATGTATGCACCTGCTCCATATATACGTTGGATAACCCCGTCATTGTCTCTACAGTTATCCTTGCAGCTTCGTCGATATTTAATTCAGGTTTAACGAAGCCACCGATTAATGACCAGTGTCCACGAAAAGGTTCATAGGGAAACCTGATTAGCAATACATGCAGTTCAGTGCCTTGAAATCCTAAAATAACGCAATCTACAGAATGAAGAATATTTTTTTCGGCACCGTGGTATAAACCAGGAGAAACCAGGTTGGGTAAATGATTGTTGATTCGGTTCATGGTAGACGACACAGTTTAAAATTCATTTTGTTTAAGGATTTTAATTACAAACCTACAATTAATTAATTAAAATTTAATACGAAGTATTTTTAAATGCTTTTTGACACTTATAAAATAATAATTATGGTGATAGTATCCGCATTATAAAACAAGATTTTTATACAGGGGCAGCCAACGTGTATAAAAAATACTATTTTTTTCATGATCCTTTTTTCAAAACCCTTCCAACCGGGGGATATTAAACATTCTGTTTGGCTGAGTAAACATTCCTATTTTGCAATCATCCTTCTCACATTTGTGTTGTAACCATTGATAAACTAAAAGGTGGTATATTCTATCTTAGTGCCATTCGCTTGAAGACTTGGTTTGGCTAAAATGGTTTTATTTTCCTAAGTTGATTAGGCTTTTGGCTGAAGGGAATCGTAACTTTTGATTGCCATAGAGGATTGCAACGGTTGGTGAAAAAACATGGCGTAAAACCCCTGGACATTTAATAAACCAGTTAAAGAACTGATTCTACAAAATTTTAGAATCAAAAAATTATCCAATAACAAAATTGATACAAACTGATTTTGATATTGGATGTACTTCGCCGGATGAAACCCTGCAACTATAATTGTTTCATAATTAAACAAAACATTAAACATAGTCCTTTCTTAACTTATTAAAAACCTTTCACTACTAACCGACTAAAATAAAAATGAAAAATGCACTAAAAAAAGTTAGGTAGCCGAAACCACCTACCGATGTTGAATTTTGTGGTTGTAAGACCTAAAAAAACAACGTGAGCAAAAATACGGAGATAAAATTAGTCGGTCAGCCGATTTTAAGCCAGCTATTACAATTGGTAGATAAGTGGGATTTCAAGAAA
>Ga0105049_10007917_pt1 | contig 12316 bp, 12 predicted proteins | sample MAT06_FD_78087 | JGI IMG/M metagenome (GOLD analysis project Ga0105049, IMG submission 78087) | Freshwater microbial communities from Lake Fryxell liftoff mats and glacier meltwater in Antarctica - MAT-06 | ecosystem: Environmental > Aquatic > Freshwater > Ice > Liftoff microbial mat | place...
CAAGAGACGGAAGACGACGGTGCCCCGATTCCTTGCGGACCGTCGAGGTCGGGCGCTGGAGGCGCGACTTCCTGCGGCGCCTCGGCGAGTACGGTTTCCGGTGCAGGGGTGGCTGGCCCGGCCTGGATTTCCGGCATGTCGGCGGTAGCGGCCGGGGCGTTTTCCCGTTCCGCGGCTTCTTCGGGCTCCTGTTCCTGGACGGCGGCGGCCTGCGCGGCCCTGGGTGGCAGCGGGAGTTCGAGGTTGCCATCGGAGAACTCGATGACGTGGCCGGCGAGGATGAGGTAGTGGAGGTCGGAGGCGAGCGCGGCCTTCCTCGGGGCGAGATCCGGCGCATCGTGCTGCCCGCCGAGCAGCCGGGCCGCGAGCGCCGGGCGCTTCAGGCGGGCGGACTCCTCGATGGTGATGAGGATGCTGGCGATGCCATCGGAGAAGACCTCCCCGGCGGAGTGCCGCACGGGCTTGTGCGCGCAGACAAAGAGCATCCGCTTGCGATGCTTGAAGAAATGGAGGCCGGCCTCGACGAGGGAGTGGCGCAGGTTGTTGACGATCTGCTGGGGGAAGGGGCGCTCCCTTTCCCAGGCGTCGCGCACCGCCGCAGTCACATGGCGATCCAATCCGGCGCGGCTCGCCGGTCCGCTGCATTCCAGGCTGACTCCGCTTCGCACGAGCTCCGGCAGGTAGGTCTTGCGGAAGTGGGCCTCGGCCTCCTGCAGCGTGGCAAAGGTGACCAACTCCGCTTCCTTGGTCGTAGCGTACGTGGTTTTCGATCGCGCCTGCTCTTTCCAATCCGCGACCACTTGCTCACCGGAGGCGATCTCGATCTCGTGGGCGAGGAATTCCGGAAAGCTCATGCGCCGGCTGAAGCGCTCTTCGTAGAGCTTGCGGAGCCCGGGCTGGTAGGCGTGGTAGCTGGTCGGCCCGAGCAGGGTGCCGGTGCTGCGGCAGCGCGCGACGTTGGTGAAGTTGCCCTTGATTGGTTCGCCCTGAATGACCTCCTCGATGTAGAACTGCTCCCGCATCGCCTGGAAGGCCCCGCGTTCGACGGCGGCCCGGTCAAAGGACACCGGCCCATCGCCGATCTGGTGGAGCAGCACCGCCGGGTCCGACGACGTGAGTTTCACGCCGTGCCGCTCGGGCCGCTCGAGGAAAAGCTTGGCTGTGTGGAAGACGCTGAAGGCCCGCCCGCTGTTTTTGATCTGGCGGGCGATGCCGGTCGCCGCATTCGGCTCGGGGAAAAACTCGACGCGCACCTCGGCCGGGCGCGGGGTCGGCGCGGGACGCGGTTCCTGCGGGGCGCGTTGGTCGTCGCGCCGATCGCCCGGTCGGCGATCGCCGCGCGGGCCGCCGCTCTCGCGGCGTGGTCCACCGGGGCCACCACCGCCTCCACCGCCGGGCCTCGGCCCGCGCCGGTCGCCCTGGGGCGGACGCGGTCCCCGACGATCGCCGGGGCCGCTGCGATCGCCCCGCGGCGGACGGCGATCGTCGCGATCTCCGCCGCGGCGTTCGCCGCGGTCGCCCTCGTAGTTGGCATAGCGATTTTCGACTGGGGCTTCTTTCAGCCAGTCGGGGAGAAATTTCAGGTCGAATTCCTGGGGCAGATCGCTCATCGGACGTGCTACGTAACCCCGGGGTGGAGGCATGGCGAGTGCGGAATTGCGACGATTCCGCGTGCGCGGAAAAATCACGGAATAAGTTGTTGCCAAGCCTGGAGCCCGTCACTAAGCACTCCTCTCCAATCAACCCAACCACCTCCGTCTTAAGCCGCCCTATTTTATGTCAGAAAAATCGATCGAAGAGAAAGTGAAGGACATCATTGTCGAGCAGCTCGGCGTGAATCCTGAACAGGTCACCCCCACGGCGTCTTTCATCGAAGATCTCGGTGCCGATTCGCTGGATACCGTCGAACTGGTGATGGCCTTCGAAGAAGAGTTTTCGGTCGAAGTGCCCGACGAGGACGCCGAGAAGCTGCTGACCGTCGGCGATGTCGTGAAGTACATCGAAGAAAAGGCCGGCAAGTAACGCTCCGCTTCCTGTCCCATTGTGAAAAAGGCACGGCTTCGCGTCGTGCCTTTTTTCGTTTTCAACGGGCTTTCCCGGCCCGCAACTTCCCCGCCCACGCTGCGTTTCTTTTCCCGCCATGCACTTTCGCTCCCTGCTCATCGTCCTCTCCACCCTCGCCTCCCAAGTGTCCGATCCCCCGCTCCGGGCGGAGGACGCCAAGCCTGCGCCATCCGGTCCGCGCGACAAGGGTTCCGCCGCCCGCCGGATGCTCAATCCCGAAGATCAGCTGAAGGTGCTCACCGAAAAGCTCAGCCTCACGCCTGAGCAGCAGGAGAAGGTGAAGGCGGTGTACGCCAGGACCGTCGAGAAGCTGAAGGCGATGCGCGGAGACAAGGCGCTCTCCGAAGATGCCCGGCGCCAGCAATTCACTGAGATGCGCCGGGCGGAGTTCCAGGAGATCCAGGCCATCCTCACTCCGGAGCAGCAGGAAAAAATGAAAGCGCTCGCGCGGGAGCGGGCCGGGGCGACTCGCGGGCGGGGTGGGGAAGCCGCCGCCAAGCCCCCGGCGAAGTAAAAGTCGTTTCCCCCTGTCGGCGGGAAAGGGTCAGGTTGACGCCCGGGTTGTAGAGGCGGCTCTGTCCGCGCAGCGGACGTGCCGCCTCTGATTTCCGCGGGCAGCGGCGGCGCGGAGCCGGAGGCGCGCGGGATTCGTCCCAAATACCGCTTCGCTGAATGCCATTCTGTTCAGGTGCTGAACGCTTTCAAAAAAGCGCACTCCAAGGCGAGCGACTCGGTCACGCCGGTGCGGCCGAGGCTGTCGCGCAGGGATTCCAGGGCTTCCGCCCGCCGCAGGGTCTCCATCGGCGAGTGCTCCCGGGCGAGGGCGGCGGTGGCCGCGGCATACTCCGGCAGCTCCACAGCCGCGCCATGCTGCTGGCGGAGCACGTCGGCCCACCACTGCTCGAGCAGCTCGATGAAGCCGCCCCGCTCTCCGAGATAGCGGGATTCGGTGAGCGCCTTGTAGTACTCCTCCCGCTCCTCCAGTCCCCGCAGGTCGCCGACCTGTTTGTACACCTGTTCCTCGCGCTTGAGCGCGGCGCCCGTGATCTCGGCGATGGCCTCTTTGGCGCGTCCGAGCAGATCCTCAAAGCCGCGGACGAAGCCGAGAATCTGCGGCAGCTCCGGCCGCGGCACGCGGGCGAAAGCGGCGAGCATCGCGAGCCACTCCTGCTGGAGCGCGGTCGGTTCGCGCCGGTGCTCCGGGCGGAGCGGGATCTCGATGCAGCGGCTCAGGATCGTCTCGAGGAGTTGATCGGGCTGCGCGCTCACGAGCAGCAGATGCGAGTGGCCGGGCGGTTCTTCGAGGGTCTTGAGGAAGGCATTGGCCGCGGCCTCGACGAGCCGGTCGGCATCGAAGATCACGCCAACCTTGGCCCCGCCGAGCAGCGAGCGCATGTGCAGGTCGTGCTCGAGGGCGCGAATCTGTTCGATGCGGATCCGCCGCGATTTCGATTCCGGTTCGATGGTATGCACGTCGGGGTGCCGCCAGGGATCGTCGGAACTGCCCGTGAGCAGCGTGCAGAGTTCGCCGGCGAGCTGCCGTTTGCCGCTGCCGATCGGACCGGTGATCAGATAGCCGTGGGCGAGCCGCCCCTGGTCGCGGGCCGCGTGGAGCAGAGTGAGAGCTTCGGGAGCAGTGAAAGGCACGGGCGCAGTGTGGGGGAGCGCGCCGCCCGGATGAAGCAGGAAGTCAGTGCGCCGAAGGCCGGGTGGAGGCGCGGCCCGTCACCGCCTGCCGCGGGTCCGATGCGCGGCGAGGCGTCGGGTGAGATCGCCTTCGGTCTCGGCGAGGAGCTGCCGGAGATGCCCGGTGGAGAGGACGTTGGCGCCAAAGGCGATCGCCGTCTGCCGCTCCAGGGAGTCGTCGGTGGCGACGAGCAGATCGTGCTCCCGGGCGTACTTGGCGACGAGCCGCTCGACGATGTCGTCCGCGGTCTGCCCGGCGCTGCTGTAGAAGATCTGGATGCCGCCCGGCTCACTGGCCTCGTTCGGCTTTTCCCCGCGCCCGTCAAAGACGACCGCGACCCGCACTCCGCTGGCGTCCTGATAGCCGGTGAGCAGCCGGACGAGCGTCTCGCGCGCCGCCACCTTGCGGCGACCGTGCATGGCGCGCAATTCCGGCCACGCGAAGATGACGCTGTGGCCATCGACGATGAGATAGCGCACGGCTCGCCGGAGTCGGGGTGAAAAGCGGGCGCGTCGGGGCGCACGCGGCTTGCCCCGCGCGGGTCCGCCCTTATTCCGCGGTCGCAGTCTCCGCCGGAGCGGGGGCGGCCTCGGCCTTTTTCTTCGTGGCTTTCTTCCGCACCGGCTTCACCGAGGCGACTTTGGCTTTGACCTTGCGGCGCTCGAGGTAGGCGAGGCGGCGGCGGCGTTTTTGGATTTTGTTCGTTTGCTGGCCCATGAGTTTTTTGTGAAGTGCGAGGGCGAGTGAGTAGGGGATGCACCCGGGGCGGTCAAGTGCCGCCATGGCGGTGGCCAGCGATCGGGGGCCATTAAAAGGGGTGCGTAGATCCGAAGCATCGTCCTCGTCCTCCTACTCCTACTCCTACTCGACACGATCCGAGTAAGAGCAGGAGGACGAGGACCGTGCGCGGCCTTTGCACCACGATGCGGGATTGCACCTCGGGCTGGGCTTTCCCCACACTGCTCCCTCGTCCCTCCCATGTTCCGTCCCTTTTTTCTCCTCGCGGTCGGTCTTCTCCTCTCCGTGGCCATGCTCCGCGCGGCGGATGCGCCCCGGCCGAATATCGTCATCTTCCTCGTCGATGATCTCGGGGTGATGGATACCTCGCTGCCCTTTCTCACCGACGCCGAGGGCGGCCCCCAGCGTTATCCGCTCAACGATTTCTACCGCACCCCAAACATGGAGCGGCTGGCGGCGCGCGGCATTCGCTTCAATAACTTCTGCGCGATGAGTGTCTGCTCGCCGACGCGGATCTCGATCATGACCGGCCAAAACGCCGCCCGGCATCGCACGACGAACTGGATCAACCCCGATCGGGACAATGCCGGTCCGCAGGGACCGCCGGATTGGAACTGGCACGGCTTGCGCCCCGGCGACGTGACCCTCGCCGGTCTCCTGCGTGGGGCCGGCTATCGCACGATCCATGTGGGCAAGGGACACTTTGCTCCGCGCGCCGACGCGGGAGCCGATCCGGCGCAGCTTGGCTTTGACGTGAATGTGGCCGGCGCCTCGATCGGGGCGCCCGGCAGCTACTACGGCCAGCAGAACTACGATCGCGCTCCCGGCAAGAAGGCGAAGCATGCGGAGCGCGGCCCGAGCGCGGTGCTGGGGCTGGAGAAGTATCATGGCACGGACACCTTTCTCACCGACGCGCTCACGCTCGAGGCCGGGGCTCACCTCGGCGCCGCAGTCCAGGCGGCCCAGCCGTTCTTCCTCTACTTCGCGCACTATGCGGTGCATGGGCCGTTCGATTCCGATCCGCGTTTTGCCCCGCACTACGCGGCCTCCGGCCAGCCGCCGGCGGCGCAGGCTTTTGCCACGCTGGTGGAGGGCATGGACCGCTCGCTCGGCCAGCTCCTCGATCGTCTCGACACCCTCGGCGTGGCGGAAAATACGCTCGTCTTTTTCCTCGGCGACAATGGCTCCGATGCGCCGCTCGGCGATCCGCACGCCGTGGCCTGCGCGGCGCCGCTGCGCGGCAAAAAGGGGTCGCACTACGAGGGCGGCATGCGGGTGCCCTTCATCGCGGCGTGGGCCCGACCCGCCGCGGAGCATCCCGCACAGCGCCGCCTGCCGATCGCGCGCGGCGCGATCCAGAGTCAGCTCGGCGCGGTGTTCGATCTTTTCCCGACCCTCACCCAGCTCGCCGGCGTGCCGGTGCCGGCCGGGCACCGGGTGGATGGGGCGTCGCTCGACGCCCGGCTCACGGGGCGCCGGGATGCCGCGCGGCCGGAGACCTTCCTCATGCACTACCCGCACGCCCCGCATCGCAGCGACTACTTCACGAGCTACCGCGATGGCGCGTGGAAAGTGATCTACCACTACTTTCCCACCGAGGTCTCGGGCGGCTCGCACTATCAGCTCTTCCAGTTGCGCGAAGATCCCTTTGAGCAAACGGATCTCGCCGCCGAACGGCCGGAGGAATTGCGGACGCTGATGCAAAAGCTGGCCGCCGGGCTGGAGGAATGCCAGGCCGTCTATCCCGTGGAGAAGGCGAGCGGCCAGGCGGTCCGCCCGCTGGTGCCGTAGAGCGAGGGCGGTGCGGGAATGTCCAAGGTCCAAGGTCCAAGGACCAAGGACCAAGGAAGCGGAAACGCCCGAGTTCGGAGAGGCCCCGCGAGTTTCACCGCGGATTGGGGATTGGGCGTTTGGGGTTCCCTGGACATTGGACATTGGTCCTTGGTCATTCGCCTCCGGCGCCCCGGCGCCGGTCAGCCTTCTTTCGCGGCGGTCCACTCCACGGCAAATTTCACCAGCTCGTCGGCGTGCTTGAAGCCGAGTTTGCTTTTGATGTGGGCGCGGTGGGTTTCGATCGTCTTCATGCTCCGGCTCAGGCTCTCGGCGATTTCGCGCGTGCTTTTGCCCCGGCCAAAAAGCTCGAGCACTTCCAACTCGCGATCCGAGAGCGTGTCCACCGGCGAGCCGAGATCGTTCTCGCTGCCCTGGATCGCTTTGAAAATGAGCCGTTTGCTGAACTCCGGGCTCACATAGATGCCGCCGGAGGCCACCTGGCGGATCGCCTCGGCGACCTGGGTCATGTCCCCCTGCTTCATCACGTAGCCTTTCGCGCCGGCACGCAGGGAGCGCAGGGCGTAGAGCGACTCATCGTGCATGGAGAGGACGAGGATCGGCAGCTTCGGATGCTCCGCGAGCAGGAGCTTGATGAGTTCGATGCCATTGGTGCCGGGCATCGAGATGTCGAGCAGCACGAGGTCGGGTTGCAGCCGGCGCGCAGCTTCCAGAGCGTGGGGTGCATTGGCGGCTTCACCGCAGAGCGTCAGCCCGGGCGTGCTCTGGACGAAGTGGCCGAGCCCCTGACGGAAGAGCGGGTGATCGTCCACGATGAGCAGACGGAGGGCGGGCACGGCAGAGGCGGGCGGCTCGGGGGGGGCGGGTTCCATACTTGAAGTTTTCCAGGGTGAGCCGTTCGCCGGAATCGCAGGGGACGCGCGCAGGGGGGCGGCGAAGCAGACGCCGAAGATTGGAGTGGGAGTTCGCCGGGGGCAAGCCGGCGGTAAAGATTCGGTGGGGGCCGCGGCTCAAGGGGCGGCGCCGATGCACCAGAGATGCCGGGCGGTGCGGAGGAAGAAGGCGCCTTGGGAGATGGCGAAGGACGAGTTGGAAGGCTCGCCGAGTGAGTTCGTGGCGAGCCGTTCAAAGGTCGGGCTCGCGCGGAAGACCAAGGCGTCGCCGCTCTGATTCATCGCGTGGCATTTCCCCTCGGCGATGACGATCGAGGACCAGTTCGTCCCGCTCGCGCCCGGGCCCTGGAGCCGCTCCTCCCAGACGACGCGCCCGGTCTTCACCTCGATGCACTCCGCGATGCCGGGATCGTCCAGGATGTAGAGGTGGCCTGCGTGAATCGCGCCCGAGCCGATGCGCTGCTTGGTGCGCGGGTGATGCCAGGCCCGGTGGGTGGCGGTCACGTCGCCGGTGCCGCCCGCGCGCACCGCGACTGCCTGGCCTTGAAAGCCGCCCATGGCGACGACGAGGCCGTCGGCGTAAAGCGGCGAGGTATAGACCAGCGCGTTGAGGCCGCCGCTCGTCCAGAGCACCTCGCCGGTGGCCGGAGCAAAGGCGCAGAGGCGATTTGGAAAGCTCAGGAAAAGCTCGTCGCGCCCGCCGACCCGGCGCACCAGCGGATCGCTCCACGAGCCGAGCCACGGCACCTTGGCGTCGGTGCCCTCCGGCTTCAGCCCCGAGTGCCCGCCGGCTTCGTCGTGCTGCCACACGGTCTCGCCGGTCGCTTTGTTCACGGCGAGGAGGAAGGTGCGCGGGCCCGGCCCAAAATTCAGAAAGCAGAGATCGCCGTGGAGCACGGGCGAGGCGGCGTAGCCCCAGATGTGGGTCTGCACCCCGAGGTCGCGATGCCACAGCTCCCGGCCGGAAAAGTCGAAGCACCAGAGCCCGGCGGAACCGAAGAAAACGATGACCCGCTCGCCATCGGTCACGGGCGAGGCGGAGCACGGGGGATTGGTTTTGTGCGTGGGCTCGACCCCTTCCGCCACGGTGCCCGCGCGCCACAGCTCGCGCCCGCTCGTGCGATCGAAGCAGAGGAGCAGTCGGCGGCGCTCCCGTTCGATGGCTTGGGTGAGAAAGACGCGATCGCCCCAGATCACGGGCGTCGAGTTGCCCCGCTCGGGCAGGGGCGTCTTCCACCGCACCTGCTCGGTGGACGACCACTTCAGCGGCAGATTTTTTTCCGTGGAGATCCCGTCGCCGGTCGGGCCGCGCCAGGCGGGCCAGTTTTCCGCGTGAAGGGCGATCGGGCAGGCGAGCAGGGCCAGGGCGCAGCGGAGCAGGGGAGAAGACATGGCCAAGAGGTAACCCGCGCGCCGCGACAAGGGGAGCGGCTTCCTCCGCGGCGGTTGAAAAAAGTCCGCCGCAGCTCCTCCGAAAGGGAACCGGCTCAGGAGAGTCGGGTGCGTTGGGCGCGCTCGATCTGGGCAAACTGCTGCGCGAGGAGGAAGCCCGCCTTGCACTGCATGATGATGAAAAAACCGATCAGCCCGATCCACAGAGACTGCGTCTGCCAGGCCCAATACAGGATGCCCACGCCGGCGAGCGCGCCGATCGCGGTGACGACGAAAAGACTCCGGGCGCGACCGATGACGAACCAAAGCAGCGCTTGCAGGATCTGGCCGCCGTCGAGCGGATAGACCGGCAGCATATTGAAGATGAGCAGGCCGAGATTGATCCGGCCGAGCATGAACACGCAGCGCACCAGATCGTCCGAGGCCCAGGCGGCCTCCCGGATGAAGCCCAAAGCGAGATGGAAGACCGGCAGCAGCGCCACATTCACCAGCGGCCCGGCGGCGATGCTCCAGAGGATCGCACCCGGGCGCTGCGGCGGGCTCACAAAGGCGACGCCCCCGAGCGGCCAGAGGGTGATGCGGTCGGCCGTGCCGCCGACCTGCCGGCAGGCCAGGGCGTGGCCAAACTCGTGGAGGAGCACGATGGCAAAGAGCGCGAGGTATTCGTAGGCGTTCCAGACCGGCGAGGAGTACTCGCGGCTGCGATACTGCAACTGATAGGCCGCGACCAGGAACCACGCCCAGTGGACCGAGACGTGGATCCCGCGAAAGGTGAAAAAGTGAAATGAACCGGACTGGCTGGGCATCATGGAGCGCGGACCGTAGCGGCTCCCGGGGGCGAGCGCTCGCGGAAACTCCCGCGCTATTCCTCGCTGGCCTTGGCCAGGCTCACATCGAGGCCAAAGAGCCGCCACTTCGGCGCCTGGTACATGAAGTTCATGGAGAACAGCACGTTCGCCGGCTGGGCGCGATAAAAGCCGCGCACATTGAGCAGGCCCTCGGTGCTGATGCCGGGCGGTTCGGAGAAAGTGGCGGTCTGATTCTGGATGAGCCCGATGTCCACTTTCTTGTCGATGAAGTTCTGAAAGGCCCGCTGCATCTTGGCTCGCGGAAGCTGATCCTGCCAGGCCTTGGCTATTTCCTCGTACAAGCCGTCGAAGGAACCTTCCTGCACGCAGGCGTTGAAGAGCAGCAGCGTGGACTCCACGAGGACGCGCAGTTCCGCGTCGGTCGGCATCGGTTTCTCCTGCCCGTCGCTGAAGGCCGCGCCCCGGCCCACGGCCCCGAAGTAGTTCGCCGCGAGGCCGGTCTCCACACTGCGCGGGGAGCGGACCGCGAAGATCCGCCACGCGCCGCGCTCCTGCACCATGCTGATGGTGAGCGGCGCCATCTTCCCCTCCCGGCTTGCGACTTCGGCTTCGATGATGGCGGAGTGGCCATCGATCTTTGGCGGCGGACTGGTCATCGAAAGAAAATCGAGCAGGCCGAGTTCGCGACTGATCTGGGCAAAGCGCTTTTCCGACTGCTGCGCCTTGAAGCCGAGCGACGTGGACTCATAGGCCTCGCTGCTTCGGCCATTGGCGATCAGCGCAAAGAAAGTCTTCGCCGCCTCCGTCGGGTCGCTCTTTTTTTCACACCCCGTGACGAGCCCGAGGAGGAGGCAGAGCAGCGCGAGGCGGAGGAAGACGGGCATGGGTATTCGGGGAAAAGAAACGGTCCGGGCGGGAAGGGCGGCGCCGGCCCTGCGCGCTCAGGCACTCCACTCCAGCATGCGCCGGATCGGCACTTCGGCGCGGGCGCGGACGGCCTCCGGGAGCACGATCTCCGGCGCGAGATGCAGCAGGCAATCGTGCAGCTTTTCGAGCGTGTTCTTTTTCATGTAGCGGCAGTCGGCGCACGCGCAGTGCTCGGTCGGCCCGGCGATGAAGGTCTTCCCGGGAATCTCGCGCCGCAGCCGGTGGAGCATCCCGGACTCGGTCACGATCACAAAGGCCTGAGCGGGCGATTGGCGGCAGTAGCCGATCATCTTTTCCGTGGAGCAGACTTCATCGGCGAGCAGGCGCACGGCAAAGGTACACTCCGGGTGCGCGACCACCGGCGCGTCGGGATGATCGCGCCGGATGCGCTCGATGGAGTCGCGCGTGAACTCGACGTGGACGTAGCAGTGCCCCTTCCACAGGTCCATCTTCCGGCCCGTCTGCTCCATCACCCAGGCGCCGAGATTTTCATCCGGCACGAAGAGGATGTTCCGATCCTTGGGCGCGCGCTCGACCATCTTCACAGCGTTGCCGCTGGTGCAGATCACGTCGCTCAGCGCCTTCACGCCGGCCGAGCAATTGATGTAGGCGATCACGTAGTAGTTCTTCTCTGCATGGGCATGCAGATGCGCGGCGAGCTTATCGGCCGGGCACGAATCGCTCAGCGAGCAGCCGGCTTCGAGATCGGGCAGGATCACCCGCTTCGTCGGGTTCACGATCTTCGCCGTCTCGGCCATGAAATGGACGCCGCAAAAGACGATCACGTCGGCCTCGGTCTCGGCGGCCCGGTAGCTCAGCCCGAGGGAATCGCCCACGAAGTCTGCCAGCTCCTGGATCTCCCGCGCCTGATAGTTGTGCGCGAGGATGACCGCGTTGCGTTCGCGTTTCAGGATCAGGATTTCTTCGGTGAGATCGACGCCGAGGACAGGCATGGCGGAAACGTCGCGTCTTGCCCGGCGAGATTCACGCACAAATTTCCAGGCTTCCCGGCGCCTGCCCTCCACGAGAACATGCGTCTCCATGATCCCCCGTCCTCCCATGCTCCCCACTCGCCGCCATTTCATCCAAAGCGCCGCCTCGCTCGCCGCCGGCGCGCTGCTCCCGTGCCGCGCGCGGGCCGAAAAGACCGCCCCGGTCCCGCACGCCCTCGCCGGCCGGATCTACAAGACCCTCAAACACGGCATGATCTCCGGCCCGGGCTCGCTCGTGGAGAAGTTCAAGATCGCCAAGGAGGCGGGCTTTGCCGGCGTCGAGACCTCCGCGCCGGGCATGAATGTGGCCGAAGTGCGGCAGGCGATCGCCGAGTCCGGCCTGCCCGTCGATGGCACGGTATGCGCCGGGCACTGGCAGATCCGCCACACCAGCCCGGACGCCGCGACGCGGGCCAAAGCGCTCGCCGAGCTGAAGCAGGCGCTGCGCGACACCCGCGCGATCGGCGGGCACACCGTGCTCCTCGTGGTCGGCAAGGGCGAGGACGGTCCGGAGTCCGAGATCTGGGCGCGGTCGGTGGAAAACATCGCGCAAGCCGTGCCGGTCGCCGCCGAGGAAGGCGTCGCGATCGCGATCGAAAATGTCTGGAATCAATTCCTCTACGATCATGAAGGCGGCGCCGATCAGACCGCGGAGAAGTTTGTGAAGTATGTCGATGAGTTCCGCTCGCCGTGGGTCGGCATGCAGTTCGACATCGGCAATCACTGGAAGTACGGCTCGATGGGCGGCTGGCTGCGCACGCTCGGCAAGCGCGTGCTCAAGCTCGACGTGAAAGGTTTCTCCCGTGCCGAAAACAAATTCACGCCGATCGGCGAAGGCGACATCGACTGGGCCGACGTCCGCCAGGCCCTGCACGAAATCAATTTCTACGGCTGGTGCGCGGCCGAGGTGAAAGGCGGCGACCTCGCTGCGCTGACCAGCGTCGCGCAGCAGATGGATCGCGTCTTCGGCCTGTAAGCGGCCCCGGTGCGCGCGGCGTGCGCCTCTCTTGCGCCTGGGGGCCG
>Ga0105049_10007918_pt1 | contig 12316 bp, 12 predicted proteins | sample MAT06_FD_78087 | JGI IMG/M metagenome (GOLD analysis project Ga0105049, IMG submission 78087) | Freshwater microbial communities from Lake Fryxell liftoff mats and glacier meltwater in Antarctica - MAT-06 | ecosystem: Environmental > Aquatic > Freshwater > Ice > Liftoff microbial mat | place...
CATACAACGCCGAAGCACACAGCGCGAGCTTGAGAGCGGGCTATGCGTAGGCGTTTGTGTGTGGTTCGCGGAGGTTAGAGATACCACCAAACGCGGATACGAGACCATTGGTTCGATTCCCCACGCGATCTGAACGTGCTAGCCGGTTTCAAGCCACCACGCGCTCCGCGTGCGAAGTGGGTTCGGGTATAGGTTACTACATCACCGCAAAAAAAGTGATTGAGGAGATGAGGCCGTCACAGGTTTTTTGTGTTTTACACAAAAAACTTTCATATTCAAATTATACTTTCAAGTGTCTTTTGGAATTAGGTCTTAAGTACCAGTACCACAGTTCTAATACTATTAAATGTCCCCCTCAATATTCTTTACAGTAATAAATGTTCGTTGCATTTTTAAAGTATGAATTTTTTGATGCATCCTTACGCTTCATTGTTTCCTCAGAAATTTTCTCCAACACGATTTAGGGTAATGGCTGTTATCTGTGGGATAGTAGCAATATCTATGGCGCCTTTTTTAGAGGTTGCTTTTGCATTGAATATCGCTTTTGGGGTAGTCGGTCTTTTCTTGACTGCTTTTTTATATTGGATTGTTTTAATCCTTGGAATATCAAGCGTGTTAAACCTGTCCTTATCATTTTCAAAAAATGAAATTAATTACCAGTCATTTCATGTTCGTCTTGCAACGAGTATTTCAACTACCAGTTTAATAATTATTTCCCCTTTCTTTTTTATATTTACAGTGTTATTTGTGCGCTTCTAATTACCAACTGAAAAGTAAAGCGCTCTAAGTCTATCCGAGTACTCAGATGCCTTACTTCAGGCTACACTTAAGATTATGAAAGGCTACGAGAAAATAATAACTAGAAGTGTAGAAAGGGGCAGGCGGACTTTTATAGAGGGCATTTCAACTGTTTCTATAGAGGAAATTCCGACGGAGTTTGATGAGCTCGCAGTAGAGCGTCTGAATGATAGTCTGGAAAGAAATAATTTATTTATTGTTGGCGAAATGCACGGCGTAAAAGAAAACGTCAATGTCATCTATACGCTATTCAAGAAATTCGGCTTTCGCCAACTTGCTTTAGAGTGGGAGCCTGAACTTAAAGATGTGGCGGAAAAGTTTCTCAGCGGGGGAGAGCTTAATTTTAATGCAATAAAAAATAGTTCTGACGGACGAGTAACCGCCGGGCACTTCGCACTTATGAGGAAATTGAAATCAGAAGGAATGCTAGCGGGGCTTGTTTGTTTTGACGGCGGTTCAGATGGAGAGGGATGGAACGCGAGAGATGCTGCCATGGCGAAAAATATTCTTAATAGTCTTTCTGAAGTACCGACTCTGGTAGTCGCTGGAAATTTCCATACAAAGACAGAAGTCTTTCATTTAAATGATGAATCCATAGAACAGCATCCAATGGGCGAGAATATAAAGAAAGAAATTCCAGATGTAGCAATAGGAAAAATTGAGTATTTGACTGGTCAGTACCACAACTTTGGTACGAATGACTTTGTTAAACTTGGCAACAAAAAGTTACCGGAAAGAGCTAGATTCTATAAAGGCACGAAAGGACTTTACACATTTGAAATTCCAAATGCACATGCGGCAATTGTCCCCAACCCTCATGAAAGATAAAGCCCACGTATATGCAGTTTACAAGAACCTACCCCGCCATGAAGAAACTTATTATTAAAAGCATCTTTTGAAACTGAAGCTTACTCCAGCAATAAACGTATTTCTTTCGCTTACGCGCGCGGTTATCGGTCAGCAAATATCATTCGAAGCAGCGGTCTCGATATATGGAAAGTTTCTCTCACTCTTTGGAGCAAGTCGAGTAACCCCCAAAAAAAACTACGTACCCTTTTCTCCTTTTTGTGCCCACTTCTTTGCCTGAAGCTTATAATATCTATCAAGCAATCCAAGCCCTACACACGCTACTTTGTGAGAGCGATAGTATGGAAGGTTGTGATGACCTTCGTGCACAGGTGTGACAAAACGTACAAAAGGACTGTTTTTGAAAATATTTTCTTTTATATATACCTCTCGAGGATCTATAGTATCGTTGGTAATAGACTCATTTTTTAAGTATTCTTCTTTCTCCTTGGGAACAATGAGCTCTGGATTAGATACGAGGTCTTCTCTACCTGAAATGATAACCACGGGGACGCGTATATCTTTCGCATTATCATTCTCCTTCGCCATAAGCGAAACGTCTCGTTCAAGTCGTGCAATAAAATCAAGTTGGGAAGCTTTTGCATCCTTTATAAGGTTAGAACCCATGTCTGTTCCGCCACGCACAAGAGATGCTGTGAATTCGTCAGTCTTTGGCGGAGTTTGTAAAATTAGCGGCGCACTGCGTAGTGCATCTTTTGTAAAATTTCTCATAAGCTGTTTAGGCTTTTGCTCATAGAGTCCGACCGCTCCAATGAGGATTAGTCCTCTGACACGAATCTCTCCTTCTTTTTGTAAAAGTGCTGTTACGGTAATTGACTTATGTCCACCTTGAGAATACCCCGCAAGTGTAACCTCCGAAAGTCCCGATTCTTTTAAATAGATTGCGATTGCTCTAGCTTCTTCAAGCAAAACATCTTCTTCACTACCAATTGATTCCACACGCGATGTTACGGCAATAGCGGGTAACTCTGCATTGTCTGAAAAGTCTTTTGTTAAAGCTTCAACTCCAGTATCAGACGCTTCTTGCGCCCACCCTGGGAGAAAAATAACTGCTTTTTCATTCTGTTTGTGCTCAGACACGTCCACGAAGTGAGGAATTACTTTTTCAAATCTGATTTTTATCTTTGCACCGGATTCCAATTCTATGAGACGCTCCCCGTTGTTGCTTTGGTGGCTCGTTTCGAAATTTGCTTTTCGGGAGAGCGGTTCTTCTATAGCCATAGCGTGCATTATACGCCAAAAAGTATATTCTCTAGCATATGGAACCTCATACATCATCTGTAGCTGGCGGAATAGTACTTGGCGACAAGGGTTGTATCGCAATGGTGCGGAGAGGCGAGCTCGGCGCATGGTTATTTCCAAAAGGCCATGTTGAAGCGGGAGAAACTGACGAAGAGGCCGCTCGAAGAGAAATTGAAGAGGAGACAGGACTTTCTCGCCTAGAACTTATTGGCGACCTTGGCACCTATGAGCGCTATAGCAGCACGCCGACAGGAAGTGAAGACAGGAATGAGCTCAAAAGAATACATATGTTTCTTTTTCTGGATATGCACAGCCAAAACCCTGTCGGCGGAAATGAAATTTCGGAATCTGCATGGGTGTCTCATCGCGAAGTGCCAGGAAAAATAGGAAACGTGAAAGACGCTGCTTGGTTTGCAACGGTATTTAAAAGGGTGTGTGCGGGTATTCAAAAAGACTAAGGTACCTAGATCACCGCAATAAGAAGGTATGCGCCGAGAGGGGCAACCCAGCTTACCCAGTCAACAACACTCTTGCCAAAGTCTTGTCCGTAATGTTTTGGATGAATATAAAATTCTTGAACGGTAACGGCTATAACTGCCGCAATGAAAAGTGCCGGAAGTGCTGCGTTACTTCCGAAAAGTGATTGTGATATAAATGTAGCAGCGCCGATAAAAATACCAGCACCAATTACGTGGCACACCTCCCTCCACGCACTCAAACGAAGCCCGTACTTATTTTCTCCAATTTTCGCTCTTACTTCAGCCAAGGTGTGCTCATATGATTTTCTCCACCGATATTTTTCACCTTCAATAAAAGAAGAAAACGGGTAAATCCTATCAGGAATCGTGAGGAAGTAGTGGTATATGCGAACAGATCGCTTTTCTGGATTCATGGTACATCTAGTATTACACACCTTTAGCTAGCGGACGGCTTTTGCTAGCGTGGACACAACCCTTTTGTCAAAAACATCTGGGATAATTTTTTTTGCTGTTGGATTACTTACGAGACCTGCAAGTGCTTTCGCAGCGTGTAACTTGGTGTCTTCAGTAATTTTTGTAATTCCCTTGTCTAGCGCTCCACGAAATATTCCCGGAAATACAAGTGCGTTGTTGATTTGGTTAGGAAAATCAGATCGACCAGTAGCAATTACCATCGCACCACCTCTCTTTGCCTCCTCTGGCATTATTTCAGGTATTGGATTAGCAAGTGCAAAAACAATAGAACTTACGTTCATTAAAGAAATCATTTCAGAAGATACAATACCGCTTCCAGAAAGACCTATGAACACGTCCGCTCCTTTAAGTACATCCGAAAGTCCTCCTTTTACTTTTCTTGGGTTTGTTAATTTTGATAACGCCTGCTTTTCTTCGCTATCATCCGGACGCCCGCTGTAAATACTCCCTGCTCTATCTAAAACAACAATATCTTTAATACCTGCTGAAACCAAGAGCTTTGCAACGGCAGTACCTGCAGCTCCTGCGCCAGAAATAACAACTCGAAGCTTTTTTAAATTTTTCTTTGTTACTTTTGCTGCGTTAATGAGGCCTGCGAGTACTACAATCGCCGTTCCATGCTGGTCGTCATGCATAACGGGAATGGTAAGAGCTTCTGCTAGTCGCTCTTCAATCTGGAAACACTGTGGGGCCTTAATGTCTTCAAGATTGATTCCTCCAAACCCCGGGGCAATGGCGATAATGGTACGAATTATTTCTTCCGGATCTTGTGTGTCGAGAACTATCGGCCACGCGTCAACATTTGCCATCTCTTTAAAAATAAGTGCCTTCCCTTCCATCACCGGGAGCGCTCCATAGGGACCGATATTTCCAAGTCCAAGTACGGCTGAACCATCAGAGATAACGGCGACTGAATTTCGCTTTATAGACATAATGTGCGCGTCTTTTGGATTTTTTGCTAGATGTTCTGAAACTGCTCCAACGCCTGGTGTGTAGTAGAGTGCAAAATCTTTCATGTTTTTCAACTTTACACGCCCTTTTGTCTCAATACGTGCTCCTGTTTTTTTAAATGCGTCTAGAATGTGCTTGTTAGTTTTCATGAAAAGTGGTGTTACCTAAACAGTATAGCCTGTATCCTCACTCAGACGTAGTGGGGACAGTAATTCAAAGATTCTCATCAGAATTTCTCTATAACTACTATGATATTTCAGAGTAGTTATAGATTACTTACCGTCCTAGTTTAATTACTTTGCCCTTGTTTAAGTCTTAGTTTGGAAACGAACTGCCTTTCTTTCAGTGAATACTGCAAGCGTTTCCTTGATTGTTGTTTGTTGCATGGTAATGCCATTGGCGGGGTACAATTACAGAATCTAGCCTATGGAACTGTCAAATCCTATCGACACAGCGTTCTCTCGCCTAAAACCGGATCAGAAATCGGCTCTTAAAAAACTAGGTATTGAAACCGTGCGCGATCTCCTGTATCACTTTCCCGCTCGCTATGAAGCGAGCGGGAAAACAGGGACAGTTGCTGCTGTAACTCCCGGAACAGACGTTACGCTCTACGGAACAATACGAAAGCCCGTTACAAAAAAAGCATGGAAAAGTAAGCGTCCGATGGCAGAAGCATACCTTGAAGATTCGTCAGGAAAAATTAAAATTATTTGGTTTTCACAACCCTATATCGCAAAAATGCTCGCTGATGGCATGGTGGTAAAAGCTAGTGGGAAAATTGCGGGTACCGAGAAAAATATGTACTTAGCAAATCCCGAAATTTCCCGCTCCCCGATACATCCTGATGATGTGCACGATACGTTGTTTACACAAACTGATGCGGGAACTTCTATAATTGAAGACGCTCTCTACGCAATCTATCCTGAAAGTAAGGGTATTTCTTCGCTATGGTTTTTGTATGCTCTAAAAAAAGTCTTTGAAGCAAGAGAGCATGAAAAAATCGAAGACCCCATACCCACTGAAATTTTAGAGCGCTACAACCTTCCCTCTCTTAGCACCGCACTCGTATGGATCCATGCACCAAAGAAAAAAGGTGACGCAGAGGCCGCGAGAAAACGCTTTGCCTTTGAAGAAATATTTCTTATACAACTTGCCATGCAACGAGAGCGACTTCAAAGTAGGGAGGAAAAATCACTTCCAATTACCGTAGACCGTAAAGCTCTCCAAGCGTTTATCTCCTCATTTCCTTTTCCTCCAACAGGAGCGCAAAAACGCTCTATAGAAAGTATTGTGTCTGACTTTGAAAATGCGTACCCCATGCGCAGACTCCTTGAGGGAGACGTCGGTAGTGGAAAAACGGCAGTAGCCGCAGCCACAAGCTATCTAGTTGCAACCTCCTATCCGCCAAATCGAAAATCAGGAACGCTCCAAGTTGCCTACATGTGTCCAACAGAAATTCTTGCCAAACAACATTTCTCGACCTTCGTGTCGTACTTTAGAGACCATCCTATTCCCATTGGGCTTATCACTGGGAATGAGTGCAGAAAATTTCCATCCAAAGTCCCCTATGAAGAGTCTGCAAAAGTATCGCGTGCGCAATTTGCCAAATGGGTAAAAAATGGCGAGATTCCCATTGTTATTGGCACCCACGCACTCGTGTATAAGTCTTTAGAGTTTCAGAATCTTGCATACGCAATTATTGATGAACAGCACCGATTTGGAAAAGCTCACCGCCAAAAATTAAGTAAAAAGCATGCAATCTCTCCGCACCTTCTTTCAATGACAGCAACTCCTATACCCCGCACACTTGCTCTCACGATATATGGCGACCTTGACCTTTCCCTTTTGGACGAGATGCCCGTTGGAAGAAAACCCATAATTACTGAAATTTTAGGGCCTGAAAAACGAGCGACTGGATACGCAAGGGTTTCGAAAGAACTTGGTGAAGGTCGCCAAGCCTATGTCATATGTCCACGTATAGACGAACCTGACCCACTTAAAGAACTCGCTGTGCAGGCAAAGTCCGTCAAGGCAGAAGCAGAAAAACTTAAGAGAGATATATTTCCCGAATTCTCTATTGGAATTCTTCACAGTAAGATGACACCAAAAGAAAAAGAGGAATCAATGAAAAGGTTTGAGCAGGGTAAAACAGATATCTTGGTTGCAACATCTGTCGTTGAAGTTGGTGTAAACGTTCCAAACGCAACGGTGATTATGATTGAAGGCGCAGAGCGTTTTGGGCTTGCGCAACTTCACCAGCTTCGGGGTCGCGTTATACGATCAAACGACCAGGCATATTGTTTCGTGCTGCCGGAAAGTTATGGGCAGGCCACAAAAGACAGGCTGAAGGCCCTCACTACTGCAAAGGATGGTTTTGAACTTGCTGAGTATGACCTCGCACTTCGTGGAGCTGGAGAACTTGCTGGGAATAAACAGTGGGGCGTTTCTGATATTGCTATGGAGGCAATTAAAAACATGCGTCTTGTTGAGGCTGCAAAAACTGAAGCGGGAAAACTAATAGCACACGACCCTGCCCTTAAAAACAACGAGAAACTTAAGGAGCTTGTGGACCTGCGCGCACAAAAACTTTATATGGAGTAAATTTTACAGATTTACTTTTGCACGGTACGATACGGAAAACATGTCCAAAGAACTAGGTAAAAAAATATTTAAAATACTTGTATACGTATTTGCTGCGATAGGTTTCTTTTTGGTGCTTGGATTTTTTGCTGTTCGGTTTGGGATTACCAATACAACAGGAATCATCGACAGCCAACGCGAGAATTTTGTTGGGGACTCAACTGTACCTAAAGATTTGGCTCCTCATTATGTAAACGGCACGCCATGGGAACAGACTTCCGAATGGAGGGTTCTTGAGAGTGCATTACGCAAAGACGGTGAAGTTCTTCTTTTAGCTGCAAATACATCTGGTGTCCCCGCGCGCCTCATTGCATCAAATCTTGTAACAGAACAGCTCAGACTATTCTTTACGGAGCGTGCAAACTTTAAGAAATTCTTTGAGCCTCTTAAGATTTTAGGCTCGCAAACACAATTTTCTTGGGGGGTTATGGGGATGAAAGAGCAAACAGCAATTCAAGTTGAAGCAAATCTTAAAGACCCTTCTTCTCCCTACTACCTAGGTAAAGAGTACGAAAATCTCTTAGACTACGCCGCTACAAGCACTGACCTAAAGCAGGCGCGCTTTGTTCGTATCACTGATCAAAAAAATCACTACTGGAGCTATCTTTACGCCGGCCTTTTTATAAAACAAATCGAAGCGCAGTGGCAAAAGGCAGGCTTCCCTATTACCGGGAACGTGGCGATTCTTTCCACACTTTACAACATTGGTTTTCAGAACTCAGTGCCAAATGCAACTCCACAAGTTGGCGGGGCCCAAATTACAATTAACGGCGTTTCAAAGAGTTTCGGGGGTTTATCAGCTGAATTTTATGACTCAAATATTTTAGAAGATATATATCCTAAAAAGTAGGTAAACTTGGAGATAATTGCTCTCTAAAGTTTTGAAAATTGGTGCGCCCGGCAGGGTACGATCCTACAGCCGTCGAGGTATAAGCTCGATGCTCCACCAATTGAGCTACGGGCGCTCAAACACTATACCGCCCAAACATTTGTTACGCCACTTCCTCCTCTTTCACTTTTGGCGTAATGCCGTTTACTACAAGTAGTTGCTCAAACTCATCTCGTTCGAGTGTCTCCACTTCAACGAGCCTTTCTGAAATCATGGTTAGAGCAGCTCGGTGCGTACCAAGGACTTCGCGCGCTTTTTCTTTCGCCTCTGCAATAATGCGCGTTACTTCTCCGTCAATCTTGCCTGCAATTTCTTGTGAGTAGGTTTCGTTTCTATAGTTATGATCAGTAGCAAAGGCCACAGGTCCTACAATATCGCTCATACCGTAGCGAGAAACCATGTCTCGCGCAAGCGCGGTTACCACTGCTAAATCATTTGAAGGACCCGTGGTAATATCCCCAAATACCATTTCCTCTGCCACAAACCCTGCAAGTGTCCCTGCAATATCGTCGAGAAACTCTTTACGGGACTGCATCTTCTGATCTTCAAAAGGAAGCTTGAGCGTATATCCTCCAACGCGACCACGACTAATAATAGAAATTTTGTGGACAGGATCAGCGTTTGGAAGAACAGACGACACGAGAGCATGCCCTACTTCATGGTACGCCGTTAGTCTTTTCTGCTTCTTGCTCATAAGGTGGCTCTTTCTCTCAGGGCCTAGCATCACCTTTTCAATAGATCGTATGAGGTCAAACTGTGCAATTTCCTTTCTGTTTTCGCGTGCAGCAAGAATCGCCCCCTCGTTCATTAGCGAGTGAAGTTCGGCCCCGGAAAAACCAGGCGTGCGCTCTGCCACAACCTCCAAAGCTACATCGGGTCCAAATGGCTTTTTGCGAGCGTGAACTTTGAGAATTTCAAGTCTGTCTTTTCTGTCTGGTAGGTCGATGGTAACTCGTCGGTCAAAACGTCCCGGCCGAAGGAGTGCAGGATCAAGGACGTCGGGGCGGTTGGTGGCCGCCATAACGATCACCTTTTCCGTTGGATCAAATCCATCCATCTCAACGAGGATTTGGTTTAATGTTTGTTCGCGCTCATCATTTCCTCCTCCAACACCAGTGCCACGCGTCCTCCCCACCGCGTCAATTTCGTCAACAAAAATAATAGACGGCGATGATTTTTTCGCTAATTGGAATAAATCACGTACGCGTGAAGCTCCAACGCCGACAAACATTTCAACAAATTCAGAACCTGATATTGAGAAAAAAGGAACTCCAGCTTCTCCTGCGACAGCTCGCGCAAGGAGTGTCTTTCCTGTACCGGGAGCACCCATAAGGAGAATCCCCTTTGGAATACGAGCACCAATGTCGAGGAACTTTTTAGGATTTTTTAGGAAGTCTACAATTTCCATCAGCTCCTCCTTTGCCTCCTTCGCTCCTGCAACATCCGCAAATGTTACTCGAGTCTTTCCGTCTGAAGGATCAGTAACCCTAGCTTTTGACTGTCCAAAGGTAAATGCCTGCATTCCCGCACCCTTCACTTGGCGCATGAGAAAAAGGAAAAGAATACCTAGAAGTAGGATTGGCAATAATATTGGGGCGAGCTGTCCAAACCAAAACCTGAAACCAGATTCTTTAACAATGGTAATTCCCACTTGTGAGATTTGATCGGGAGTTGCCCCGTAGGCTGCAAGCGTTTCTGGTAGTCCTTGACTTGGATCTTTAAGAGCTTTTTTCTCTAACGTATCTTTGTAGGTAAGCGTTAGTATTTCTCCAGAAACGGTAACAGAAGACACCAGTCCTGCCTTTACGTCATTTGCGACCTGCGTTAGTGAGATTTCTTCATTTTTTTTTCCTGCTCCTAAGATAAAAGAGTAGAGACTCATGAGCACGAAGAATATGAGGATACTTGAGAGAAGATTGCTCATAAAGCCGGGCGCTCCGGGCATAAACTTATTACCTCCTTTTTTGGGTGGTGTAGTCTTGCCCTGCTTATTCTCCCTGTCTCCCTCTTTCTTTGGGTCTTTTTTTTCAGTTTTTGGTGATTCTACTTTATTTGGTGCCATATCTTTCCCACTATACAATAGAGGGACGATCTATGAAAATAGGTTGCTATCTATATGTCCCTCATATCAAATAAAAAAGCCCACCTACGCTTCACGGTACTTGAGACTTTTTCTGCAGGCATCGAGCTTACGGGAGGAGAAGTTAAGTCTGTGCGGGCACACAAGGGCTCCCTTGAAGGCGCGCGCGTTGTTGTGCGTGGTGGTGAGGCATACCTGTTGGGAATGACTATTCCGCCGTATCAAGTAGCAAACACTGGGGGAGGCTATAAACCAGAAAGAAACAGGAGGCTACTCCTCAAAAAATCAGAAATAGTTGAACTTTCAAATGCTGAAGAAAAGAAGGGCTTGACGGTGGTCCCTTTAGAGTTGTATAATAGTGGTAGGTATCTTAAAGTGCGTGTTGCAATCGTCGAAGGAAAAAATAAAGCCGACAAACGCGAGTCCTTAAAACTCGCTGACGACAAACGCGACATGGATCGCATACTTAAGGTAAACCGTTCTAGGTAGATCAGTCGCGGTTCCCATTCTATCTCCTGATTGAATGGGAACCGGGGGTGACCGGCTTTGACGGTCTGTACTTTGAGATACGTGCGACGCGGTGGAAGTTTGTTGACCACCCTAATCCTACAAACAACCAAACTTGCCAAGAACACTCTTGCAAGCGTGAAGTCCCCATACTTCGGTATGAAGGATTTTGCGTTCTCTTACGCATAAGCTTGAGCTTCGGCTCGCTCGTCTAAGAGACGTCTATGTAATTACGGTTCTCGTAGCGGGTTACATTGGGCGGAATCATCTATGAGATCGGTATCTAGAGACACCCTGCTCTAGACTTAAACAACGGGAGTAGGTGAGAATGTTTTCGCTAATATTCTTATATTCTCACCGAATACACAATACTAGCTACGCGTCGTAGATACGTCCTCAAAGCCAGATTCGGACTGGGATTCGATTTCCCACACCTCCACATGGTTTCATGATTAGGCACGAAAGTGCCTTTTTGTGTATATTCTTCCTCGTTTTCTTGAGGTTCTAACCGAATACCGAGAGAGCTTGCTTCCAGTAGAACCTGTATTGGTTTTTCTGCATTCATAGTGAGTATTCCCTGGTCGAGAACATGCTCGTCCCCTAGAGCCGCAATGATGGCTCTTCGCTCCAACACTCCACCTTTAGCAAACTGCTTACTGGCTTTTTCAACGAACGTCATGAGTCGTTCTGCATCATCAATCCAGGTCTTAAACTTCTGGTCTACTGATTCAATCTCACTCTTTAGTCTTCGCTCCTCGTTTTCAAGGTATGTTTTACGGTCTTTATACTCCTCTGCATCAATCTCACTACCCAATCGCATCTCAAAGAGGGTCGTTAGTTGCTGTAGTGAATGCACGTTAAAATGCTACGATTACTCTATGCCCAAGAAATATACTGATGAGGAGTACGCAGCCCTACTCCCCAAAAAACAAGTTGGGACTGCAGTACTGCTTTTTAATACTAAGGGCGAATTGCTTATTGTAAAACCGGACTATAAGGACGGGTGGCTCGTCCCCGGAGGTTCCGCTGATGAAAACGAATCTCCTCTTCATTGTGCTTTGCGAGAGACGAAAGAAGAGCTCGGACTTGAGCTCACTACATTGCAGCTAGTAGGAGTATATTATGCTCCCCAAAAAGGAGTCTATGCAGATTCACTTAAGTTTATATATTTCGGTGGAGTCTTAAACGAGGATAAAATAGCAACGATAACGTTGGAGACCGAAGAACTCGAGAAATATACCTTTACAGCCACAGAAGATGCGTTACCGCTTTTATCTTCGAGCTTGCAAAAGAGCTTACCAAAAAGCCTTGAGGCTATAAAAAATAATTCTGTTGCGTATATTGAGTAAAAGGAAATCCGGGACGACTCGCATGTGCGAATAATCCCGG
>Ga0105049_10007920_pt1 | contig 12313 bp, 8 predicted proteins | sample MAT06_FD_78087 | JGI IMG/M metagenome (GOLD analysis project Ga0105049, IMG submission 78087) | Freshwater microbial communities from Lake Fryxell liftoff mats and glacier meltwater in Antarctica - MAT-06 | ecosystem: Environmental > Aquatic > Freshwater > Ice > Liftoff microbial mat | place...
AAGCAGTACAACCAACCGGAGCGACTGCCGAACAGAATGAGGCCATCGACGATGGTGGGGGCGCTGTCGATGCGACCATTGGCGGTGAATTCCCAAGCCGGCTTGCCATCCGCTGCGGTGTAGGCGAGTACCCGATGGGTGTGGGGCTGGGCCACCACCACCAGTCCGTCGGCGATAACCGGCGGTGTCAATGGACCGGTGGCAAAGGGATATTCCTTCCACTCCTCCAGCGCGGGCCCGGTGAAATCCGGCTGCACTGGTTTGGCTTCCCACATCTGGCGCACCTGTGCCGGCACGGTGGTGGCAGTACTGCCGCTGCGGTACTCATCTCCACGGTACATCGGCCAGTTGCCCGCCTTGGCGGCTGATGCCTGCATGCGCTTGCCGAAAGCGGGGCCCGTGATCAGCGGATGGGTGTCCTGCGGAGGACGCGGATAGGGCGCCGCCAGTGCCGCGACTCCGTTGAGCATCGAAAAACAACTGCAGCTGTTGGTAAAAACGTAGAGCAGGCCATTGGCCGGAATGATGCCTTCGCTGTCGTGACCGCAGGAACCGCGGGTAATGGGATTGTTGCGATGTTCGAAGGTCTTCCAGTCGGTGAAGCCCAGTTCGCCGTAGATGAAGAAACGTTCGGTCATCACCGGTGGATGGCAGTACAGCGGGAAACGCCGCTGATGCACCGTCGGCACGATCAGCGGGTTGCTGGTGAGGTCGTTGAAGATCGCCAGCGTGGTCGGCTGGTTTTTGGTCTCGCCCTGGTGCATCACCACCTTGCCATCGACGAAAAACGCGCGCGGCGTCTCATCGTGGCGCATCGCTGGCATGTAAGCATGGTCCTTGAGGTTCTTGCCGTCTGTCGCCGAGAGGAAGTGGACCGCCGTGACCACGCTTTTTTCCTGGTCCATGCCCTTGGGGACGGCATATCGCCCTGCCTCGAACGCGATGGCGCTGTCACCGACAGATGAGCGGTAGCAGGTCTTGACCCACGGCAGATCCGTCCGCTGCCAGCGCGGTTTTCCTGAGACGAGATCGAGCGCCATCACCGTGCTGGGAGCCGCAGCTGATCTAGTATCACCGCTGATGACGATCACCTGATCCGGCGTGCTGCCGATGGAGATGGCACGCGGTGCAACCAGATCCAATCGCCACAGCAGCTTCCCATCGTCAGCCTGAAGGGCGATGAGCGCATCATCGGTACACGACACCAGGACGTTGTTGGAACTATGCCGTGCATGCAGGAGGGTCGTCGGCGAGCCGGCATCGCGATACTCGCGTCTGATTTTTCCGGTGGCACCGTCAAGGTACTGCAACACGCCCTTGATGACCACGAACACTCCGTCCGGCGTCGCAGCCGGCCGGACCTTGGCGTCGACAGTGACGCTCCACAGCGGCAGACCGTTGAAGGAGTCGCGCACCCGCAGCAGGCCGCTGTTCGAGGTATAATTGCGACCGCCGGAGGTGAGCATCTCCTTGCCCTGTTTGCCCTGGAAGGACAGCCATTGGATGCGTCCGGGCACGTCGACCAGGGTGTCCTTCGACACTGGATTGCGGTCCGCACCATGGCGCCACTGCGGCCAATCATCCATCCCGGCAGGACGTGGTTTGACCGTGCGGGTCCATTTTCCTCCAGCTTCGCGCACACACATCACGCCCCCTGGGGCGAGTACGCGCAACATCTCCTCGCGCGAAACCTGCCCGGGTTTGTCCACCACCAGCAGGTTCACCACGTTGTCGCCATACGGCAGGGTTGCGCTGCTCCATTCTTCGACCGCCACCTGCCCGTAGAGGCGTTTGGCGATGAGCGCGTTGCGGGCCTTGGCGACCGCCAGCGGATCCGCTTCGAGGCCGTGGACGATGCAGCGTGATTCGCTGGCGATCTCCATCACCAGCGCGCCGTCGCCACTGCCCAGGTGGACACATAATCCGCCACGCACTCCAGCGATGTCGAGCACCTCGCTGGCGGACCACACCGTGGCCATGCAGGACCACCACAACACGGCACCCATGGCAATATGACGGACGTTCATGTGTGCACCTGCACGGTGAGTCTACTCCACGGTCTCGTGTCAGTCTTGCGTCAGATGGGGCAACCTTTCGCGGATTATTGCCAAGTGGTTCCCGGCAGCGGATGCCGTGATGGTCTCAGCAGTCGCCTAGAGCCGTCGCCTAGAACCGTTCTTCCAGTTCTGAGTAGTCGATGATATTCACCGTGACCAGCAGACTGAGCTGATGGCGGTCGCTGTACCGACCCCGTTGTCCGAACAACCGCCCCAGGAATGGCAGGTGGCCGAGGAACGGGATCTTGGCCGACATGCTCTGTTCGATGTAACGCCCCCATCCGCCCACCAGCATGGTGCCACCATCGGGGATCATCACGTAGGTCCGGAGCTCGGTGTACTGGACATTCGGCAGCTCGAGATCGAAATTCTGAACGACGTTCTGTACGATCGGCTGGCCCTGGCCGTTTCCGGCAAGGGGATCGAAGCCCACGGGGAACGAGCGGATCGCCTGTACCGTTTCGGAATTGAATCCTTCTAGCACGGCCAAGGTCGAGCCGAACTCCATGGTCACATATTTGCGATCCGAACTGACGAATGGTTTGACATCGAGCAACGCACCCAGGCGCAACACCGACACACTGGGCGTCAGCGTGGCGCCAAAGCCATCTCCCGCCCCAGGGGCCACATCATAACCGCCCAGGTACGAGATGAACCGACCGATGAAACAGTGCGCGCGTACCCCGTTGAAGGTGACGATTTCACTGCCTTCCACCCCATTGACCCATCGGCGGCGTTCCACCGCAGTGAATACCGCCGACAGTTGGACGGCATTGAGCAAGACACCGCTGAAATTCAAGCCGCTGCCGACCGTCGACGGGTTCGGTGCCAGAGCGGAGGCCGGCAACGTATTGATCAACTCACCATCGTGGTCGAACTGTGAGGTCACACGACGGAAGCCCGAGGTTCCAGAACCCGGCAATGTCAGCAGGCTTCCGGTGGTGCTCCACTTCACGCCAATCTCCTCCAAGTACGAGTCGGCGATGGTCACCCAGCGTGCATTGATTCCCACCAGCAAACGAGAACGCTGGAGGTAGGCGCGGATGAACTCACGGATCAGCACGTGTGCCGACGCCGGCGCTGTCACCAGCAAGGCATGGCGACGGATGATGATGTTGCAGTCCGGTCTCTTCCAGGTCTGCGGCGCAACCGCTTGAGTGATCTCATCCACCAAGTCTTCGGGGGCGATGGCCGAAGGCGCCTCATCATCGCCCGTAGGGCCCAGCAGGGTACCTGGAGTCGCTGCTCCTGGGTCATTCGCCACTATGCCGAGCTGCCAGCGGGGAACCTGGTCACGTGGCTGGAACAAGATGTCGCTGATGTCGTACAACGCAGTGACTGGGGCATCTTCCACCTGGGTTCCGACGTAGAGTCCACCGTTACCCTGACTCCACGTGGTGCCGATCAGACGACAGATCCACGTTAGCGCATGTTCAACGGTGATCTCCGTTGCGTCCAGCGATACCAAGCTGCCGGCGTTGATCACCTGCGGATCGATGATCAGGTTGATCCCGGATTGCGACGCTAGGTGCATCAGCACCTGTACCGCATCCTGTTCCTGTATCCTCAGGCTGGTGCGTCCCAACAAGCGTTCACGCAACACCTCATCCGCGGCGGCGAGCTGTTGCGGCTGGTCCAGGAGCGATGCGCTTGGTGGATGCCGATCGCGCCAATCCGTCGGGAACAGTGGGCCGCTGCCGAAGCCATGGGGAATCAGCGAGCGGGCGAGCTGTTCCTGGACCTCCTGGTGGATCTCTTGCCGCCGTTCGTCCAGGTCGAGTTCCCGTTGCTCATGGCTGGCATCCAACAGGCGCCGAAACAGCGCCCGCACGTCTGACGAATCCTGATGATCCTGCACGAGGATGCGGCATTCCCCCAACGCCAGTTTGAGGAGTCCCCGCTGATTGAGGGCTTCGATGCGCCGGATGCGCTCCTGCAGGCGCAGGCGCTCCTGTGCCGCCTGCGTGGAGGTCGCCGCTTCGGCAGCGATACGGGACTGATCACGATTGGTGCTGTGATCCTCCATTTGTTGGCGGCGTATCTGCTCGCTACGAGTTGCGATCCGCTGGCGCAACTCGATGAGCGAGGGATCGAGGCCGCCTTGCCCCAGGGCAGCGTGCGCCCGTTCAAACAACGCCACCGCCTGCGGCCGATTTCCACGCCGCAGTTCTTCCTCGCCATGCGCCAGCAGACGTCGTCCATCCGCCATCCGCAATTCGTTGTTCAAGCGGTCGTCAGCCAGCTCATCCGTGGGCTGAGTCGGGGATTCCATCCGCGCGGACAGCTCCGCGAGCAGGTGTTGTGCTTGCACATGTCCTGGCTCGCGCTGAAGCAGCATGAGCAGGCGTTCACGGGCAAGCTCCCAGCGGCTATGGGCGATATCCGTGCGCGACAACTCCAGCACTACGGATGCTGGCAGTGGCGCTGGAGAAGCCGTCGTCGGTTCCACGGCCGGGCTGCTATTCAACCCGGAGAGGAAGGTGCCCAGGGCGATCGCCAGCCATCGCCGGAACATGCCCGCGCGCTGAACATGCCCAGGGCGCACAGGTTCAGGATTCTGCACTCGATTGTCATTCATCGTGCACGCCTCCAGCCGGAGAAGACCATTGCGTCCAAGCGCAACGGATGGGCGCGGAGGATGACTCGTGACTAACCACAGATGCTTGTGTTATTTTCTGGGGGTTGGTGGGGTAATTCTGCAAGTGCAACAAGCACGAACGAACTTCGTCCATTATCCGATCGTATCGGACGAATTTGTCGGTGGTCGCGCGACACGCCTCAGAAAATCCCGTCTCTGATGGTCTGACCCTGCGGGGAAAACGGTTCCGCTACGATGCCGGGATGCGGGCACCGCTGATCATCCGGGTTTCCGAGCGCTTCACCCATCTTGCGCCACAGTCGACTGACACGGTATGCGACGAACAGATCAGCCTGATCGACATGGACGCCACGGTGGTGTCATGCTGCCGTGGTTGTTGGGACGCAAGCCGTCCGCGCACTAGGTGCCTTCAGGTGCGGTGAACGTCAGCCTGTCAGCGCTCAGTCTTCACGCCGCACACTGGGCACTGCGGATCGCGCGCGATGATCATGGTGCGGGTGACCATGGTACGCAGATCGACCATCAACAGACGTCCGACAAGCGGTTCGCCGATCCCAGAGATCAATTTGATCGCCTCCATCGCGCCCATCGCTCCGATCATGCCGGCGACAGCGCCGAAGACCGGGAATTCGCGCTTCCACGTCGGTGGTTCCTCCGGTGTCAGGCAGGCAAGGCAGGCGCTGCGACCGGGCAACACGCAGGTGAGTTCACCCTGCAGGTCGTACATCGCACAATTCACTAGCGGTTTTCCCTGCTGTACCGCCGCACGGTTCATCGCCAGGCGTTCGCTGAATCGTGGCGCACATGCCACCACCACGTCGCACTGGGCAACCAGGTCGGAAGCATTGGCATCGCTGACTTGGTCATTCACCGCGACGATGTCTAGACGCGGGTTGAGTTCGCGCAGGCGTTTCTCGGCCGAGGCGATGCGCGAGGTACCGAGTGCGGCATGGGTCATCAACAGTTGCCGATTGAGGTCGCTCGGCCGCACGTCGCCGCCATGCGCCAGCACCAGCCGTCCGATCCCTGCGGCGGCGAGGTAATATGCCGCGGCACTGCCCACGCCGCCAACACGTGACACCAGGACGCTGGCGTTTTTCAGCCGGCGTTGGCCGGCTTCGCCGAAGCCCTCCACCCACATCTGCCATTCATAGGTGGCGCGTTCCTCGTCGGTCAGGTCGGGCAGCTCGTCGGCAGGCATCTCAGCCACCAGCGATGGGGAGCAGCAGGGCGACCACGTCACCGTCGTGCAACGGGCGGGCGACACGGCACGGCGCGAGCTCATTGTTGATGCTCACCATGGTCGACGGGCGCGGTTGGTCATCGGCACCCAGCAGGAGCGATCTCAATCGTCCTCCGTGGCGCTCGGCGAGGTGGCGTACCACGTCCATCGGTGCGGCACCGGCGGCGATCTCGATCTTCTCACCATCACATCCGGCAGCGGATCTGGCCTGATTCCAATATTCGATGGTGAGGCGCATGGTGGTCCTCGTCAGGTGGAAGAGGTGGGTGCGGTGGCAGGTACCTGGGGAGTCTGCTCCACGATCCGTCCCTGGTCGAGGACCAAGCGGTGATCCCCGAGTGCCTGCGCCTCGCTGCGGCTGTGGGTGACGTGAAGCACGGTGGCGCCGGTGGCGTGCCGCACCGCGCGCATCAGTGCGTACATGTCCTCACGCGTCTGGTCGTCGAGTGCGCTGAATGGTTCATCGAGCAGCAGCACCCGCGGTTTGGCCGCCAGTGCGCGTCCCAGCGCGACGCGTTGTTTTTCTCCGCCACTCAGCGCCGCTGGCATGCGTTCCAACAGCTGGCTGATGCCAAGCAGGTTGGCGAGCTCCTGCACTCGCGCCTGCTCCTCGCTGGCTGGAACATGGCGGATATGCAGGGCGAAGCCGATATTTTCCGCCACCGTCATGGTCGTGAACAGCGCGAGATCCTGTGGCACGTAACCGATGCCGCGTTCGCGTGCTGGCAAAGCCTCTACCGCCCGCCCATCGAGCTGGATGGTCCCATGCGTCAGACGGCGCAGACCGCAGATCGCCTCCAGCAGGGTGGTTTTCCCGAGACCAGTGGCGCCCATCAAGATGGCATAGCTGCCCTGTGGTACGTGCAGGTTGATATCTCGCAGGCTGAACGTGCCGGCTTCGACCGTGAGCTTGGAGATGCGCAGCATCAGCGGGCTCCTTCGCCCAACGCACCCCAGCGGCGCACCAGCACCAGCACCAGCACGGCGATTAATATCATCAGCAGCGACACGGCCACCGCGGTGTCCAGGCGTCCGACGCTTAATTCAAGGAACACCGTGGTCGACAACACCTCAGTGCGTTGGCGCGTGGCGCCGGCGAACACCAGGATCGGACCGAACTCGCCAAGCGCGCGTGCCCACGCCAAGGTGCCGGCGGTGATCACGCCCTTCCACGCTTCCGGCAAGGCCACTAGGCGGAACGCTTGCGCGCGTGTGCAGCCGAGCGTCAGCGCGACCTGTTCTGCCCGTGGATTGGTCTGATCGAAGGTTGCGCGCATGGTCCGCACGGCAAAGGCGCAGGCGACCATGAATTGCGCCAGGATCACGGCAGGCACTTCATAAGTGATGCGGCTGCCGGTCAGCGCCTGGAACCACGATTCCAGCGCACGCCCCGCCGAGGTCTGAAACAGGATCAGCAGGCTGAGGCCGATGACCAGCGGCGGCAGCACGATCGGGATGTCGAGGCACACATCGATGAGCGTCCGCCCAGGGAAGCGCATGCGCGACATCAGGTAGCCGATCGGCACCGCTACCAGCACCGACAACAGCGCGCTGATGGTGCAGGAGAACACGCTCAGTTTCACCGCGAACAGGATGTCCGGATCGTGAACGGCGCGCCAGATCACATCAAAGCGGGTATACGCCGCATCGACCACCAGCATCGCCAGGATGAGCAGGACATAGAAGCCGAGCGCCCCGCCAAGGGCGATGAGGAACCAGGTGTCGCGATTTGGCCAGCGCGGAATCATGGCGTTGGTTGGGTGAATCCGGCAGCGAGGTAGCGTTTGCGCGACGACACGCCATCGAGCGCCGCGAGCAATCGATTCGCCAACTGCGCATGCTGCGCCTGTTTCGCCACGGCGTACGGCTGTACTGCGCGCGCCTCGGGCAGGTTGATGCCCAGGGCGGTGTGGCGATCAAGCACCGCGGTGGCGTTGGCGCGGTAGACCACCACGGCATCGAGCGAACCGGTATCGAGTTGCGTCACCAGTAGGTCACCGGTCGGCGTGCGCGAGCGCACATTCGGTTCGATCGCCGCCACTAGATCGAGTTTGGTCAGTATGCGCTGCGTCAGCGCACCGAGCGTGCTCTGTTCGGCATTGCACAGACCGACCCGCAGTCCCGGCTGGGCCAGATCGTTGAGGCGTTTGATCCCGTGCGGGTTGGCGCTGGGTACCAGGATGATGACTTCGGTCTGGCTGAGCAGTGTGCGTTCACCGAAACGATCGGCGATCGGATCGAGGAACGACACATCGCACGCGAGGTAAGCATCGGGGAAGGCGTCGCCATCCGGCAACGCCTTCATCTGCGACAAGAGGATGCCACAACCGTTATAGTTCACCCGCACGGTGCAGCCTTCGCGGCGTTCAAAGTCGCGCAGGGTCTCCTGGATCGCCACGCGGTTGACGCCGCCGCTGTAGAGCGTCAGCGCCGGATGATCCTCCCAACGGTCACCACTTTCCACCTGATAGCCGAATCTGGTGAAGGTGGTCAGGCCACGATCACGAGCGGACACGAAGCGGGCGAAGTGCAGGGCCTGGGTCGGGTGCGTCGAGGAATCGAGCAGACCGAGGCGGATCTGATCGCGGCGGGCGGTGAGTTCCGGCAGTTTCACCGCTTCCAACTGCGGTTGGCCTGCCATCAAGGGATCCCACACCACGCCGACATCGACCGCACCCAGCACCACATCGTTGAGCACGTCATTGACGGTGGGCTTGAATACGGCGGCCTGGGCGTGCGCCTGCTCCCACAGATTCGCTTTTTCTAGCACCGCACGGATGGCTTTGCCGGCCGCGGCGACTTCCGGGTTGGCGTAGGCGACCCGCAGGCCTGGTCGCACCAGATCGGTCAGGGTATGGACGCCTGCCGGATTGCCGCGTTTGACCGCCAGCACCAGGTGCTGACTGGCGAGCGGTATGGTCTCGTGCACCAAGCCACGGGTGCTGGCCTCTTCCATGTGTTTGGCATCAGCCGCGAGGTAGAGATCGCCGCGCCGTGCGACCTGAAGGTTGCTTAGCAACGTGCCGGAACCGCCGTACTGCACGTCGACGGTGACACCATATTCCTTGGCGTAGTCGGCGATGATGCTCTGGATCGGATCACGGATGCCTGCCGCGCAATACAACAGCAGATGTTCACGTGGGGTCGTACCAGCGGCTGGTGCAGTGCGGTGTCCAGGCCAGGTCACCGTCAGCACGATGGCCACCACCGCGACGAATCCGAACAGGCGCAGACGACGGGTGCGGGTGCGGTTCATGGTGTTACCGTGGCCTGCTGGACGGCAGGGACCGGCGCAGCATCCGGGTGGAGTTGGCCGTGGTCCAACCGCCAACGACGAGTGGCGTGGGCAGCGGCACGCGGATCGTGGGTGGCGAGCAGCACCGCGCCGCCGGCTTGGGCGAACTCATCAAGGTGACGCAGCACCACGGCGGCGTTTTCCTGATCGAGGTTGCCGGTCGGTTCGTCGGCCAGCAGCACGCGCGGTTGGCGCAACAGCGCTCGCGCCAGCGCAACGCGTTGGCGTTCACCGGTGCTCAGCGCTGCGGGACGATGGTCCAGTCGATGGCTGAGCCCGAAGCGTTCGGCCAAGTCCAGCGCGCGTGGGCGCAGTGCAGCGGCATCGCCGGTCAGCGCGGGCACCAGGATGTTGTCACGCACGTTCAGGTACGGCAGCAGATGGAACTGTTGGAAGACGAAGCCGATGCCGGCAGCCCGCAGCGCCGCACGGCGCGCCGGGCCCTGGGCGTAGAGGTCTTCGTCACCCAGGTGCACCGTGCCCTGATCCGGACGCAGCAGGCCGCCGGCGATCAGCAGCAGCGTGGTTTTACCAGAGCCGCTCGCGCCACGGATCGCGCTGATGCTGCCGGCCGGCAATTCCAAGGTGATCTGATCGAGGACCGGCACTGCGCCGCGGGGACCTGTGAACGTTTTACTGATGGCACGCAGGTGCAGGGTCATGGCTCAGCCCTCCCGCAAGAGGTTGGCGGGATCTTGCTGCGCCGCCGCCAAGGCGGGCAGCCACGCGGCGGCGACGGCCAGCAGAGGACCGGCGAGAGTCGCGGTCACCAGCCAGGTGGGCGTGAGCAGTTCGCGCACGGCGATGGACATCGCCGGGGTCGCCGCCCAGAGGTTGGCGGCCAGCAGGCCGCCGGCGAATCCCAACAGGCTGCCGATCAGACCGATGGCGGCGGCGCGGAAGAGCACCAGTGCCAGGATGCTGCCAGTGCCCAGGCCCAGCGTGCGCAGGATGGCGATCTCCACCGCACGTTCGCGCACGTTCTGCCAACTGAGCAGACCGATCAACACGCCGCACACCAGCAGGGCAAGCGGCACCACGGCAGCGGCGAAACGTTCTTTTTCCGCTTCGAGTTGGGATCGCTGTTGCCGTTCGGCGGCGATGGCAGCGACACCTTCGGCTTCGGCGCGGTTGCGGGCTTCGGCGCGGGCAAGGGCCTGCGATTCGTATTCGATCACCTGCGTGTCGGGGAGGATGCGGGCGACTTCCGCGCGCACTTCGCCAAGACGATCGGTCGACGCGCAGTTGCACTCCAGCGCCAGGATGGCGTTGATGCGGCCGGGTTGGTTCAGCAACTCCTGCGCTTCGCTCAGGTTGATCCACAGCGTGATGTCGTCCTTGGTGCCTTTTTCGGGACGGCATTCGCTGACGGTGAACGTGCGCTCTAGCAGGATGAAACGGTCGCCGACCTTGAGCTTGAGCGAGCGGTGGAGGTCGTACCCGAGCACGGCCTTGCCCGTGGGCACGGACGGCAGCAGGGGTTTCTTGGCTTTGCTGTCGCCAGCTTTGCTGTCGCCAGTTTTGCTGTCGCCGGTTTTGCTGTCGCCGGTTTTGGCGGCAGGAGTGGGCGGCAGCTTGCTCGGTGCCGTGGTCGACGTGGTTGCGTCGCTGGTGTTCGCTGTCGTCGGCGTTCCGCTGGTGATGGGCAGTTCGCCGCGCACGCCGATGAGCAAAATCGTTCGTTCGCGTTCGGTCCAGCGCACCCGCTGCTGCAGGCTCGGAAGGATGTGGTTGATGGTCGCCACGCCGGAGGCGGCCAGCCGGGTGCCGTACTCTTCTGGCATGGTCTTCTGCGCAAAATCTTCGGCATAGAAATCGCCGAGGTTCTGGTCCTTGGGCAGGATCAGGATGTTGAAGCCCATACGCTTGGTGATTTTGCGCATGTCGTCAGCGAGGGTGGCTAGGCGCGTGCGGGTCTCGTCTTCTTTGCTGGCGATGATCGCGTCAGTGGCCAAGCGATGTTCGCGCAGCAAGGCGACGGCGGCCGTCAGGCAACCGACGGCCAGTAACGCGGTCATCAGGCTCACAACCGAGTTCAGCCAGCGGTGGCGCAATTCATTGAGGATGAGGACGCTCAGGCGCATCGTCGTTCACTTTCCACGTTGGCGTAGCAGCAGCCAGATGCTGAGGCCGACCAGCAGCGTCAGTATACCACCCGCCACCAGGAGCAGGTTCCCGAGCATCGAATCCTCCGGCAGCGCCTTGGCAGTTGCTGGGATGGTGGTGGCGTGATCCGTAGTGGTGTGGGGACGAGCGGGCGGCGCCACCACCGTTTGTTTGGGCGTGCGCAGAGCGTCGACCACCGCGACATTCGGGACCTCGGGCTCCTCGATCCGGCGTCCGTCCTTCAACTGCGACCAGTCGGCGCGCACCAGCAGGTCGGAGCCTGGGAGTTCCGCCTTCACTTGGCAGGAGCACGGACCGGCGATGAATTCGCACCACGCACTGATGTATCCGGCATCGATCTCGTCACCACTCAGCAAGGCGATGACTCGGCCTTGGCCCGAGATGGCGACGGTGAACGGTTGGTCGGCAGGTGGAGCGGGTTTGAACGCGGCAGTCAGCAGATGGATCAGGCCACGTTCAGCGGCATCCGCGCGCGACACGCGCAGAATGGGAAAACTGATGGTCAGCGGAGTGGCGTCATCGGCGAGCCGGACGTCGCCGTCCTTCGGATCGGGCTCGGGCAGTTTGAGTTCCATCGCCATCTGCGACAGCGTCGCGCTCAGCAGGGTGAAGGCCCGCTCATCCACTGCGGGCGTGCCGCTCTCGACCAGCAACCACACGGCAGAATCACCACTCAGCAGCCGTTCGGCGACCGCTTGGCGGATAGGTGAATGGAGCAGGCCGCGCAGGGTCTCCAACTCTGCCGGTCCGGCGTAGGCGACTCCGGTGGCGGCACCGTGCGGCGCGAACAGCACGGTGGCATGCGGGAACGTGGCGGGTTTCTGCTCAGCCCAGGCCTTGGCTGCTGCCGGGCTCAGAGTGCCGCTGACATCGGCCCATTGAATCTCGACATTGGTCGGCAGGCCGCCCTGCACGATCAACTGATCCAACTCATCCGCCAGCTTCCGCTGGGCCTCGTCGAGCGGTCCTTGGTGGAAGACCCACACCTGGTA
>Ga0105049_10007924_pt1 | contig 12309 bp, 10 predicted proteins | sample MAT06_FD_78087 | JGI IMG/M metagenome (GOLD analysis project Ga0105049, IMG submission 78087) | Freshwater microbial communities from Lake Fryxell liftoff mats and glacier meltwater in Antarctica - MAT-06 | ecosystem: Environmental > Aquatic > Freshwater > Ice > Liftoff microbial mat | place...
GTAGCGTGAGGCCCGTTAGTGTCGCGTTCGGCAATGGTGTGCCAGCAGGTGTGCGAATACTCACCCGCAAAGTTTGGTCCGCAGTCGGCGGCAGAAACCGTGTGCGATCGAGCGTCAGCGAACGGAAAAATACTGGTTCTCCTGGTTGATACATCGGCTTATCGGTCACGAGGAACGTCGAGTAAACCGGTGCCAACAGGCGAATCGGCTCCGCGAGTTCGGCCTTCTCGCCGGTGGCGTCGGCGGTCGCGACGATCCGCAATTCGAGGTCGTTCAAACCGACGGGTAATTTCTCCCAAAGCGTCGCCGGCAGTTTCAGTTTAGCGGGTGCGACCTTCGTAACGCTCGACTGCTTCCAGTACACCGTGCCGCGTGCATCTTGCAATACTGCGTCGATGTGTGCGGCGGTTTTCGTCGTCACGCTGTATTCATTCGCGGCCCCCGGCGTGGCCGACACTGGCCCGGAGACATCAATCGTGAATGTCCGCGCTCTGCGATCCGCAACGTCGGCGGTCACCCATTCGCGGATGATGGCATCGTGCGTTTTCTGTGCGGCGACGACTGTGGCTTTCGCCGCATCGCTTGGCTTCGTGTCGGGTTCGACGGGTTCCGCGTTCAACGCAGCGAGTTCGGCTTCAACCGTCGGTTTCAGCGATTGGTACGCAGCCCAATCGCGACCGGTGAAACTCCCAAGCCCGATGGCCAACAGCACGGCGGCGGCCACGGCCCAAGCGGTGATGCGGTCGCGCATCGGTCGCAGTACGGGCTGCGCGACTTCGCAAGGCGGTTGGAAATGCACTTCGAGGAAAGGGACTTTTGCAGCGCGAGCGAATAAACCTTGTGCCGTTGCGGCTTCGGCGTTTGCGGTGGCACACTCGGTACAGGTGGAAAGGTGCGCAGCAACGTCGGCTTCCTCGGCCGGGTCGAGCAACCCGTAGAGAGACTCGATTAGTCGTTCGCGACACACTTGACACCGGAGCATGAGACCACTCATAGTTGGGAATTCGTCAATTGTGCGCGTCGGGTTCGGCATCCCGTTCGGGGTTCAGTACTTTTCGTAGCTTGCTGAGGGCGGTCCGCATCTGCGTTTTCACGGTGCCGACGGGGGTATTCCGCAGTTCGCCGATCTGCTCGTAAGTCAGTTCGCCGTTCTGCCGGAGCAAGAATACCTCGCGCTCTTCGTCTCGCAAGTCCAGGATCGCCTGCCGTAAGCGGGCGACGTTTTCGTCGTCTTCCATCGCATCGGCCACGGGGAGATCGTGGGCGGGGAGTAACACTTCTTCGGCGATCAGCGGCCGCGAACGCTTGTTCCATCCGCTGCGTTGATAGTCGCGGGCGGCATTCAGGCCGATCCGGAAAATCCATGCACGGACATTTTGCACGTCGACCAACGAACTCTTCGCACGCCAACACTTCAAGAACGCCTCTTGCGCGGCATCCATGGCATCTTCGCGATTGCCGAGGAGGTACGCGAGGGTGCTAACGAGTTCGTCGCGAATCTGGCCGAAGGTGGCGACCAGAAGCTGTTCGTGCGGTTGCGAGTCTGTCACGGGCATGGGGGGAGAAGGCCCAGCGCTCACCGAGTTTTCGGGATACGAGTCACGCGGGTCCGGGGGCTTGTTCCGGTTTTCCCCGCGTTTGGCCATTCGCTCCCTACCAGACAGACGAAGATGGTGCCATCATCGTTTTGGATGAAAATGAAAAGTAGGTGGGATCGGTATAGACAGGAAAAAGCGGGCCGGGCAGAAACCGCGCGACCCGCACAAACTGCCGATGTTACTTGGCTTTGTCCAGGTTCGCTGCGACGACGTCCCAGTTCACCACGTTGAACCACGCTTCGACGTACTTCGCGCGGAGGTTGCGATACTTCAGGTAATACGCGTGTTCCCACACATCGCAACCGAGGATCGGGGCCGCGCCGCCTTCCATCTGCGGGTTGTCTTGGTTCGGCGTGCTCACGATCATCAGCGGCTTGTCTTTACCGGGTACCAGCCATGCCCAGCCACTGCCGAACCGCTTCGTGCAGGCTTCAGTGAAAGCCTTTTTGAAGCCGTCGAGCGTGCCGAACGACTCGTCGATTTTCTTCAGAAGGTCGCCCTTAGGAGCGCCGCCGTCTTTCGCCATCACGTTCCAGAAGAACGTGTGGTTCCAGTGTCCGCCACCGTTGTTTCGCACGCCCTGACGGGCCGCCTCGGGCAACGCCTTCAGATTCGCCAGAACCTCTTCAATCGATTTCGACAGCATTTCCGGCGCGTTCTTCTTCAGCAAGTCGTTCAGGTTCGTCACGTACGCTTGATGGTGTTTCGTGTGGTGGATCGTCATCGTTTCGGCGTCGATGTGCGGCTCCAGCGCATCGGGGGCGTACGGCAACTTGCCGAGCGTGAAGCCTGCGACGGCTTCGTCGGCAGCACGGCTTGCGGCGGGTACCAAAATCGCGGCGGCAGCACCTGCGGCTACTGTCAACGCTTGGCGGCGGGTCATCATGGCGGAAACTCCGTGAGGGAATGGACGGTTCAACGACACCCGAATTGTACGTCTGCCGCATTAAGTGGCGATGCCGAGATCCGACCAATACTCTGGTAACGGCGCGTCGATGGCCATTCGCAACTTCGTAAATGGGTGATCGAGTTCGAGCCGACGCGCGTGCAACGCAATGACGCAATCGCGTGGCTCGGCTGCGGGTGGGCCGAACGCGCGCGGCGCGGCGTACGCCATGTCGCCCAGAACGGGGTGCCCGCGCCATGCCGATTGCACCCGCAATTGGTGCATCCGCCCCGTGATCGGCGCGAATTCGACGAACGTGCAATCGACGAGCGTTTGCAGCACTCGATATTCGAGTACCGCCAGTTTCGCCCCCGGTTCGCCTGCCGACGCCTTCACGACTTTCGCTTCGTCGGGTAGTTTGCGAAGGCAATCGTCCCAGATGCCGCTTGCCGGTGTGACGATACCTTCGACGATGGCCCAATACGTTTTCCGAACTGTGCGTTCGTGAAACTGCGCATGAACCCGTTGGGCCGCCTTCGTGTTGCGCGCGAAACAAATCGCACCCGTCACGGGACGATCCAGACGATGCGGCACGCCGAGATACACTCCCGCCGGCTTGGCGTACTTCACCTTGATGTACTCTTTGACCATCCCCTCGAGCGACGGTATCCCCGCCGGGGCCTGCGTCAGTAACGGCGCGGGCTTATTCACGATCAGCAGATGGAAATCTTCGAACAGCACGTTCAGATCGGGCAGCGCAGACAAAGGAAACCTCGCAAGGAATGGTTCGGAACGCGGAGTGTATTTGCATTGTATTCCGATGCATTTCTGACGCGAATCAATCTGGCTTGACACCTTACTTCAGTACCGTCATAACCGTATCACTGTTTGGCCTCGGCTGGTGGGGGGATCATTCCCGCTGGGTATCTGGGCGATGGGAGTGCCTAAGTTGCGGAGGTTATCTTCCCAATCGGGCATACTGAAGTCGCCGAGATTTTGCCAAATGGAAACTCACGAAGGAGCATCGAAAATGGCAGTACACACACGACGGTGGATTCGGTTACTTGCGGTGATTGCGGTGGCGCTCGTCGGTCAGTCGGCACGCGCTGGCTTGTTGCCGGTAACGGTGACGACCGCGACGGAAGGCGACAAGTTCCGTTGGACCTACGCGATCGTTTTACCGACCGACTCGCAATTGCGTTCGGGCGATTACTTCACGATCTACGACTTCGCGGGTCTGGTTTCGCCGAGCAACAGCCAGCCCGATGGCTGGACGTATTCGAGCGCGAACGTCGGTCCCGTGCCCGATGGCGTCAACCCGGACGACAATGCAGCGTTGCCAAACCTGACGTGGAAATACATCGGCCCGACGCTGTCCAGCGGGCAGACGGGCCTCGGTAACTTCTGGGCCGTGTCCGAATTCGGCGAAGCGACGAACTCGTTCTTTACCGCTCGCACGCACCGTACGGTCGATGGCCGCGTCGACACGAACATCACCGATACCGTGGTGCCCGTACCGACCTCAACGCCGAATCCGAACCTCGTCCCTGAACCGACCACGCTGGCGCTCGCTGGGTTGGGCCTGCCGCTCATGGGCTTGGTTCGACTGCTTCGCCGCAAGCGTTCGAGCGAATCTCCAACTGCGGTTGACACGATTTAATCGGTGGCTTACTGTTCGACCCGCGAAATGAATTCGACTCGAATTCCCATGCTAGGAGGATCGATACTATGATTCGCACAAAATGGATGACGCGCCTGTTCGCCGCCGCTGTGGTGGCCGTGGCAACCGGTTCGACAGTCGAAGCGGGCCTGCTGCCAGTTGCGGTCACGGTCACGCCGGAAGCGGAGAACTTCCGCTGGACGTACGCGATCGTGCTGCCGACGGACATGAAGCTTCAGTCCGGCAACTACTTCACAATCTACGACTTCCACGGCTACGTCGCAGGCAATGAATCGGCACCCGAAGGCTGGACTTTCGGCGCAGCGAGAGTCGGCCCGACGCCCGACCGCCTGCGCCCTAATGATGACCCCGAAGCGTTTAACCTGTCCTGGACCTACAATGGGCCGACGATCCCGAGTGGCCAGATCGGCCTCGGGAACTTCTGGGCCAGCTCGACGCTAAGCGAAGTCAACATCGACTCGTTCACGGCCATCACACAACGTACGTCGGATGGCCTGATCGACAGCAACATCACCGAAACCGAGGTGCCGAGAGCGCAAACAACCGGTGGCGAGAACCTCGTCCCCGAACCGACCACACTCGCGCTCGCCGGGTTGGGCCTGCCACTCGTCGGCCTGATGCGTGCGTTCCGTCGACGCAAGTAAACCGATTCCCATGTGAATCTTCGCGAGCCGACCCGAACGGGTCGGCTCGTGGCGTTGATGAGCCGCTCGGTCAAGCGCTGAATCATGTGCGCGAGGCACTGTTGTGGGAACAATCGTGAACGAGGGAAGCGATTTTCATGTCGTTCAATTCAGGCCGTTAATAACGTGTCTGTTGAAAGGCACAGAATGGCGATGTTCGTTCACTTGGCTCTGGAATCGCGGGTGGCTTTGATCCGCCGCAATGGTATCCGGCGATTACGACCCGCAGCGGGCGTTTTCCCTGGCGGTGTGTTTGCGGTTCCGGTCACGCGTAATTTTTATATCTCGCACCAATGGCTGTGCGAACTGAAACGCCGTAACCAAGGTGCCATCGCGGGAGTGTATTTCCGCATTCCCGACGAGGAACGAGTGTGGGTGGGCCATTACCGTCAAAACCATTCCTGGATGTCCGCCGCGGAAGCGGTCGGCGAGTTTGCAGCAGCAGGAGATGCGCAAGGCTGGGAAGTCATTATTCCGCGACGAATTGAAGCCTCGGAGTTGCATTGCGTACGTACGCTTCCCGAAGTCATCGGCTGGCGGTTCTCACCCGAAGCGAAAGGGAAACTGCCGTTCTGCACATGCCAGTTTTGTAATCGCGGCGATTACGGAATTCAAAAGATGCGCGAACGCCTCGGAGCAACCGACGAGTAAACGAATGGCTTTCCATTCCGTTCATTGTCCGCGTTTTGCGGCGACATTTTGAGCCAGTTCGGCGACGGCTTTTAGGTCGAGTTTGCCACTGCCGAGTGCGGGGAACGCTTCGATCTCGTGGCAATCGCGACGGTCGGGAATCCACAGATTCGGCAATCCGCGATGGGAAAGCGCTTTCAGAGCGTCGTCGAAACGGCCGGTGATTTCTTGCAGGTAAAGCACGATCAGCCGCTCGCCACGTCGTTCATCTGCCACTGCACAAACGGTCACGACGCGTTCGCCGGTGCCGAGGATTTCTTGCAGTTCTTCTTCGAGCCGTTCGAGTGGAATCATCTCGCCAGCGATCTTGGCGAAACGCGATTGTCGCCCTGTGATGCGGATGAACCCTTCGGGTTCGATGCGGCCGATATCTCCGGTCATATACCAACCATCGCGAACGACTTGCTTCGTTTTTTCCGGTTGATGCAAATATCCGGTCATCACGTTCGCCCCCTTGACGCCGAGGATGCCTTCCTCGCCAGCGGGTAGCGGTTCGCACGTTTCCGCATGGAAGGTTTTCACCGCCACACCAGGGATCGGCTGACCGACCGTACCCGGCATATTCCCCTTCTGAAGCAAACCAGTAACGGTCGTATCGTGCAGGTTCGTGCTGACGACGGGTGAGACTTCGGTGCAGCCATACCCTTCGAGCGGCAGCACGCCGAACTTCGCGTGAAACTCCTCCGCGAGCTTTACGGGTAGCTTTTCCGCACCGCAAATGATCAGCCGAAGCGTACGGAAATCATCGACAGCTGCACGACGCAAATAGAATCGCAAGAAGGTGGCAGTACCGAGCAAAATGCTACACGAATGCTTTTTGCAAAGCTCGCCGACTTCTTTCGCAGAGCGCGCATCGGGATAATACACCGACAACATGCCGATGCCACCCGGTGCCCACAGGCAGACGGTGTAGCCGAAACTGTGAAAGAACGGCAGGCACGCGAGCATTCGGTCTTTGCGTTCGAGATCGACGCCGCGATAGAACGAGTTCGCATTCGAGGAGATATTCCGGTTCGAAAGCATCACACCTTTCGGCTCGCCGGTACTGCCACTGCTGAAGATGATCGTCAGTAAATCATCGGGTTTCAGTGTCTGCAAACCCACGCCGATGAAACGCTCCAAAAGCCACGCGGGAAGTAGCAACACGGCGAGGAATCGCAGTACCTTTTCCCACTTAGGAACTTTCGTTAACAGGTCTTCGAGGTAAAGCCGTTCGATGTCTGGCGATACTTCAAAGGGCAGTTTCGCCTCGAAGCGTTTCGCAGTAATGACCACTCGTAACCCCGATTGCCGGACTGCCGATTCCACTGCATCGCGGCCCGATGTGTAGTTCAAATTGACGCTGGTGCGGCGGAGGAACCCAAGCGCGAAGTTGGCGAGTGCCGAGCCGAGGCCCGTGGGTAACCAGACGCCGACCGGTTCGCTACCGGTGCCGATTCGTCGTTCTAAGCGCGATGCCAAACACCACGCAGCAACCAGACCTTGCCCGAAACTCAGCGTGCGTTCGGTGCCACTGGAAACATCGACGAACGCGGGGCGGAACAGGTTGCGCCACTGCCCGGCGGTAAGTGCGAACCAGCGTGGCACCAGCACGACTTCGTTGCTTTCATGGATCGCGAGGTCGGCTTGGGCTTCGACGACGGCGGCACGAATCGCCGCCGTTTTGGGCACCCCCGTTATCGGTTTGCCGAACCAAATCGAGACGGGGCGCCGGAAATCGCGTGGGAATCGCCGCATGATCCGCCCGCCTTTGTGGCTGAAGAAACCGCCCCACAGCCCTTGTGCACAAGCAGGAATCACCGGCACGGGACCATTCGCCTTGCGGACGATACGCTCGATACCGCGGCCGAACGGCAGCATTTGGCCGTTCCGCGATAACCGTCCTTCGGGGTAAAGCAGCACGACTTCACCTCGGTTAAGCGCCTCGGTGACGGCGGCCAGCGCGGCCGCAATCGCGTGGGGTGTCTGCTCGCGATTCTCGATCTTCACGCAACGACCCCGCACCGAGAACAAGAAGATGCGTAGGAACGGATTGCGATAATATCCCGCCCACATCAGGTAGTTCACGCGGCGCGGGCTGGCCACCCACATCACGAGCCAATCGATGTAGCACGTGTGATTACAAACGATGATCGCGGGGCCATCTTTAGGGATATTCACGGTGTTGTAAACGCGATACCGATAGACGATGCGCAATACCACCCAACCCGTCATGCGGATGACGCTCGGGAATACCCACGATGTCAAGATGAACAACACCGGCAACGCCACGAGAATGGCCAAAAAATATCCGAGCAGGATCATGATCGAACCGATAACGGGAGTGGGACTATTCTCGGATGATAACGATTCGCGAACGCTCAAATACACAGAACGCATGGAATTCGGGAAAAGAGTCGACTTCTTTTACCGCGTTTGCCGTGCGTTCGGTGGATATCTTCGAATCGTCTTAAACTCCGGCCATCTCCAGCGGGCGTTTTGCGACGTTACGCGTAGCGATTGTCAGCGAACGTAACGGTTGTAGCCCTGGGATCAGGCGGTCCAGGATCGCGTGAAGTTGGCTCAGGTCAGCGGGCTTGAACAGATATTCGACGATGCCCAATTCTCGGGCGCGAACGAGATAGTCGTCGGTTGTGTACCCACTAATCGCGACGATGTTCGTGCGTTCGCAACCGGCGAGTTCGCGAACTTGTGCGGCGAAAGTGAAGCCGTCCATCGGGGCCATGCCTATGTCGAGTAGCACCACGGCGGGTCGGCATGCGTACAATACGGCCAGCGCGGAATCGCCACAATACTTGGCTTCGGCGTCGTATCCCCAAATTGTGAGTAGGGCAGCCATGCTGTCAGCTGCGTCGGTCAAGTCGTCCACTACCAACACGTAGGGCCGGGTACGAATCATTGTATCCTCCACGACCCATGTGGGTCGGCTTTGGTGCCCGAGTTGAAAATCTATGAAGGCGAATTCCGCAAAACACCTCAAGGATGGGACGAACATTTGCGACGTGCCTGAGATATGGTACATCGTCATTTGGCATAATTGTACTCGGATCAGTCTTCGATGGGAAATCGAATTTCGGAGGTCATGTGGGGACGACATTGGCCAGTCGATGCGGTTGCACTACGGGGATCGCTTCGCCGACGCCGGAGAGTTTCTTGCGGAGGTGTTCGAGCGCCTTCTCGACGACGAGATCTTTGTACTCGGCAGACGGTTTCGGTGCCGCGACTGCTTTCGGTGGGGCGACGCCAGGCTTGCCGGAAATCAAATCTAACGATCTGCGCAACAAGGCGTATCGCTTGAATTGCTCGTCGGTTAACTTGACCTCTTGGCCCGCATCGGGGTAGACACCCCACGAATCGCTTTCTTTCGCATCGGCGGCACGGTGAATGTGTTTGCCCGCCGGCGTCAGCCAAACTTCCGTCGTCAGTTTCACTGCCGTTTTGCGATCGGGCAGGTCGAGGATCTTTTGCACGCTCCCTTTACCGTAAGAGCGTTCGCCGACGAGTGTCGCTCGCGCATTATCTTGCAACGCGGCCGCAACGATCTCGCTCGCACTCGCGCTGCCGTGATTGATAAGCACCACCATCGGCCGTTCGTTTGGTCTTTCGTACGGCGATTTATCGTCCTTTGCAGACCACGATCGCCCTTTATCGGTGCGGCCTTTCGTCGAAACGACCACGCCACTCGAAAGGAACAAATCCGAGACATCGACGGCTTCGTTGAGCAGGCCGCCAGGGTTGTCGCGCAAGTCGAAGATCAGTGCCTTCGCGCCGTCTTTCTCGATCTGTTCAAGCGCCGGTTTCAGTTCCTTGCTCGTGCGGCCGTTGAAGCCGGTCAGGCGGATGAGCGCGATCTTGTTCGTCTTATCAGCGAAGTAATCCCAAGTGATGCCGTCGGGTAAGCGGGCGACGCCCTGTATGACGTGCATCTCGATTTTCGCCCGAGTCAGCGTGATCTCTTCGGGTTCTTTCCCGCCCGCCCTCCGCATCGTCAAACGAACTTTCGTACCGGCTTTTCCGGAGATCAACTTCCGCGCTTCTTCGACCCGCATGTTTTCGGTGCTTTTGTCTTCGACCTTCAAAATGACGTCGCCGGCCTGTATCCCCGCGTGATAAGCCGGGCTATCGGCCATCGGGCTATCGACGGTGAGGTAAACATCCTTCGGGTCGATGCCGATCATGATGCCGACGCCACCGAACTCGCCCTCACTTTGCGAATTGAACGCATTGACGGCATCTTCGTTGAGATACTGCGAGTGCGGGTCGAGTTGGCGTAACCCGCCGTTAATCATGTCTTCCACGAGCCGCTGCTTCTTATCTTCGGTGAGTTCTTCGACGTATTTATCTTCGACTTCTGCGAGCACATCGACGATCGTGCGGATACGCTGATAATCCTTCTCCGGCTGCCTCGCACTGGAAGCGAACACGATCCCACACATGAGCGCCGCCGGGACGCCGAGCAGCCAAGCCAGATTCCAACGCGACATCGTGTAGCCTCAGTAGTTGTGAATAGCGTCTCAGTTTGCTCGTCGATTTATTCTTGAAAGGCAGTTAGTTCTGACAGGCTGCGAGCATCGAGTATTTCCAGCGATACGTCATCCAACTGATCCGCGTTCATAGCTTCGACTAATGCCGTCTGTTCTGACGTGAGTACGCCGAACTTTTTATTGAGCTGTTTCAGAACGACTTTGCGCTGCCCTAACGTAACGCCTCGCATCTCTCCGCGTGCTTCTCCGCGTGCTTCTCCGCGTGCTTCTCCGCGAGCTTCTCCGCGGGCTTCTCCGATCACTTGCCCTTCGGCTACCCCTTCGACTTTGCCGATGGCCATGGCCCGTCGTTCGAAGCCGCCAATAAATTCTTTGTTCATCGGTTGTCTCTCCGCTTTGAGTCTCTCGAACTCCAACTGCTCGGATGCGTCGAGAATGGTGTAGTTATCCAGGCACTCCACCAACAAGTACTTTCTAAAGTCATTCTGACTGGTACTCACGATGCGGTCCAGGCCTTCCGACAAAAATCGGGCACGATCTTGTTTCGGCAACGCCATTAGCGCGGACAACGCGAGACCCAGCAAGTTCGGCCCGTTTGCGTATTCCATGCCGTCGAGGCCCGGTAACCCAATCGAATAATAGTCGAAACGAATCAGCGTTTCGCCCCAAAGCGTTTCCATGTAAGTGTCGCGACCGATACCGTCGAGGCCGACATACAAAAACAGACCGATCGGTAACACCGGCAATTCGCGAGATCGACGCAAATAGGCGTAGTACTGAAGCATCCGCCGTCGGAGTTTCGCTGCCGAGTTCGACGAATCGACTTCGATGTGAATCAGCAACAAACACTCGTTTTTTCCTGGCTCGATTGGCTCGTTCGTACGGATTTGTACGACGAGGTCCATTATCTTCTGCTCGCCGTGAGGCGGGTCGAGGAACGCTTCTTGCTCCAGCCATTCGTAGTGCGAAAAATCGAAGCGGTCGTACCATCGTTTGAAAAAACAGTCGATGAACTCCGGAAGAAACTCGCGGATCAGCGTCTTGAACCGTTGATCGTGATCGTCGTTGACACCGGTCGCTTCCATTGCCACTCCCTGAAATCGGACCGCACAACGTCTGCATCGGTCACATTTGGCCTGCACGGAAATATCGATTGTAGCTGTTGTGTTCACTGCGCGGGAGTCAACTGCGCGCCACCTGACGAGATTGTCGAATTTCCCTCACGTCGTTTTGACGGACCGACCGTTAGGGTTTACCTTTCCGTCAACGGTGCCGCAGATATCCCGCGTTCGCTGGGCCGCGCACTTCCGTAGAGGGTTCCTTCCGATGTACAGCATCGTCCTTATGACCGCGCTAACGACTGCGCCCCAAGCTCCCGAGTTCAACGGCTACTTTCGGGATCTCATCCAGAACCGAGGCTGCTACGACTCCGGCGAAAGCCGCAGTTCGGGTGGCACCGGCTCTTGCCACGGGATCTTCGGTGGCCGCATTCGTGCATTCTTCAGCTTCGGCGGTTCGTGCTACGGCTCGTGTAGCGGTCGCGGTAACGGTTGTTACAGTTCGGGCCAATCGTGCAATGGCATCGCCCCTTCTTATGCTTGTAACGGCAGTATTCCCGCCTATTCGTGCAATGGCGCACCGAGTTACTCCTGCAACGGCGCAATGGCCTACGCACCGAGTTTTTCGTGTAGCGGGGGCGGGATGGAAAACTCTGCACCGATGATGGATTACGGCAGCCCGTACGCCACACCGTCACCCGCATATTACAGCGGCCCGATCTCATCGGCCGGCTGCTTCGGCGCGGGTATGGGAATGGCATCCGGACCGATGACATACCAAGGAATGCCTTCCGGGCAGGGCTTGCAAAGTGCGCCAGATTCGATGATTCCGAACCCGAACTTGCCCAACAATGGCGCACCGTTTGCTCCGCCGATGGTTCCACCACCCGATGTGCGAGACGAACGTTTTTACATGAAGAACCAGTTGCCCCAACCGGGCAGTGCAGCATCGAGCCGCGCTACGGTGATCGTGAAACTGCCTACGGATGCGAAACTCTTCGCAGAAGGCCGCCCGTTGACGTTGACGAGTGCGGAACGCTCGTTTGTGACGCCGGAATTGCCGAACGGCCGCGAGTATTCGTACACCTTCCGCGTCGAGTACGAACGGGGCGGACGCAAACTTTCAGAAACTCAGAAGATCAACGTGCAAGCGGGAAAAACGGCTAACCTCGAGTTCAACGATCTCATCATCGGGGCCGCACCGAAAACGAACAACAACAGCACATCGA
>Ga0105049_10007925_pt1 | contig 12307 bp, 11 predicted proteins | sample MAT06_FD_78087 | JGI IMG/M metagenome (GOLD analysis project Ga0105049, IMG submission 78087) | Freshwater microbial communities from Lake Fryxell liftoff mats and glacier meltwater in Antarctica - MAT-06 | ecosystem: Environmental > Aquatic > Freshwater > Ice > Liftoff microbial mat | place...
AGGTAGCCGTTTCCTGCCCTGTAAATCTCATCCGGTCTGTCAGACCATCTCAATCTCAGGGAGTTGTTATCTTCCTGCATCCATTCGAGGCCTCCTTTTTCACCGTAAATACGGATCTTGAGGTTATTTTCACACCCTGCATCTATTTGGGAGGCAGTAAGGATTCCGGAAGCATTATTTTCAAATCGCATCAAAACAGCTCCGTCATCATCAATCGGGCGGCCCTTGACTTTGATATCCAAATCAGCACAAATTTTGACCACTTTGATACCTGACACATATTCCGCGAGGTTAAAGGCATGGGTACCGATATCTCCAAAGCAACCCGCTTTGCCGTTTCTTGCCGGATCTGTTCTCCATTCGGCCTGTTTGTTTTCGTATTCCAAGAGCTTGTGAAGCCATCCTTGGGGATATTCCACATATACTTTCCTGACTTCACCGATGACACCGTCTGCGATCATTTGCTTCATCTGCTTGATCATCGGATATCCGGTATAGGTATGCGTCAGGCAAAATAATTTATCACTCTTCTTGATAATCTTGTATAGTTCTTTGGCTTCATCATAATTTATTGTCATCGGTTTATCCAAGACTACATGAAAACCTGCTTCCAGTGCTTTCTTGGTCGGGTCAAAATGGACATTGTTTGGCGTGACAATACTGATGATGTCGATTCTCTCTGATTCGGGCAAAGCCGATTCCTTTTGGATCATTTCATCATAAGAAGAATAAACCCTTGAAGGGTCGAGCATGAGTTCTTCGCCTGCCTGCCTTGATTTTTCGGGATTGCTGCTAAAAGATCCCGCTGTGATTTCAATCAAACCATCCATCAGCGCTGCACTCCGGTGAATCGCACCGATAAATGCACCCGGACCGCCTCCGACCATTCCCATTTTGAGTTTTTTCTGTGCCGCCATATTTATTCAGGATTTTTGGGTTTCAAGGTTTAAAATTTTGTGCCAAATTTATTGTAAGATAATTTATGATTTGTTTTCCCTTAATCACGAAATGAAATAAATGACCAATTGCGATAAGATGTTATGAGTGGTAAAGTTTTGAACCGCTTATTGCCTTATTTCAATCACTATTTCGGAAAAACTAAAATTAAGGTAAAATCCCTGAATTTTAAACATAAAATTGATACTTTACGGCTTCGTATCATCCGATTTTAACCACTTAACCACCTCCTATGCATTCGGTAACAAGAGCCCAACTTTCTTTCATGATGTTCTTAGAATTCTTCGTCTGGGGTTCCTGGTATGTGACCATGGGTACTTTTTTGGGCACCAATCTAGGCGCAAGCGGCGCGCAGGTTTCGGCAGCATTCTCCACACAGTCATTTGGAGCGATCATTGCGCCGTTTATTATCGGATTGATCGCAGACAGGTATTTCAATGCCGAGAAAATCCTTGGTTTTTTGCACCTGGTCGGCGCGGGCATCCTTTACATGTGCTATCAGGCCCAAAGTTTTGAATTGTTTTATCCTTTCATTTTTGGATACATGGTGCTTTTCATGCCGACTTTGGCTTTGGTCAATTCTATTTCTTTCAGGCAGATGAAAGACCCTGAAAAAGAATTTTCGCCGATAAGGGTTTGGGGAACCATCGGTTGGATAGCTGCCGGTCTGTCGATCAGTTATGTGTTTTTGTGGGATGAAGTCGGAAACATGACCAATGGTTTCCTGAAAAACACTTTCCTGATGGCCTCCATATCCTCGTTGATTTTGGGTCTTTTTTCCTTTTCACTGCCAAAAACCCCTCCCAGAGCCAATAAAAATGAAAAAGTCAAAATTTCTGATTTGATTGGTTTGGATGCATTGAAACTACTGAAGGATAAAAACTACGCCATTTTCTTCCTGTCTTCTATATTGATCTGTATTCCTCTGGCGTTTTATTATCAGAATGCAAACCCATTTCTAGCTGAAATCGGGGTATCAGACCCCACCGGAAAGATGACAATCGGACAGGTTTCCGAAGCTTTCTTCCTCTTATTGCTACCCTTTTTCTTCAAAAGATTCGGCTTTAAAATGACCATGTTAGCTGGTATGCTGGCTTGGGTGCTGCGGTATATGCTGTTTTCTCTAGGAGATGCCGGAGGCGGACTTTACTTATTGATTATGGGGATTGCCCTTCACGGCATATGCTATGATTTCTTCTTTGTCTCCGGTCAAATCTACACCGATTCCAAGGCTGGAGAGAAATTCCAATCTTCAGCACAGGGACTGATTACCCTAGCGACCTACGGACTGGGGATGTTGATAGGATTTGCTGTCGCCGGACAAGTCACTGATTTATATTTGAATGCCGATGGTACACATGATTGGAAGTCCATCTGGATGATTCCATCCGGTATCGCTATATTGGTGGTACTTATTTTTATGATTTTCTTTAAGAATGAAACAATGAACAAAAAACCTGAAATTAACCCTCTTGAATCATGACCCAGCTCAACAGAAGAAGTAGTATAAAAAAAATATTGCTGGGAACGGTTGCGGCTACAGGCCTGCCCCTCATCAACTCCCAGGCCGAAAGCCTTCCTTATCAGCTCAAAGGAAACGTTAACCATGCCGTATGTCATTGGCCATTCAATCCGATGACGCTTGAGGAACTTTGCATTGAAATCAAAAAAATCGGATTCAATGCGATAGACTTGGTCGGACCAAATAATTGGCATATCCTTCAGAAACATGGTGTGGAATGCTCAATGTGCAACGGGGGGGATATGGGAATCGTCAAAGGATGGAACGACCCTCAAAACCATCAACAGTTGATCAAAGGGTATGAGGAGATAATTCCCCTAGTTTCAAAGGCGGGATATAAAAACCTGATTGCCTTTAGTGGCAACAGAAATGGCATGGATGATGAAACGGGTTTGAAAAATTCTGCAGAAGGACTTAAAAAAATAATGGCAACTGCTGAAAAACACAATGTCATGATCATCATGGAACTGCTTAATAGTAAGGTAGACCATCCTGATTACATGTGTGACAAAAGTGCTTGGGGCATTGAACTATGCAAAATGGTAGATTCTCCAAACCTCAAATTACTCTATGACATCTACCACATGCAAATCATGGAAGGTGACCTAATCAGAACGATTCAAAGAGACCATCAATACTTTGGCCATTACCATACTGCGGGGAACCCCGGCAGAAATGAAATCGATGAGACCCAGGAAATCTATTATCCCCCGATTGTTCAGGCAATTCTGGATACAGGATACAAAGGGTATTTCTGTCAGGAATTTATCCCAAAAAAGGCAGATAAAATGGCTTCACTTGCCGAAGCCATCAAAATATGTGATTTATAAATAAACTCAATTAATAATTATTATGGCAGACAATTCGTATGACGCTATCGTGGTCGGCTCCGGAATCAGCGGAGGCTGGGCCGCGAAAGAGTTGACAGAAAAAGGGCTCAAAGTCCTCATGCTCGAAAGAGGACCTAATGTAGTACACAAAACCGATTACAAAACAGCCACCCTTGCTCCTTGGGAAATACCCCACAGAGGTAGAAGAACCACGGAGATGATGGAAAACCACCCAAATCTTAGAAGGGATTATGTCCTGAATGAGCTTAACCTTGATTGGTGGGCACACGAATCCGAATCTCCCTATATTGAAAAAAAACCATTCACATGGTTCAGGGGATATCAGGTCGGTGGCCGTTCCCTTCTATGGGGAAGACAGAGTTACAGATTGGGTGATCTGGATTTTGAGGCAAATCTCAAAGAAGGCATTGCGGTAGATTGGCCGATCCGGTATAATGATGTCGCTCCATGGTACAGTTATGTAGAAAAATTTGCCGGAATCTCCGGTAACAAGGACGGATTGGCACAACTCCCGGACGGTGAATTCCAACCTCCCATGCCGCTCAACTGCGTGGAGAAAGATGTGGCTGAAAGGGTGAAAAGTGCCTTTGACGGCAAAAGGCTGGTTACCATAGGAAGGGTAGCAAACCTTACCCAACCTTTGGATGGAAGAACCCAATGCCAATACAGAAACAAATGCTCTCTGGGCTGTCCTTTTGGTGGCTATTTCAGTACGCAGGCTTCAACCATGCCAGCAGCTGTAAAAACCGGAAACCTCACTTTGAGACCTTGGTCCATCGTCACCAAGCTGATCTATGACAAGGACACCAAAAAAGCCACAGGAGTAGAGATCATTGACGGTGAAACCAACCAAACCTATGAGTTCAATGCCAAGGTCATCTTTTTGTGTGCATCCGCATTCAACTCCACCTCTATCCTGATGAGGTCCGCAACTGATATCTGGCCCGAAGGATTGGGTAGCAGTTCTGGGGAATTGGGACACAATGTGATGGACCACCATTTCAGGTTGGGCGCCAATGGCACGGCTGAAGGATATGAGGATAAGTATTATTTTGGCAGAAGACCAAATGGCGTCTACATCCCTAGATTCAGAAATATTGGCGATGACAAAAGAGACTATGTCAGGGGTTTTGGATATCAAGGCGCTGCATCCAGATCAGGTTGGAGCAGAAATGTCGCTGAAATGAATTTCGGTGCACCTATGAAAGAGGCTTTGACCGAACCCGGACCATGGAATATGGGTATCACGGCTTTTGGTGAAATTCTGCCTTACCATGAAAACACCATCAAACTGAGTAAGGACCAAAAAGACAAGTGGGGGATTTCGATCTTGGAAATGAATGCCGAAATCAAGGAAAATGAAAAGAAAATGCGTGTGGACATGATGAATGATGCTGCAGAAATGCTTGAAGCGGCAGGATTGAAAAATGTCAAAACTTTCGATTCAGGCTATACATTTGGCCAAGGCATCCACGAAATGGGAACAGCAAGGATGGGCAGAGATCCAAAGACCTCTGTCTTGAACGGCAACAACCAGGTTTGGGATGCAATGAACGTATTTGTCACAGATGGCGCCTGCATGACTTCAGCTGCGGCACAAAACCCTTCATTGACTTACATGGCATTGACTGCTAGGGCTGCGGATTTTGCTGTCAACGAACTAAAAAAAGGAAATCTATAACTCTTAAAAAAATTGAATCATGGCAATGAATAGGAGAGACGCATTGAAAAGCGTCATTTTGATGATGGGAGGAACAATGGTCGGGGCCAATGTGATCCTTACCGGATGTGCCCCGGAAGACCAAATTGTAGGTCTGGAATTTTCGTTAAAAGATATCGCATTCTTAGACGAAATCGGGGAAGCAATAATTCCGACCACAGATACACCAGGAGCCAAAGCCATCGGCATAGGTGAATTTATAGTAATGATGGTAAAGGATACTTACAATGCCGAGCAACAAACCGCTTTCGTGGATGGCTTGAATTTCATCAGAAAAGATTTCAAATCAAGCAAAGGAAGCGATTTCATTAAGGCTACCTTGGAAGAGCGTACTGCCTATCTCAATGAACTTAAAGCCAAAGCAACCGCGGATGCAGAAGACAAAAATGCGGGAGTAATCAAAATGCTTCAGGATCTGACTGTTTTGGGTTATTTCACTTCAGAAGTAGGCGCTACACAGGAGCTGAGGTATATCGAAGTGCCGGGGAAATATGAACCTTGTATAGATTACAAGCCCGGAGACAAAGCTTATGCGCTCTAACTTAAACTTTACCAAAGAGACTGTCCTCGGACAGTCTCTTCTCAATTAAGCAAAACCCAGAATGAAAAACAGAAGAAAATTTATTCAACTCAGTGCGGCAATGGGTGTTGGTGCATTCTTGCCTCTACAGTTTTGCTCTCTAAAAAAACAAACCGAAACAGGTGCGGAATTTGCAATTGGGCCATCAATAGGGATTTTGGACAACTTTGGCCTGCAACTATACTCTTTGAAAGAGGAAATGATGGGAGATTCTATCGCAACCATCAAATCCGTGGCCGGTTTTGGTTATACCCAAATTGAAGGCTATGACGGAGGAAAGGGTATATTCTGGGGTATGAAAAATACCGAATTCAAATCATTGACTGATGACCTAGGCTTGGATTTTATCTCTTCCCATGCAGATACATATACTAACCTAGACCAGCAGGCAGAAGAAGCCAGCGCAATCGGAATGAAATACCTTATCAATCCTTGGGTTGGCCCACAGAAATCAATGGATGATTTCAAAAGGATTGCTGATGACTTCAACAAGCAGGGTGAAATTTGCAAGAAACATGGAATCAAATTTGCCTATCACAACCACGCGTATACATTCATAGAACTTGAAGGTCAAATACCACATGATTATCTATTGGAAAATACAGATCCAGAACTAGTGGAATTTGAAATGGATACCTATTGGGTCTATACAGCAGGAAAAGATCCTATAGCATACATCAAAAAATATCCTGACAGGTTTACATTAGGCCATGTCAAGGACAAATCCGGTGATTTTGAATTTTCCGAACCAAATGGTTCAACCATAATTGGAACAGGAATTATGGACTTTCCAAGTATTCTCAGGGCAGGGATGGACAATGGCATGGACTATTTCATTGTTGAGCAGGAAAGATTTGAGGGAACAACACCATTGGAGGCTGCTGAAAAAAATGCAGCATTTATGAAATCTTTGGTATTCTAAAAAGAAATACGCCTACATCCGATTTGTAGGCCTATTTGTATTATTCTACAAAATCTGATTTGATTGACCTCGATGTGTAAATCAACAGATAAATGATTACGATCAGGATTACCAAAGCGGCCACCTCAAATTGAGACCATATTTGTGACCTGGTGACCACCTTATCTGAATTGGTGGCCAATTTTTTTCCTTCTTCGATTTGTATCAAGGAAAGTTTCTCCAGGTCTAAAATGGCTTTTTCAATGTAGGAATTATACTGTTTTACTTTTTCTGAGTTAATACCTGTTTCTGTAGAGAAAAGAGATTGGTAATCTGCAATCCTCAAATTTTCCTGAATTATCTTTTTGAAGTCAGTCAAAAAACCTGCTTCTGTTATCGTCAATTTGGTATCTTCAAATTCTTTGACAAGGTTGAGGATTTCAGTTTCATAGGTGCTGATCTCATCTATTACGTGGGAATAATCACTTTCAAACTGACAATGGTTTACCAATAATTTTATCCTGAAAAGTTTTTCTGAAATTGAAAATATATAACTCTCCACCACTAATCTGTCTTCATAGAACGACACGAATGAATTGCCGAGCTCATTAAAATTTCTCCTCTCAAGCACATTTTTTCCAAAAATCATGACGATCAGAACCGTCAAAACAATTGCGACTTTGATTTTACTTCTTTGGGTAATTGTTCTAGACATAATTTGGATAGGTTATGAAGCAATCTCAAATCTACAACAAACAAGTTGATCCAAGATGGTAAATATCATTACTGAAATTTAAGTCGAATTAAATTTTTTTGATTCAAATAACCTAAAAAACCTGACATTATTTGAATAAAAACCGGATCAACAGAAATATTAAAAACCAAAAAACCTCCCTTTTGAGGAGGTTTCTGTGATCCCGCTGGGATTCGAACCCAGGACCCATACATTAAAAGTGTATTGCTCTACCAGCTGAGCTACGGAATCATATTTTCTTGCTCTACCGTCCCGATAGCCAATGGGATACGGAATCATTTGGTTTTTAATCAGGAAGCAAAACCGACAAACAGAAACTCTTTTTAATAAATTGAGCATCTCTCTGGAGAGATGCTCTTGAATTCTTTCTGTGATCCTGTCAGGGATCGAACCTGAAACCTACTGCTTAGAAGGCAGTTGCTCTATCCAATTGAGCTACAGGACCGGTAAAATTGTCGGGGTGGCAGGATTCGAACCTACGACCTCCACATCCCAAATGTGGCGCGATACCGGGCTACGCTACACCCCGAACTTATTCAATCTGTTTTGAAAAACCTTTTGATTTTTCAGTGATCCCGCTGGGATTCGAACCCAGGACCCATACATTAAAAGTGTATTGCTCTACCAGCTGAGCTACGGAATCATATTTTTTGCTCTTTCGTCCTGATAGCTATAGGATTACGGAAAACCAGTATTACATTACCCCATTAGGATCAATTTCTGCAATTGGAATCCTGTTTTTTTGATTCCTTCTACCAATTCATAGTAGGAATCTATTACGATTTGATTTGTTTTTTTTTAAATCATTACCGTAATTGGAGTGCAAATTTAAGCCTCTGAATTTAAAATGCCAAACCTAAACCGAATCTTTCTTACAAAATTTATATTTTTTTTATTCGCTTTCATACAAAGCTTTAATTGTCAGGCCAATATATCCAAGCTCCAAATAGCAGATTCTTTGTTTTCTACAAAGAATTACCAAGAAGCAATGTTAGTTTATGAAGATTTGCTGAACAATGAAGAAACTTTCTCTCCAGCCATGCTATTGAAGATGGCTTTTATATCTGAAGGAAAGGGCGATTATTCAAGCGCAAGTTTCTTTTTGGCAAAATATTATGACCAAAATCCAAATCAAAGAGTAATCACCAAAATCAAATCCCTGACAGAACAAGTCAATCTCATCGGATATGAACTTGATGACGGCGATAGGCTTTTTAAATTTGTCACTGATTTTCAAACAGAACTTTCGAGTACATTTTCATTTTTACTCTTCCTTTCTCTGATTCTTTTATTTGTGTTTAGGACCAAGGCGGATAAACCACGATACTACCTTCCCACAGCGGTTTTGATCGTTTTGGTTTTTGTGGTCAATAATTTCCTTTCAGAACCCAAGACAGGAATCGTCACGGGAAGTCCCACGCTTATCATGGATCAGCCCACCGCGGGTGGAAAACTGATTGAGGTAGTAGAACCGGGCCACAGGGTTGTCATCAAATCCACGAAAGACGTATGGTACGAAGTGTCTTGGGGTGAGAAGGTGGCTTTTGTCAAAAAAGACAACATCACAAGATTATAGTGCCTAAAAATCCAAAGGCTCAAGGTTTTTAAAATGCCCATTCATCTGGATTTTCTTTTTGGAAATCTCAATGTCCCTTATGATTGGGATGACCTTCATCATGTGTCCAACCAGAAATTTGATCCTCTCCGATTCCTTTGTCATCGTCATAAGCTCATATTCTTCGGGTAGGCTTAATCCCATTTTATGGGCAAAAGTAAAGGAATTGATATCCAGTGGCACTAAATCGATTTGATATTCCATCAGTCTAAAAAGCTCCTTCAGATAAAAAATAAATTCAGCATATTGATTTTCTCCCACCCTAGGGTCATTTTCGTAATAAACCACGTTGCCTCCAGCATATAGTTTGTCGACCTCAGGGTTTTCAAAGGAAAGCATCTCAAAGACCCTTTTGCCCCGGGTCCTTATATCCATCCTGCCGTCATCATACTCTTTTGACACTTCCTCCAACTCCACTTCAGTTCCAAAAGGCATCAGCTTATCGATGTAAACGGCGATTCCAAAAGTACCCTTGCCAGCCTGAATATCCTTTATAAGCTGCTTATACCTAGGTTCAAAAATATGGAGATTCAATTGTTCACCGGGAAAAGCAACGAGTTTTAGAGGAAATAAAGGCAGATGATGATCCATATGATTTGTAACCCTTTGGGTTGATTTTAGTTATTTTTTTACTTCCAAATTCATTCCAAGTTACGGATAGGCATTTGAAGTTTGTAACAATCACCGACAAAAAAGGCTGTCCCAATTCTGAGACAGCCTTTTTTTTTGCAAAGCATATTCCGGTTAGGATTTGCTTGCGATATAGGTCAATAGGTCTACGACTTTATTGGAATAACCCCACTCATTGTCATACCAAGCTATTACCTTGACGAAGGTATCACTCAGTTGGATACCGGCTTCGGCATCAAAAATGGATGTTCTTGGATCACCGTTGAAATCTGTGGAAACAACGGCATCTTCTGTGTATCCTAAGACGCCTTTCATGGTGGTTTCAGATACCTCTTTCATTTTTGCACAAATCTCTTTGTAGGTAGCAGGCTTTTTCAACCTTACTGTCAAATCAACGACAGAAACATTTGGGGTTGGAACCCTAAATGCCATCCCAGTCAATTTTCCGTTCAATTCAGGGATTACCTTACCTACTGCTTTTGCTGCACCTGTAGATGAAGGGATGATGTTTTGAGAAGCGCCTCTTCCGCCTCTCCAGTCTTTGGAAGATGGTCCGTCAACGGTCTTTTGGGTAGCTGTGGTGGCATGGACAGTCGTCATCAAGCCTTCTTCGATGCCCCAATTGTCATTCAAAACTTTGGCAATCGGCGCAAGGCAATTGGTGGTACATGATGCATTGGAAACAAATACCATATCCGAAGTATAAGAATCTTCATTTACTCCCATTACAAACATTGGGGTGTCATCTTTGGAAGGTGCTGACATAATTACTTTTTTGGCACCGGCATCAATATGTCCTTGGGCAGTTTCTTTGGTAAGAAAAATACCTGTTGATTCTACTACATAATCGGCACCGACTTCTCCCCATTTCAAGCTTGAAGGGCTTTTTTCTGAAGTGACCCTGATTTCATTTCCATTTACTACCAATTTCCCATCCTTCACCTCCACACTTCCGTCAAATCTTCCGTGGGTAGAATCATATTTCAGCATGTAAGCCATGTAATCTACGTCGATAAGGTCGTTGATAGCCACGACCTGAACATCACTTCTACTTTGTGCTGCTCTAAAAACCAATCTACCGATCCTTCCGAATCCGTTGATACCTACTTTAATTTTGCTCATAGTTATTTTTTTTATTGTTGTTCTGGTTAGTATGCAAAAAGGAATTTCTAAAGGTCAAAATCTCATTAATTTGAAATAACCTGATACTGATATGGGATAAAATTACCAAATATATCTTGCTCCCCAAAATAATTAAAGGATTGAAAATGAACATTTTAAAATAAGGACAAAATACAATCGATTGCGAAAAAATCTCCAAAAACCAAATCTCTGATAATCAGAAGCATAATTTTAATTTGGATTTTTGATTAAGAAATAAATACCGGTTGATTAACATGAGTGATTTCAAACGAAAGCGGCAGAAACCAATTTCACTAAATTTTTATCAAAATCAGATCTTTGCAAGGATATCGTTGAAGGTTTTGCTAGGTCTCATTACTGCAGAGATTTTCGCTTCATCCAGTTTGTAATATCCACCCATGTCAACTTTTACCCCTTGTGCATCATTGAACTCTGATACAATCTTTGCTTCATTTTCAATCAATTCTTTGGCTATTGGCCCAAATTTGGTTTTCAGATCCAAATCCTTATCCTGGGCCGCCAAAGCTTCTGCCCAATACATGGACAAATAGAAATGACTTCCTCTATTGTCCAATTCTTTGGCATCTCTTGAAGGTGATTTGTCATTCTCAAGGAATTTACCCGTAGCCTGATCCAAGGTCTCTGCCAATACCTTCGCTCTTTCATTGGAGAACGCATCTCCCAAATGCTCAAGCGAAACGGCCAAAGCTAGAAACTCACCCAAAGAATCCCATCTGAGATGGTTTTCTTCCATCAATTGCTCGACATGCTTTGGAGCAGATCCACCGGCTCCGGTTTCAAACAAACCTCCTCCGTTCATCAAAGGAACGATGGAGAGCATCTTGGCGCTTGTACCCAATTCCAATATCGGGAACAAATCTGTCAGATAATCCCGCAATACATTTCCTGTTACAGAAATGACATCTTTGCCAGATTTGATTTGCTCCAAAGTAAATCTTGTGGCTGCCTCAGGGGTCATGATGCGGATGTCCAAACCTTTGCTATCATAATTGGGAAGGTACCGGTTGACTTTTTTGATGATTTCTGCATCATGGCCTCTTTTTTCGTCCAACCAAAAAATGGTAGGAACTCCTGTAGCTTTTGCGCGATTGACAGCTAGCTTCACCCAATCTTGAACCGGTGCATCTTTGGTCTGACACATCCTCCAGATATCACCCTTTTCTACCTTTTCCCCGATCAATATCGCACCTGCGTCAGACACTACTTTTACGACTCCGTCAGCCTCAATCTCAAAAGTCTTGTTGTGTGAACCGTATTCTTCCGCAGCCTGTGCCATCAATCCTACATTAGGAACACTTCCCATAGTAGAGGGATTAAAAGCTCCGTGTTCCTTGCAAAAATCAATCGTTTCTTGGTAAATGCCCGCGTAGCTACGGTCAGGAATTATTGCTTTGATGTCCTGCAATCTGCCATTTTTGCCCCACATCTTACCTGATGTTCTGATCATCGCAGGCATGGAAGCATCGATGATGACATCACTCGGTACGTGCAGGTTGGTGATTCCTTTGTCAGAATTTACCATTGCCAACTCCGGCCCATCAGCCAGACATGCTTCAATATCAGCTTCAATTTCTTTTTTCTTTTCAGCAGAAAGGGAAGATAGCTTGGCAACT
>Ga0105049_10007927_pt1 | contig 12306 bp, 9 predicted proteins | sample MAT06_FD_78087 | JGI IMG/M metagenome (GOLD analysis project Ga0105049, IMG submission 78087) | Freshwater microbial communities from Lake Fryxell liftoff mats and glacier meltwater in Antarctica - MAT-06 | ecosystem: Environmental > Aquatic > Freshwater > Ice > Liftoff microbial mat | place...
ATTTATGGCAATCTGCTCACCGCGGGTGAGACGCCACAACTGGCGCTGGAATTTTATCTGTCGCCACTGGTCAACGATGAGACTGCCGCCATCGTGGGGCCACATCGGCTGGGCCGGCCCATCGATCTGCCAACGGCCTTTGGCACAGGCAGCCCCGACGCCAATACTGCGGTTGCCAGTCTGCTCAAGGTGCGCACCGATGCCTTCTTTTGGCTCACAATTGGGCTGACCCAGGATATTCTGGGGCGCAGCGCCGAAGCATTGGCCACATTGCGCATGGCCGAAAGCACCCTCACCGCATGGAGCGATGCCGATGGCAAGGAATTGCTCTACTTTTTTATTGGCCGTCAGGAACTGTTTTTGGGCAATGCGGCGGCGGCAGAAGAAAATTTTCGTCATGCCCTGGCGATCAATGCTACCTATGCACGCGCCCAAGTGGCGCTGGGCAGTGCCCAACTGCGGCAGGCACGCGCGGTTGCGCCCGCGGCGCGCCTGCAAGCACCCAGTTTATTATGGGCCGCGCTGGACAGTCATCTCAAGGGGCTATCCCTGGCCGCAACGGCCCAGGAACCACTGGTGATCGATCTGGCGAATCTGGCCCTGGCCAAAACCTATCGTTTGCTGGGTGAGACCTACTATCAATTGCATGAGGATACGCAGGCCCGCCAATTTTTTGCCTTGACCCGCCAAAAGGTAGCCCAGATCGTCGAACCATTAAAAGCAGCCAATCAATTCCGGCTACTGGCCCAGGCCTATGAAGCGGAAGGGGCAGCGGCACTCCAAGACGGTGTTTTGCTCCTCGAAACAAATCAAGTGGCCGAGGCCAAGCAACTGTTGCTCCAGGCAAAGAATGCCTATCAACACTGTATTGATCAAGGACGGCAGACAGTTGATCAGGTAGTAACAACCCAGGTGATCGGCGAAGGTTGCCAAAAGTTTTATGGGGTAACGGAGCAGTACTTAGCGGAAGTAGAAAAGGAACAGTCATGAGCGACAAAAGTCACTGGGTAGGGATGCTTGTTCTGCTACTTGTACTATTGAGCGCCTGTTCCCGTAATGCCGCGGAAACGGGCGTACCAGCCCAAAGCGCGCAACAGACGAGCATTGCGCAAACGGTCGTCGCCGAACGTTCAATTGCCCAAGCCGTCGCGGCGACGTTAACAGCTGACGTTGCGACTATTGTGACAGCAGTCGCGCCCGCCGATATACCCACCGCCACCCGGCTCGTGATCAATGAGAGCGAACCGGCCACGCCGACCGCGCCACCGACGATTGGACCAACGCCCACTGCCACCCGCTTGGTCATTGCCGAGAGCGACGTTGATGGCGATGATGGCAACGATTTTCTACGCAGTAGCTCGCGCAGCAATGCTGGCCGCGTGGTGCTCCTGCCCGGTTTGCCACCCGTCGTACCCAACCCTGTGATCTTTCAGGGGCAGATGGCGTTGCGCGTGGCAGTGTTTGACACGCGTGTAGGCCGCGAAGATGGCGCGGGGATTGCCGAAGTCACCTTCCAGATTATCGACAACTTTAGCGGGGATACGGTGTATGATAATACCGAGGAAAGTGCGCCCTATTGTCTTTTTGGCGGTAGCGAACCGCTGTGCAGCACGCTGCGCTTTGCACAAAATAACTTTCAATGGCCGAATGGGGAACCAATCTACAATGGCGAGTACACGGCGCAGATCGACATCCTGGCGCAAAATGACGAATCGACGCAGTGGCGCTGGCTCTTTCAGATTGCGGGTGCGCGCGAAAAGCCCAGTGAAAATGAGGAGTATAGTGATTTCACAGGTACCTGGTACACCAACTTTGCCGAAGTAACGTTCCAACAAAGTGGCAATACGATCAGCGGCACCTACCAGCGCTATGGCTACAACGAAACGCTAGTGCTCAATGGGACAGTCAGCGGCAACAGATGGGAGGGCAATTTTGGCAACGATCCGGCCGATCAGGTGACGTTTACACTCAGTGATGATGGCAATTATCTGGATGGGGCGTGGCTCTATCGTACAGATGGTCGCTGGCGCCAGTGGTGTGGTGTGCGCATCGAGTTGGGTACACTACCTGCTGGCTGTGGCTTTAGCGGTGACTGGTATACGGCGAGCGATTATGCCCCCGCTGACCAACCAACCGCAACGCTGCAACAGATCGGGCCTAGCGTAACCGGCACCTTTTTTAATGGTAGTAGCCAGGGAACAGTCACAGGTGAACTAGGCCAAGCTGGCCCGGCTCCCCACCACACCCTAAGCGGCACGTATGAGATCAACGGCGCACGCAATCGCTTCCGCTGGGATCTGCTGGACTTTAATGGTGAACAGTTTGCTGGCTGCTGGGTCAACCAAGAGGGTGCCCATTCCTGGTGCGGCTGGCGCGATGGGGCAAATCAACCAGAGCAATGTCTGCCAACTCCCCAATGTCCATAGGCGTCCATAAGCAATGTGTGTGAACAATCAGCCGTGCATCTGCGTAACAAGGGATTCGGGCGTGACGTAAACGGACCAGTTAGCGCCATAGTCGCGATAGGCCGCATGGCGATTGAGCACGATCAGACTTTGGCGTGCCCGCGTCATTGCCACATAAAAGAGGTAGGCGTTTTGTGCATCCCATCCATGTTTGTCTTCAGGGGTCAACAGAATCACATGATTCAATTCCCAGCCTTTGAAACTATGGATCGTACTCACCTTCAACCGGGGATCCTGTGCAGCAAAGGTGCGTTTGCGAAAGCGCTCGCGTTTGCGACCAGTTTGGCCATCCCCTTCGTTGAGTACATGGGCAGCCACCAGATCATGGCGCGCAAGATAGCGTACCATGGCCCAGCCTTCTGGTTGGTTGGGCGTCAAAATCACAATATCGGCAGGCACGATTTCCAGATCTGCTAATAGCGCCTGTACAGCCTGCAGGGCCAACGCATAGGCTCGCTCGGCAGAAGCGACATTGTGCCAGGCCAAAGTCGCCGGTTGATCGGTGGCTTGCCGCACCACAGTAACTGGCGGCGCAACAGCCATAGCCAAGAATTGTGCAGCAAAACGATTTGCCTCGTGGACAATTGCTGCGGGTAGGCGATAGCTAGTCGCCAGTTCATTCCACGGATCGCTCAATTTGATATCGCCCATCGCCAGCCAGCTATCGTCACGCAAATAGACATTCTGGCGCGGATCGGTAATGAGCAGTAATTCATCATGCTCGGTCAGAAAGTGGCCGAGCATCTCATAATATGCCGGGAGAAAATCTTGCCCTTCGTCGATCAAGATGGCATCATATTGGCGCGCCTTGACATTATGGCCAGCTTGCAAAATATCCACCACCAGTTCCGGCGTCATTTCATCCCAGAGTTGCTTGGGCCGTCGATTGCCTACCATCGGCCATTCGATGCTATTCTCAATCAGAAAATTTTTGCAGAGGCCATGAAAGTGATGAAATTCAATATTGGTCCACGGAAACGTGACAGCAGTTTGATCCACTAACTGGCGGATTGATTGCCACAAGGTCACGTTGAAGGTCAAGACCAGCACACGCTTGCCTGCCGCGGCCAGGTTTGCGGCGCGCTGGGCCAGCACAAGTGTCTTGCCGCTGCCAGCCACGCCGTGCAGCCGTTGGTGTTCACCAGCAACGGGGGTAGCATAGTGACGTTGTTCGGCGGTCAGCACAATCTGTGGGGTAGACGCGGGCGTATGGACGGGCGGGGCCAGCCAGAAACGCAACGCATCGAGCCACTCATCCGGTAGCGACGCGCTAGCCGGCCGCATCGACATAGGCAAGATCGCCGATAGCGCGCCAGCCTCAATGGCATCGTGTCCAAAGACAACCCCGCGCCCAGGTGCCAACGGGCAGAAGGAGCGCGCCGCATTGGTCGTCGCCAGGGGAAAGTAAACGCCGACGCGAAACGCCGAGAGCGTGCGTCGATCGCGCATAACGCTCTCGCCGATCAATGGAATATAGAGATTTAACAGGTTTTCGATATAATGTTCTACTCGGCGGACAGGATTCAATACCGAGGATGTTTTCTGGCCGGTACGTTGTGTATAGCGTTGATAGCGACCTAGTTGCTCGCGGCGATAGTGACGAAGGTCCCAGTCATGTACATCGAAGATGGTCAGTCCTGCGCTTGGGTGCAGCACGGCTACGGGGGGATAATCGCCGTTGAGAAAGGGTCGCTCATAGATTTCCCAGGGTGCAGGCAACGTGTTGCGCAAAAAATTTGCCAATGTTATTACGCCATCATCGGATGCATGGGGCGCTGAATAAGCAGGCAGTTCAGGGAATATTCTATTCACGACAATCGACTCCTAGTATTGCAATGGACGATACCGACCGGCAGGGGTATACGCGAGTAGCAACTGTTCTGTTTATCCGTGATGACCGCCATGGATTGGTTATCGAAATCAAATCTTGTTGCCTTGCAGGCATAAGAGAATTCCTGAGAGCAACGTAAAGCGCTGCTTACAAAGAGGTTTATAGACAATGACCCATCATGTTTGATTTTTGCCTGGGGAAATGTATGATTTCAAACAGAGCAAAGTTCAGGTATGGAAAAGAATGTTTACCATGTAGCTATTATTGCATGAGGAATTTGCAGTGTCAATGCGATAATCATTTCAACTGTATAGCTCCTTTGACGTAGTTTATGCATGTAGATATGATTAGATCCTATTAGATCGCTTCATTTCTACATTAAATTTTGTAGCTCATCTGTGCAACGTGTGAGTGACGGCCTATTTTCTGCCGCGAGAAAGTTGTCTACTTACACAGGGCGTAGATGAGCAATTTTTGTTCGAGGTTTTTATGTTTAGCCCATATAGTCGCGAAGTGCCATCGCTCGTTATCCAACGAAGATTTTCTTTGTTTTGGGCCGATCGCTCACCCTTATCCAAGGTGTGGTCGCTTGCCATTGTGCTGGTTATGGTATTCGCTTCTTTGCAGACAGTTGGCAGTTTTCAACGTTCGTTTGAGACAAAGTTGGCGTTTCTCTATGTTCATTACTATAGCTCGCCACCCAGTGCGCCTTCAAACGCGGCAGTATGGTGGGTGCCCTGGCCGAACAATTTGGTCGGGCGCTTAGGGTGGTATCGCCAAGGGCTGAGCGAAGTGAATCAGCATCGCAAATATATTCAATCGCTGGCGACCCACGAGGCACCGGCGGTCTTGATCGCCGCGGCGATTGCCAATCAGGGCAATAGTCCACAGCGGCCCTTTGGCTGGGATGGATTTGAAAAAATGCAAGCCTGGATCGGCCGTCATTTTGAATGGCCGATCACTTCTTGGCAGTGGGCCAAGGCCCAGTGGGATGATTATTTTGAGCAGCCAAGCGTGGGGATTGGGCAGATCCAGCCGGGGGAGGCCAGGCGACTGACCTACGCGGGTGATCGCATCAATTTATTTAATGATCAGGCCAGCATCGGACTGATGCAGGCCAAATTGGTGAACGCCTATCACCTCTTTGCAGAGCTGGATCTCAACCAAACCGAGATGTTTGCCCTGCTTGCCATCAGTAATAATGATAGCAGTGACGGGGCGGGTCTTGTTGCGACCTTTCAGCGCTTTAACAATGATTTATCGCTGCTGCTCAGTTATGATCCGGCCAGCCGCCAGCAACTGGCGCGTATGCTCACCTATATGGACTATTTACATGGCCAAGATTGTTGGGAATTGCCCAATGGGATTAATCGCGACTATCTATGGTGGCTGATTCACAACGCGCGCCCAATGCCTTGAAATGGGCAGTGTCCCCTCGTCTACCCCTTGATCCCTGTCATCACCACGCCCTTAATAAAGTAGCGCTGCAGGGCAAAAAAGATAATGATCGACGGCAACATGCCGATCAGCGAGCCAGCCATGAGCAGATGATCCATGGCTTGGCCGCGTCGGCTAAAGGAACCGCCCAAGGTACTGCGCAACGCCAACAGCCCAGTAGTAATAGTCGATTTTTCTTGATCCGTCAGATAGATCAGCGGGCCAAGCAGGTCGTTCCAATAGGATTGAAACCAGAGAATCGAGAGCGTGATGATCACCGGCATAGAGAGGGGGAGCAGGATGCGCAGATAGTAGCGCATGGGGCCACAACCATCGATCTTGGCCGCATCGTTCAGTTCCCTGGGGATGCTGGCAAAGAATTGACGAAAGAGAAAGATCGAAAAAGCGCCGCCGCCAAAGAAAGAGGGGACGACCAAAGGCAGGATGCTGTTGCCCCACCCCAGCACATTGACAAAGAGAAGGTAGGTTGGGATCAGGGTCACTTCGCCCGGCAGCACCATCGTCGAGAGCAAAATCACAAATAGGGTGTTGCGCCCACGAAACCGGAAGGAAGAGAAGCCATAGCCCACCAGTGACGAAGAGATCAGACCGCCAAACGTCCCGATCACGGTGATGACAACCGTATTCCAAAGATAGCGATAAAAGGGCAGGACATTGCCAACCTCGATAAAGTTTTTCCACTGTGGTATCGGTGGGTAGAGCAGTGGCGGCACGACTTGCAACTCATTGGGTTGTTTGAGGGCACCGACCACGGCCCAATAAAAGGGAAAGAAAAAGAGCAAGGCCAGCGCGATCGTCAGCAGCGTGGCGATCAGGTCAAACCAACTGAATGTAAGTCGTCTCGGCTTGGGTGCTCGTGCCACTTGTAACTGAACGGTCATCTCAAAATCCTGCTGTTTCTGATTCGTAATAGACCCAACGGCGCGCAACCCGCAATTGGATCACCGTGAAGATCATGATGATCACAAAAAGAATCCAGGCCAGCGCCGAGGCGTAGCCCATATTCAAATACTTGAAGAAGTTATTGAAGAGATGAAGCACATAGAAGTAGCTGGCATAATAAGGACCACCACCCGTGGCGACATAGGCTACCGTAAAAATTTTGAAGGCAGCAATAATGCCCGTCACCAGATTAAAAAAGATCGTCGGGCTAAGCATGGGCAGGGTAATACGCCAAAACTTTTGTAACCGTCCGGCCCCATCCACCTCCGCCGCTTCGTAGAGATCGGTGGGAATGTTCTGTAACCCCGCCAGAAAGATGATCATGGTTGGGCCGCCAGCGCCCCACAGGGCCAATAGAATCAGCGTCGGCTTGACCCACGTCACAGAATTAAACCAGCCCGGCCCCGCAATGCCCCACCCCTTGAGCAAACTATTGATCAACCCATACTCTGGCTGAAACAAATAACTAAAGAGAAAGGCCGAGACGACCACCGGCACAATCGACGGAATATAGTAGACCGTGCGCAAGACCGCGCGCCCGGGCAACTTGCGATCCAACAGCAGCGCCAACAGCAGCGAAGCCGCCAACCCCAACGGCACCGAGAAGATCACATAATAGATCGTGTTCCACAGGGCTGTCGGAAAGAGATCATCCTGGGTGAAGGCGTTGACATAATTCTGGATGCCATACCACTTGGCTGGCAAGGGAAATTCATATTTGGTAAAACTCCAGTAGAGTGAGATCACCATTGGGCCAATGGTAAAGATGGCAAAGCCCAACAGCCAGGGCGCGATAAAAAGATAGCCCCACACTTCTTCCAATAGGGCAACGCGACTTAGTTTGCGCTTGTGCCGCACGCCCCCCAATGGCGACGCGCTAGTCAGTGGCATCGTTCTTGATTGTGTCATGGCGATTTCCAGTGGCAAGTGGCAGGTGGTGCGTGGCGAGTTACCCATACCCACCACGCACCACGCGTAACTGCTTACGCTCCCGGTTTCGGTTGATCCAAGATGGCCTGCACCGTCTCTTGAATCTGTGCGCAGCCCGCTTCTACGTCAATGTCACCCAAGAAGATGCCCGAGTAGATCTGGGTCACAGGGTCGGCAATTTCCGAGAGGCGACCATTGGCCGGCACCGGCATAGGCTTGACGATCTTGAGTAACTCATAGTGTGGCTTGACCACGGGATCATCAAGCAGGCTGGGATCTTCCCATACATCGGTGCGCAGACCAGGTTCGCCAATCCGTTGCACATTTTCGATGCCCACCTCTTTGCTGCAAATAAACTTTTGCCAGAGCCAGGTTTCATAGGGATGTTTGCTGGTTTGCATGATCGGAAAGACATTGCACCCCATAAAGCCGCCGCGATGACCAGAGGGGCCAATCGGGCCCGGCGCCACTTTGAGGGTCTTGTCGGCAGGGGTGGCATCACCTAGATAGGAGCCTTCCCAAATGCCGGAAAGCACCATACCCACTTTGCCCGAAGACCAAAGCTGGACACGGCTGTCAAAGCTGGGATTGGCCAGCGCGACCTTGTCCGTTTGCATCATATCATAGAGCCAGCGTATACCGGCGATGGTCTTTTCATCGTCGAACATGGCTTTCGTGCCGGTTTCGTCCATGGGCCAGCCGCCAAAGGCATCCATGGGGGTCAACGTTGCCTCATAATAGGGTGCCACCCACAAGCCATATTGATCGGTGCCTTTGGTCATTTTGCGCGCGGCCTCGGTCATATCATCATAGGTCCAGGTGTCGGTCGGTTCCGGTACACCCGCTTCGGCAAAGAGTTCCGGCTGATAATAGATGGCCGACCACCCAGGGTGACCGTTGACCGGCAGCGCATAAACCTTGCCCTCGACCTTGCAGGCGTCCATCGACCCCTGGAAATAGATCGACAAATCATAGCCATCTTGGGCAATAAAATCGTCCAGCGGCTGCAAAATGCCACGCAAGGCCCAATTGGCCATGCCATAGTGTGTGCCATAGCGGAAGCAATCGCCTGCCGTGCCAGACGCAATGCGTGCGATCAACGTAGCGGCATAGTCATCTGGCATGACTTCGATTTTAACCGTAATCGTAGGGTTATCCTCGGTAAAGCGTTCCGCCAACTCTTTGCGAAACTCAATATCCTGGGGAACGTTGCGATCAAATTGAATGATCTCAATGGCTTCAGCGGCGGGCGCGGCCTGACTGCCCTCGCTGACAGTGGGCGCAACCGGCGTCGCACAAGCGACCAAGGCAATCGTGGTGGCAGACAGCGCAGCACCTTTCAGAAACATTCGGCGGCTGAGGAAGCGGGCATGCATGTGGACCTCCTGATGGTTCCTGGGAAAAACGATCTCAATATTTAGTTGTATGAATGAAATAAATACACAAACCGAGAACGTTGGAGCAGTACGTTCTGCGCACCAGTATAGCATGACAGTAAAATCTGAGCAATCGCACAAAAAGTGGCGGGTGGCGGGTGGCGGGTAGCAAGAGTAGCCGCCGGTTTTAACCCGCGCTTAACGCGTTCGGCAACAGCCCTGCGCGTGTGATATGATCATCTCCCTATCTATCCCTTTCCCATCCAATCAAAGGATTTGCCATGAGCACCATTCTCATCACCGGCGCGAGCGGTTTTATCGGCCAAGCCCTGGCGGCCGCGCTGGCACCAGATCATCACATTATCTGTATGGGTCGGCGGCCACCGGGCTTGGCGGCCCTGCCCTTTGTGCGCGGCGAGTTCGGGTCATTCGAAGATTTGCGCCAACTCGATCAGTATGCCATTGATGTGGTGATTCATCTCGCCGCGGTTACCGGCGGCAGTTTCGAGCGCGACGGCATTCTGGTCAATGTGGAAGGAACGCGCGCGCTCATGCGCTACCTGATGGATCGCGGCTGCAAGAAGTTTGTCATGGCCAGTTCGATTGCGGCAGTTGGCTTTCAAAGCCCCAAGTTTCGCCCCGTTCAACTGCCACTCCCCGACGAACATCCCTGTCTGGATCGCGACGGCTATGGATTGTCCAAATATCTGATGGAAGAGGTCACCCGCTACTACCAACGCCAAGTGGAGACGCTGGACGTGATCAATCTGCGCCTCTCCTCGGTGCGCCCAGATGACAACCCTGGTCAACCAACTGGTGTGCGTCCGTTGGGCGCGTGGGCATTGGGCAGCATTACCGTCATGGTGCTGGCCGACGCTGTGCGCGCCTTTACGTTGGCCGCCGAAGCGCCTTATCAACCGGGTGTGCGGATTCTCAATGCCACCGCGGCCAGGGCTTGGGCCGCCGCGCCAACCGCAACGATTCTACGCAACTGGTGGGGCAATACCATGGATCTCAGCTATTTCGAGCAACCGGGTCATGCCTACGCGGCCGCCTATGACGTGCGCGCCATCGAACGCGAACTTGGCTTCACCGCCACAGCCACGCTGCAATACCTACATTCAAGTGTGCCGATAGCGCCTTAAGATTAAACGCTAGGGTTAAAAGGTCAACTGGCCGCCGTCGATCACCAACTGGTGGCCGGTGATAAAGCCGGAATCTTTGGAGGCCAGAAAAGCCACCGCCGCGGCGACCTCGCTCGGCTCGCCAAAGCGATTGAGGGGAATCTTTTTGAGGTAATCGGTGCTCCAAGTGGGATCATTGCGCCCGCTTTCAGTCAGGCGCGTTTTGATCAAGCCGGGGCAGACGCTGTTGACACGAATGTTGTAGGGCGCAAGGTCAATCGCCATGGTCATCGTCAAACCGACCACGCCAAATTTGGAGGCGTTGTAATGCGAAAGATTGGCTTCGCCAACTAACCCATTGGTCGAAGCCATGTGGACAATGCGCCCAGCAACTGCGCGCTCAACCATGTGGCGCGCTACAATCTGCGAACAGAGAAAGACGCCGGTCAGGTTCACATTCAATGTGCGATGCCAGTTTTCGTCGGTCACTTGGAGAAAGGGCTCGCCAACGGCAATCCCGGCAATGTTGCAGAGGACATCCACTTTTCCATAGTGCGCTAGTGTCGTCGCCAACATGGCCTCGACGGATGCGCGCGTCGTCACATCGACGACCACCGCCAACGCTTGGCCGCCCGCGTCGGTGATTGCTTGTACCGTCCCTTGTGCAGCGGTCTGATCCATATCGGCAACGGCGACCGCGGCCCCCTCACTCGCCAGCCGGAGCGCGGCAGCTTTGCCAATGCCATTGCCCGCGCCCGTCACAATGGCCACTTCATCGATAAACCGCTGCATGGTTGCGCTCCTCTTTATACCTATGTTGGGTTAAAGCTGATTGCTGATTTAGGCAGGCAACCACTCTTCATAAAAGCGCTGCCAATTGCGAAACATGATTTTTTCAATCGCCGCTGGATCATAACCGCGCTGCGCCAAAACATCGGTCAGCTTTTGGTAATCGGCCACCGTATCGACCTCAGCCGGCGCGCCATCGGCCCCACCCTGTCCATCGGTGTCGCCGCCCACCGCCGCGTGATCGGCGTTGCCCGCCAACTGGCAGATGTGATCAATGTGATTGGCAACGTGGGCTAGGGTCACGGCACTGCGTGGAAAGAGTTGACGACGCGCCGTAATGCCAGCCTTGGCCCAATCCAGCCCACCCTCGGCATAGAGCATCCACGTATCCATCGAGACGCCGATCACACCGCCACGGGCTATGATCGCCTGGAGCTGTGCGTCATCAAATTGGCGCTCCCCCGGCACCAAGGCACGACAGTTCTGGTGGCTGGCGAGAATGCCGCCATCAAAGAGATCGAGCGCCTGCCAGAAGCTTTCATCAGCCAGATGGGTCAGATCCAGCAACATGCCAATCTTGGCCATTTCCTGCAGAAGCGCTTTGGCCGGTGGCAGCAAGCCGCCCGCTGTACCTGTGCCGTGGGCATAGGTACTCACGCCGTAGTGGGTCAGGCCGACAACGCGCAAGCCAGCGTCCCACCAATCCGGCACCTGTTCGGGCCAGAGAATTGGATCAGCGCCTTCCATGCCCAACACAAAACCGATAGGTGCGCGCGTTGTATCAGCCGCGGCCGCGTCCAGGGCAGACCACGCGGCAAAGTGGGCCGCAAATTCGGCACGTGTGCCGAGTACGCGTGCCTCACCCTGCTGGGCCAGAATGCGATAATAGGCCAGTTGTCCTTGTGCCGCGGCATAGGCCGTCGCGCCACTGCTATAGCCCCAAAGCGGACTATTGGGCCGTTTGATGCGCCCCACGACTTTCACCAGGGCAGCCGCGACCTTGCCCCGTCGCATTTCCGGCAGAGTTGCCATCAGTTCGCGATTGGGTGAACCAGTCTGCGGATCTTTATCGATCAGGGTACGCGCCGCGGTGATGGGCACAGTGAGATCACGGTTCAGATCCAGCGCACCATACGCCATTGGATAGTCACCATCAAAGAGTAGCATGTTTATTGCTCAGCCTGTCGTTCATTCACCACTGGCGCGAATCGGGTACGGGTAGCCACTCACCACCCAGACGGATCGATTCCTGGCTGACCAAGCCAGGCAGCGTCATGTCCATGGCTTCGTGAATGCCAATGCGCGGTAGTTTGCGCCCTTGTACGGCATCGACAAAATCCATAGCTTCAAAATAGTCGCCCCCACCATGTCCCGCAGCCAGCGCTTCGGGC
>Ga0105049_10007928_pt1 | contig 12306 bp, 7 predicted proteins | sample MAT06_FD_78087 | JGI IMG/M metagenome (GOLD analysis project Ga0105049, IMG submission 78087) | Freshwater microbial communities from Lake Fryxell liftoff mats and glacier meltwater in Antarctica - MAT-06 | ecosystem: Environmental > Aquatic > Freshwater > Ice > Liftoff microbial mat | place...
AAAATGTCAACGTGAGTGACCATGCCTAACGCCTACTTGGACATTGGACATTCCTTGTTGGACATTGGACATTCCTGTTTGGACATTCCTGTTTGGACATTCCTTGTTGGACATTGGATATTTACACCACTCCGTGGAAGCGCAGCAAATGACCCGGTTCGCGCTCGTTGTAAACACAGAGAATCAAGGTGTTGCGCTGATTGGGAAAGAGGATTTTTATCGGGTTGTGGGCGTAACCTCGATCGGCGAACATTTGGAGTTGGGCGAGGCGGGGCTTTTTGAAAAGTTTGAGTTCGGCGGCTGTTTCGGGAAGTGGCACATCTGCATAGCCTTCATCTACCAAAAACTGCTTCAGCATCTCGTAAGCAAATACCAAACGAGAACCCGTAAAGGCTGTTCGGTATTCCCAACCATCGCTGGTGCCACCGAGGTAGTTGCTGCCTGCCTCCGGGAATTGCTCGCGCATAGGCACATGAGGCTCGGACGGAGGAGCATCATCCATAGCGGAAGGCGGACTTTCTTCTTCCCATTCTTCCACGAAACCAAATTCGTCGTATTGCAGCAAGGCTGGTCAAAATTTGGGCAAAAATAAGGCTGTTTTTTGGAAAATTGTTTATTATTCGGCACTTTTTAAAACAATTTTCTTATTTTTTCTCCAGCCGAGCCTTGGCTTCCTGAGCTTCTTGGTATTCTGGCGACATCCCGCTGGCCTGTTTGTAGTCCGCTAGTGCAGCCTCCTTGTTACCCAATTTCTCTGAAGCGATACCCCGGTACAAGTATGCCTTTACAAAAATGGGATCCACTTTTGTGGCGATGTTGAAATTGTCGTAAGCCTTTGAAAATGAGTCTAGTTCGAGGTAAATCGCGCCCATATCGAAATATGCGTTGGCATAGTCTGGATCGCGCAGCAACAGGTCGCGATATACTTCAAACGCTTTGTCGAACTGACCGGTTCGTTTGTAAAACACCCCTTTGAACTCTTGCGCTTCAAGGTAAGTAGAGTCAACACGAAGGGCATTGTCAAAATATTGCAAAGCCACAGGTTTGTTGCGTAGGCTGAAGATACGCCCCAGAAAAAACCAGGCGTCAGCATTGTCAGCGTCCACTTTCACCGATTTTTGGAGAGAGGCCACTGCATTGGTGGTGTCGCCTTTGTCGAGCGCTACGCGGCCCGCCATATAGAATGCTTCTGCATTTTGCGGGTCGCGCTGAAGTACTTTGTCAAGTGTGGCAAGCGCATCGTTGTGCTTGCGAACAATGAGCTGGAACTCACTGAGTTTCAGCAAGGTAGAGATGCGGTCTGGGAAGCGCTCGGCGGCAAGTTTGAGCACCTCGATGGCCCGGCGGGAATCATTGGGGCGAGCATAGTCCAGCAGCACGTCGGCCAGAAGGTGGTAATAAGCCGGCTGCATCGAGTCACGTTTCATGGCGCGTTCCAAGTCCGCCATAGCCTCATCAAAAGCATCAAGTTTGTAATAGGTGGCGGCGCGGAGGTAAAGCAGGGTGTCGTTGTTGGGGTCGTTTTCCAGCTGCGCGCTGAGTTGGGTGAGTTGTGGGTCGCCCATGAGCTCCTGTGCCACTTTAGAGGAAGGAGGAGTTTCCTTTTTAGGGAGGAAATACCAGACGGCCAGCGCTACGAGGGCCAATGCTGCAATTGCGAAAATAATTTTGCGATTCATCGTGTCAGAAAAATGAACGGCAAAATTAGCGGCTTTCTCTTGAAAGGCCTTTTGATTTCGTGGACAAGATCAAAACAAAGGGGAATGAGATGTTTGAGCGAATAAAAAGAGACAGACCCCGTTGGGCCTGCCTCAATTGGTTGGATCTACTTTACAGCCAATCCATCTTCCTACCGTAGTTACTTTTCGTTCTGATTTAAAAATCAACTCTTATAAAATCGTGGTCTTCCTGAACTGGATAGAGCCCCGAATGAATTTTGTAATATTCAATGCCTAATTTGTGCAAAACAATGGACGGCAACTCAAAAGTAAAAGGCATCTCAAAATGACCATTTGCAAAGTGCCGTTGTATCACTTCGGATGGTAAATGTCGCTTTAGAAAAAAAATACGCACCCTGCTCTCCGGCGTAAGCCGGAAGTAAGCCTTGTAAGATGGACATCCTTGCACGCTGGCGGAATATCCATTCGCCATTTTTTGCTGCGTATTGAACATGAAGACGGGATTAAAATTTCTACGCTGCTATTCGCTGCAAAAGTGGATGTTTGCAGACCTCATGGGCTTGCCTTATCTTCCCAAATGCTTGATTGTATTTCCCATTTGCGGAAATCGGGCGTTCCGAAAATGCAATGCTCGAACTTTGAGGCATAAAACCTCGTCGTTTATACCAGGAGGTTTTCGGATAATCTCTTAGACTGAACTGATTACTAGTCCATGAAGTCACTCTACATTTTTAGGCTGTTTGCATGCTTGCAAATCACAACAAGCATCCACGCTCAGGTGCGTATGGAAAACCTTGGCGTCGCGGAGGGGCTGTCGCAGGGGTTTGTCACCAGTATAATTCAGGACGCTCATGGTTTTATTTGGATCGGTACTTTTGACGGACTAAACCGGTATGACGGGTATCAGGTGAGGCGATTTACACCCAAACCTTTTGATCCCTGGGCACTTCAAGCCTCCTATATCACAAGGCTTTATGAAGACTCCAGGAATCTAATCTGGGTAGGCACACACCAGGGGGTCTATGTTTTTGATCCACTCAGTGAGCGTTTTTTCAATTTGAGCCTGCCTGAATACAAGATTTCTGCCAATGAGGTGTTCCAAGTGACCGGAGACAAAAATGGTTATGTTTACCTACATATTCCCAGCGATCATGATACGATAGGGCTGTACCGTTTGAGGTTACCTTCCAATATTGTGGAACAAATCAGAGCCGCAAAAATTGCCTTGGAAGGAATTGTGGTAGAGCGGATTGGCCTCTCGGTAAGTTTTTTTAATCCACCACTTAAGTTATTTGATTGTATTGGCGACACTATGATGCTGGCATGTGACCTCAACGGCAAGTTGTTTCGCCATGCGCCCAAAGAACCGATGATGTACCCATTTGATCCGCTCGCGCTGCCAGGCACGGCTTCGACGGATCATAGTATTTGGTGGGGGAAGCATGAAAATTGGTTTTACCGCTGGAAACTTCCCGACTGGCGCGATTCGCTTTTAACGCCCCAAAATTTGTTAAAGGCTTTTAGGCTGCGAGATGGAAGCATTGCGCTGTGGAACGTTGGATCAGGCATGTTTTACAAAAAAAACACGGCTGATCCACTCCAATGTGGACTGCCCTTCCCACCCGAAAACCTTAACAAAGAGCCTTCGTTTCTAAAGGCGTTCAGTCCACTTTTTAAGATAGACAAGGCTCCCAACCACGCAATTTTGGTGGATAAAAGCGGGGTTGTTTGGGCCGGCACCGGAGGTATGGGCGTTTGGAAAATCAAGCTCAGCCAATTGGCTTTCAGAAAATTATTAACAGGGAAATCCATTTCTACTCTCCGTGAAATGTCAGATGGACGTGTCTGGCTTAGAGATTTTGCAGGTTTGAGCATTTTAATAGATCCAAACACCTATCAATTCGAAGATGCGCCTTGGAATGGGCGTGGTTTGATAAACTCATTTTATGATGTTTTGGAGGATAGTCGGCAAAGAGTTTGGCTCATTGAACGTGGAAGCCAAACAAATCCGGTTAATAGTTTGTGGCTGTTTAAAAAAAATGCCCCTCGGCTCATCTGCTTTCCCGATAAATTGCCCTTCCTTGAAGACGTTCCAGAAAAAATGTTTGAAGATCGTGATGGAAACATTTGGGTTGTAGCGCATAAAGGTCAAATTTTTCGTTGCCGTCCTGGCCAGCAAAGTTTAGAGCATTTCTCCTATGTACATCTGCCAGCCAACACATCCAACAACCTTCGCGCCACCTCCATTTATCAGGATAAAAATGGCTTGATCTGGATAGGCACTAACCTTGGCCTTTTGCGAATGGACGGCGCCAGCACAGCCAGCCCCCAGTTTTCATTATTTCAACATGATCCTGGAAAACCTGGAACATTAAGTGTCAATTGGGTCACCTGCATTTGTCCCGATCCATCGAACAGCAACTTTTTATGGCTAGGCACCCGCGGCGGTGGCCTCAATCACTTTGATGTACAAAGCCACCATTTTTCCTTCATCAACGAAGCCATCAATGGCTTGTCCGACAATGTGGTGTATGGAATCCTACCCGATGACAAGGGGAATTTATGGTGCAGTACCAATCGCGGAATTTGCCGCTTCAATCCCCAGCAAAACACTTTTGTTACCTATCTGGAGGCGGACGGGCTTTCAAGCACCGAGTTTAATACCAATTCATATTTGCGCACACGGGATGGCCAATTATGGTTTGGGGGGATTAATGGCCTCAATGTATTCCGGCCGGAAGAAATATACGTAAATAACTCCCCTCCTGAAGTAGCCATTGCCAGCATCAAAGTGCATGGTGCGACACGGCTGCCAGACACCGAAGCTTCACTTTCACTGCCTTTTGAAGAGAATAATGTGCTTTTTGAGTTTGCAGCCCTTGATTTTACCAATCCCCAAACCAACCGTTTTAGGCACCGTTTGAGGGGCATAGATAAAGATTGGGTGTATGATGGAACGACACACAGTGCCAACTATGCTGCCTTGCCACCAGGTAAGTATGTGTTAGAATTGCAGGGCGCCACCGCCGATAGCCCTTGGAGTGAGCACCCAGTGGTTTTCCGCTTAACCATCCGTCCACCCTGGTATCGCAGTTGGTTTGCATTTCTGGGGTATTTTATTCTATTATTTGCGGCCATTTGGCGTGTTATCCGCTACCGCGAAAAGATGTTCCGACTTGAACATTCAGCAGAAACCAACCAGCGCGAGTCGCTCCGTTTAAAAGAATTTGAAACCGTCAAAAATCAGTTTTTTGCCCATGTGGCCCATGAACTGCGTACGCCGCTAACCGTCATCCTTGGCTTGGCCAAGCGCCTCAAGCAAGGTGCAAAAAAGGAGGATATCGAAGAAAATGCCCATAACATAGTGGAACAAGGCAATACCCTGCTTGACCTAACCAATCAGATTTTGGACCTGGCTAAGTTGGAAAGTCATCAATTCGTACTGAGCCTTTCCAATGGTAATATCAGCCAGTTTGTGCAACAACATGTGGAAGGACTTGCGCCACTTGCGGAGAGCAAGGGGCTGCAATTAATAGTCAAAAATGAACTACCAGTAGTTTGGATGGATTTTGACCCGGCTCAAATCCAAAAAATACTCAACAACCTGATTGCCAATGCTATTCGGCACAGTTCGCCGGGTGGTGCCATTAGAATAGAAACCTTATTGGAACACGATGCTACTTGGCTTAGGCTGAGCGTTGAAGACGAAGGAGATGGTATCGCGGACCGTGATTTGCCATATATATTTGATCGGTTTTATCAAGGCAGCCTGCCCAATTACAAAAATGGCACTTCTGGCTTGGGCCTCACCCTGACCCGTGATTTGGTTCAGTTGATGGGTGGCGAAGTCAAGGCCGAAAGCACACAAGGCAAAGGCACGCTGTTTACAATTCTATTGCCCATCAGCAACCACTCCCAACGCCTGAACGACCCTGCCTCCAGCACTCCGATAGTAAAGAAAGATAAACCTAGAACCATTTCAAACCCCGCAAGTGACCTGCCGCTTCTACTTGTAATGGAAGACAATGAAGCAGTAGCCGATTTCCTAAGGCTGTGCTTACAAAATCACTTCCGGCTGGAAATGACCCCCGATGGTGAAGCGGGCATAACCAAAGCACTCGAATTGATCCCCGATCTTATCCTGACGGACGTAGCCATGCCGAAAAAGGACGGCTTTGAAGTGACTTCCATCCTGAAAAATGATATACGCACCAGCCATATCCCCATTGTGATGCTCACCGCAAAAGTGGAACATAATGATAGACTGGAAGGCAAGCGACGGGGCGCGAACGCTTACTTGACCAAGCCTTTTGAGGAGCAAGAGTTGTTGCAGATATTAAACAACCTTATGCATCTGCAACAACAATGGAAGCGTCGTTATGCACACTTTACTGCCGCTCAGGAGATCTCCACAGAACCCGAGATCGTTACCGAAGACCTTCGCCTGGAAGACGAATTCATGCAAAAAATGTCCGCCGTATTTGAAGGGAACTACACGGATGAAACCTTTAACCTGGAGCGCTTGTGCCGCCTGTTGGGCATGAGCAGTTCGCAGCTAGACCGAAAATTGAAAGTCCTCAGCGACCAAACGCCCATGCAGCGGTTGCGCAGTTTCAGGCTTCGAAAGGCAAGGACATTGCTGCAAAGTGAACCCAAGTTGAGTATCAAGGATGTTTGCTTCCGAACGGGTTTCAAAAGTCCGTCGCACTTTTCCAGGGCGTTTTCGGAGGAGTTCGGGGTTCCACCATCGGGGGTGCAGTAAGCTTAGGTCAGTATCTACCCGCCGAACAATTTCGGATTGTGCTTAAACCCTGCGTCTTCTCTATAAACCCTGAAACCTATCCAAAACTCAGACTAAGGTTATTATTTGTCTTGCTTCCGATAAACCAGCATGGGCACTTTGGTCACAAAAGAAAATGCTTCGGAGCGGTTAACGCTGAACAGCTTGGAGAACCAAGTTTGGTTGGTGTGGGTAAAAAACACGGCAATGCCCGGCTTCAGCTTTTTAACCAGCTTATCTAATTGTACTGCAAAGCTCGCATCCAGGTCGAATGGATTGAACACGACTTGGTCAAGGGTCGGATATTTTTTTCGCCACAGTTCCGCCCTCGTTTTTGCTTCAAGTTTGAGGACAGTTTGGTGAAAAAAGTGCGCCATGTCAACTTTAGCACCCACAGATTTGGAGAAAGCGGAGACCATTGGCATTTCTCGCTCTAAATTTTCCAAATCTGTGGCATACAAAACCTTTTTCAAGGGCTTCAGCCGATAAGTGTGCGGCACTACCAGCACTGGCACGGGAGAATTGACAATCATTTTGCTCGTATTGGTTCCGAGGATCTTGAGTATCTGACCAGCGCCCCTCGTGCTAATACAAATATAGTCAGCCCCATGCTTCTGAGCATACTCTAAAATAGCCTCTCCGGTGCTCAAATTTTCCACTATCACACAGCGATATTTGCCGGGGTTGAGCTTCATGGGCTTGAGAACCGAGGCCACGAATCGCTCTAATTTTTGCAGATGTTCATTTACCTGCTCCTGAAGGGCATCCTCTAAACGGCTTCGATGGATGGTGGTTGGAATCAGTGCTTGAAAGCAGTGAAAAAAAACCAGCTCGAAATCCCCCTGACTGGCCAACTGGACTGCGAAACGCAAGCCCGCTTTGGAGCTTGTAGAAAAATCGGTGGTGACGAGTATTTTTTTCATGCCTCTAAGGTACAAATTGAGATGCAAAGTAAATCAATTGCGCTCGATTGTAAAGTGATCTCAATCATATCCTGGGTTGATATTAATTTTTTCACCGATAACGCCCACTTGTTCATCAACCTTTTAGAGCGTTGCCAAGGCATTGTTGGGCTTTTGGACTATGCGTTGGAATTCGCTGAGTTTTAAGGGGGTAAGGATGCGTTCAGCGAATCGCCTTGTAGCGTATTACCGTATCAAAGTTACCTCAGCACTTTTCCGAATGATGCCTCCATCAGCCAATCTAATCTCTGCATACCATACATAAACCCCGGGCAACACTGGGCGGCCTCGATGCGTGCCGTTCCAACCCGAAACAACGTCGTTCAAGCCTACCGATTTAGAATCAAAAAGCAACTCCCCCCACCGATCGTACACTTGGAACAAATCTACGGCCAGCACGACATTCACGTTCCCATATACGGCCAGCACTTCGTTCCAGCCATCGCCATTGGGTGAAAAGATGTTGGGTATATAAACATCCTCATTCCTTTTGATGTGCAAGGTCAAAGTGTCCGAAGCCTCGCAACCGTCAGCGGTAGTGAGCAGGAGCGAATAGGTTATCTCCTCGAATGCCGTAGCCGTCGGGTTTGGGCAGTTGTCACAGTCCAGCCCCTCGGGCGGCGACCAAGCAAAGTTGAGCGCCCCTGATTGGTTCACTTGAACTGGGATCACGTATGTGTCGCCCACTTCCAACTCAGGCGAAGGCCCCAGCTCTACCGCTAGCTCGGGCGGATCGGAAATCGTCAATGCAAATGTCGCAATGCATCCCGCCCCATCCGTGGCCACAAGCTCCCAATTCCCTGCTTGAAGTCCATCGAACATCGGCACACTGGTCGGCGCAGCACCGTTTATCTGATATTCAATCGGCTCTACCCCATTTGAAATACTGGCCAGTGCTATAAACCCATTGCTGTCGCCATGGCAAAGTGGGTCGCCAGTGTCCCAAACAGCGATGATGGGCGGGGATACCCATACAGTGGCGTCAGCGGAAGCAGTGCAGCCGTTTGCCCCCGTTACCGTGACGGTGTAAATTCCTGTAGACAAGACATTCGCAGTAGCGGTGTTTTCCCCATTCGACCATGCATAAGATGAAAAGAAACCTGTTGAAAGTGTAGTGGACTCACCATCGCACAATAGGGTGTCGCCCGAAATTTGAGGGGCTGGAACAAGCAAATGGCTGAGTGTGAGCGACAGGGTACTGTCGCATCCTTCGGAAGTTTGGAGCAACGCCGAATAATTGCCGGGCATCCTGAGCGTGTCTCCACCAAAAACATAACCCTGGTCAGGGCAAATGGATACAGCAAGCAAGCTTTGTATCGGCAGACGAACTGTGAGGTCGAGGCGCAAGGTAGTATCGCACCCTGACACGTTTGGGAGCTCGACCAGGTATTGGCCAGAAGCCGAAAAAGTCTGCCCGCCCACCGTATGGGACTCCCCGTTGCAAATGCTGACATGCAGCGAGACGGTGTCAGGCGGCTTGACGTTCAAATCCAAGAGTGTGGCCGTGAGGCATCCGCCTACCGATATCGTATCGGCAAAAACACCCGACGTAGAATAATCGGTACCCAGCCACGCGAACGATTGGCCGATACAAATGCTGGTGTCAAGGGCAAGCACAGGGTAGTAGAACGAGAGCAGGAGGCAGTGTGTAGAGTCGCAGCCGTTCAGCCCAGCAAAGGTGGCGCACACCATGGTGTCAGAGGTAAAACTTTGGCCGTTCCAATCGTAAGGCTGGCCATAACAGGACTGGATAGCTCCCGAAGTGCTTTGCAATGGAAGGGCTGAAACGAGTATGCTGTCCCGAAATTTACAGCCGCTCGCATCCGTGAATTCGGCCCAATAATAACCTGGCTGTGATGCGCTAAAAACAGCGTTGTTGCTACCGTCTTGCCAAAGCGAAACGCCTGTGGCTGCGAGCGACAGGGGCAATTGATGGGTGCAAAGACTTGTGTCTTGGCCCAGTGAAAAGACTGGCAAGGGTAAAATTGCCACGGTCACAAAGGCCGTATCCGCAGGGCAGAGGCCGTTCCCGACGGTATATGAAAACGTGCCGGGCAGGTCGCCTTGTGGGGAAAACATACCGCCTGCAAGCATGGGCGACCACACACCGCCCGCCGCGCTGGCTGGAGCAAGCAAGGAGAACGGGGAAGCATCCGCACAGGCGGAGAAGGTGGTGTCTTGCCCTGCCGAGGGCAGAAGCGGCACGGGCAAGTAGGCGTAAGAAGTATCCGTGCGGCCACCAGAAGCAAAAGCAATTACCTCTACCGTTCGTAAGCCAGGCGCAGGCAGAAGAGCATCATTGTGCCACAATACACTGCGGAGTGAAGTTTGGTAGTCTGTGTTTGCTACTGCGACAGCGGTACTTGACGCAGCTACAAGCCTGAGCCAACCCGTTCCCTGCCCGCTCACACCGACCGAGCCGAATGCCGTGGCAGTGAGGTATTCGAGCGGGGAATCTGGAGCGGGCGCCAACAGCCTGATCCTGATGGAATCGGTGTGATAGCCTGAGTAATAGGTTGCATCCGTGTCGGCTACGATGAGCGAACCAGCCGAGCAAAGGGGGAATGCTTGCCAGTCAGTGGGCGGCGCGCCAGAGGAGGTGTCGGGGTCGAGGTTTAGGCGGACGCTGCAGTCAGAAGCGAGAAATTCGGAAAGGGTGGTTGCGCCCCACATACCATGCACCATATCACATACAAATGTTGTAGTTTGAGCAATCGGGTCAATCGCATAAACTGGATTAAGCGTATCTGGTATCGGGAATGCATTATCATTATTTGCACTAATATAGGTGACGGTAGAGTCACAAGATTTTACGACGCTGACTACGCCATACATTGTCTGATTCAAGGAATAATGATAAGCAACCACGGTGGCAGGAAGATTATTTGGGTCAATCTCGATTAAATCATTGTTTTGTGTTGTGCCAAATAATTTCCCATTCCGAAACGTGAGATCACCTGAGAGGGCATGGCCGATGGCGCCATAATTATTGTATGCCCCAGATGAGGGATCGTACGAATATAGATCAAGTCCCCCTCCCCAAAGAATACCGTTAGCGTCGCAAGTCAAAGAATTTCCAAGGGCGAAATTGCTTAGCACTTCCAATGAGCTGTCTTGAGGGTTAAGCCTCCCAATAACTTCGAAAGGAAAAGATGTCTTGTAGGCGGAAAAATAAAAAGTACCGTCCGGGCAAACCGCCAAGTCGTTTATTGCCAAAATATTACTGGTGTTGTTTATCAAAAAAATAGTGGAATCCTGGCAGGTAGAGAGGTCTAAGACACCAAAGGAAAATTTGTTGTCCAGCAAGCTGGGGTCGTTGGGGCGCACATAATAAATTGACTGCGCGTTTAAAAAAAACCCTAAAAGGCTAAATAGGAGTATCGGCGGGAATGAGTGCTTCTTCATGAGGCAGGTGTTGTTTGATTACAAATAGAAAGCAGGCAACAGGGTGTTTTGCCATGTTGCCTGAATGGATTTATTCAATTAAATTTTCACGAACCGCAATGTTTGGACCCCATCAGAGGTTTGGACACGTATAAGGTAAACGCCAGAGGTTGTGGGTAATTCAAAGATTGGGATATTACAATTACCTGCTAAACATGGTTGGCTCATGCTGTGGATGACCTGCCCTTTCGAATCTATCATCTTAATCTCTACCATAGAAGGTGCCGGAAGTGTAATATCCACGCTTAGAGAATTTCCTACTGGATTGCCACCAACCAATGTTGCAGAAAACAAAGAAGCATTTGAATGTTTTACCGCTACTTCAAACACCATTTTTTCGTGATTCCCATTCGCATAAAGCCAGTTTGTTTCATTCGTGAGATTTTGCCAAACCGTCTCTTTCAGGGACTTTACATTATTTTTCGCCCGAACCTTTATATAAAAAAGTACTCCACCTTCCGATAAATCAATTCCGCTTGGCTCAAGCGTAAACCAGGAAAAGTGAACAGAGGTGCCATTTTGTTCTTGGTCAAAGTAGGAAAGGGCATATTCTTCTGGAATATCTCCGTTCTCGACAGAAAGCACTTCCAATTGCTCCGAATCAAGGAATACCTCTATTCCAAAGTGCTTGATTTGATGCAGCATTGAAGAACGCACTGGAATGTAAGCTTCTTCTCCCTCTTCCATTTTCAGGTCGGCAATAAAGGCTTTTTGTGCAGTAGGCACAGATCTTTCTCCGCCTCCTTCTCCAGGCCCAAAAAACAAACCGCAATCCTGACAGTCTCCATCAATATCTCCACGTTTTACCCCCCAAAACGGTGCTGTAATATTAGGAATGGTGGCGGTAGTGGTGATAGTGCTTGCATAACTTCCAAGCGGTATTGACTTTGCTGGGCGTAATTGTATAGGTCTCGTAAAGTGGGTTGTTTAAAAACTCGTATTGACCAGGGAACACTGCACCCTCGGAGGCTACTCCTGGGAAACACGCACCCGGGGCAACCGCAGCAACTTTAGTAGTATTGACCCCGGGGATCAAAAGCCCCATTCCTATCCCGCCACCAAGGTCGCAGCCCAATCCGTCAGGTTTCACAAAGTCGCCCGCAATGAGCGCTCCTGATGATACTGTCCAGATAAGAGATGCAGGAGGAAATGGAATTAAAGGCCCCGTTTCGAATCTGATTGAGCCCGAAATACTTATTGTACAGACCGAAGCAGGCAAAGCCCTGAAATTAAGCACCAAAAAAGAGGTATTGGGTGGGGCACTGTAAGGTTTTGGATTGGGCAAAGAAAAAAGCAGAGATGACGGAAGTCCGCCCCTCGAAAGCGTAAATTGGGCACCTGTGAACTGCCTTTGGTAAGGATTGACATCAAAACCAGGGTGAATTACGGATGGCACCACAGCTGCGGTTGAATTGTTCAGGCAAACTTGAACGCCCCCAAT
>Ga0105049_10007930_pt1 | contig 12305 bp, 9 predicted proteins | sample MAT06_FD_78087 | JGI IMG/M metagenome (GOLD analysis project Ga0105049, IMG submission 78087) | Freshwater microbial communities from Lake Fryxell liftoff mats and glacier meltwater in Antarctica - MAT-06 | ecosystem: Environmental > Aquatic > Freshwater > Ice > Liftoff microbial mat | place...
CTGCAATCCGCGCCCCCGATGCCGGGGATTCGGATCCGTCGCCGCGACCACCACGCGTTGGATGCCGGCGTGGATGATCGCTGCCGTGCAAGGCGGTGTCCGCCCCCACGTACAACACGGCTCCAGCGTCACATATAAAGTTGCGGGAACGCCTGACTGGGCGCGACCGGCGGCTGCGATTGCGTTCACCTCCGCATGCGCCTCCCCGGCGCGGCGATGCCACCCTTCGCCCACGATCTTGCCGCCCCGCACCACCACCGCCCCGACGCAGGGATTCGGTGATGTTTTTCCTATTCCCCGGCGCGCCAACGCCAGCGCCCGTCGCATGAATCGTTCGTCCTGTTCCGTGAAACCCATGCGCGCAGATTACCAATGGAGCCGCGCCCTCGCGAATCTTATTCGGCGCCGGTCGCACCGCCCTGATAATTGCGCTTGAGCCGGCCAGTGGCGGGCAGTAAACGTTCCCCCCATTACATTATGAAATCCACTTGGCCTGTTCTCACCACGTACGACCCTCAGCACCTCGACCGGATCGCCCTGCCCCTCGGCGGCATCGGCACCGGCACCGTCTCGCTCGGCGGACGCGGTGACCTGCGCGATTGGGAACTCATGCAGCGGCCGGCGAAGGGATTCATTCCACCGGCGGAAGGACGGATCGGCCCGTTCTTCGCCGTGTGGATGAAACCCAAAGGCGGCGCGGCGGTGGCGCGGGCGTTGGAAGGGCCGTTGCCGTTGGAAGTCTATGAAGGCTCGATGGGCGGCAAGGTTCCCAATCACGGCTTGCCGCGTTTTCCGAACTGCGAATTTCGCGCGGCATATCCGTTGGGACAGGTTGTGTTATCCGACCCGGCGCTGCCATTGGAAGCGCGGCTCGAAGCGTTCAACCCGCTCATCCCCGGCGATGCGGACGCCAGCGGGATTCCCGTCGCAGTGCTGCGTTATGTTTTACACAACCGCACCAGCAAGCCGGTGGAAGCGGCCGTCTGCGGGATGGTGCCCAACTTCATCGGCGCCGATGGCGAAAACTCGACCGGTGGGACGTGGCTCGGCGAACAACAATTCGGCGCGCGGTTCAAAGCCAACCGGAACGAATTCCGGCAAGGCCGCGGTCTGCACGGCGTGTATCTGTTCTCCAAAGAACTCGACCCCACGCTGCCGCAGTGGGGCACGATGGCGCTCACCGTCCTCGGTCAACGCGCCAGCGCCGTGAGCTATCGGACGGCGTGGGCAGAAAAAGGTTGGGGCGATTCGATGCTCGATTTCTGGGAAGATTTCCTCGCCGACGGCCGGCTCGAGGACCGCCAGCAAGTGAACGAGGGCGCTCCGAAAGCGACGCTCGCCGCGCGTGTCACCGTGCCGGCGCGCGGAACGAAGTCCGTCACGTTCCTGCTCACCTGGCATTTCCCGAACCGGACCACGTGGTATCCGCCACGGCCGGCGGACACGGCGGTGAGCACGACGGCGTTCGTGACGACGTTGCACGTCAGTGAACTCGTCCCGTTCGATGGCAACATTGCCGGTGTCGCGTATCCGCAAGCGGTGCGTTTCACGTCGCGCGTATTCGAGAATGGCCGCCAATTCTGTGACAGGCACACGGAGATTGAGGAACGTGGCGACGCCCAGGTGGTCGCGTATTTCCGCACGCGGATCCGGTGTCCCGAAGCGATGGAACTCAATGCGTTGCTCGGGTATGACGGCCCGGTGGCGGTGTGGATTAACGGTGAAAAAGTGTTCACCGACGCCACCGGTATCAATCCCGCCGAAGCCGATGACCGGCGCGTGTCGTTCGCCGCCGCCGCCGGTGAGCACGAGATCGTTGTCGCGCTCGGCAGCAATGCTGGCAAGGCGTGGGGCATTTATCTCCGATTTGAACGCCGGGATGTTTCCCAGAAGGCGGTGAAGAAACACGTGCCCGTGGTGTTGCCGGAATTGTTGGATTCCGGGAGTGGCTGTGGCGGCGGCGCGTGTTGTCCGCCGGCCAAAGTCGGCAACTACTACACGACGCAATACCGGGATGCGTGGGATGTGGCGGAGAAAGTTGCGCCCCGGTTGGCGGCGTTGGAGAAACGGACGGTGCAATTTGTGCAGGCGTTCTGCGAGAGCGACTTGCCGGTCGCGGTGAAGGAAGCCGCGCTGAACAATGTCAGCACCCTGCGCACGCAAACCACGTTTCGGATGTCTGACGGATTCTTGTTTGGCTGGGAAGGCTGCGCCGACCGGGTGGGGTGTTGTCACGGTTCGTGTACGCACGTGTGGAACTACGAGAACGCGCTCGGGTTCTTGTTCGGCGACTTGTCACGCGGGATGCGGCAGGTGGAATTTGAGCATGTCACCGGGGACGATGGCTTGATGGCGTTCCGCGTTGATCTCCCGCTGACCAAACCAATCGCCGGCTCGAAGGCCGCCGCCGACGGGCAGATGGGGACGATCATGCGGTTCTACCGGGATTGGAAACTGGCCGGCGACGAGGCGTTTCTCCGGTCGCTCTGGCCGCAGGTGCGCAAGGCGCTGGAGTTTTGCTGGATTCCCGGCGGCTGGGACGCCGACAAAGACGGTGTGATGGAAGGTTGCCAGCACAACACGATGGACGTGGAGTATTACGGCCCGAATCCGCAGATGGGCATCTGGTACCTCGGCGCGTTGCGCGCGTGCGAAGAGATGGCGCGGCAGGTCGGCGACGCCGAATTCGCGCAGACCTGCCGGGGCTTGTTCGAGCGCGGCCGGGATTGGACAGAACAGAATCTCTTCAACGGCGAATACTACGAGCACCAGATCCGTCCGCCGCAGGAATTCGTCTCACCCAACTTGCGCGTCGGCATGGGCGGCAGCGACAAGGTGCCGGAGTACCAACTCGGCGCCGGCTGCTTGGTGGATCAACTCGTCGGCCAATACATGGCGCACGCGTGCGGGTTGGGCTATCTGATTGATCCCGGCCACGCCAAGACCACGTTGCGCAGCATCATGAAGTATAATTTCCGCACCAACTTCTACAGCCACTTCAACCAACTCCGCAGCTACGTCCTCGGCGATGAGTCCGCGCTGTTGATGGCTTCATATCCGCGCGGCAACCGACCCGAGGTGCCGTTCCCGTATTACACCGAAGTCATGACCGGCTTCGAGTACACCGCCGCCGTCGGCATGATCTACGAAGGGCTGACCGCCGACGGTCTGAAGTGCATCCAAGCCATCCGCGACCGGTACGACGGTCGCAAACGCAGTCCGTGGGACGAAGCCGAATGCGGCCCCCACTACGCCCGCGCGCTGGCCAGTTGGACCGCCGTGCTCGCCTTGACCGGCTTCCAGTCCGACGGCGTCCAACAAACCATCCAGTTCGCCGCCGCCAAAAAACCGGTGACCTGGTTCTGGTCCAACGGCACCGCCTGGGGCACCTGCCGCCAAACACCTCTCAAAACCGGCATCAAAGTGGAATTGACCGTCCTGCACGGCACGCTGCCGGCGCGCCGCCTCATCCTCGCCGGCTGCGGCGAAGTCACCATCAAACCCGGCCGCACCATCACCGTCCTATGCCCTCGCCCCACCAAATAACCGCGCTCGAACTGCGCATCCGCCGGACCGTCCGGCGCATGACGCTCGAAGAAAAAGTGGACCGGCTCCAACTGAAAGGTTGGCTGCAACCGTTGTCCCGGCTCGGCATCCCGGCGATGGGATTGACGGACGGGCCGTTTGGGATTCGCGACGGCGTGCAGTACGGCACCGTCCCCACCGGCGAAGATTCACGGGCCACCGCATTCCCCGTCGGCGTCAACCTCGCCGCCACGTGGAACCCGGCGCTCCTCCAACAAGTCGGCGCGGCCATCGCCCGGGAAGCCCTCGCGTTTGGCGCGGCCGGCGTCTGGGGTCCCGCGTTCAACATGCTCCGCAGCCCCGAATGCGGCCGCAACTTTGAATACATGGGCGAAGACCCCCTCCTCGCCGGCCGCCTCGCCTGCGCCTACATCCGCGGCGTCCAAGGCGCAGGCGTCATCGCCACCGCCAAACATTTCGCCTGCAACAATCAGGAATACCAACGCTACACCATCAACGCCAACGTCTCCGAACGCGCCCTCCGCGAAATCTACTGGCCCGCCTTCGAAATGACCGTCAAAGAAGCCGGCGTCTGGTCCGTCATGGGCGCGTACAACAAACTCAACGGCACCTGGTGCTGCGAAAATCCCCGGCTGCTCCAACAACTGCTCAAAGAGGAATGGGGGTTTCGCGGCTTCGTCATTTCCGACTTCATCGGCGTCCACAGCACCGACGCCACCTACGAGGCCGGCCTCGATCTCGAAATGCCGCCCGAGTTTTTCACCCGCGACAAGCTCCTCGAAAAAATCCGCACCGGCGCGCTTTCCACCGAATTGCTCGACGACAAAATTACCCGCATGCTCCGCGCCCTGTTCTCCCTCGGCGCCGACCGGCGCTCCGACCACCGTTGGCACCCGGCCCGCCGCGCGGTGCTGTTGAAACAACACACACCCCTCGCGCTCGCCGCCGCCCGCGAAAGTCTCGTCCTCCTGCAAAACACCGGCGCGCTGCTGCCGTTGAATCTCAAGAAGCTTCGCACCCTCACTGTCCTCGGTCACAACGCCGAAGTCCTGCGCTACGGCGGCGGCGGCTCCTCCGCCGTCAAAGCCGGTCCCACCATTTCTCCGCTGCAAGCCCTGCTGGAAAAACTGCCGGGCGTGGATGTCCGCTTCGCGCCGGGCTGGTTCCTCACCACCCACGACGACGCTCTCCCCGCCGCCCAACTCCGCACCCCGGACGGCGAGACCAAAGGCGTCACTGGCGAGTATTTCACCAACGCCGACTGTGCCGGCACCCCGCTCGTCACGCGCACCGACCCGGCCCCGAGTTTCTATTGGGAGAACGCCGGCCCTGTCGCCGGCATCGCCGACCGCGCCGAGTTTTCGGTGCGCTGGACCGGCAGCTTCACCCCATCCATGTCCGGCCACTGGCGCCTCGGCGCGTGGACCGGCGCGAATGAGCAGAGCGGCATGAAAGTCTGGGTGGACGACAAACTTCTCATCGAAAGCTGGTCGGCGGATCTCGACCGCGAATGTTATTGCCACGCCGTCATCCCCCTCACCGAAGGCCAACCCAGCCGGCTCCGCATCGAGTACCGGAAAAAAGCCGGCACCCCGTACACGTGGGTGCGGTTGACGGGACGCAACCTCGGCGACCTCGCCACGGCCGACCCGCGCCGGCAGGCGTTACGTCTCGCGCGCGAATCCGATGCGGTGATCATCTTGGCCGGCTCGTCAGCCACGTTTGAATTTGAATGTTACGACCGGCCCAACATTGATCTGCCGCTCGACCAAGCGGAACAAATCCGGGCCGTCGCCAAAGTAAATCCCAACACGATCGTCATCCTCAACGCCGGCGCGCCAGTCCACGTTGCCGGCTGGTGTGAGAAAGTCAAAGCCATCCTCTGGGTCGGCTTCCCCGGCCAAGAAGGCGGGACGGCAATCGCCGAAGCGTTGCTCGGCGAAATCAATCCGACCGGCAAACTGCCCTACACCCTCGCTCGGCACCGCGCCGATTGGCCCGACACCGCCAACCGGCCCGGCCAAGACCCGGTGCACACGAATTACGAAGAAGGCATCTTCATCGGCTACCGCCATTTCGACCGGGTACCCGAGAAAGTGGTCTTCCCATTTGGTCACGGCCTCTCCTACACCCGGTTCGCTTACAGCGGGCTGAAACTCACGCCCACCAGTGCGACGTTCACCATCAAAAACACCGGCCGCCGCGCCGGTGCCGAGGTGGCCCAAGTCTATGTCGAAGATGTTGCCGCCAGCGTGCCGCGTCCGCCGAAGGAACTGAAAGCCTTCACTAAAGTTTTCCTGCGTCCCGGCCAATCCCGCACCGTGCGCCTGCCGCTGAACGATCGCGCGTTCGCCTTTTGGGACGAGTCGGCCGGCGCGTGGCGCATTGAGCCGGGCGAGTTCCGAATCCACGTGGGCGCCTCCGCGCAGGATTTGCGGCTGACCGGCAAGATTCGCCACGCTTGAACGATGCGGTCGCGTGCTTGACGGTGGGGGGATGTTTTTATAGTGTCGCGGCGGTGTTGATGAAAAAATCTCTCTTGTTTCTTGTGTTGGCAACCATCGCGGGTTGCCTCTTGTGGCCCACTGCCTCCCCGGCCGCCTTGATTTGGCGCAAAGCCGAGGGCTGGTCGTGGGAACGCGCCGGCACCACCACCGGCAATACGCCCAAAGAACAACTCGATGTCGCTCACAACTTGTTCCAGAAAAAGGAATACGGCGACGCCGTCGCCGCGTATCGCCGGCTGATTCGGCGCTGGCCAGCTTCGTTTGCCGCCGAAGATGCCCGGCTGGGGTTGGCGCAATCGCTGGCGGCCGCCGGCTATCAATTCAAGGCGTTCAAGGAGTACCAGAATCTCATCGAGAAACATCCGAATTCGCCGCACTTCGACACCGCGTTGCAACGACAGTTTGAGATCGGCAACCTGTTCATGGCCGGCTATCGCGACAAGAATTTTGGCGTGCGCCTGTTTCCGGCGCGGGAGAAGGCGATTGATATTTTTCAGCAAGTCGTCAAGAACGGCCCCTATAGCCGGCTCGGTCCCGATGCGCAATTTCGCATCGGGTTGACCTACGAGCAGCAAAAGGAATACGTCAGCGCCGTGCGCGCGTACGAGAAGTTGATGGAGCGATATCCCAGCCATCCGATGGCCGAGACAGCGCAACTCCAAATCGGCATGGCCTACCAGAAAGAAGCCAAACGCGCCGAGTACGATCAGAACGCCGCGAATCAAGCCGCCAGCGCCTACACCGATTTCCTCGTCCGCTTCCCCGGCAGCCAACAAGTGGCCCATGCCGACCAGCAACGGACCGCGCTCCGGCTCGAACAGGCGCGCGGCGCCTTCCGCATCGGCCAGTTCTACGAGAAAAACAAGCAGTACAAGGCCGCCATCATTTACTACAACGACGTCATCGAACAAAATCCGAAAACGGATTGGGCCGTCGCGGCGCGGGGAAAAATCTCCGCCCTCACCCCGCGCATTCAACCGGCCACGGCCACGCCATGAACCGGCACCTGTGGTCGCTCACGGTGGGTGCCACGCTCAGCCTGCTGCTGACTGGCTGTCTGGGTTATCGCGTGGGTGCCGTCGGCGACCGCAACTTCAAATCGGTCTCCGTCCCGATGTTTCGCAACCAGACCGTTACTCCGCAATTGGAAGCGCAAGTTTCCAACGCCATCATCAAACGCTTGCAGCAGGATGGAACCTTGCGCGTGGAAAACCGCGAGACCGCCGATGTGGTTTTGTTGGGAACCCTGACCCGCTACCGGCGCACTGCGATTCGCGCCACGCGGGAGGATAGCGGCGTGCCGCGCGAGTACCGGGTCACCATCACCGCCCGAGTCGAAGTGCGCGACCAGCGCACCGGCCAAGTCATCCTGAAACCAACCGATTTCGAAGGCTCGGCAGAAGTCTTCATCGGCGCCGATTTGCAGAGCGCCGACTACCAAGCGTTGCCACTGGCGGCGGACGATATCGCCCGCCAAGTGGTCACCCGGCTGGTGGAGAGTTGGTGAGCGCCGGCGCAGAGCCGGGCGGCCGGCCGGCGCGGACGACTTACTTCGCCGCCGTCAACGTCTTCAAGCGCGCCGCCAACCGCGATTTCTTGCGGGACGCCAGATTGCGATGAATCACCTGCGTCTTGGCCGCCTTGTCGAGCGCGGAAGCCAACGAGCTGAGCGCCGTGACGGCTTCGGGCGCTTGTTTCGCGGCCAACGCGGCTACGAAATTCCCTTCCAACGTGTGGAGCCGGGACTTGATGGATTTGTTATGCGCCCGCTTCTTGATACTGGAGCGCGCCTGCTTTGCTGCTGAACGTGTTCTGGGCATGAGTGTTAATCCTGATTTTTCAAATGGGGCGCCATCTTATCGGCGAAGCGCGGAATGTCAACGGGGAAAACCATGCGCCTCGTAAAGCTGTTCCTCGCCATCGCGTTGCTCCCGGCCTGCGTCGCGGTGTCCAGCACCACATGGGACGCGGCGCGCACCGTGATCAGCGCCACCGCGCAGTCGGGGCCGATCTTGGGTTGGGCCTTCGCCGCCGGCTATGGTCTGTGGCTGGCTGTGTTTCTTTTGCTGCCCCGTCCCACCCGGACGTACGTGCTCGGCCACGAACTGACCCACGCGCTGTGGGCGTTGCTGATGGGCGCGCGCGTCGGCGGTTTGAAAGTCGGCAAATCGGGGGGCCAAGTCCGCACCAGTAAAACCAACTGGGCCATCACCCTCGCGCCGTACTTCTTTCCATTCTACGCGATGCTGTTCCTCGTCCTCTTTTTTGGCGCACACGCAATTTGGGGACTGGACCGGTACCTCTGGGTGTTGTTCTTCCTGATTGGCTTGGGCTGGAGTTTCCACGTCACGTTTACGTTGCTGATGCTCTTCACTGTCAGCCAGCCGGACGTGCAATCGCAAGGCCGGCTGTTTTCCGCCGTCGTGATCTACCTGATGAATCTCCTCACCATCCTCATTTCCACCGCCGCCCTCGCCCACTCCGTCACCTTCTACGATCTCGCCCGCCACCTCACGCACGACCTCCTGACTGCCTACGCCTGGGTCCTCCACACCCTGCTCGCCCTCTGGCATCGCCTCGCCAACTGAGACGAAACGCTGCGGGGGAGAGATCGCCCGACCTTGTGATCGCGAATCGTTCCCCCGAACCCACCCCCGGCCCCTCCGGTGGAGGGGAGCGGACTCCGGATTTCCCCTCTTGGGAGGGGTCAGGGGTGGGTTCCGGCCGTGGGGTTCATGGGGCGGGTCAGGGTGCGGGGAAATCCGGCTGCATCCACTTAGCCGAGGAGGCGCAACAAGTTCAGCGTCTCCGCCGCCAACACCGGCCACGCAAACTGCGGCTGCAACGCCCGCACATAATCATGATCCCCCGGCACCGTGGTCACCCGCACCGCCCGGCTCGGCACAAAATTCACCTGATGCACGCGCCGCAGCTCGCCCCACGCACTCCGCCACTCCGGCATCCCCGCCGTCATGACAGTGCTCTGGTGATGGGCGTTGGCCGACTCGATCCCCAACCACAATGGCCGGCGCGCCTCCGGCACCATAAACCCCACCCGCGCCGGCACCTCCTGAAATTGCCAATGCTCCTCGCCAACGACCGTGTCCCTCTCCACCCGGAACTGCACCGTCCGCGTCAGTTCCTTCGACTCAAACCGCAACCGCAAGCCGCCCGGCATTTTCTCCACCGCCACCGGCAACCCCAGACTGCCCTTCTTCACTCCGGCCGGCCCGCCGCAACTCACTTCCATCTCCACCGGACTCTCGAACAACCCCGGCGCATGCAACCACGGCTCATAATCCCACGTTGCCGCCTGCGCCACGACCGGCAACTTCGCGAACGCATTGCCGACCAATCCCGCCATCCGCGTCCGGTCGCTCGCCCAATTCTCCCGCACCGCCAGCGCGCCGAGTTGCAGCGTCAGACAAACCGACAGCGCGCCAATGGACCGGCCATACGCCCACGCCTCATACGCCGGCCCCAGCCGGTCGCGCAATGGCCACAAAAACAACAACGTGTCCGCCGAATAAATATCGTACCGCCCGTCGCCGCCTTCGCTGTCATCCAGAAATCCCGCCGAATTCTTCGTCAGAAACTCGCGCACTCGTTCCACCGCGACGTCCAAAATTTTCCCCTCCGTCAACCCCAGCCGTTGCCGCCCCAACTCACACCGCGCCAACACCGCATAATAATTATTCGCCAACCCCGGCATCGTCTTCGTGACCGGTTCCCAGCGACCCGATACGAAAAAAACGTTTCCGTGGCCGGTCCATCCGCTTGGCGGAGCACATGGACGATGGCCTGGCGAATGGGCTGCCCCGCCACCTCCGGTACCCCCAGCCGGTGGAGTTGGGTGAGCACAAACGCCAAATCGGCCACATCATAATGCTTCAACGGATGCCCCGCGAGAAACCCGCGAAAAGCAAGCCACCGGCCAGCGTGCTTCAGGCTTCGCGGGGTAGTTCGGCGGCGCGACTCGTGGCTTGCTGCTGCTGCGCCCATGACGCATACCACGCCGCGCCGGAGGCCGGCCACGCCAGAATGTGCCGCAGTGGACCGAGCCGGTAAACGTCGCGCTGGAGATGTTCGTGCTCGGCGAGGCACTGCTCGACAAGTTTCAGTTTGGCCGGTGTCCATTCCGGCGGATTACCGATCTGCCGGTCGAGCGTTTCCAGTTTGAGTTTTGCGCGCCACTGTTCCAGCCGCCAACCGGGCCGGGCTGTCGCCGCCAGCCGGTCAAACTCCGTTTGCGCTGCCGCCACGTCCACCTGCCGGCGGTCGCCCCATTGCGCGAGCCACGCTGGCCAGCCGTCCGCCGAGCCGAAATACCGGCGGGCGTATTCTGGCAAACTGGTGCCGGCCAGCAACGCCTTGTTCACATCGTCGAACACGCCTTCGCTGTACGCTTGGTAGCCGGTCACGCCTTGGGCGGCCAGATCGTGCAACGTCGCCGGGATCCGTTGGGGCGCGACGACCGGGCCGAATTTCGAGTAGATGTCGCCCCCGGCATTCGTATCGCCGTAGCCGATGTGAACGAACGCGAGTTTGCGACAGCCGGCGGGGACGGCGACTTCTTTCACGCGCGTCTGGTTGTACTCGATGTGCAGCGACATGCCTTTCAGCCAGCCGGGAGCTTCGGTCGCGGCCCAGTCGTTGAAGCGGGCGTGTTCCTCCGGCTTCCACCACCACGAGCAGAACCACGGTTCGAGACCGGGATGGTATTTTTCCCCGATCGCATGAACCTCGCGCATCAGCCGGGCGAACGTCAGAATCCACGGCCGGCATTGGTCACAGCCGCAGCCGCCGTAGTCGTAGGCGAACGCGGTGAAACTATTGAGTCGGATACCGGCGGCAGCGAAATCACGAAACCAGTTTTCGTAATTACCGAGAATCACCGCGCGCGCGGCCGGCTGGCTCGGACAGATCAACTGGCCATAAAATCCCGGACCCGGCGTGGCGAGCTGATCGGTCTGCAACTGGTCGAGGTACACGTGGTTGGCGGTAACCATGAGGTCGAGTTGCAAACCGAGTTGCTGCGCGGCGTGGTACGCCAGCTTCTTCCGCTCCAACAATTCCCGGCCGAGCAACCAGTGATCGGTCGTGTACGGGTTCCGGGTGTCGGTGGTCGTGAGCCAGTCGCCGTACCGGTTGAAGCCGAGGTGTTGCATCTCGGCGAGGTAACCGGCCATCTCGCCCGGCCACATCGCCTCGTACGAATTGCCGAAGTGGGCCGGGCAGTAGCATTCGCGGATGGGGAAGCTATTAGCCATTTGCGTGGATGAACTCGGCAATGTGTTGAATGGCTTGCCGGCTTTCGGGGAGGCCGCGGATTTGGAAGACGTGAACTTGGCCCGGCCAGATTTCGAGGGTCACGTCCACGCCGTCAGCCTTGGCCTTCTCCGCGACACGGATGCTGTCGTCACGGATGGCTTCGTAGTCGCCAGCTTGAATCAGCAGCGGCGGGATGCCGGTGTAATCGCCAAACACCGGCGAGACGAGCGGGTCACGCAATTTGCCAGCCGGCGCGTAGAGTTCGACGAACTTCGGCAGGCTGTCGGGGTGCAGATACAGTTCTTTGTCGGTTTGCCCGTAGATGGATTCACTGGCGCACGTCAAATCGGCGAAGGCCGACATCGGGATGCCGCCGTTCGGTAACGGCAGACTGCGGTCGCGCAACGCGAGCAGCGTCGCCAACGTCAACCCGCCCCCCGCCGAGTCCCCGGCAATGAACGTGGCCTTGGCCGGCTTCGGCCCGGTTGGTCCGTTGGCAATCAGCCAGAGAAATGCGCGGACGCAATCCTCCAGCCCGGCCGGGAATGGAAATTCCGGCGCCAGCCGGTAATCCACTGTCAGCACCGCGCATTTCGCCGCCGCCGAAATATCGGCGGCCAGTGGAATATAATTTCCGCCCGAGCCGGCGACGTAACCGCCGCCGTGCAAGTAGAGCACGCGCACATCAGGATCAGCGCCCGGCGCCACCGCCCATTCACAGGGGATGTGGTCAACTTGTGTCCGGAGGCAGCGGACAGCTTTGTCCGCCGGCTCTTGCCGCGCGTCCATCCCCTCGCGCAAGCCGGCCAGGTTGAACGGATTACCCGGCGAGCCGAACTGCGGACTCTTGCGACTTGCCACCCAAAACTCGTGACTTTCTTTCGAGATCATCAAACCTTTCCTCTTTGTTCCGTGTGACGCAAAATGAATTCTACTTCATGGACGAGACGGAGTGTAGCGAACACAGCGTTTGCGGCAAGC
>Ga0105049_10007935_pt1 | contig 12301 bp, 11 predicted proteins | sample MAT06_FD_78087 | JGI IMG/M metagenome (GOLD analysis project Ga0105049, IMG submission 78087) | Freshwater microbial communities from Lake Fryxell liftoff mats and glacier meltwater in Antarctica - MAT-06 | ecosystem: Environmental > Aquatic > Freshwater > Ice > Liftoff microbial mat | place...
AAGATGACGATGTGGTGCCGCTCGCCGACGAGCTGGCTTTCGTGACCGATTACCAGTACCTGATTGGGCAACGGTTCGGGCGGGCGTATGTGTTTATCGAAAAACTGTCCGTGAGCGATTCGCTGACCGTTTTTGTGCCACCGGGCAGTATTCAAACCCTGCTCGAAAACGCCGTGAAACACAATCAGGGCGATGAGCGCAACCCGTTGCTAATCGACCTGACCGTTACCGACCAAACCATCATCGTCCGCAACGACCTCCGCCCCAAACTCACCCCCGTTGACTCTACCGGCACCGGCCTCGATAACCTCCGCAAGCGTTACAAACTCCTCTCCGACCAACCCATTCACATTCAGCGCGATGGCGTTGAGTTTATGGTGACGCTGCCCGTTCTGAAATCACTGACTACCGTACAGCAACCCACACCCAAATAACTGCTCACTGCTCGTTGTTCACTGCTCACTGCTCCCTGTCATGACCATCACCATTATCGAAGACGAACCCCTAGCGGCCAGGCACCTCATTGACCTACTAGCCAAAATGCTGCCGCATGCTACGCTTCATGGCCCATTGCCAAGCATTCAGGAAGCGGTTGCCTACTTTAATTTTCAACCCGCGCCCGATCTAGTTTTTTCGGATATTGAACTCCTTGACGGCAATGTGTTTGCTTTGTTTGAGCGAGTTACCATCAATTGCCCCATCGTTTTCACAACGGCTTACGATCAGTTTCTGTTAAAAGCCTTTCAGGGAAACGGCATCGCTTATCTGCTAAAACCGTTTGATCAACAGCAGCTTAGCCAGGCATTGATGAAGTACGAAGGGCTGAAATCGCAGTTTGCCGGGGCCGTAAACTCACCCGCCGAGGGGTTGTCGGCAGCAGTGGTGCAGCAACTCCGCGAGGCCCTGCAACCCACGCAGGCAAACTACCGGCAGCGGTTCACGGTTAAGCTTCGGCAAGGCATTGTGCTACTCAATACCGACGACATTGTTTGCCTCCAAACTGACGACAGCGTCGTGTTTGCATACGATCTTACGGGGCGAAAACACCCGCTCAATGGCACATTAACGGAGATTGAGAACCAACTTAATCCCGCGCAGTTCTTTCGCATCAACCGAAGCGACGTTATCAATATCCAGCACATCGAGCGCATCGAACCTTACGGGGGCGACCGGTTAGCGCTTCGGCTGCATGGACAGGTTCAGGCACTCATCGCCAGCACCACCCGTACGCCCGAACTGCGAAAGTGGCTGGAGCAATAACGGTTAGGCGTAGGACGGATCGCCGGGATCGTAGCAAATGTGCGTCAGCCATCCAGAATTTATAAGATTCATCGAAAATCCGTACATTCGGGTTCAAACCTTATTCCTCAATCCGATGACGCCCGAAGCCGCTTTTTCCCTCGCCAATGCCCTCGTACTGCCCCAATGGATACTGATGGCCGTAGCCCCACGCTGGTCGGTCACTCAATGGCTTACCCGCACCCTCATTATCCCGATGGTGCTGGCCGTCATGTACATTTTTTACCTTTTCTCAGGTAACAGCACACTCGATTTCTCGTCGTTCGGCACCTTACAGGGCGTTATGTCACTGCTGGGGTCGGGCGAAAAAGGGCCTGCGCTGGCGGGCTGGATTCACTACCTCGCCTTCGACCTGGTGGCGGGTAGCTGGGTTCTTCGCGACGGCTTCGAACGCGGTATCCGACACTGGTTGCTGATTCCCTGCCTGTTTGGTTGCTTCATGCTGGGGCCAACGGGTTTGCTGCTGTATGGGGTAATACGGGCTATTGGCTTTATCCGAAAATAGATTGATAATGCTTACTGGACACATCAGTGTAGCAGGACAGCACACTACTCCCAGAACGAATCAGTAGCTTTGAGTCAAATTCACCGGAATGCCTTTAAAACTAAGTGAGCCATGACCAAACAAGCCATTATAAAGCGGACTATTGATGTCATTAACCAACTTCCAGAAGAGAAAGCAGAAGAAATCTCTTTGTTTGCTGAGTTCATCAAAAAACAATACGAAGAACATCAGGTAACGCAAGGAATTCACCACTTAGTAACTGACAGCCAAGGATTTGAATTCTTAAAAGAGGAAGAAGATTTGTACTCTTTGGCCGATTTGAAAGAGGTTTATAATGGCTAAAGGAGACATAATACTCATCACATTCCCGTTTACTGACCTACGCGGCAGCAAACTTCGTCCAGCCATTGTGTTGGTAGAAACAGGCCTTGATTTCACCGTTTGTTTCATCACTACACAAATAGGATGGCAGGAATCGACTGATGTCAGGCTTACGCCAACGGTCAATAACGGGCTTCGAAAAGACTCACTGATACGGACAAGCAAAATTGCTACCTCAGACCGCTTACTGGCTAAAGGGTTGTTAGGCAAGTTAACGCCCAATGAAATGGGTAAATTAGACGCTGCTCTCAAAGCGTTGTTACAACTATCCTAACCATAGGCTCTTACATGTTCTGTTTATCGCAGTTCCTTCCAGCAGTATGCGTACAGCCCCACAAAAATCAAACTAAAAAGCCCCCCAAATGAGGTCTGTAAGGCGCTGATACCTATCACTGAAATGGGCGCAATAAGGCCCACCAACACACCGGCTATATACACGTAGAAACCGACACGCCGTTGGAAAAACATCAGCACCGCTCCAAGTAACGTAAGGATACCGTAAAAAAAGTCGGCCCCGGCCAGCGAACGAATCACCTCGGGATCACCGGGCATGGGATCGTCGGAGTTGGACCGGTCTTCGAAGTACTCCGGTTTGGCGTTAGGGTCAACTTTGCGGGGCCGGTCGATGCGTTCGGTGCGGGCAACAGCTTCCGTTTGCGTGTACGACGTGACGCTGTCGATTAGGCTAATGCCGCAGCTCAAAAACGTCAGAATACACAATAGCGTCAGGAAATCGGAGCGTTTAGGCCTGGGATTAGCGCTCAATGGGTCTATTGAATCGGATGGAGTCATTGTTTTTTGAATTCGTAGAAATCCGGTATAGTTTTACCCAGCAAGTACCGTGGTCGGCTCGCCGGGCCATCTATAATCGCCGGTACGCAACACAAAGCAAACGAAAAACCAGTTAACAATGACTTTACTAGAACTTACGGATCAAATCCGATTGAAAGCTACCCACGCCGACGGCCTGGACGCTACTATTAAACTGGCCACTGATCAGGGGCCAATTTTTATCGATGCCAGGCAGTCGCCCGCCGTGGTAACCAACGACGATAGCCCCGCCGATACAACTATTACCGTTACTGTAGCTGACCTGTTCAAATTAGGCACAGGCGACATGAACCCGATGATGGCGTTTATGACCGGCAAACTAAAGGTGCAGGGCGACATGGGCGTTGCCATGAAAATGGGGCAGATAATGGGGTAAGCGAATGAAGAAGAAGCAATCATTAAATTTTAGGTCTCGGCAGGGCGATCGGCTAATCACGAACCTATCACCCTGCCGAGGTTTTTCTACGGCACCATCTGCAACCGCCCGCCCACGCCATACATCAATCGACTGGCCGGGTCGTAGAGTAAGGCCGTAACAAACCCTAAATAACTCGCCGGAATCGTGACGGTGTGTTTGAGCCTGGCCCGGTCTCCGAGTTGCGGCAGGCGGTTCACATTCCAGACCGTCGGGTCGTTCCAATTGCCATCTTTGACCGTGAAAATCTCATCCTGCACTTCTACCGCACCCATGTCAATCCGCCCGCCTATAATGCGGGGGTTCCCGGCCAAATCGGTACTGCCGACCATAGCGGTAGTAGTGGCTGGGTCTCCGGCGTTGATGGCCGGGGAGCCAACCGCAAGCCGGGTGGTGGCGGTGCTGGCAAAGGGCGAGGAGGTGGCGGACGGCGTTCCGGTGGTGAGGTTGTTGCCCCCGCTGGTGTAGCCCGTTACCGATGGCTCGAAGAGGGTGTAAGCAGCCGTCAGGGAGCTGCTGTTGACGTTAGAAATCGTGTTGGCTCCACCATTGCCAAACAGCACACAATTAGTCAGGCTGGCGCTGCTGCCATTGTTGCGGATGGCCCCGCCTAGGCTGTTAGCCGTATTGTTGAGGAAGCTACAGTTGGTCAGGGTGAGGCTGTTGGAGGAGAAGTTGGCAACGGCCCCGCCGTTGAAGGATGCGGTATTGTACAGGAAGCTACAGTTGGTCAGCGTGGGTGTACTAATGTCGTTGTAGATGCCCCCGCCGGAGGTAGTAGCGGTATTGTACAGGAAGCTACAGCCGTTCAGGTTGGGGCGGCTGCTGACGGTGTTGTAGATGGCCCCGCCGTTGGTGGTAGCATTATGGTTCAGGAAGCTACAGTTAGTCAGGCTGGGGCTGTTGCTGTTGTTGTACATGGCCCCGCCTACGTTGTCGGGGAGACTACTCCCATTGGCATTGCCGCCCGTGATGACAAACCCATCGAGCCGGGCGGTGTTGTTGAGGCTCAGGCTGGCGGGATGGTTGAACACATGGAGACTGTTGTCGGATGCATTTCCTGCCGCTCCAATGTCCCCGCTCAGGGTGGTGGCGGTCGGCGTTCCGATGGCGGATGCCGTGAGGATACGGCTGCTCAGGGCGGTTTCATTCTCCGCAAAGCCCCCGTAGATGGCTACGTTGTTGGCCATCTGGAAACTGATACTGCGGTTGGTATTGGCATTGCCACCGGGTTTGTAGAGACCACCCGCTACCCACACCTGCCGACTGCTCCCGCAACTGGCGGCTGTGGTGATGGCCAACTGCAACTGATTGCCATTGAGGGCGTTGGCCCAGCTGGTGCCGTTTTGCAGGCCTGCTCCGTTCGGGGTCACGTAGACCACCGTGCCGCAGGGCGGAGCTGAAACGGTAACCACCACACTGCTCACACTGCTGCAAATGCCGGTGGTAGCCGTAACCGAGTAAGTGCCAGCCACCGAGACGGCGATAGCAGCTGTACTTTGGCCGCTACTCCAACTGTAGCTGCTGGCCAGAGGGCTGGTCGCTGCGGTGAGGGTAGCCGCATTGCCGGTGGTGACGGTGAGGGAGGGCGCGGCTGTGAGGGTGAGACTGAGCGGACCGGGGGATGCTCCAAACTCAACGGCTCCCATGTCTACCCGGTCGCCAAAAACGCGGGGGTTACCGGCCAGGTCCGTAGCGGGCAGGGCGGTAACAGAGTAGGGCGCTGCCGTAGCGGTGGCACTGCTGGGGTCACCGGCATTGATGGCGGGCGAAAAGGCGTTGAGTGCCACCGACGCGGAGGAAGCAAAGGGAGAGTTAGTGGTGGTGAGATTACCTAGCCCACTGGTGTAGCTGGTCACTGCAGCCTCCAGCAAACTGTATCGAACCGTTACTGAGGCCGCATCATTAAAAAAGGTTTTTGTGCCCCCATTATTCCACAATACACAGTTGGTGAGGGTCGGGTTAAGGTTGCCCGACGCAACGCCAAAATTGTATATGGCTCCGCCAGCTGTAGTGGCGCTATTGCTTTGAAACGTACAATTGGTCAGAACCGGGTTACTGATACCATTAGAAGATGCGCTGTTTATCAGCCCCCCACCCTGGGTAGCACTGTTGCTTTGAAACGAGCAGTTAATCAGGGTAGGGCTACTATTTCCCGTTGCAGAGCCAGCATTTGACAGGGCTCCGCCAGAAGAGGCATTGTTAGTTTGGAAGATGCAGTTGACCAGGATTGGACTGCTGTTTCCGAAAAATACACCGTCGTTTGCCAGGGCTCCACCGGGACCAGATGCCCGGTTATTCTGAAACGAGCAGTTGGTCAGGCTGGGGCTACTGCTGCCAGAAGAACGCCCATCGTTGTACATCGCCCCGCCAACAGAACTGGCGGTATTGGCTTGAAACGAGCAGTTGGTTAGGGTAGGGCTACTGTTTCCCGACGAAAAGCCATTATTATGTATAGCTCCCCCAAACCGGGCGTTGTTGTCCTGAAACAAACAGTTGCGAATAAGTGGGCTACATACCTGGCCACCACCCGACCCTGAGTTATACATTCCTCCCCCGGAATTATCAGGGAACGTAGCGCCGTCGGCGTTGCCGCCCGTGATGACAAAGCCGTCGAGAATGGCGGTGGTGGTCAGGCCCGTTGGGTTACTGATGACGTGGTTGCTGTTGTCGGCGGAGTTGCCCACTGTGCCAATCTCGCCACTGAGGGTGGTGGAGGACGGTGTGGTCAGGCTCACTGTGGGAAGTTGGCTCAACTGGGTTTCCGTACCGGTAAAGCCGCCGTAGATGGCTACGCCCGCTTTCATGGCGAAGCTGATGGTGCGGTTAGTGTTGGCGTTGCCGCCGGGTTTGTATAGGCCCCCGCTCACCCAAACCTGATCGTTGGCCGCGCTGGCGGCAACGGCTCCCTGTAAATTGGTGGTGCTGGTGGCCCAACTGGTGGCACTGGCCGGGTTGGTGGCGGTGCCAGCAGGCGAGACGTAGCGAATGGTCTGGCCCGAAACGGTCAGGCTGCTTAACAGCAGTAGCCATACAAGAAATGGGTTGCGGGCAGAAGGCTGGCTGATGAAAGCGTAACGTTGCGTCATAAAAAGCGGGGATGGGCTTAGCGTCAGATTGTTGGCAAAAGGTAAGCAAGTCCGAACGGATAAGCTAACTAAAGGACGAGCGTTGAGGGAGCGGTTATCAGGCTTCACCGTCATGAAGTGATTAAGAAGCTACATAAGTTAGCAAGTTAGTCGCTACGCGACTCAATATTTGTAGAAATCCATACACGGCGCGTCGTGTGGGCGCGTGCCGTAGGTACGCAACCTGTACTATCCTACCTGTTGCGTACCTACGGCACGCGCCAAACAAGGTCAACACCTCTTGTGATGCTACAAACATTGTGTCGCTACGCGACGAACGGGCAGCGAAGGGACCCCAGCCCGACTTACTGACCAGGATTCATACCATCAGTAAATTCTAACCAAAAATGACTTAACAACCCATGACGAATGACCAATCCCCAATGACTAACCTTACTTCATCGCGCCGGAAATTCCTGCAAAGCTCGGCGGTGGCCGCAGCCGCTTTCTACATCGTTCCCCGGCACGTGCTGGGTGGGCCGGGTTTTGTGGCTCCGTCTGACAAACTCAACATCGCGGCTGTCGGCTGCGGGGGGAAAGCCGATGTTAACGTCAGGCTATCATTCAATAATGGCTCCGACAACATTGTGGCTCTTTGCGACGTGGATGACCGGCAATCAAAAAAATACCGCGCCCAGTTCCCGAACGCGCCTTATTTTCAGGATTACCGCGAGATGTTTGATAAAGTTGGCAAGACCTTCGATGCCGTCATCGTGAGCACCCCCGACCATATGCATGCACCCATTGCCATGGCGGCCATGCAGTTGGGCAAGCACGTATACGTTGAAAAGCCGCTTACCCATGATATTTACGAAGCCCGCATGCTTACCGAAGCCGCCCGTAACTACAAGTGCGTCACGCAGATGGGCAATCAGGGCAGCAGTGGCGATTCTACGCGGCTGATCGAAACCTACATTCAAAAGGGATTAATCGGCCGGGTGAATAAGGTGGAGTGCTGGACTAATCGCCCGGTTTGGCCACAGGGCGTGAAATCGCCTAAGGACAAAGGCGAAAGCCAGCCAATTCCGGCCGAGGTCGATTGGAAACTCTGGCTTGGAACGGCTCCCTTCCGCAACTATCACGAGGCTTATCATCCTTTCCGGTGGCGGGGCTACTGGGATTTTGGCACGGGTGCATTAGGCGATATGGGCTGCCACTTTATGGATGTTCCCTTTCGTGCCTTAAAACTCAAATACCCAACCTCGGTCGAGTGCAGCGTGGGTACAGTTTACGCTGATTTTTTTCAGGAAGCGTTTTTCGACGACGTGTGTCCCCCTTCGTCAGCCATTCACCTAACCTTCCCCTCCGACGACCGTAAGGTAAAAGAGATCAAGTTTTCGTGGTACGATGGAGGAATCCGGCCACAGATACCCGACGGTGTTCCCTACGAGGTGATGTTTGCCAATATTGATGGCGGCATGATCTTCCACGGCTCGAAGGGAATGCTCACGGCGGGCTTGTTCGGCGATAATCCGCGCCTGTTTCCGGTTGAGAAGTTCGAGGGAAAAACATTGCCTGCGCCCGAAAAACCACTCGTGGAAGGAAAAACTGAGGGTCATCAGCAACAGTGGGTGAAAGCGTGCAAGCAAGGCTACGGTGCCTACACATCCTCGTCTTTTGCCGAATCAGGGCCGCTGACAGAGACGGTTTTGATGGGTAACTTAGCCACCCGGAGTTTTATGTACCGCGAAAACGGAAAATTCCCCGGCCGCAAAAAACTTCTTTGGGACGGGGAAAATCAAAAAATCACCAACTTCGACTACGCCAACCAATTCGTGAAGCGCGAGTATCAGGGAGGGTATTCTCTATAAATGGATCATGGTTAATGAATGATGGACAATGATAAATCGATATTCACCATTGTCCATCATTCATTTTCACCGCTTTGTTACATCGCTTTCGGGATCAACGGTCCGGTTGTAGCCAGGGTTTGTATTAATCATATTTTCGGCATCAACGTCGGCATCGGGGCGTTTCATTGACTCATTATTGTTCCAGCTACGATCATCACGCAGGCGGTTTGTTTCGTCAAGCGACCTATCGAAAATGCGGCTTCGATTCCGATTGCCGCGATCACCCATGTTCTGCCCCATATCTTGCTGATTCGTGCCGGTCGAAGAATTCCAGTCGGTGCCACTGGGCGCGTTCATGGATGAGTTGCGGCATGTCGAGTCGGTGTCGCCATAATTGGTTGAATCCGAAGTCACATGGGGCGTATCACCATAAATCGGATTGAGCGGATCAGCCGACACGCCAGTCGTCAGGCCACTCCGATACTGTTCGGCCCGTTCGTTTACGTCGATGGCCCCGGCATCGTCCAGAATATCGGCGGCCCGTTCTGCTTCGTCTTCGCTTTGCGCATGAACCGTCAGGATGGAGTGACGCTCTCCAACCGTTGAATACCGATTCCGGTCGTCGTCATCGTCACTGAACAACGACGCGAAAAAGCCCATGATACCACCTTTCTTTTCGTGGTTGTGGTCAGCATCGGTTCGATAATCCGCCGAAGAAACACTGGCCGTAGCGTCCGATGGGGTTTGAGTTGACAGGTCGATGTTGTTACGCGAAAAACCGGCTTCCATCAGTTCCTGCATTGCTGTTTGTGCTTCTGAGGCATCATCGAAGATACCAATAACGGTCTGTGTCATGTGGTTTGTTGTTAACGTTGTTTTAGAATAGCTGCCTATAATCTATCTGTCTATAGGCTTACTCATGAAACGGAGCATGGCAAGGCTTGTTCAGAAATAATAAGTTAAACAGATTAAAATTATCTGGGTACAAATTAGACTTACCGGAGAAAACAAGCCTTTACATATCAGTAAGCCTCGAAGCCGTTGCCTAAGCAATCACATAGCTATATAGTACTATTCCAACAAAGCCCTATTTTTGTAGCGTGCAATCACAACCTACTTTGGATAGTTCAACGATAACCCCACCCGATACCATTCATATTGTTATCCCGCTTTTCAACGATTGGGAAGCACTTGGCCTGTTACTCGAACGTATTCGGGCCGTGGTCGAGCCATCGGTATTAAATCGGCTATCATTCCTGATTGTAGACGATTGTTCGGCCCAGGATTATCAGACATTACCCACGGACGTGGGGCGCTCGCTGTCGATTTTGCGGCTCTACCGGAACGTCGGTCACCAAAAGGCTATTGCCCTTGGTCTGTCATACCTGGCCGATCAGCCAACCCCCTACCCTACCATCGTGATGGATTCCGATGGCGAAGACCAACCCGAAGACATTCAGAAGCTGGTGCAGGCCTCGGTCGAAAAACCCGGTCATGTGGTGTTTGCCCAACGAACCAAACGGCGTGAAAAACTCCTGTTCCAGGTGTTCTATAAGTTATACAAAGGTGCATTCCGGCTGCTCACGGGCAAGGTCATTACGTTTGGTAACTTTAGTTTGGTGCCCTCCAATCTGCTTCGTAAACTCGCTCACGTATCCGAAATCTGGAATAATTATCCGGGGGGGGTTATCCGGTCGCGCCTGCCCTACACCGCCATCCCGCTCGAACGGGGCAGTCGGCTGGCGGGCGAATCGAAAATGAATTTTGTATCGCTCATTTTGCATGGTCTGAGCACCGTTTCTGTATTAATGGATACCACTGCCGTCCGAATTGCATTGTTTTGCGTAATGGCAGCATTAGCCTCCGTGGTTGGCATCGGCATTGTGGTGATATTGCGTTTTTTTACCGATCTTGGCCCTAAACCCGGTGTGCCAAGTTGGGGGAGTTATTTGGTTATTTGGTTTTTGGTGGTGATTATGCAGGCATTTCTGATTTCACTGCTTTTAGTATTTATTGTTTTGACGTACCGTACCCAACCACAATTCATTCCGGCTATCCAATATCAGAGTTTTGTGGAACGCCGGGAGGTGATATATTAATGATTTCCTTAGATACAACCTCTTTAGTTAAAACCATAATTGGGCTGTTTCTGGCGTTTGCTGTTCTGCTTATTTGGTGGCAACAACGTCGGATTTTACCCATACTCGATGCGAACGAACGAGCCACTCGCTGGCTGGCATTTGTAGCGCTTCGCCTGGTGCCTTTTGCCATTATCTACTTGTTGCTCGATCAGGAACCCCGTTCCGATGTGCAGTTTTTTTACGAGCGCGCGGTACCCGCCATGCAGGGCCAACTGGTGTACCGGGATTTCCTCTCGTATCATGCTCCCCTGTTCACGTATATCACGGCAATTCCTCTTTTCATCTGGAACAATGCCAGGGTCATTATCCTGATGATGGCCGTTATCGAGTTTGTCATTGCCAATGGCACTTTTAGCTACATGCGCTCCTCCATGCCCGATGCCCTGTTACGCTTCGTTTTGTATTATTTGTTGCCGTTGCCGTTTGTGGCCATGGTACTCAGCAGCGAGGAAGATGTCTGGATGTGGGGCTTTGGCATACTTACATTAGCCCTACCAACAAGCCTCAGCGAGCGCCGGTATGCTTTTCTGACGGGGCTGATCTGGGCAGTGGGAATGCTCACGATCAAGTTCATGCTTGTTGTGTTACTGATTCCGCTATTCTTCCTGATTCGCAAACGGTTCTACTATCTGCTTGGCCTTTTAGTGGTCGGAATTCCAACCGTACTGATCGTGTATGCCCTCATGGGCGATGCCTTCCTAATGCCTATTCAGCATTCGTCTAACGCCATGGCTCCAAACATGGTCAGTGTATTACGGCCCATTCTGGGTAGTTTGTTTGGTCAGGTTTCACTCACAAGTTTAAACTGGGTCGGGCTTGTGGGTACCATTGGGGGCGGTTCGTGGGTCGCGTGGCGATTCCGGGAGTTGGGCTATCGGCGGGCTTTTCCGCTGATTTTCTGCTTTGTGTTTGGGCTGTTTATGATTTTGTTGCCAAGTGCGCCGGGCTATTACCTGTTCACTCAGGAGATGGCTCTTGTTTTTGTCGTATTAGCCAACACCCGAACCCATTGGCTTCGGTTTTCGATCCTGAATTTTCTGTTGGTTATTCAGCCTATTCTGATGATTGTGTATGCCAACAATGCGTTATACACTAACTTGTCGATGCTGACAAACCCCGTTTATGGCCTCGATTACGTTATCCAGGTTACTGAGTTAGTCCTGCTTGTTTGGTTAGTTGTGCTCACGTATAAAAAATTAAAAGTGGTGGACCAGAACACAAACTGATTCGTGTTTCGGGTCCTTTCCACTCCTTTTCCATGTTCATAGTCTTTGTAAAAATAGCTGTTTCCATCGGGTTGTGTGTTTGGCTGGCAGTGTTGCTTTGGCAGCGGCTTACCATTACTAACTACCTGCAACAACATCACCGTAAACCGTGGATTGCGGCTTTCTACGTAGTCTTCAGGCTTTTACCCGTTGTATTAACCTATTTCGTGTTAGGGTATAAGCCAACGTCAGATGTAGAATTCTACTATTACCCCATTGCCAACACGGCCCGGCAGTTTGGCCTTGTCTATCGCGATGTGTATTGCCCCTACAGTCCATTTTTTGGCTATTGGCTCTCCATCCCATTGCATATCTGGAATGATACGAGGGCTATCGTGCTGGCCATGACGGGCATTGAACTGCTGGCCGTATATGTTACGTATCGAATTTATCGCGGCTCAGAAACGAACGGACAGCGGCTCTTCCGGGTACTCTTTTATTTTAGTCTGCCCATTCCGTTTATCATGTGTGTATTCAGCGGGCAGGAAGATGTAGCGCTGTGGCTGTTTGCACTTTGGGCCATTTGGATTTGGCAGCAGCAAA